>ERZ1292625.2137-Hain-H41-01um-R1-2137-length-19468-cov-10_pt1 | contig 19468 bp, 29 predicted proteins | sample MGYA00564400_ERZ1292625 | MGnify/ENA primary metagenome ERZ1292625 (study PRJEB36523, sample SAMEA6512639) | groundwater metagenome | collected 2019-01-08 | study: AquaDiva: Metagenomics assemblies of 32 groundwater samples
ATCGACTTGACCTCTCTTGTTTTGTTTGCGTAGACTGCTCTTTCTTTATTTATCGCGAATCTACCTCCTTTGAGGAACTTTTCTTGAATAATGTTGAATGTGTTCCACAAGGTTGTGTTGGCATCTTCTGGTCTTCTTGATGTGAGCAGTCGTTGAATAGTCGCGCTTGTATTTAGTTCTTGGAGTTGTTCGTCGTCGAATCTAAGTTGAAGGGCAGATTCTGCAAATGCCATTCGTTCCTCTTCTTTGAGTTGGATTGATTGGAATTCTTGCACCCTGTTGAATATTTTCGGAGTGGCCTCGACGACGTTATAAATCGCTTCTTTGACTTTGTCATCTGTGTATCCTAGGTGCCGTATTTTGTTCGCTCCGAACATTGAGTCGGCGACTATCATGCCGTTTGCGCAGACCATACGGAACAGCCCGGCCATGATGCAGAAGCTTGCTCCTGCATCATGCGAGTTACTGAGGATGATTTCTGGGACGATATCAGAAGAAGTTAGTTGGAGTTCTCCGTTGCTTATCTCGTGGTTGATGTTTTGTAGTCGGATGAGATGCTTTTGGAATCCTTGTTTGTTTTCTTTTCTTACCCTTGATTCTTGCGCCTTTGTGGGAATCCAGCCTTCTTCTTTTAAAACGTTAAGAACTCTGTTTGTCGGGATGAAGCTGTATTTGCTTGAGACTGTTTCTTTCGCGTGGTCTTGATTGACTGAGTCCAGACAGATGCTTCCGTCCGGCATTACTCCATTACGACTTGGTTGACTTAATTTAATATTGTACATTTTCATTCTCCTTCTCAAAAAAAGTTTTACTGAATTAAACTTATACTATTATTATATACTATTTATTTAATTTGTAAAGAAAAAAATAAAAATATATTTTGTAAAGAAAATAAAGATTGTTTAATAAGTATAATTTAACATAATTTATTAAGAATGTAAACAAAAAAATAAAAATATATTTTATATAATTTGCCTTTGTTTTTTATATAAAATTTTACTTACTTATATATAATATTAATATATAGTTATATTATTTTTTTTATTTCTTGAAAAAAGAATGAGTAAAAAACAGCCTTCTGTCGTGACTTGTGAGGATTGCGAGCATCTTAGAGTCAAACTTTCTGTTAACAATGATAGTCATTACGATGAGGTTGTTGAGAATAAGATTGATTACGATAAGAGTGTTGCTCATTGCGCTTTGCAAGGGTTGACAATGTTAGATCAGGTCACTCCAAAGCTATTTCGTCTTGGTGCTCGCCTCAAAGCAAATGTCAAGAATTATTCAAAGAAGCAAATCTATAAGGATTGGACGATGGCAAATATGTGTCCGAGTTTTGTCAAGGCAAATTTGCGGGATTTGTTGCAGTTGATCCGGCAGGCAAAACAGCATTATGAGCTGGTTCAACAGAAGGAAAATAAGTTTAAGAGAGAAAGAATTGATGGAAACTTTAATTGTAAGAAAGAAGAAGAGAGAAAATGAAGAAATTTATGTTAATAGGATTGAGTAATTGAGTAGGTGAGATTTTGAAAATTCAAGGTAATAAAAAAAAGCGGTTTGTCAATCAGCTTTCTATTGAGTCACTTCTTCATTCACTTCTAAAGAAAGCAAAGAAAGAAAAAGATGATATTAATATAACTAATTTGGAAAGGCTTCTTTCTGAGTACAATAAGGGTGAACGACAAATTAAGCAGGCTAGTATTATGAAAGTTGATGGAGACATAGATGACGATGAAGAAGATATAGGAATAGATACGGTAGTTTTGAGTAGGCGATTTAATTTAAACGCTAAGCAGGTGAAATTTGTTAAGGCGTATCTTATCACTAATAATGGGTTAAAATCTGCCCAGTTAGCTGGATATGCTTCTAAGAGTTATGGTTCATTAGGTGTTGCAGGAAATCAGATATTAAATAGTAATAATGTGAGGGAGGCTCTTGAATGGTGTTATAGAAAGTTAGAGGAAAGAACTCAAGTTACTCCTGAGTGGGTGATAATAAGGCTAAAGGAGATTGTAGAGAGATGTATGCAAGCAAAACAAGTTTTGGATAAGCTAGGAAGGCCGACAGGAATATATACGTTTGATTCTAGCGGGTCTAATAGGGCGTTAGAGTTGTTGGCAAAACATCTTGGCATGTTTGTTGAACGTTTGGATTTGACAGTGAATAGGAATAAATTGACTCTAACTCAAGAAAAAGAATTTGCAGAGATGACTTCTGAGTTGGCGACACAGAAATATCTGGAGTTGATCAAGGCGGTTGAGGTAAATGTACTGGAGAGCAATCTTGTAAGGGAGCAGTTGTCATTGAAAAGTGAAGATAAGAAGAGCAAGTTTAGAAGGAAAGAACAATGAGATTTATAGAGTATTGTATCTGTTGCTTTTTGTATGCAATTTATTATGCGGCCATAATGCCGCTTTATATCGCTGGAATACTTACTATCGTAATAATGTCGGGGGTTATGTGTTTGATAATAGTTTGTTGTTTTATTTGGTTTTATGAGATGACCTCAGATTTAATATACTTTTTGTTTTGAAAGGAGAATAAATTGAAGAAATATATTTTGTCAGTAATGTTGGTTTTATTGTTTGTTTCTGTTGGGTTTTGCAACACTGATTTATCTAAGCTTGCTGGTAAGCAAATTTATAGGGATGTGTCAGTAAATAGTAAATTATTCTTTAGCAAGGAATACATGAATATTAAATATGAATTGTATTCTTACAGTGATACATTGGTTGAGCTAAAACAGAAAGAAGGTATTGAATATGGTAAAATGATTATACTAAGTAGACCATTATGGGACGATGGAAATTGGAAAGAATGGCGGGAGGCTAAGCGATTAACGGCTGAGGCGGAAAAAGATAGAAGCGCGACAAGAGGGTATATTTGGGTTGGAACTACCACTGCCCATGATAATATTGCCAATTTTGCGAGGAAAAATGACTTAAGCAAATTGGCATGTGTTAATTGTAAAAAGGTTGGTGGGTTATATATTGATGGAGTTGTTTTGGGCTGCACGAAATGCAATATACCTTCTTTAATAAGCGAATATCAATCACAGACTCAGTTTTATGAGGGTCAAGAAGTTTGGAGTACAGTTTATGGTCGTGGAGTTGTAAAACAACCTATAATTTCTTTTGGTTATAAAGAATATATTATACCAGTGGATTTTGGAGGAAATATCGGTGTTTGGAATTATACGACAGATGGAAGAGACCAGACAAGCCAGCCACAAACCTTATTCCCTATAACTACGAAACAAGTAATTTACAACCTTGATAAATTGTTCCCGGAGAAAAAAGTTAAACAGGAGCGCCTATTAGTACGTGAATTAGTAGGTACAGAAACCGCTGGACTTAAGCTTTCGGATTGGACATCGTCTTATCATTGCGTGGTATGTGGGGAATCGCTTACTACGGTTTTGGATAACTCGTACGCAATCTGGTTTTGTTTTAAATGCAAAAAATACTTTAATATTGAGAAAAGGGATTGAGTGAGAGATGAGCTTGAAAGAGTTATATGATTGGCTTAATAAAATTAAAAACATAGGAAAAGAAGTAAGAGTTTCTATGCAGGTCGCAGATATGTCTTTTCCTGCTATTGAAATTAGAGTTGATTTTATCAATATTGAGAAGCAAAGATGTTTTTGTTTCCAGGTTATCGATATCGCAAATGTTGCAACTAATAATCTTTGTATTGCTTTAGATCGTTTATCATTATTTGTGAAATCTCATTCCTCATGTTCCTTCAAAAAGAAATAAATTTTAAAGTTGTCTATCCTGATAATTTTATGTTGATTAAACGTCAGCGGTTGCTTCTTTCTTTTATCTCTGATTCAAAAGTCAAGTATGCGGCGATGTTGCATTACAAGAACAATCCTGCGGATTTTATCAATGATTGGATGATGACGTACGATCCACGTTCCAAGCCAGCGATACTTCCTTTTACTCTTTGGGAAAAACAGAAGGAATATATCAGATGGCTGCAGGAAAGATATATCAGGAAGGAAGATGGCCTTGTGGAGAAATGTCGGGACGTTGGGGCGACATATCTCAGCATGGCGTTCTCGATATGGTTGTTTCTTTTTCATGAAGGGTCTAAGGTAAGCTTTGGAAGCAGGAAAGAGGCTCTTGTTGACAGGGTAGGAGATCCGGATAGCATCTTTGAGAAGGGAAGGATAATGTTAAGGTATCTACCAAAGATGTTTCTTCCTAAAGGATTTGAGGTGGATAAACATTGTACTTTTATGAAATTTATCAATCATACAAATAATTCTACAATTACAGGAGAAGCGGGAGACAACATTGGGAGGGGAGGACGTTCCTCTATCTATTTCAAGGATGAATCGGCGTATTATGAGAGGCCATTGCTTATTGAGTCTGCATTGTCAATGAACAGTGACGTGAAGATTGATTTGTCGACTCCTAATGGGATTGGGAATCCTTTTTATGATAAACGACATGGTGGTAGAATTCCTGTCTTTGTTTTTGATTGGAGAGATGATCCAAGAAAGAGTTTAGAGTGGTATGAGAAACAGAAGGATATACTTGATCCTATTATCGTTGCTCAGGAGATTGATCGGGATTATTTTACTTCAGTTGAGAACATTTGCATTGTGAATGAGTATCTTCAGGCGACAATTGATTTTGAGATGGAGGGGTTAGATAGCGGGGAGGTGGTTGCAGGGCTTGATGTTGCGGATGAGGGAGGAGATGAGAATTGCTTATTTATCAGAAAAGGAGTTAAGCAGATATATTTATCTTATTGGAAAGAGGGCAACCCTAATCAATCAGCCAGGAAGGCGGCGTTCATCTGTAAGGAGCATGATTGTAAAATTATTATGTATGATAGTGTAGGTGTTGGGGCAGGAACGAAGGGAGAGTATAGTAATGAGGAATACAAGTGGTTGACGGCAATCGGGGTGAATACTGGTAGTTCTCCAACAAAAGGGGAATATTGTCCAGGGAAGAAAAACGAGGACATGTTTGTCAATTTGAAGGCGCAGCTTTGGTGGTTAATACGGAGGAGAGTAGAGAGGACGTATGAGCATAAGAATAAGTTGAAGGTATATCCGCCAGATGAGTTGATGAGTTTACAGAATGACAAGCAGATGATAAATGAGCTTTGTCGACCCAAATATGTAATGAGAACGGGAGGAAAGATAATAATGGAGTCTAAGGAGGCAATGAGGACAAGAGGAATTAAGTCTCCTAATAGGGCAGATTCTTGCATCCTTTGTTATGCTTATCCGTTGGTGTCGCTAAGAGAGATCAGGTTTAGGTCGGTATGAATAAGAAAGGAGAGAAATAATGCCATATGTAATGCAGATAGCTGAACATGTTTTTGCTTGTGTTGGGTTAATCGCAATATTGATTATTGGATTTTCAGCCTTAAGGGAGATATTAGGGAGGACATAATATTTATTTATTATTGGAGGAATTAAATGAAAGTAGCAATAATTGTATTTGCATTATCAATGATGTGTATTTTTGTTGGAGAAATATATAAGTTGAGGGTGTTGCAAAATAGAGTCTCATGTTTGCAAGAACAAATTGAGGACGAATATTATCTTGCTAGATATAATACATTAAAGCAAAATCATAACAAAAGATTGAACGATAAGAACATCGAAACCATAAATGAAAATTTTAAGCGTATAGAAAAGCATTTGCCTTGTGTGCATGGTTATTGTATTGAATGATATGTTAATATTTGAGATTTAGTCTATATTTTAAAAAGGAGAAAGAACAATGGAAAAGACCGAGAATAAAATTAAATATCTATATACGCAGGATAATTGTCCATTGTGTAAGAAGGTCAAGGAAGATTACGAGAGGCGAGGGATTGTTTACATTGAGCGTGAGGCGAGCAGGATCAAGTCCCCGATTGATGAGGTTGACAGGGAGGCGTTGGTTCAAGCTTCTATGCAGAACATGTCGCTTCCAGTGGAGGTGAATATAGACGGGAAAGGAGAGGTGAATAGACAAGATAAATCGTTTGGAAAGAACGCACTGTCTTTTCACTGAGAGAAATGAAGTGGAGAAAAAATGCTTTCGGATAACTTAAGAAAGAAATGAAGTGAATATTAATAAAGAAAAAGATAGTCAAATTTATTTATAGCTAGTCTTAAAGGAGAAAGGAAAACCAATGCCAACAATTTTATTTATTGTTTTGACTATAGTTTCCCAGACAACACTGTGGAATCAAAGTATAAATCAACACATGATTTGGAAAGGCAATATTGGAGAAATAGACAGTGAGATAATTGATGAGTGGTCTACTACGATCTCTGAGGGCTTCTCGCGAACAAGTGGAAAGGCTTATTACAAAGCAGTGCTGTTTACTTCAAAAGACGCTCTCGATAGGTTCCTTAAAGAAAATTATGTAGATGATGGCATCTTAATTGATATAAAAAAGGGAACACAAAGTAAAATAAGACAAAAGAGGATAGAAAAAACAGTACACAAAGAGTCGCAAGAATTAGATTATTATGAAGTGAATATAGAATGAGAAAATTTTTTCATTTTAATAAATATCAAAATAGTATTTGCGTGGAAGTTTATAAATTCCCTTGTATTCGAGTAGGGATTGAATTTGGGGAAAATATAATTTTCAGGGTTGGCGCTTTTGTCCAACTAGCTTTGTCCTTTAACTTTCGGCGATTAAATTCATGGTTATATAAAAAAGGAATTAACTACAAGGAATTGGAATTTAATATTGGCTTCTCAGATGGATTGACAGTGAGTTTGAATTTGATGGCTGATACCATGGATTGGAAAAGAGGCCAATGGAAGTGGTATTGGAATATAACAGATAGGATGAAAGGCAAAGTAGAAGTCTTGAAGAAAGTTATAGAGGAGCGAGATATTTTGATTCCTATGCCTGAGAAATCTTACAATGCTCATGCTGTGCTTGCCGACTGGACATGGAAATATCAAAGATGGTTTCCTATGATAGTCAGGCGGTGTGAGATTGATATCCCAGAAGGATTGCCGCATGCTGGCAAGGGAGAGAATAGTTGGGATTGTGGAAATGACGCTACCTTTTCAATGATAACTGGAGAAGTAAGAAGTATGTCGGAAGCGGTAGGACAATTGGTCGGAGATGTTTTAAATACTAGAGTAAAAAATGGTGGATGGAAGGATTATAAATGGGATCGGGTTAAGCAAAAATAAATTTATACTCAATGAAAGTTTTAAAAAAAATATTTACTGATTGATTGGAGAAGCTATAATATGGAACATATAGTATCAAAAGATTGTTCAGGGATTGAGATTGCAAAAAAGAAGTATGAATGCGGTTATTGCAAGAAAGATATATTGCAAGGGGAGAGATATTTAAAACAGAAGATTGTAGATAGAGTGAAAATATTATGTCTGGATTGCAGGCAAAAAATATTTGATTCTTTATAAGAAAAAAGGGGAGAGAAAAATGAATAGAGAAATAATATTAGATTTAATGGGGTGGCGCAAAAATATATTTATCTCTCAAGAAGATTTTGTCAGGGAAAAGGTATTAATTAAAATTATTCCTCCATTAAGTGCAATGTTACCCAGAGATCAAATACCAGAGAAACAAGAATATGTAGAAGTCTGTTTTATAAAAGATTCTATTAATAATAAAGGAATGTTTATTTTTAAATTTAAATAGTAATTTAGATTTTGAGCTTTAATTTAATTTAGGAGTAGAAAAGAAAATGGCAAAAGCGACGAGGCAGTCAAGAGGCAAAAAGAAGACAATGCCAATCGTTCAGCAGAAAGGAGTTGGTCCTCTCAGGGACGATCTGACAATTTATAGGTCGTTGAGAAATTTGTTTGCTTCTCAAGGCGAGGTGCTTAAGCCGTATAGTCAGTCTGTATGGGTGTACGCCACGATCAAGAGTATAGCGATGAACATTTCTCGAACCCCATTTGTTGCATATCAGGGGAAGTATGGAGAGGCAGAGGAGAAGGAAGTTATTGAATGGCCAGAAGAGTACAAGGTGTTTAGCCGTCCGAATCCGTTTATGTCGATGGAGATGCTGATCGAGGCTGTCTCGACGTATCTTGATTTGCGAGGGGAGGCGTTTCTTATTTTAGAAGGACGTAATAATGTCTCGGAGATGCCAAAGGAGATATGGACGTTTGATCCTCTCAGGTTTGACCCTATCTTTGTCGACAAAGGAAAGACGTTGATAGGCTGGAAATATGTAGGGTTAGAAGACGTTCCTTTCGCCTTGCATGAGATAGTGCATATTAAATATTTTAACCCTTATGATGACTACAGAGGCATCTCTCCATTAATCGCTGGTCAGATGTCGGTCGATCAGGAATATTTTGCAAATCAATATAACAAGGCTTTTTTTAAAGAGGGAGCGCCAACAGGCGGTTTTATTGAGGTTGAAGAAGGATTGACTGAGATTCAATATAACAGACTTCTTCATCAGCAAGAAGACAGACATAAAGGGGCGTCAAAAGCGCATCGTTTAGGAATACTGGAAGGTGGTGCTAAGTTTGTCGAAGCTCGTATTTCTCAAAAAGACATGGATTTCCTTGAATCAAAAAAGATGAATAGAACGGAGATATTTGCAACATTTAAAGCTAATCCAGTCGCGATGGGGATATATGAAGATATTAAGTCTTATGAAGGAGTTAAAGAAGCAAGAAAGAGTTTTTGGCAAGAGTGTATCATCCCAAGGCAAGAACTTATTGTCAACACTCTTTGGTGGTCGTTGTTTAGCAAGATAGGGAGTGGTCAGATATGGGGAGAATTTGATCGTTCTGGGATAGAAGCATTACAGGAAGATTTTGATAAGAAACTTGCTGCTGCTGAGCGGATGGCGAGTATGGGGTGGCCTATCAATGCCATCAACAAGAAGTTAGGGCTAGGAATGGAAGATGTTCCTTGGGGAGACGTGACATGGAAGCCTTTCGGGATGATGCCGGTTTCAAGTCCTGAAGGGACGACATTCCCTTCAGCAGAAGAAGTTCCTAAGGGATTGAAAACAGGACTAGAGATTAAAGCTTCTTTTCCTGCGACGGTAGAGATCCAGCCAAGAACTATCTTGCCTGCTAAGTTTACGTTGATCAAGAAGTCAACTCAAAACAAGTCAGCAGAGGCGGAAATTCATTGGAAGATTTTCTTGACAAAGCAGATTCCATTGGAGAAGACGTTTCACAGCAAGGTCAAACGATTCTTGTTTGAGCAACGGTCAAGGGTTCTTGAAAAGTTGCATTCGTCAATGGCCAAGGACTTGTCTGATGAGATATTCAACGAGGACAGCGAGGTCAAGGCGATGCAGAAGTTGATCAAGCCGTTGTATGAGCTGTCATTGAAGGATGGAGCGGAGATGGCCGCTGAGCAGGTTGGGAATGCAAGCTTTGTCTTTAACCCTCTCGACAAGGATTTTCTTGGGTATATGGAGATGAGGGTGACAAAGATTCCAAGAGGCATGGTGACTACAATCAAGGATCAATTGCGAGAAGGGATAACAGAGGGAATAACTTTGGGGGAGACAGTTAACGAGTTGGCGGAGCGGGTTAAGGGGATATACAATGTTGCATCTAGTCGGGCATTGACTATTGCAAGGACAGAGTCTGCTTCTTCTATTAATGCTGGTAGGTTTATTCAGCTAGAGAAGGAAGGGGTTAAGCAACATGAATGGGTAACGGCTCTTGATGAGGCTGTACGAGATAGTCATAAGGCACTCGAAGGTTCTATTGTTGAAATAGGAGAGGAATTTGAGTTTAGGGGTAAGGGAGGGTTTAGTGGGAGCAGTGGGTTGAAATATCCTGGAGATATGGATGGAGAACCAGGAGAGGTGATTAATTGCAGGTGTGTTACTGTCGCGGTGATTAAGACAGAAGAGGTTAAAGAAGAAGAGACTGAAGAAGACTTAGTGGCAATTCAAGTTAAAGAAGACATGTCTCAGTATGATTTTAATGATTATAAAGGAAGGATCGACGTTTCTTTGTTGGATGACTTTTATATTGATAAGTTTGGAGAGGAAAAAGGGAAAGAGATGGGAAAATTAAAAAGAGAGCTTCTCGACGGATGGTATAGAGGCAGTAACAATAATTATTCTGGAACATTGAAATTTTTAGCGGAAGAATTTGGATATACAGATAAAACACAATATCATGAAGAATTTATAAATAGTGACAAAGATAAAATGAAAGCTTTTTTAGAATCTTCTAAAAAAATAGTAGAAAATCTTAAGGCAAGATTTCCATTGGTTGACCTTGAATATCTTTTTAAATCTATCTATGAGCTTGACAAGAAAGTATTAGCACTTAAATATGGGGAAAAAACGATTACATTGTATCGAGGAGTAGATGATTTCTTTTTTGAAAGCAGAGGAGAAGATAAGTCTAAATTTCCTAAAAAAGGAGAACTTTGTAATAATTCGCTTTCTTCTTGGACATTAGATAAGGATACGGCGAAAGATTTTGGAGAGAATATTTTTGAAATAGAAGTTAAAAAAGAAGATGTGTTTATTTCTCCAATATTTTCTTCTATTGAAACAGAGCAAGAATTTGTTATTTTTGGAAAAAATTATCCTTATAGATTAACATATTAGAGGAGAGATTAATGATGTTAGACAAAGAAAAATATAGTGAAGAGATAGTAAGTTTAAAGAAAAAATATCCTAAGGTAACTGTTTTAATTGAAGCGACAAAAGAAGAAGTCGATTGGCTAAAACAAAAGAAAGGAAAAGAAGATGGGGCTTAATGTTGATTTTAAGTTTTATGTTTGTCAAGCAGTGAAAACTCTTTTTGAAAATGAGGGAGTTGTTCAGACGTTGGCTTTTGAAAGAGGAGGAAACAAGTATTGGGTGAAATTTCCGGATAATAAATTAGACGCTTGGTTTTGGGAAGATGAGTTAGTTTCAATTGATAATTCTCCTTTTGGCTTTAATAAATAGAAATGTTTTAAAAAAATAGTTTACTTGTTGAGATTAGATAATATTATAGATAGCAGAGATGAAGATAAACTTAATAAAAGGGTTTGAATTGCATCAGAATTTTTTGGAGAAGATATATGAATATTTTATTGAGAATGATCTACAATATAACAAGGTGACTCAGGAAAATAGTGGTGGACAAAAATTTATCAAGATAGAGCTTAGCATCAAGGTGGAATGAACAACGCCAATGGACACTTCTTAAAGAATAAAAATATAGTTAAGTAAAAAATTACAGAGGACTTATTAAAGCCCTGTAGGAATTTAATCTTTTGCTTTACGTTTTCCGTTAGCAAAGGAATTCTTGCAGGGCTTATTTTTTTTGAACAGGAATTTTAATAGGAGGCAAGGAAGAGATGAAGAAAAAGATATTGAGAAATTTGTTTTGTGCTATAGCCTTTGCCGCAATTTGTTTTAGTGCGAGTCAGGCATTCGCTACGGTGAACTTTGACTTGAAGACTCCGACGACAGGCTCTCCATGCTTGAATGTTTATGATTTTGACACTACGGGGACGACGACCAATCAGAGCAAGGTAGTCAAGAACGTCAAGGATGCGTTGATTCAGGTTGACGTGATTAGTGTTCCTGGGACGGAGACGTTAACGCTTGCGCTTGAATGGTCGGTGAACGATGATGCCACCGGGACTGCTTATGGTTCTATGACGTCTATGTTCTTGACAAAATTAAATATTGATGCTACGTCAACGACTGGATATGCGATTGGTAGTCAGACGGCTTTATATTTTCCTGTAGAAGTTGGCGGCTCTCATACTGCGGCTCTTTGTGGAAGCGGCACTGCTTATGCTTCAACTGTCACTGGCTCGACAACTATGTTTCGTTTGAGTTTGCCTTGCGAGGCGTTTGTGAAGGTAAGGGCAAACATGCTGAATGGAGCAACAGGAAACAATCCTTGCAAGTTTAGGGTTTCATTTATCGATACCGACCCGTTTGGTCATAATCCAAAAAATCCTTAATCCTCCCTTAATTTAATTCATGAAATTTTATAGATGGGAGGTTTAAGATGACAAAAGAAGCGAAGCAACGAGATAAGCCTGAGATGGTACGAAAGATATTTCGGGCGAAGATCAAAAGTGTTGACAAGGAGAAATTTATTGTCAACGCTGTGGTGTCAGATGATTCAATGGATAGATACAAGGAATCTATCCTTGCGTCTGCGTATGAGAAGCGATTGCCTACATACAAGTCTCATCCAATATTACTCAGTTCTCATCAATACGACAAACTTACCTGTCAGATAGGGTTGGCTGAGAATATTTATATTGAAGACAATAAGCTTCATGCTGACTTCAAGTATTTTGTTGGAGAAGGCAATGATGAGGCTGATTGGGGATTTAAGCTTGCTGAGAAGGGGATAGCTGCATTTAGCGTGGGTTTTATTCCTCATGTTTTCCAAGACCCTCCTGCGCCAGAGAGTGAGGACGCTAAGAATTGGCCAGCGGGGGTTAGGCGCAGATACACAGATGTCGAGTTGCTGGAGGTGAGTCAGGTGCTTGTTCCTGCGAACTCGAACGCTCTTCAGAATAGCCTTCAGTCAGAAAGCGATCCAATTGTCAAGTCGATGATCGAGCAGACAATAATCTCTAAAGTTTTTTCTGACAATAAAGTGGTTTTGAAAAAAATAGTAATTAAAAAACTTGAAGAGACAGAGAATGAATTTCGGTATAGGGTGAAAGATCCTGAATTGTTCGATTCCGATTCTTTTAGGCAGAAGACCATTAAGGAAAATAAGCCAAGAGTCCATGCAATATTTGGTAAGTTGAAAGATGGGGATGGTTCCATGATGATGCAGTCAATGAGATTCCCTAAGGAAGATGGATGGATAATGGAGGCTTGTGAGCAGTGGGCTGAAAGCCACATGGGCAATGAGAAAAATTTGCGAATTGACCATGTCAAAGGGGTAGTTTCTCACGAGATGTATCCTATGATGCCTATGGATGCGATATGGGAAGAAGGCAAGGCGGTCGCTAACATTACCAAGTGGGCAAGCAGAGATAAGAGCGGGACAAAAGAAACTATTGATTGGAGTAAATTTGCGAAGGGTTTTGCTTTCCAGGGAGAGAAGAAAGATGACCTTGCCGCTTATAAGATGCCTCACCATGATGTTGTTGAAGGAAACTTGATGACAAATCAAAATGGAGTCATAGCTGCGATGACTGTCTTGCTTGGAGCTAAAGGAGGGACGGATATCCCGGACGAGGATGTGAAAGGGATATATGATCATCTTGCCAAGCATTATAAGGAGATGGGAAAAGAAGCTCCTGAGTGGCAGACATATAATGACATTGAAGAGGCATGGAAAGGTTGCAAGGATTATAGGACATTTTTATCCTTGATGGAAAAATTAACGGCAGATACATTTATCAAGTCGGTATTTGCGGATGCAACTATTAATCTTTTACGGGATAAGGAATCTCAGATTGAAGTTCGATTGTCTTCGATTGTTTTGAAGCAAACGGATTCTTTAGTAAAAAGAGTTCTTGGATTGGTCGAGCAGAAAATGAAGAATATTAGCCCTGACAAGATAGAGATAAATTTGTCAGAATATATGCCTATATTTTCTGCTCCAGAAGAGCAAGAGATTGAAAATAAGAAAAATTCTGATGATGTAATTAAGAAAATTCAACAGATGTTTCCAGAAATTAGTAAGATGTCTCCAGAAGAAAAAGAAAAGGGATTAGACGATCACATGAAAAAGATATTAGGAAGTATTCAAGACGTGAATTCTACTTTGGCTGTTAAGTCCAAGTGACAATTGACAAAGCAATAAGTTAAATTCACGATTTTATTTTAAATATTGATTTATTAGAAAGGAAAAGGTTTATCATGGCAAAAGACAAAAAGAAGCCTAAGGGCAAAGGGGGCAAGTAGAGATGGATATTCAAGCGATTTTAGACGCTATTGCAGCGCAAAAGGAATTAATTAATGTCAAGTTCAATCCTGTTGAATCTGCAATGAAAGAGATGCGGGAGTCAATGACAGGGATGAATGCTCGTATGACGACAATGGAAGATGTATTCAGGCAGAGAAAATCTTCTGGGGTGTCATTGCCAGGCGTGAATGAGGGGAAACAGCAATTTTCGTTCCTGAAGGCTATCCGGGCGATCAGGTGGAGTGATTGGAAGGACGCTGAATTTGAAAAAGAGGTGTTTGATCAGACCAGGAAAAGGGCGATGTCTCAAGGAACAGATTCCGCAGGTGGTTATCTGGTTCCTACTCAGCATATTGCCGAGCTTATCGAGATGCTTTATGACAGGGCGGTTGTTATTGCTCTTGGGGCAACAGTCCTTGACAATCTTACTGGTTCTCCGGTTGAGATTCCTAAGCAAACAGGTGGGGCAACAGCTTATTGGCCTGGAGAGAATGCTGCTATCACAGATAGTAATTTAACCCTTGACCAGTTGAGTTTAACTCCAAAGGTGGTTGGCTGTTTGGTGAAGCTGTCAAACAGGCTTATTCAGCTTTCCAATCCTTCTGCTGAGGCGATGGTAAGAAGAGATGTGGCTACTGCGCTTGCTCTTGCCATAGATTTGAAGGCATTGAGAGGGGACGGCACGAGCAACACGCCGACAGGTATCGCTAATACGTCCGGCATCAATACAGTAGCCATTGGCACGAGTGGCGGGGTGTTTGACTTTGACATTGCGATGCAGATGATTGACGAGCTTGATGTGGACAATGCCTTGAAGGGCAAGCTGGGATTTGCTTTCCATGCTAAGGTCAAGGGCAAGATGAAGAGGGAGCGTATTCCGCAATTTAGCGGCGACGGTAAGGGGGCATTTGTGATGATGCCTATGACCGATGCTGTTCTCAAGGAAAGAATGGGATATGCCTTTGAGACTACGAACCAGATACCTACGAACCTGACCAAAGGTAGCGGGACAAGCTTGAGCGAGGTTTATTTTGGTAACTGGGAAGAATTGCTCATTGCGAACTGGGGGGCAATGCAGATTATGGCCTCTCAGGAGACCAGTGACGCTTTCGAGAAGAACCAGACCTGGGTGAGGATTCTTCAGGATGTGGATATCGGCGTGAGGCATGCACAGTCGTTTTGCCTTGTGAACGACGCTAATACGGTGTTCACTTAAACTGTAGTATTGTATTTATTTTGTCTTGGAGGAGAGGTAAATTCTCTCCTCCAAGAGATGAGGAAGGGAGAATTCAATTTATGGCAAACGAAAAAGAACTAACAAAGTTATATAAGGTAAGAAATGGATATGCCGTGATGAAAGGCAACCAGGTGATCAAAGAAGGTAATGTAGCGTTAACAGACAAAGAACATGCTTTGCAATCCTGGAAAGTTGAAGAAATTATAAATGTATCAACTCCTTCTGCTCAAGAAGATAATAATCTTTCAGAAGAAAATTTTCCAGAAAAGCCAATAGAGCCAAATATCGATCGTTCTGTCAAGAAGAGCAAATTTAATCGTGCGGTGAAAACTCCAAAAGGATAATTGATAAACGATGTCTATTCAGTTTGTTGACAAAACAGATGTCAAGGCGATCATGGAGAAGACAGATTCCACTCATGATACGATTATCACCAGCTTGATCCAATATGTCAGTAAGAATATGGAGACATATTGCAATCGATTCTTCAAGAAAGAGTCAAGGACAGAAATTTTCAACGCAGGACGTAAACATTATTTTCTTTCTGCCCCTCCTGTAGATACGTCTGTTGCCTTGATAGTGACATTAACAGGAACGGCTCAAACGGTCAACAGTCATTATTATCTTTGGGACGATCTTGGAATAGTCGAGTTCATCACTTCTCCCACAGACACTACCCCAAAGGCGGTCTCAATCATGTATACAGGTGGTTATACAGAGTCAAGTTCTGTGCTTGCGGTGCCTGACGACTTGAAGCACGCTTGTATCGAACAAGTAATATTTCTTTTCAGGAGAAGGAAAGACATAGGATTGAGTTCTGTGTCTATGCCTGACGGCTCAATAAATGTGCTTTCTCCTAATGATTGGCTTAAAAGTGCGTTAGGTGTTTTGAATCGCTATAAACTTTCAGCAAGGCAAAGATGACAATAGACAATATAACTAGAATTGAGATAGATACGAAGCAGATAGGAAATTATTTCACAAAGACCCGCTCCAGTGTTCTTGTCGTCTTGCAGAAAGAGATGTCAGCGCAGAGCAGAGCATTGTGGAGATATGTCACGATTCAACATTTAAGAGGGGGAACAACTCCAACGAGATTAGCCGTACGGAGCGGCAACTTGATAAGGACTACAATCCCGATGAAAACAAGGATTGTTGGGAGTATGCTCGAAGGAGGCATTCAGTTTGGGGCAAAATACGCTCCTGTGCATGTGGGAGAAGAAGGAAAAATAACCACGATACGGCCAAAAGCGAGTAATAAGAGTGGATATTTGTTTATTCCTGTTGGTAAATCATTGTATAGGTCGGGAGTTTTCAAGGGCAAATATGCAAAAGGTGGAGTGAGGATGGTTAAGCAGGTGAAAATCAAAACGAGAGTTCATCCAAAAACAATCATCCAGTTATTTGCCCCAAAGGTAAAAAGAGGTTTTGAGGAAGCTATCAAGACAGCGATCAAATAAGTTTTATGTATAAATACTAAAAAGTCATGTCAAAGTGTGCTGGCGGGCTTCCTATTGATAATCAGAAGGGATTAAATGGCTAATACAGTACGACAAAACATAGTTGCAAATATGAATACAGTGTTGACTGCTACCTCCGGCATTAACTATGTGGAGTCTAATCGAGCAACTCCTGTGAAGCTTGACGATGTTGCCTTGCCAGCTTGCTTTATATATCCGGGAGGGCAAGTCCAGATTTTGACTCCCGCGGAAGCAGCGATAGGCCAGGAGACTTGGGATTGGGATGTGGTTGTGGAATGTTATACGAAGACTACCACCCCGGAGGCGATGTTGCAGATAATTTATAATGCCCTTTACGCAAGCAGGAGTCGGGCAGGTTATGCGATAAGAACGACATTGATGAGCGTTGATCCATTAGACTTTGATCCGACAGGGGAATACCAAGGCTTGATGTTAGTTTTCCGGATCGCTTATAGAAATATAGTGGGAACATTGTAAAAGATGGTAAAAGAAATAATATATGAAATTAACGAAGTTAAGCCAGTAGAGTCAGAATGGCCATATATGCCGCAACTAGAAGGAGGAAATCATTTGTCCGATCCGATTACATATGATGGGGTGAAGAATTTAATTAACGAGGCGGTAAAAGAGATAAATGAGTCCAATATTAGGATGATTGAATCTGCAAAAGAACAGTTTGAAAAAACTTGCATAAGCACAACAACTCTTTCGGAAAAGGGATGTAGCGCAAAATCTTTTATCACAGAAGACGTCAAGAAAAAGTTCTACGAAAACATACGAAGCACAGAGAAAGCCCATGAACGAATAGATAGTCATTTAATTTCTCACAAAAATATAAGCGGCCTCATTAGATGGCTTATCACAATATTAGCAAGTAGTGGTTGGATATTTGCTTTACTGAAATATTTGATTGCTGGTTTACAGAAAGTAAATCCATGATCTTAAAGAAAAAATTAGAAGAAATATTGAAAGAATTTTATGATAGCGATCCAAAAGACTTTAAGGCAAATACTGGCAAATTTGCTGACGATATTATTAAACTTTTTGTTGATTCTATAAATAGATCAGAAGTCAAGAGGGATAATCAATTATGTGGATAAAATATATTGAAGGACCGGACAAGGTAAAGATTTCTCTTTTTGGAGAATTCAAGCGAGAAGTTCCAAGAGAAGTTTCAAATGAGACAGGAAAGCAGTTGTTGAAAAAAACTAGCTTGAAGTGGGTTGAGGTCAAGGATTCTCCGACTAAAAAAGAAAATAAAGGAGGAAAATAAGATATGTCTCCGCAAGCACAAGGGGCAAGTTGCATTTTAGTGTATGAGACAGAAGCGAAAGGATATGGATTAGGGTCGACGACACCTGATGTTAAAGTTCTTCCATTTAACAGCGAGTCTCTTGGATATAACACAAATATCATATCTAGCGAGGCGATTAATAATACAAGAAACAGGAGCAAACCCGGAAGAGGCAATAAATCTGTGGAAGGGGATATTACCACAGAGCTGAACCCTTACATGGCGACCTTATTCAAGCATCTGCTTGGCAAGATGACAACGACCGTCTCTTCTGCGAAATATACACATACTATCAAGGTTGGAGATTTGAGGCCAACGGCAGATTGGGCTATTGCCACTGCTTATCTTGTAAATGACATGGTGTATCCAACAACTGCAAATCGTAATGCCCATGCCTATAAATGCACGGTAGCTGGAACTTCTCATGCAGCGACAGAGCCGACTTGGCCGACAGGGGAGGCTGCTACTGTAACAGATGGCACTGTGACTTGGACAGAATATACAATTGAAAGTCTTGTGTTTGAAAAGCAATTCCTAAATCTTGCGACCCCTCAATATCTTAAATATGTAGGAAACAAGTTTAATTCTTGTCGCATGTCTTTTAGGTCTGAAGGGCTTGTTCCAACAGTGTTCAATGTTCTTGGTAAGTCTGAAGTGGTGGGAACAACAGCTTATGATTCTACGGCGACAGATTATGGCCATGTTCCTTGGGATATGGGGGAGATTACTATTGCTGAAGGAGGTAGCAACTCAACTATTTGCACAGAGCTTGATATTCTGATTGAATGCAATCTTGACGGTAGCGTGTTTACGATAGGAAATTCCGGGGCAAGATATTCTCTACCTATCGGGGTGATCAAGGTCACAGGGACATTGAAGGCATTGTTCGAGACTATAACTTTATATAATAAGGCGGTAAATAACACAGAAAGCAGCATCAAGGTGACTTGCACGAGAGGAGCAGGCGATGGAGGTGCGGGGGCAGAATATACAGAATTGCTTATTCCAGAACTTACCTATACGCCAAAGTCCCCGATGATAAGTGGAGGACTTGGAGTTTTTACTGAGTTGAATTTTGAGGGTTATTATCAGAATAGTTCAGAGGCAAGCACGTTTCAGGCAATTTTCAAGAATACGGTTGCTCAACCATAAGAAAAAAATATGTTAAAAATATTTTGTCCATTTTGCGAGCATGTGATAAGAGCAAATGATGTTGATCAGGAAGTTGTCTGTAAGAATTGCGGAAGACGATTTCCGATTGAGTCGGGAGACGCTTGTTATTTTAAAGAAAAAGGAAAGAGCTCTTCTTTACCGTCAATTAAGAAGAGTCGAAAAGGCGCAGGCGTGGAACTCTAAGAATTCTCCACCACGCCTGCGCTTGTTTCAATATAAATTTTAAAGAAGGAGTAAAATAACATGTCTCCCGTAGATCCAAAAGACTTAAAGAATTTAATCGCACCAATAAAGGCAGAAGAGATTGAAAATGGAAATAGCAAAGATAGGCATACGATTATTGACGAGATAACAGACAATATCATAAAGATTATGATCGTTGCCTTTGCTTTTATTGGGCTAGGTTATTGTACGGTGACTTTTGTCGGAGTAAACAAAGGAGTTGATCCTAATC
>ERZ1292625.1381-Hain-H41-01um-R1-1381-length-29253-cov-4_pt1 | contig 19454 bp, 18 predicted proteins | sample MGYA00564400_ERZ1292625 | MGnify/ENA primary metagenome ERZ1292625 (study PRJEB36523, sample SAMEA6512639) | groundwater metagenome | collected 2019-01-08 | study: AquaDiva: Metagenomics assemblies of 32 groundwater samples
AGGTAGCTGCGTGCCATGCTGTCGATTTTGCTAACTCGATCGTTAAGGGCTAGGGCTAGGTAGCCCTCTATGGCGGCGACTGGTGTACGCATTTCGTGACTGGCTGTGCTGATGAAGTCGGCTCGCTGCTGCTCAGCTCGCCTGGCTTCGCTAACGTCACGCAATACGGCTACAGCGCCCACGAACTCATTTGTGCTAGGCAGGACTATAGGAGAAATAACCAGCGACACAATGGTTTTTTTGTCCTTACGGCCGACGATTTGCATATTTTGACTGAACTGCTTCCGTTGCTTCAATACGATAACAAAAGGATTTTCTTCGTCGGTTAGCTCCTTGCCGTCCTCCTTGGTAAGATGAATAACTTTGTCGGCGTCCATATCGTTAGCCTCATCTACTGGCCACTCTGTCATGGCGCTGACTGCTGGGTTTATTAGGTTAATGGTGCCCTCAGTATCGATAACAACCACACCGTCCGCAATTGAGCGGATTAAGATCTCTGACTGTTGCTGATTGCTCTTGAGCATACTACTAAGATTGCTGACACGCTGACTCTCTTCGTCAATATACTTGCCTCGCCATGTTAGATAATCGATGAAGCAGACCAAGTAACCGATACCAAGAATGATTGTGGGCTCAAGGACTGAGCTTTGCCCACTGCTTATCGAAGGGATGGATATCAGGGCAAATAGACTAAGCAGTAGCACAGCGCCTATTACCGGAAACACCCCCACAATACCTGAGAAGAAGAACATGGTGTAGAGTACCGAAATGTACCACGAGTGTATCCAGCCAGTGATATTGATCAAATTAATAACGTTGCTAATCTGAAGTAGCGATATTATAAAAGTAGCGAAGTTAAGCCCTAGCTTATCGGCATGTCGATTATAAAGCGTAAATCTATACGTGAGCGTCAAAGCCGCTAGCACCACAGTCATGTTGCTGATTCCCCACGTCTGCAGATGCTCGCCAATCAGGGGTACAAAAAGCCCAGCCAGCCGAACTGCCAGAATAATGACCGAACAGATAACAATCCACCAGGTATAGCCAATGTACCACCGCTTATCGACTGCTTCCATCATAGTTAAGGTTCATTATATAGACATAAAGCTTATGCTACCAGCGGTCGTGGGTCTGGACGTGGTACCCTGGTTGTGTTAGTATTCTTGCCCTAGTGCCACCGCTACTTGGATTAATGTTTCGCGGTGGGCTATGTGCAGTAGAACTGCTGGCACGGCCTCATCGTCTAACGGCTAGGACATCAGGTTCTCATCCTGGCAATCGGGGTTCGATTCCCCGTGAGGTCACCAAAAGGGACTCATCCGACATGGATGGGTCTTTTTTAGTGTTCGCTAAGGTGTAAAGGCTGCTCATTTTAGCGGAGCCAAAATTATTCGTCGTGAGATTGTACGGTAAGCCCTCTGGGAATATCATCTGCTGATATATTTGCTTCATTTCAGGACTCGCCCCATTCCATAATCGAGGCGCATTACCGATGTAGCTGACAGCATACTCGACAGCATCTTCTTTTACCCCGATCCGTGCGTTCATTTTCTTTGCCTCTGTCTGGGCGGTTCTAATCTTTTCCGCGATGCGTTTAGTTAGCTCAGTTTTCTCAATCAGCGTTATTTCGCCAGACACAACTTTCTCGGCCACATCGAGCTTCTGCTCGGACAGCCTATCTATCTCGGTGTTTAGCTTATTCTTTCGGTCACGCATAGTTTTGACCTCATCACGCCAAGTACGAATGATTAGCTCCTGTATAAGCCTCAGACGGCCTTCGTCGGGCTTGAGTTTGGAGAGATGGTCTAGGAATTGTTCGTGGAGCTCGTCGGGCTTTATATAGCGGCTCCGACAGCCAGGAGTCGAGCAGTGGTAACGTGGGTACTTCTTGCCGCCGCGTCCAGTTGAAGCGCTTCCTCGCAACGGCTTGCCGCAATCTTCACAAGTCACAAATTTCCTGAGTGGATAGTCGGGATGTAGGCTCATATATCCTTCGGCCTTTGCGCCTTTACGGACATTGAGAAGCTCTTGATTGGTGTAATAAACCCATTGTGGAATGATACCCTCAAACCTGCTGGCTATGAGAGCGCCATCGGTAAATGTATTTTGCTCAAGTCCAGCGTATATCGGTTGGCGTAACATCTTGTCGACGTACTGGTAGCTCATGGGCTTGCCATTGGCCTGTGTGAGCCCTACGCGCCGAGCCTCTGTTAGTAGTTGGCGCTTTTTGAACAGCCCTTGTGCATGAATAGTAAGGATGTGGGCGATTTGTTCTGCCTGAGGCTGTACGGGCTCCACAGTCGGCTTGCCAAACGCATCGCGGACATTGCGTAGTCCTAGCGGTGCTTTGTGCATCCTGTAACCTTGCGCGGTGTGCTGTCTCATAGTGTCTTTGACGCGCTTCGATTTGAGCCGATTATCATGTTGGGCTAGAAGTGCTTGGACACCTTGAATAAGCTCGTCCGACTCGCTGGCTGTTACATTGGAGGCTGAATCCCGTAGCTCAATCTTGTGCTTAGCAAGAATCTTGATGAGTTCGGCAAAGTCCACCAGGCTTCGGGTTAGCCGATCAATTTGGTAGACCACCAAGTAGTCGATCTCGTCATGGTACTCTTCGATGTACGCAAGCATCTCCTGCATGGCAGGACGGTTGAGCGTCTTGGCAGATTTTCCCTCCTCGCGGAATAGCCTGAGCATTTGCATGGCATTGCGAAAAACCCAGTCGTAAGTGGCTCTTTCTTGGTTATCGAGGCTTGCCCCATTGTCGGCTTGGTCGGTCGTCGATACTCGGATATAGCCGATGGCTTTTTTAGGGGTCATTGACGCCATCATACCATACCTTATTTGCGAACCAAGTAATCGCGTACCGCATAACGCGCCAGAGATGTATAGTCGCGTACCATGGTTTTTATTTCTTCGTTGGTCAGATTTTTAGCCGAAACGCCAAGAAGCTTACGAGCTTCTTTTACGGTGATGAGCGGCTTTGCTGTGGCTACGGGGTTTTGTGATTGCAAGGCTTAGTCCTAAGCTGCTTGCTGACACCAAAAGATCAACGCAAGCATGTATTAGTTGCTTTGCATCGTTTCTCGCGTTTCACCTTATTAGGAGAAGTCGTGCGTTACTTCAACGGCCTGGCGGCTAAGGTTTTGCGACGGTTCAGTTCTGCTATGCAGAGTAATGAATGTCGCCACTATCTATGCCCTAATTATAGCATTTAGCACTTGCAAGAATCAACGAAACATTTCATACAATAAGCATGATGTGATAAAATGCAAAGTGAGTTGCTTTGCAACCTGTGACCTAGAGCCGCCCGTAAGGGACAGGTATGGTCGCCAAAACCATTAGGAATATAAAGCTCATCGTCAGAGCACTATTCCTAATGGTCACGTTCCGAAAGGTTCGTGGGTGGCCGTAAGGTCATCGCTGGCGGTGAGCTTTTTAGTTTGCCGCGAATAAAACCATTAGGAGACAATTTATGGCGAATAAGAAACCGCTTTTTTATGACGGCATGTCATCGGCCGAGCGTTTACGATCAATAGCATTTGTAATCCTTGCGCCGCTGGTACTAGCCGCAGTGCTCATCGCCCCATTAGTTTGGGCATATTACTCTGAGTCGGACGGAAGGTCGCAGTACAAGAGCGAAAGTGATTATGAGTACAGAGAGCGCATACGTGGGGAGGACGAAGAGTTCAACAAGGATTGTGGCTTTCGGCCAGGGTGCTGATTGGCACTGGCTAGTTGGTTTATAGCAGTGGCTTTGCGCGATCCAATGCGTCAGCAAAGCTGACTTTACCCTGTTGTAGTTCTTCGGCAATGACCCTAATATCTTTGGCTGTCGGTATCCCACTTACGACTAATTCATTGTCGATGTCTAACCGCGCCATAAGAGCATTCAGCTCTTTTACTATGTGTTCGCGCAGCAAAGCTTTTGCGAGTGCAGATTGTAAGCGGTTGGCAATAAAGTAGTATTCCATTGTGTGCTTGAGCTGGCCAAAGCTTGGGATTGTACCGAAGCGGTGAGTACACTGCTCGATGGCTATGTCTCTGCTCATGTGGTGATAATCAAACTCAAAGCCATCTTTTGATCCAAAGTCGAGTCCCTCAAACGTGAACTGTGGTGTGGTATTTGATAGCTCATTGAGGCGGCGTATCATTTTTCTGTGCTTTCGTACGCCCCCTAGTTCACTAGGCATGGTTATTCGCCATATATGTTCCGAAGGAACCCTAATGAATCGCTTGCCATCATCCGCAATGTCTTGCTTAGGGATGAACTGAATATATTGCCAAAGAATCTTTTTGACAGTCTTGGGTGGTAGAGAGTCGAACTTTTCGGCCTCACCACTTTTTTCATCTCGAAGTATTTCGAATACCACTTCTCCCCAGTACGACATGTACATTGTGCAGGTCTCAATAAACTCGGAGACGCCTTCGCTCAAATTGTTCACGGGCGATCGACTAACGTCCAGAAGTGTAGTGAGTCGTTTATCGAGCGCTTTATCTTTATTTTTTAGCTCAACCTTATAGTCTGGTGTTTCTCTGCCGTAGCGGCTCGGCATTATGCCTTGTTTTAGGTCACGGGTGAACATAAACGACATGCTTTGCATATCATTTTTTCTCGACTTCGCATGAGGTAAATGCCCACGGGCGTGGCGCTTTGGCCAGGTTTTAGGATTCATCATCAGTCTCCAATTCTTCAATGTCATGCCTTCGCATACCGAAGTCAATGCCACTTGCCAACGGATGCACCATAAGATATTTGATAACAAAGATGTCCATAGGCTCAGGGTAATGCGGCATGTCTGGAATGCCCCTGGCCGTCTTTCGTATAAAAGCGCTGTCGTGCTCGACGGTCGGGCTGTCGTAGAAGTTTTGAGGCGGCTGGGTCGGTAGCTTGGAAAGTATACGCATGAGCCGTAGAATCCGATTAGATCGTAGTCCAACTCTTGGAGATAGTTGGTAGAGGGTTTTACGATGTCTCGCGATCAGCGCGTAGTGGGTGAGCATTTTCGTAGCTTCATCGCCAGTGCCAACATACACCGACCAGACTTCGGTACACTTAGCCCACAACTTTGGATTGCCGTTCAATTCTGCGAATACATACGCAAAGCCGCTTATGTCCATGAGGTCAATGACTGGCTCCGTATACCAGGTTAGTGCTGAGTTGGGTTCCCAGCCAATAACCTGAGGTCTTATGCGTTCGGAATTTGCGTAGATACCAAGAAAGTAGGCGGCGAACAATTTGCCGAATCTCTCATGATCATTCTTTCTTAGTGCCTCGAAGCATTCTTCGCCTACGGCATGCGTAGCCGCACCAAGACTATCGGGCAGATCGACGGTACGCTCTATATGCATCAGCTCTGGAATTGATAGGGCAACTCCATCAATGATCTTCTCGCGGAAACTCTTTACGCTTTCCAGTTGCTTGCTCCAATCCCATGTAGGCCACTCTAAGCCTATAATCTTGTTAGCCTCAAAGCTGATGGCATGCTCCTCGACACCTTTGACATGCCGTCGTAGCTTCCATGCCAGCTCCATCGCTCTTGACCGAATAGCGGCCGCGCTTCTATGTTTGGTCTGCTTTTCAAGACGGGCAGCTGTCTCCTCGTACCATGAATTTGTGAAGCCTATTAGCTTGTCCCAGTTATTTTGTAGTTCGTGGGCAGCTCGGTGACGTAGCCGTTCGGCTATGTACCATGAAGGGGTAGTATGTTCAGTGCCTACATGTTTCTCGAAAATTGCGTTTTCGTGAGCTTCCTCCAATGTAGCAATTACCTTACGAGGCAAGTAGGTGTGATATGCGAATGCATCTTGTCTCGCGCTGTATTTTTGCCCCGACTTGTCTAATGCCGCAACACTGATCCTATCGAGACTCTTTATAAAGCCCAGTTCAAGTGACAGGGGCAAACTCGCGAGTACATCCATGGCTGCGTATTCCAAGATGGCGTCACGCTTGTCATTTGGTTGGTCACCTTGCTCTTTGCTGAGATCGTCCTCAAGCATCTTGGTCAGTTTATTGGCGAAGGCTATTCCTGCCTCGATATCCCATGAGTTTCCGAGCTCCTCGAATAGCAGAGGCAGGGATTCCAACTTTTCGTACATGCTTTGATAGCGTTTGCCGTCCAGGTCATTTTTGATAGCGCTAAGAATACTATCGGTTAGCATATCTTCGACCCAGCTATGATCTGGTAGTTCTATCGGTGCTAGTGGGCTATCTGTTTGCGTGGCCGTCTCGACATATGTGCTCTCGCTGAGATACCACTGTCTAAACTCCTGTTTTCGGCCGAACCAGCGGCTTTCACTGGGGATTTTATATTTGATGTTCTGGTACGCGCGTAGCGCCTGCACGATCTTCCTTACAAGCTTTGAGTACGAGCGAGTTTGAAGATGGCTCTGGTGTGAGGCGATGTCAGCAAGTGCAATGAGCACTGCAATCGACTCGTTGCCTTTTGTGCGAAAATGCTCTTGAAAGTTTGCGTCCTTATATCGCCACCCACCAGCAGCGGCTCGGTCGCACCACTTTATAAAGTCGTGTATCGCAATGTCCGCCAGTACGGTGGGATCGGAAAAGTAGAAAATCCGTTGCCCCAAAACGATAAAAGCGAATACGGAGAACAGTGCCAGAACGGTTGTGGTCACAAGCCCAAGGACAGGTATTGTTGTGCCAAGCACCGCTGCCAGTAAGAGGATCACGGTTAGCGAAGTCAGGAAGGCGATTATCTTGACGTAAGCATTTCCGAGACGGTCACGAACCATAAGTTCTCGGACATTATTAGGCACAGACCCGTAGATACTTGAAGCAACTGCGCTTACTGCCGTGAAGTACAGTGCCAAGAATACGCCGCTAACGGCTGCTACGGTCGAGAGTAACTGAACGTATGCAGATGCATTGAGCTGCCATACTATGCCAGCTCGGTCGAGCATATCTTTGCAAAAATCTCTTATAGGAGAATCGAGTAGGAAGAGCATCACCGCGTATACGATCGCAAGCGTTATTGGCAGGATGAGTTGTTTGCAAAGATATTTGACGCCAGAAAATTCTTCGGCTTTGGAGCGGCCAAACAAACGCAGCCCGAAAATATTTCTGCGTGTATAAAAGGACAGCAGCTTTATTCTCTTACGAAGCCGCCAGAAAATCTTTTTATGGCTAAATTTTACTATGTAATAACGGAGAGACATCCTGGCAATATTATCTCACTTTTCGTCACCTACGGCTATCTAGGGTTCTAATCCAGTACATTCTGAATGTTGAGCTGTACGGCAAACACGTTTTTATCACCGAACATCTGGTAGTGCTTCATCATCATGTCGATGGCGCGAAGCTTGTTCGGTGTGGTTTCCTGGGCATCATTTATTATGCCTGTCAGTTTGAGCAGCAAAAGCTCTGGCTCCATCGTCTGCATTTGTCCGAGTTTTTCCGATAACCACTTTGGGCGGTTGTGCGTCAGGTTACGCGCAGTCTCCGATGTGTAGCCAGCTTGCATCGCGGACTGGTAACAGTTACCGAATGAAGGGCTATGTGGATCGAGATATAGCTCAAAGAATCTACTCTGACGCGGATCAAGGGGCGTGAGGGTTCCTTTGGGGCTCTCCCCACCCCGTTTGCGAAAAGCATGCTTACTCACCATACTAGGAGCTACTCCCTACGGGAATGTAATTCACAGCTAACTTACCCCTTAGTAGGTCATACCACTGATTGATCTCCTCAAGGATATGGTTCCAATTCGATGTCAGATGGTTCACCACGAAAATGCCCGATCCTTGTGATCGGGTTTTTTCGTGGTTATTTCGCGTAGCGAAACTCGAAACCCGTAGGGGTTCGTGAAGTGACTGAGTCACGCGGGAGTTTACTCCGAGTAACGAAGAAGCGGATATAGGGAGCATAGCGACCGCCTTCCCCGCAAGGTCACCATAATTTGCAAATAAATCCACAAGATGTTACAATACGTATTATGAAAACTCCAAATACGTCACCAGATGTCTCTACGGCTCCTGACCAGTCCGAGTCGGACTGTCAGCAATTATGTCCAACCTGTCCGAATCGTAGTTCTCTTTCACGTTTCGTAGCAAGCAAAGTACTTCGCCAAACCACTAAAGGATGTGAAACTGGCCCGGTTCCTATTGTCAGTAGTGTCGATGATGCTATGGCTATTTTTATGGGGAATCCTCGAGGGATAGCACGCCTAGACCAACTTTGCGGCGAAGAATACGCAACCCAAAATGCAGAACCGGCTTTAGTAGAGCAAGTCTCCTAGAAAATTACTACTGCTGATTGATTATTTCGCGCTGGGCCAGATTTTGGCAGCCTCGTCTTTGATGATCTTTATTACGTCGGCCGGTTCGACGTTGCTTTTTATCAAATAGTGGGCGGCTCCCAGCTTAAGCGCCTTGTCGATGACCTTAGGATCGTCATTGGCCGACAGCATAATGACTGGAATACTTGATGTCTTGGGGTTAATTTTTAGCTCCCTTAGGGTGTCCAGGCCGTCAAAGTTGGGCATCATAACGTCCATGATGACTATGTCTGGCGGATTGTTGAGAATCGTCTCAGCGACCAAGGTGCCATCGTAGGCCGAAGCAACCTGAAAGCCGGCGATTTCAAAAGCATTCTCGTACATTCGCCTGATTGGCGGGTCATCTTCGACTAATAGTAGTTTGATGGCTGGTTTACTCATAACCTAAACGGCTTATGCTAGTTCAATTCTACAGGATCACAAACCGTAAAGTAAACTTGCCCAGGTGGCTATTTGTCGCCTCTAACACCGTGTAGAGATTGCATCAAACCTTATTTGACCTCTTTGTGGCCTCCTTTCGAAGGCGCATTCTTGCGAACGACAGGAACATGTTGGAAACAGGCTGTTCCGTGTCTACTTCAAATCTGCTGCGTAATTTTTGCAGACGTTTTTCTATTTCAGAAACACCTGGCTTCTTTTTTACCACCCACATTACTAGTGCATCAAACTGCTTGTTCATGGTTGCCGTCGCTTTGAAGTGTACGCCGTTAACGCGGTACGTGAAGATCGCGGTCATCAAGGCGGTTCGTTTATTTCCATCTTCAAATCCATGATATCTGGCTATAGAGTCAATCAATATCGCGCATATTGTATCAATGTCGAATTCATTAACATACTGTATGTATGTCATAGGCCTCTCTGCTGCTCGATGGATGTCATTCTCAATGTGTATACCAGCTCTACCACCTGACACATCAAGAACCACATCGTGTATTTCCACGATTAGATCGAAAGTAGGAACTTTCATTTATTTTTGAGCAAGAGAAAGAAGAGCTGGCTTCATGTCTCTGGCCAACTTCTTGATAAGCTTTTTGTCGCTGCTTTTGGTATAGACTAGCTTTTTCTTCATGCCTACATTATACACTACCTGCTGGCCGAATAAGGGTCTTCACTTCTCGTTTTCTTATCTTGTAGAGAAGCGTGCCGTGCGGATAGTTGGCAATTCATTCCAGTCGGTTGTGTAATGAGGGCTGCGGAGTTCGCGTTTGGGTCTCCAGGTGCTGCTGAGATCCTCGGCAGCATAGTGGACTGTATGCTGGCCATAGCGGCTATTAATGGTGTCTAGAGCTTGCAAGCGGGCTTGAGATGCTCTGTGGTCGGCTAGATCAATGCTGCCGAATAGGTCGGGCTGCAGCGCATCATGACTTACCAAATCGTATAGCAAGATATTGGCTCGATGATACCTAGCCTGGGGGTTGAAAAGCTCCGCGGCGGTTTGCGCCAGCTGAGCGGTTATATAACCGGTGTCGGCGGTGGGCATGTTGAGCCTAATGGATTGTCGTTGATATTGATAATTGGGGTGATGACGGTTGGTGTTGAGGCTTACTACAGCGCTACTGGCCAACAGGCCTTCGCGGCGCAGGCTGGCTGCGGCACCAGCGCCTAGGCTAGCAATGGCAGCTTCGATAACCTGAAACTGATTGGTATCTTCGCCGAAGGTGCGGCCTTTCATGATGGTTTGTCTGACGTGACCTAGAGCCTCTAGAGCGTGACAGGCTTGGCCGCTAAGTTCAGCCACCAGTTGTCGGCCATGCACCCCCATCAGCTGATTGGCATGACGAGAACTCAGCCGAGACAGCTGCAAAGCATTAAATACCCCTTCGGCTCTGAGCTTGGGCGCTAAGCGCCAACCGATCCCCCAGATTTCCTTGCTTGGCGTGTTTGATAGATAGGCTTCTCTAGTCGGGCTGGCTGAGCTCAGCAGATCCAGTACGCCCGACAGCTCGTGATTTTGCTTAGCATGCTCTGAGGCTAGCTTGGCCAGAGTCTTGGTGGGGGCGATGCCGATCGAGGTGGGTATGCCAACTTCTCTTAGAAGGCGGCTGCGGGCTGCTCTGCCCCACTGACAGTAGTCGTCGATATCTAGTTCGCTCAGATCAAGGAAAGATTCGTCGACCGAATAGATCTCGGTGCGTGGCGTAATGCTTGTTAGGACGCTAGTGATGCGCTGCGAAATATCACCGTATAGCTCGAAGTTGGCGCTAAACTGTGCGATACCCTGCTGCTTGAAGATGTCGCGGTACTTAAAGGCTGGTGCAGCCATCGGAATGCCTAGAGTCTTGGCTTCGTTGCTGCGTGAGATCACACAGCCATCATTGCTGCTGAGCACTACCACCGGTCTGCCTCTAAGGTCAGGTCGAAACAATCGCTCACAGCTAACGAAGAAGTTGTTGCAATCAATCAGCGCAAAGATTGGTGGGCGACTCATGGCTGGCGGTACTTATGGATGATGGCTGTGACGACACCCCAGACCTGATCCTCTGGATCCAGGCTACGACAGCGACAGAGGGTTGAACCGCTGGTTCGCCAAGCCACCACGAGGTCGGTTGGGCGCGGTGTTAGAGCACGGTCAATCACGGCCACGTCACCGTCATAGATACCTTGATCAACTAGTGCGTGTCCAGCCAGTCTGAATAGATAGGTGCTGCTGGGACGTCTCACTAGTAGCTGGTTAAGATCTAGCGCCAGGCGTTGTCCCTGCCCGCGCCGGACTAAGGCTGGGTTGGGAAAACCGGTGTGTACTGACACGCCGTCGCTGTCGGCCATAGTTTGTAAATCGTTGTCCATAGTTGTTTCTCCTGATTGCTCATATTAGGCTCCTTAGGCTCCGGCTTTCATGTTCACCAAAGTCCAGTGGTTATTGTTGTCGACCCTTAGTCGGTACTCTGTCTGGCCGTCGCTGACGTCGAATAGCCTGATTAGTTGCTGACCCTTTTGGACAAGATAGCGCATACCTGATTCCAAAAAGGTATATTCTTGACCGTTCATGACCATGCGCCGCGGATAGCTTTCGAAGCGCCGCTGGTCGCGGTCGCCCCGGAAGTAGACGGCAGTTATTTCAATATTTTGATTGTCAAAATTAGCGATTTTCATTGCAAAGCTCCTGTTCATCCCTGCTTGAGGGTAGAATTTTTAATAAAAAGAGAGGCTGACTACCTTGGCGGTTGTCAGTGAACGGGTTTGGGGTTTGGAGCTGACAGCGAGGCTTGCGTTACCGTTCTAAGGCTTACCGTTAGGCTGTGAACTAATTGGAACAATGATTGGAGAAGCAGTGACCGGAGTATACCCTCCATGAATATAAGTCTGCGCGGTGAAAGATCTAAGACCAGTCCACACATGGCTAGCATTAATTATACTCCCTACTGTCAAGATGCGCTTATACTTATTTGACGGTGTTGAGAAAATCGACCAGTTGATAAGGTGTGAGCTCGGCCTTGACCAGGTAGCCGTCGGCTCGTTTCTCTATATCGGCGCGGACGTCTTCGCGCTGCTCGAGATTGGTGGTGATAATGATCTTGGCCTTAAGCGGCGGCACGCGAGCTGGATCGCGTAAGACGCGCAAGATTTCTATGCCCGATAGATTGGGGATCATCAGATCGAGCAGGATTATATCGTACTTATTGGTCTGGGCTTCCTTGAGGGCTACTTCGCCATCGGCTATGGCTGTCACTACGTAGCCGTTTTTGGTTAGGGCTCGGCCATAGAGCTCGCTGATAAAATGTTCGTCCTCGATGCAGAGAACCGTTCGTCCCGGTGCTGGTGGGGTTGATGCATCAGTGGCGCTAGAAGTCGGTTCCATATTCAATACTGTATCACGGTTTAACGCCTGTAGAGCGAGTGGTTCTTGATCCAGCCGTGAGCACCGCGGGTGATCTCGGAGTCCTTAGATTTGAGATTATTGGCCATCTTATCGTATGGTATCAGGGTAAATCCGAATGTACTGCCCTCGCCCTCGTGGCTTCTGACCCAGAGATTGCCGCCGTGAGCGGTGACAATGGCCTTGCTAAGATATAGCCCGAGTCCGGTGCCGCCTATTTGGGCGCGGTTGCGGTGGTCGCGGTAGAACTTGCTAAACAGATTAGGCAGTATGCTGGTTGAGATACCCAGACCGAAGTCCTGAATGGTTGTCTCGACTAGGCCTTCTCTGTTGATGTAGGTCTTGATCTCAATAACTTTGCTGCTGCCGCTGTATTTAATAGCGTTGTCTATTAGGTTGTTTATGACCTCGCGGATACTTAGTCTATCCACGGCTACGGCTGGTAGATCCTGGGCTATGCTGCATTTGAGTGTAATGTCGCGGACTTTGGCGCGTAGACTGAGCATTTCGATTGAGCTCTTGAGAGTAGTGCTCCAATCCTCTGATTCAAGCTTAAGTTCCAGCTGATCGTTATCGACGCGGGCGACGTTCAGGATATTGTTAACGAAAGCTGTGAGCTGTTCGGCCATAGCATGCATCTTAAGCATGAAGCCTTGTAGCTCCGGATCCTTAATATCTTTGCCCAGTTCATCCTCAAACACCTCTATATAGCCTCTGAGAAGTGTCAGAGGTGTTCTTAGCTCATGAACACTGAGAGCCATGAAGCTAACTGCTTGATCGTCCTGGCTGTACTCCTTGGTGTGGTCGAACAAGACCAGCATGGTTTCATTGTGTTCGGTGTTGTTGCGGTTGTAATACGCCGCTAGGTCGAATAATCGAACTGGGTGATCGTCTCTTAGATTGAGACGAACCCGCTCCCAGCTTGATACGGCGGTGGCGCTTTTGGCTTTGGCTTCTTTGAGCCAAACATCAAAAGTCTTCTCACTCGGAAAGGACATATCGAGCACCATGTAGGCGTTCTTGCCGATCATATCATTGGCGGTTATGCCTATGTACTGTGCAGCCGCCTGATTGGCGAAACGAATTGTCTCAGTTTCATCGAGCATAATTAGTGGTAAAGGTAAATTTTGGGCGACGAAGTTGTGACTCAAATCACCGGCCACCAGTTTCATTTCGGCCTCAGCCTGGCTAGAGACATTGACCAACTGATATATCTGAGTCGCCAGACTGGTTACCAGATCGCGACCCAGCTTGAGATCGTTGAAAGTCGGTGTGCTGACGCCATGCTCCTCGGGACTTAAATGTACGATAGTTTGCCAAATTGCCTTGAGCGGTTGCAGCAGTAGGTTGGTGAGCAAGCCGACAGTTACCAGTGCCACTAGAGTGCTGAGGCCCAGACTGATTAATAGGCACAAAGCGGCACTCAGCTTGGTCTGGCTTGTTAGCAAGTAAAAAACACCGACTGCGATACCCGTCTGGATAATGACCAACACCAACAAATAGATTCGAACCTTGCTGTGAAGTTGATCTAGTCGATCCATCGCTTTAGAGGGCGTAGCTAATGTTATTGGTGCCGCCAACGGCAGTTAACCAGGCTTGACCAGGGTTAAGCAGGAGTGGCTTGCCGGCTGCATCTGTAAATGTAATCTGACTCTTCTCGCTTGTCTTAGTCCACTGTCCAATCACGGCAGTTCCGTCCTGGAATATATATGCCGAACCACTGCCGATAGTAGCGTATTCTGAATGGTGGCCGTCGCTATGTATACCATATGGTACAACTAGAGCGATTACTACAGTAGGGCTAATTGGTACGCCGCTGATGTCGGTATGAGCTGCGCCGCCTTCGCTACGGTTGTAACTATTAGTGCCAGCCGCATAGTCGTAATGAACGTTATACAGTCGACCCGAGAGGGCCAAATCTATCTTAGTAGCGTTTGGCTGCTTGCTTGGAGTAACCTTCTTGCGCGGGAAACCTGTGTAGTTGCTGGTGGTGTAGCCCTTGGCAGCTTGTAGCTGGTTAAGTGCTGCCAGGCTGGTGTAGACATTGTGCGGTGCGGGTCGGCTGCTAATGCGATGGTAGGAGCCGCCATTAGCAAACTGGTCCAAATCTTTTGCGCCCCAAGTCTTGATGTTGGCCAAAGCTTCTGGACTGCCGCCGACGTGGGCATAGCCGGCATCAAAGCCCATTGCCCACTGAACATAGTAAGGCCGGGCGCTGCGAATCGGTCCGATGTCATCAGGCGCATTATCCTGGAAGAGAGCTAAGAAGCGAGTAATGCCGCCCTCGGCTATAGCTTCGAAGATGACACTGGCCTGAATCAGGCCGGATTGTGGCCTAGAGTCCAGGCTGTTCTCGATCATCACGCCAGTAACCGGGCGCTGATTGATGCTGGGATCGACTTGTAGGCCGCTGAGATTAGAAGCTACGGTCTTAGGGGCTACGGGCTTGGCAATGCGCTTAACTTGGCTAGTTACCACCGGCTTTGCCGGGCGATGTGATAGTACGAACGCGCAACCTGCTGCTATCAGCAATATCACCAAGCCGCCGATTATGAACCATTGACGCCTAGTTGGTGGCCAATGTTGGGCTAGCTTCTGGCGCCAACCGCCAGATGACTTAGGTGTGGGCGTAGACCCAGGAGTCGCTGACTGTGGGTATTGGTTTTGGTCTTTTGGTGTTTCGGCGGTGGCTACTTCGTCAGGTGTACGGAAGCCGCCTGCTTCGTTATCCATATACCTATTATAACAACGCTTAAGCTAATTCGCTAGATGATTTACAGAGCTGATAATTGAGCTTCTAGTCGCTGTAAGCTGCGCTGTTTGCCCAGTACTGCCAAGGTGTCGGCTAGGCTAGGGCTGGCTGACGCTTGAGTGGTGGCAATTCGAATTAGACTGAATAATACCGCTGGCTTCTGTCCGGTGGTCTCGAGAAGTTGGTTAAGTCGTTCAGTCAGGTCGGTAACGGAGAAGTCACTGGCTTCAAGAGTTGTCTTGGCCCGTTCGAGCAGATTCTTCAGCTCCTCGACAGATAACTTCTTGAGCTGCTTATGGTCGCTGATTAGGCTTGGCTTAATTGGCAAATCTACGAAGAAAAAGTCGCTTAGTTCGGGCAGCTCGGCGAAGTACTTGAGTCGTTCTTGGACTAGGCCAAGAACTTGCTTCTTATAAGCTTCGTCGTAGTTGCTGGCTGCCTCTGGCCAATAAGCCTCTACTCGTTTGTAGAGATCGTCCAGGCTGAGTTCGCGGATGTAGTGGCCATTCATCCAGAGCAGGCGTCGCTCGTCAAAGTGCGCCCCGCTACGCCCTACCCGGCTTAGACTAAACTTACTAATCAGTTCGTCTCGAGAGAATATTTCTTGCTCAGTGCCATCATTCCACCCCAGGCTGGCGATGAAATTAATCAAGGTCTCCGGCAAGAAGCCGTCACGAACATAATCCAACACATCTTTGGCGCCGTCACGTTTACTCAACTTTTTATTACCGTCAATGCCCATAATATGGGGTACAGTGGCCATGATTGGTGGCTTGAGGCCAAGAGCTTCGTAGAGATTAAGATAGTTGGGTATGCTGGCAAGGAATTCTTGGCCACGGATGACGTGGCTGATTTGCATTTCGCTATCATCAACTACGTGAGCAAAGTTATAGGTCGGAAAACCATCTGACTTAATTAGCACAAAGTCATCAATGACTTCTGGTCCAGTCTTGAGGTCGTCCATAACTTCGTCGTGCCAGGCGTAGTTCTTAGGTTCGGACTTGAACCTTAGTGGCCGCATGCCATCCCATGCTGGCGGATTTTCTGGCCTATGATTGCGGTACAGGAACGGCTGTTTGGCAGCCTGAGCCTGCTCACGAAAGGCCTGTACCTCGGCTGAAGTATAAGGGTCGCCGTAAGCTCGACCGCTATCAATTAGCTTCTGCGCCCATGTTTTGTAGATGTCCAATCTCTGGCTTTGAGTATAAGGCTCGTGCTCGCCGCCAATGTCAGGACCTTCGTCGTAGTCAAGACCCAGCTGCCACAGGCAGTCAATTAGGTGCCCCTGGGCGCCTTTGACTTCGCGCTTCTGATCGGTATCTTCAAATCTTAGAACGAACTTGCCGCCGGATTGTTTGGCAACCAGCCATGCGAACAGCGCGGTACGAATACCACCAACATGCAAATAGCCGGTTGGGCTGGGTGCAAAACGGGTACGAGCTGGCTTCATTACATTCATTATAGGAGAAAACAGCTCAGGGCGGAATTAGAGCGAGCTGGCAATATCGACCAGCTGGTGGTCGCTGAGTGCGTCATTGGACTGGATTTGATACCAAACACCACCGTTAACCCAAGTTGCGTTGCGCTGGCCATATATATAAATGGTGCGGCCACCTGACTCTATAGTCTGATAATTAGAATAGCTTGGTGCTACGAAAATATCGCGAAGTGCTGCGCTATCCCATGAGGAGCGCTTCTGAGTAATGGTGTAGCGGCGATCATCGCTGTTGCTTGTGAATTGTGTAGCCACGGCACCCTCACTGTAATCAAGCTTGCCAAGACTAAAACCGGCTGGCCGGTACTCTGGCAAGCTAGCGTCAAATCCGGCTTTGGCTGAGGCCATCTGTAGCTTGGCATTAGGAAGATTCTGGGCCGTAATCGCCCCTAGTGCAACTATTGCTAAGACAACTGCGCCGCCAATACCTACGCCTCGTTTGACTTGGCTATGGCGCGGGTGTTTGAGCCGGGGCTGTTTGTGGCTGGTTGCATTCTGGATAGCTTGTTCAAAAATGTCGCCTCTAGTCTTGTGTGACTTGTGATGGCCGGCTGGCTTATGAGTTGCATCTGCTGCTGCGTGGTTCTTGGTTGCCTCCGCTCGTCCAGATGTTGCAAGCTCAGTGCTTGGCCTAACCGTAGCTCCAAACCGGCTGATCAACTGGCTTTTGTGTACCTGCTTGGCGTGGTGTAGACGCTTGTCGTCCATATGCTGGACGGTTGAGTTGACTGTTATTTCAGACAGAGGCGACTTGGTTGGCGATGTGACTACTTGGCCTTGGGCTTTGAGCTTGGGCCTTGAGCCGGCGGCCGGCTTTTTGACCACATGCCGCATTAGGGTCTTGGGTGGTGCTGGGTGGTGCGAAGGAGCCTGGGCTGCTACGCGGGTAGGTCGATGTACGCCTTCGACTGACTTTTTTTTGTGACTCGGCTTGGTTGATTCGGCATGCTCTAACAGGTCACCTGTAGTGGCGTTGTAGCGTTTGCTGTTGATTTCGATAATGTTGTTGTTTTTGCGCACGTATACTACCTGTCGCATAGCTTAAGCGATGTACCTACATCTTAAACCCTCTTGTGATTCGAGGCAAGTGTAGTTCATACTAGGACTAATATTTCATCATGGATTACCTCGACCCCAAAAAACAGCTTAGACACCGCATCATTCTCTTAGTCGGCTATGTCTTTGTAGCTATAGCCATAGCTATTGCTACCATGGTTTTGTTGTATCAGGCTTATGGCTTCGGCATCGGCAAGAACGGCACGGTTATACAGAACGGACTGACTTTTTTCTCCAGTCATCCCCATCCGGCCAAAATTTATGTTAACAATGAGCTTAAGCCAGCCGCCACCAATACTCGCCTAGTTCTGCCAGCGGGTATTTATGATATTAAGCTGGCTCGCTATGGTTACCGAAATTGGCAGCGAGAGATTGAGCTCGACGGCGGTAGCGTTCAACATTTCGACTATCCTTTCTTAATCCCCAAAACTTTATCGACAAAACAAATCGATACCTTTGCGTCAGCGCCAGGTATGGTGTCGCAGAGTCCGGATCATCGCTGGCTGGTTGTCCAAAAGCCCGCAACCATTAATGAATTTGAGGTCTATGATCTTAAGAATCCAAGCAAAGCCCCAGTCGCGATTGTGATCCCAGACGGCGTGCTTACCAGGCCGGTATCGAGCGAGTCGCTGGTAGTTAACGAATGGGCTGATGATAATGACCATATACTGCTCCAGCACAACTATGATGACAAGCTGGAGTTTGTGCTGATGGAGCGTACCAATGCCGAGCAGACGCTGAATCTCAATAGTCGCTTATCAGTAAACCCAACCAAGATTACTCTCAATGACAAAAAGCACGATCGTTATTATCTCTACGATGCCGCAGCCCAAACGTTGCAAACCGCCACATCTGAGGCGATCGATGCTACGCCGCCATTGCAGCATATATTGGCTTATCAGTCGCATGGTAGCAATACCCTGCTTTACGTCACCGATAGCGATGCGCCGGCCGGCAAGGTACTGGTTAAGCTCCAAATTGGCAACAAGACCATGGCTATTCGCAATCTACCCACCAGCTCAAATTATCTAGTCGATCTGACTAAGTACAGCGGCGTGATGTATGTCGCCGTGGGCTCTGCTGATGGCAGCAAAGTCTATATCTATGAGGATCCCGTTGGCCAGCTAGCCAAGTGGCCCAATCAGGCTATCGCACCATTGCAAGTACTGCACGTCCCCCAGCCTAATTATCTGAGTTTTTCGGCCAGTGCTCAGTTCATAATTGCAGAGAGTGGCAGCCGATTTGGTGTTTACGACATTGAAAATGAAAAAGGCCATAACTATACTATGCCGGCAATCTTGGATACCCCCCAGAGTCATATTAGTTGGATGGACGGTAATAGGCTGACATTAGTCAGTAATGGCAAGCTGAATATTATTGACTATGACAACACCAATCGTCAGGTACTGACTTCGGCCGCTAGTCAATACTTGCCGGCTTTTGCACCAGACTACAAGAATGTTTACATTCTGACTCCGAGTGACGTAGCCGGACAGCTTAAGTTGATGCAGGTGTCGCTGCTATCAAAAGCCGACCAATAACTCGTCTTAGCGTATTAGCTCAGTAACGCGCCTATTGATCCAGCGCACTGTTACCAAGAAAGCAATGCCGATTATGGCAACAATGCCAATCTTGCCGGCTAGTGTTTTGACCAGTCTACCCCAAAGCGTCGGGCCGTTGCCGGGCAGAGCAACCGGCGTGCTGGTTGTTGGCGTGGCAGCTTCTGGTGTAGTGTTGCTGGCTGGGTTAGGACTAATCTGTTGGCCGACGACAACTAGCCGTTTCAGACTGGTGCCAGGTGGGTCACAAGTAATCAAAGTGGCTGTTGCGGTTTGGCCGGAGACCGGGCCCAGAACTCCCACATTGCTTGGGTCTACCACATCTCGGGATATAACCTTGTAGACGTAGACTTTACCGTTATATGTCAGGTAAAAAGTATCGCCTTCGACCAAGGTACGTAACAGTACAAAAGCAAACTTATACTTGCCCTTATTGAAGATATTGTTGCTGGTAGGCCCGTATTTACGCATCCTTTGAGACCGG
>ERZ1292625.2139-Hain-H41-01um-R1-2139-length-19442-cov-11_pt1 | contig 19442 bp, 17 predicted proteins | sample MGYA00564400_ERZ1292625 | MGnify/ENA primary metagenome ERZ1292625 (study PRJEB36523, sample SAMEA6512639) | groundwater metagenome | collected 2019-01-08 | study: AquaDiva: Metagenomics assemblies of 32 groundwater samples
ATAATTATACAAAAGAAACCAACGGACCGTGTCCACTTTATGGGGTCCATTTCACCAGCGGAGAGGAAGGGATTCGAACCCTTGATACCCTTTCGGATATACTACCTTTCCAGGGTAGCCCATTCAACCACTCTGGCACCTCTCCATATAATTTTTTATATTACATTACTAATTACCACCTCCCGCTCGCCCCTCCTCCACCTGACATTCCCCCACCAAAACCTCCGCTTCCACCAAATCCGCCCGACCCACCACGACCACCGCCAAAGAATATTGGCCAAATCCCTCCACTTCCGCCACTTGAACCTGGAGGTCTTTTTGAAACTATAAAATCAAATATCAATCCGAGAATAGTCAGAATTACGGCTGAAATTATGCCAACTAAAACAGAAACAAATATAAATCCGACAATGGTCCCAATGACTGCGCCAATGACTCCGCCAAACCACCAAGATTTTGTCTTTCCAAGAATTCTGGCGAAGACATTTAACAGTAGGATACCGAAAAATAATAGAGTGGGAAAATTTTGACTGGAAAACCATGATGATATTCCGTCTGGACTTTGCGCGGAGTACCGCGCCGCCTCTGGTGATCTGGTGATAATGGCCACAAGCGCATCAACTGCGCCAGCAATTCCGTCTCCATATTTACCATCCTTGAAAGCTGGAGTCATCACATTGCGAATAATGTTTCCCGATTGCAGATCAGTAACCGCGCCTTCCATACCATAACCAACCTCAATTCTAACTTGACGATCATTTGGAGCGACTAATACGAGTATGCCATTATATTTTCCTTTTTGACCAATTCCCCATTCTTGGAATAATTTAACCGCGAATGTTTCAATTGTCTCATCTCCCAAAGAAAGAATCGTCGCAACCGCGATTTGAACACCCGAGGAATTCTGAAGCGATTGTGACTGACTATTGATGGTCTGAATTTCTTGCACGCTCAATATTTTCGCAAAATCATTTACAAAACCGGTCGCTTTGCCTGGACTGGTGTAAGCGAAAAGACTAACAGGTATAAGAAGCCCGATAATAATTAGAGAAATCTTTTTCATCTTATACAACATTGCAACTCGGTGGGTAACATTACTTTTTCATGCCGAGGACTGTCTGAGCGACTAGAAATTACTTGGTAAAAGGCGAACGGTGTTGGAATTACCAAGTCGAAGACTTGAGTAATTCCTGAGCCGTTTACCTAGTAATTTCAGGAGTGAGTTCCGCAGGCTTGAAAAAGTAACGTTACCCACCGAGTCGCTGGATTATTACAAACTCACCTTCGGAGCATTTTCAGCGCCAGTCTGGGCTTCAAAGTAATTGATATCATCAAAGCCAAACATTGAAGCAACTATTGAGCGTGGGAATCTTTTTATGGCGACTTCGTAGATCTTAACGGAATCATTGAATCTCTGGCGTTCAACACTAACGCGATTTTCTGTGCCTTCAAGCTGGGTCATTAGATTTTGCACTGTGTCAATTGATTTCAGAGTTGGATAATTTTCAATCACGGCAAGCAATCGTCCTAGAGCGGTTTCAACTTGTCCGGCGGCAACGGCTTTATCATTGACTGTTTGAGCGCCAGAATATTTTGTACGGGCTTCAGCTAAAGCGGTAAAGATAGTCTGCTCTTGTTTCATGGCGCCCTTGACTGACTCAACCAAGTTTGGAATAAGGTCAAAACGGCGTTGATATTGAGTCTCAACCTGTTGCCATTGCGCTGTAGCGCTTTCTCGCATAGTCACCAATCCATTGTATGAAGTCCAAGAGTAAAGAACTAATAGGACAACAATTATACCGATAATAATTAAAGTTTTTTTCATATAATTTAAAACTTACAAATTCCAATAACCAAACTCTGTCACTAACGATTTTTTTGATTATTGATGTTTGATTATTGATTATTAGTAATTACTTCGGTGCTTTTGTTTCATCAATTCCTTGAGGACCGACGACGAACGCGAAGGTCTTTACCATCTCGGTGAAAGCGGCATCAGCAGAAGTTACAATCGCTTTGTTATTATTTTGAGCTTGAGTTATATTTGACCCCTTCAGACCAACACTGGCTGGGTCTTTAGTAATTGAAGAGAATGTGAACATATAGCAAATACTGTCCTTCTGGAGAGAATACATGCGGTTGAAATAAGCACGACCTTGAACGGTATTGGACATTGAGATTGTATTCATGGTCAATGTGCCAACTTTGAGTGTGCCACGATCCTTGATTGTAGTCACAGGAGGAAAAGCACATTTGCTTGAAAAGACATTTATATCGCCCTGAAGTTTAGCAATAGTGGAGACTTGAGTTTTGTCAATCGGTATAATAAACGACACGCCAAGATCGGCTTCTGCTTTTTCCCAGGCAGTCGGATATTTTACTAGAAAACCAAGTTCAGAATTTTTATACTCCGAAGTCTGGCCGGAAACTTTTGTGGTTTTGGAAACCGGGACTGAAGGAGTAGAACTTCCGGTTTGATTGGTACTACTGGCATTACTTCCGTTTGATGGATTGTTTGAAGGCGAACGACCGATCCAAACAATGCCAAGAATTATGAGGGCTATGACGGCAATCGCGATAACTAATTTTTTCATGATAATAATTAATATTAACTTTTAGAGATTGATTATAACACACACTAATCTAATATCCCATATCCCCCATTCTAGCGCCAGCTGACCCGGCTTTTTTCTCTTCTGGCTCATCCGCCACAGCCGCTTCAGTAGTAAGCAATATTGCCGCCGCCGAACAAGCATTCTCCACGCCCAAACGAGCAACTTTGACCGGATCCACTATTCCCGCGACAATCATATCTGGAATCATTTCATCAATTAGCGCGTCATAGCCAAAATTTCCTCTGCCATTTTTAACTTTATCAACGATGACCGAACCATCTTCTTTACCGGTATTTATGACAATTTGTTTAAGTGGAGCTTCAAGCGCTTTGATCACAATCTCATTGCCAAGCTGAATTTCCGGAGAAATTTTCTCCTTATTGTTTTTCAACCATTCTTGCAATTTAGCCGCGGCTTTAACAAGAGCAACGCCTCCGCCAGCGACAATACCTTCCTCAATCGCGGCTTTGGTGGCATTGACCGCGTCCTCAATCTTGAGTTTCAAATATTTCATTTCAGTTTCAGTAGCCGCGCCGACGCGGATAACAGCGACTCCACCGGAAAGTTTGGCAATACGACCTTCAATATTTTCTTTATCGTATTTAGAATCAATTGATTCCCGTTGCTTTTTGAGTTGATTGACCCGCGCTTCGATTTCAGCTTTTTTGCCCTTACCGCCAACGATGACTGTATTATCTTTGGTGGAAATAACCCTGCGAGCTTTGCCTAACATTGAAAGATCAGCTTTTTCAAACTTAATTCCGACTTCTTCGGTAATCACCGTGGCTCCAATAGTCACGGCGATATCCTGAAGCATCTCCTTTTTCTTGTCACCATAACCCGGCGCCTTGATTCCCAAGACATTGAATGTCCCGCGAAGTTTATTCAAGACAAATGTAGTCAGAGCTTCTCCGTCAATATCTTCGGCGATTATTACCAAATCTTTCTTGCCTGTTTGCGCCAACTGCTCCAATAAAGGCAGAATTTCTTTGATTGAAGAAATCTTTTTATCAGTAACTAAAATGACTGGGTCGCTAAAAACAGATTCCATTCTTTCTGGATTGGTGATCATGTAAGGAGAAATATAACCTTTATCAAATTGAATTCCTTCAACGATCTCTGATTCCAGACCGGTTGATTGCGACTCTTCAACTGTCACAACTCCATCTTTGCCGACTTTTTTAATGGTGTCGGCGATAATTTTTCCAAGTTCTTCCGATTCAGCGGAAATTGTGGCGACCTGACGGATTTCATCATCACTCTTAATTGGTTTAGCCAGCTTCTTCAATTCATGGACAATATATTTTGAAGCACTTTCAATACCAAACTTGATACCCATAGCATTGACACCCATCGTAGTGTGTTTCATGCCTTCAGTAATAATGGCTTGAGTCAAAATAGCGGCCGTGGTTGTCCCATCTCCAGCCATGTCATTGGTCTTACTGGCGACTTCTTTGATGATCTCGGCGCCCATATTTTCAAACTTATCTCTCAAAGAAATTTCTTTGGCAATAGAAACACCGTCGTTGGTAATGGTCGGACTGCCATAACCTTTGTCAAGAACGACATTTCTGCCTCTTGGACCAATGGTAATCTTGACTGCATCGGCGACAGCGTCAACTCCGCGCTTGAGAGCTTTTCTGGCATCTTCGTTGTATAGGATTTGTTTGGACATGGCTTTACGGGTTGTCATTCCCGCAAAAGTGGGAATGACAAAAAAATTTACTTTATAATCGCTAATATTTCATTTTCTCTGACAATATAATATTCCTCGCCATCAACACTGACTTTATCTCCCCACTGAAAAATAACCTTATCACCAACCTTAACTGATACTGGAATAGTTTTTCCCTCTTCGGTTCTACCCGGTCCTACAGCCACGACTTCACCACGCTTGCCAGCTTTGTCTTCATTTACGCTAACGGGAATAATAATACCGGAAGAAGTCTTTTTTTCTTTATCATCAGTATGCTCACGAATCAATACGCGATCTTGTAATGGTCTTAGCTTTTTTGAAATGTCTTTCATAAAGTTCAGTATATATAAAAATGACATGGGCGCAACTTGACAGACACAATATTCGTGTTTTTAGTAGTGAAGGTCAGGCCTTCACTTTTTTTAATTTGCGCTAAAAATCCATCTATGCTACTATAAACTACATCAATGAAGTCCCTCCTTCCCTATATTCAGATCATTCTGTCCGTATTACTCGTCACAGCAATCTTGCTTCAACGCACTGGAGCGCAGGTTGGCGGCGCTTTTGGCGGTAGTGATAATTTCAGTTCAGCATTTCACACCAGACGGGGATTGGAGAAAACTTTATTTACCACGACAATTATCATAGCAATATTATTTGCCGTATCGGCATTGATAAATCTCTTATAGTTTTTCCCTTTTAATCACGTGAACGAAATAGAACCCAAAGAACTCCGCTTTAAAAGCGGAACCAATATCTTGAATTATATTCGCCAATTTTCTGCCACTGAAAAAGTCATCTTCGGCTTGTTTGCAGTCATGGCATTTGTAACCGCGCTAATTATGGTCATAAAAGTCAATGATAACTTTTCCATTGAAGTACCGGCGGTTGGCGGAACTCTCAATGAAGGAGTCATTGGTCTGCCACGGAGTATAAATCCGATTCTGGCCGTTACAGATATAGATCGCGATTTATCAACTCTGGTGTATTCCGGCTTGATGAAATTTTCTGACGGAAAAATGACCACTGATTTAGCGCGATCATACAAAGTTTCTGACGATGGACTTATTTACACATTCACGCTAAAACCCAAAATCACCTTTCAAGATGGAAGTGCTTTGACTACAGAAGATGTTGCCTTCACTGTCAAAAAAATTCAAGATCCAACGCTAAAAAGCCCCCGTCGAATTGATTGGGCGAATGTTACGGTAAAAATCATTTCATCATCAGAAATCCAGTTCATCTTGAAACAACCTTATAGTCCATTCTTGACTAATACCACGATCGGCATTGTCCCAAAACATATCTGGGGTGATGTCAGTGACGAACAATTCATTTTCAGTCAATACAACACGAGCCCGATCGGATCAGGAATATACAAAGTAACGTCAGTTTCTCATGATAATGGCGGGATTCCGACTAAATACACTCTGGAGTCATGGCGTGGATATTATGGATCAAAACCATTTATTCCAACAATTATTTTCAGTTTCTTTTCCGATGAAAGTTCCGCGCTTTCGGCTCTAGATCAAGGAAACATAGACAGTCTATCTTCAGTTTCTCCTGAAGTCGCCGCGAAATTGGTTACCGATGTGGCACAATCATATAAAATTATTTCTGCTCCTTTACCTCGCGTTTTTGGTATATTCTTCAATCAAAATCAATCAATAGTTTTGGCGGATAAAGTGGTCAGACAAGCTTTAGACATGTCAATTGATCGACAAACACTCATAAATAACGTTCTCAAAGGTTATGGTGTGGCAATTCACGGGCCAGTACCATTTATCGCCTCAACCTCTTCACCTATCACTGCAATTAAAACGACAACATCAAGTTCAATGGTCAAATTGAGTCAAATAGAGTCTGCTCAAATATTGCTTGAAAAAAATAGCTGGCAAAAAGGAGCTGATGGAATTTATTTCAAAAAGAATGTAAAAACCGGAAATACCATTCTAGCTTTTGACATCTTCACCGCCGATTCCCCCGATTTCAGACAAACCGCTGAACTCGTCAAAAGTTTTTGGACCAAGCTTGGAGCAAAAGTTTCAATAAAAATCTATGAAACCAATGATTTATATCAAAACATTATCCGAACACGTAAATATGACGCCTTGCTTTTCGGCGAAGCGATCGGTAAGGATCGAGACCTTTACGCTTTTTGGCACTCATCGCAACGCAATTCGCCAGGCCTGAATATAGCCATGTATGCCAATAGCAAAGCTGATAAATTATTAGAAGAAATCCGCGCCGCCAGTAATGAAGATATTCGCGCTACCAAATACAGCCAATTTGATCAAATCATTCGCGCCGATATTCCAGCAATTTTCTTATATTCACCGGATTTTATATACGCTGTTCCAAAATTAGTTCAAAATATTACGCTCGGTTCTATAACTACCCCTTCAGATCGTTGGAATAGCGTGACAAAATGGTACCGACAAACAGAAAAAGTCTGGAAAATATTTACAAAATAACATGACAAATCAACCAACAAACAACTCACAATCAAATAACCAACGACGCCCTCGTAACTTTCAGTTTCGACATAGACCGCATGGCGCGCCGACTAGAATCCTGCGGAATGACAAACCATCAACCGCGCCTTTGACGACTTCGTCTTCAACAAGTACTTCTTCTGGACACAGAATCGTTCTTGGTCGTGGCGCGCACAAACATCCTGGGGTCTTGAAACATATTGCCGGAGCTAGAATGCAGATCGTCCGACCAGAGGCCGCCAAACCAATGCGCCGAGGTCCAAACAGACCGTCAATGAGACGCGACGGTGATGTTTTACCACTGTTAGCTCATGATTCTATCAGGATCATTCCGCTCGGCGGAGTTGAAGAAATCGGAAAAAATATGACTGCCATTCAATATGGCGATGATATTATCGTTATTGATATCGGTTTTCAATTCAAAGATGATGATACCCCGGGAATTGATTTTATCTTGCCAAATACTAAATACCTTGAGGAACGCCAAGACAAAATACGCGCCGTAATTATCACACATGGTCACTTGGATCATATCGGCGGTATTCCTTATATCATGCCTAGAATTGGCACTCCCCAAATCTATACTCGCCTCTTGACTTCAATTCTGATCCAAAAACGTCAGGAAGAATTTCCGGGAGTTCCAAAATTGGACATCAAAGTCGTGGAAAAAAATGAAACGATTACGGTCGGCAAATTGAAAGTTAAATTCTTCGCGGTTACTCACACCATCCCAGACGCCATGGGCGTAATCATTGAAACTCCCCATGGCTCAATCGTCCATACGGGTGATCTCAAACTAGATCACATTGACGGTGTTCCAACCGACGAAGAGGTGGCCGAATACGACCGAGCCTTCAAAAATGAAAATGTTTTGATGCTGATGGCAGATTCAACTAATGTGGAAAACCCAGGATTTTCATTGCCAGAAAAAGTCGTGCATAAAAATCTTGAATTAATTATCCAAAATATGAATGGTCGCTTAATCATCGCGACATTCTCATCTCTCCTGGAGCGATTGCTCAAAATCGTGGAGTTCTCCGAAAAATACGGCAAGAAAGTAGTGGTTGAAGGACGAAGTCTCAAACAAAGTATTGAAATCTGTAAAAGTCTTGGTTTAGTCAAAGCTAAAAAAGAAACTTCCATATCAGTTGATGACATGGAAAATTACAGTCCCGACAGAATTGTAATTCTTTCAACAGGTGCTCAAGCTAACGATTTTTCAGCGCTCGTCCGCATGTCCAATAAAACTCACTCCAAAGTTAAGATAACCCCGCGCGACACGATCGTCTTATCATCGTCGGTAATCCCCGGAAATGAACGCGCCATTCAAAAACTCAAAGACAACTTGTCGCGACAAGGAGCAAAAATCCTGCACTATCGTATCGCGGATGTCCACTCTTCCGGTCATGCCAATAGAGACGAGACGGCGTGGATTCATAGAAAAATTCACCCGAAGTTTTTCATGCCGCTTCACGGATATCACTACATGTTGCGCGCACACTGTGATATCGCCAAAGAAGCAAACAATCTAGCTGAAACTGATGTGGTTATTCCAGATAACGGTTCAGTCATAGAAATTCAAAATGGTGGCAAGAAAATTGTAAAACTAAAAGAAAAAGTCGCTTCTGGTTTGGTTTTGGTTGATGGATTCTCCGTTGGAGATGTTCAAGATGTGGTCATCCGCGACCGTCAAGCGCTTGCTCAAGATGGAATATTTATCATTTTTGGAATCCTGAATGCCCAAACGGGCAAACTCAAGAAATCTCCCGACATTATCTCCCGCGGTTTTGTCTACTTGCGCGAATCACAAGAACTCTTGCATGAGGTCCGACTGATGATCAAAGATACAGTTGAAAAATCAACTCGTGGTATGAATCCAATCAATGTGGATATTATTAAGGATAATATTACCGATAATGTCTCTAGATTCCTGATGCAGAAAACAGCCAAAAGACCGATGGTAATACCGGTGTTGTTGACGATATAAATGTCTTGGCAAGGCCTACCCTTGCCAAGACAAGAAATCTACACGCCTTGCTGTTCATCTATATCCTGCTGTATCTCTATAGCTTTCCTAATGGCATTATCACCATAGCCAGCAATCACTCTTGATTTACTACAAACACTCCCAGAATAATATTTGCATGCCGCATTGCGTTCAGCGGTATATCCACCGTTGCCAGCACCCAAATTGCTCAAATATAATGCTGACGCCATAAATGCTTGTCTTGAATCCCATGGGTTAGGCATACCTGATATCCCAAGAAGTGAGGCTATACTGTCTTTCATAAGTTTCCATGTTGATGGTATAAATTGAGCTGGACCCATAGCTCCACCCCAACCACCTGCTGAAACTTGTTGGCAGGAGACGACTGTCCTAGATGGATCAAGTCCCAATGCATTTGTTATCTCTAAAAATGGCTGTACATCGCGGGTCGGTTTCATGACAAAAGGAGATGGTAGCCCAGTCGTAGTAAATACCCCATCTCCAGTCTGCTGATTAGTTAAATAACAATTCCCGACATTTGCTCCTAACGCGGACTCATTGGTAAGAATCGCTATCAGAAATGCCGGACGCACGCCTGTTTTTGCTGAAGCTTCTTGAGCATATTTTAATGCGTCTGGAAAAGAAATTTTCTGACCGCCGGCAAGTGGGAATAATGTCGCCCTAATTTTCGCCGCGCGAGCTCGTCTTTCCGCCAACAAATTCGTGTAAGCCTTCTCATTACTCTTACTAATCTTCAGCAATCCTTGCTTTTCCGCCTCATTAGCTTTTATACTTTTCTCTTCTTGCTGAATCGCATATCGCGCGTCTGTTTCCGCGTTTTTCCGTTTATCTAACGCGTCTTTCTCCGATTCGGTTTCAATTTTATCAGAACGAACCTGCTCAAAAGTAGTTTTCAGACCTTCTTGGACGGAATTAAAATTATCAAGATCCTTGAAGAAACCTGTAACGCTTGACTGCGACAAAATAACTTCTGGTAAAGAATATGAGCCAACTTCATTTGTTTTTCGCAAAATCTGCGCCAGTGTGTCTTTCCCGCGCTGAATTCGTTCATCTAATGTTTCAATGTGATCAACTTTTTTTTGGATATCTTTGCCTAGACTTTCAATAAGTAAATTTTTGGCTTTAATATTGAGTTGAGCAACCTTAATCTTGGCAGTCAAGACGGAAATATCCTTGGTTATTGAAGCGCTCTGTCCTTGGGCATCCGCGAGATCCTTTTCAGCCTGTTTCTGATCAGCTTCAACTTGAGCCAATTCTGCTTCTAATTGAGCTTTTTGTTGAGGAGTTAGGTTATTTTGAGCATAAACAGTATGAGTTAGGAGATATGAGGTATGAGGTAAGAAATACGCGCTAATGGGCAGAAAAAACAGTAAAAAAACAGCTGTAATCAAAATTTTCACGCGGATTTTCATAAATGTCATTATAACAAAAAAGACGCCTTTTTGCGCCCATTTGGTTAATGAGTGCAGTATGTATGTGAGGTTAGTCACCCAAATATAATTGGTAATGCCATAGATTCCCGCTTTCTCTGTAATAACAAAGTGAATTATTTCTTTTCCTGTTTCTTTTCAGTCGGTTTCTTATCATTTTCTTTACCGACTTTAGCATCTCCAGTAACAGGCGCGCCTTCCTCGCCTTCTTTCACTTCTTTGCCTTTGGCTTCAACTTCAATAGCTGACATATCAATTGCCGCCGGTGCTTCTTCAATTTCCTCTTTGGCGACAGAGATAGACGCGATGACTTCTTCAGGGTTCATTTTTACTTCAACGCCTTTAGGAAAAATTATATTTTTGACTTTAATGACATCAGTAAGCTCAACAAGAGATGAGATGTCAATCTTGATCTCATGTGGCAGATCGCGAGGTTCGGCTTTGACTTCAATTTCTCGGTGAACTTTGACCAAAATTCCGCCTTTATCTTTTACGGCGGGAGCGACGCCCTCAAACACCAACTGGACTGAAACTTCAACCTTCTTGCCCTTTTCTATGACATAAAAATCAACATGGCGGGGCTCACCTGACAATGGGTGTATATCAACTTCTTGAATCAACACTTCATGTTCAGCGCCTTTTGCATCTTTGAGAATTATCACTGAAGATTCTCCGGCCTTTTTCCAGACTTTCTTGAATTCGGTCGTAGTCACAGAAATAGGCGTGGAATTTTCTCTTGGACCATAAAAAACAGCTGGCAATTTGCCCGTTTGGCGCAATGTTTCTGACTGAATCTTCATGTCTCGCTTTTCTATAGGTAATGTGAACATGCGAGCCATTATACACGGTTTTAGAATGATGTCAAAAATTCAAGCGAGGAGAGACCTCGCTAAAGTCACACTTATTTAATTATGGCCAAAGAATGTTCAGACAAACTGTCCGCGTAAATCTTCTGGACTTGAGCTGTTTGGAGAGATTGGGTGTAGATCGCGAAGTTGTCTAGATAGCCAGTGAAGCTTCCTGAACCATACCCACCGATATAAATGCCTGTACCGCCTCCTGTCGTCCAATTTGTCGCAGGTATAATTGAAGAATCAACCAAACTACTTGACCTACCATTAATATAGATTTGTGTCTTCTGGGTCGCGGAAGAATCCCAAGAAATAAGTACATGTGTCCATTTATTTAATGGTAAGATTTCTGTTCCTGTAACACCTAGACTACTACAATTTCCTGTATCTACCATAATAACTTTTGTGGAACAAATTGAGACCCATGTATAAGTACCTGTGTTACCAGAAAGATTAGCAATTAATCCTACAGCAGTCGGATATATCCAAAATGAGACACTGCCCTTATTGGCAAGATTAGCGGGAGATGGGAGTGTTTTAAGAGTAGTAAGATTACAAACTGCGTTTGCGCTGGAAAAATTAGCTGATTTACCATTTATATTATTTGGAGTACTATTGCTTTGAGATACAGAAGAACATGCAGTAAGGGTATTACCATTACCTGAAATGTCTTTTAATAGAGTCTCATCAAAATTATAAATAGCCGCGGCATCCACCCCAAACGCGCGATAATTATAAGTATCAAATTTCAATCCCGCGGCGATCACCCCTTTATCTCTCGCCCCATTCAGCGCCACTATAATCACGCTGGATAACATTCCGATAATGGAAATCACGACCAGAAGTTCTACGAGTGTGAAGCCGCTATTTTTTGTTAATTTTTTCATTAAAATTAATTTCGTGAAGGTCTGACCTCCACTTCCCCTATCTCACCACCGTCGCTAAAAAATGTTCAGCTAGACCATCCGCATAAATCTTCTGAACATCGAGAGCTGTTAGAGCCTGAGTGTAAATAGAAACATTATCTAGATATCCTTTGAAAAGAGATGATGCGGTAAAACCAAGCCGACCTACACCAATATTTCTTACATTTCTCGAAGCTACCATTATGGAATTAATTGGTCCAGCAACAATGTTACCATTAAGATATGCTGAAATTTTGGCACCGTCATATGAACAAGCTATGTGGTTCCATGCCTCTATTTTAATTAGTCCCGAAATCTCTGCAAAATCTGTACCTTGTTGGCATTGTATAAACTTTATACCGGAACCATTATCGTATAGAGAAAGTCCCGCTAATACAGCACTAACGAATTCAACACGAATAATTTGATTTTTTGTAGTAGTTATATCATTAGCAGAACTGACATACACCCATGACGACAGAGTCCATAAATTACTGAATTGTGGATATGGAGAAGCCGAAGCAAGTAGGACAGCACATCCTCCTGTACCATTAAAATTACCAGAGTATCCAGAACCAGTTGGTAGTATTGTATTTTCACTAGACACCCCAGCTGGGCAATTCAAATTACGATTATTGGCAGAAATATCTTGAAGCGGCACTATACCTGAATTAAAATCATACTGAGCGAACGCATCCGCCCCAAACGCGCGATAATTATAAGTATCAAATTTCAATCCCGCGGCGATCACCCCTTTATCTCTCGCCCCATTCAGCGCCACTATAATCACGCTGGATAACATTCCGATAATGGAAATCACGACCAGAAGTTCTACGAGTGTGAAGCCGCTATTTTTTGTTAATTTTTTCATTTCATTGCCGGGTTAGAGATTAATTAAGGAAATACTTTAATACCACAAATGTGACAATGGCGTTGGAAATTACGACGGCTATAAGCAGAATATTCATTGAAAGAGGGAGTCTAGGTTGATAAGTTTTCATAGAAAATAATCAATTAATACATAAGTAATAATAACATTGACGATAATCACTCCAATCAGAATGCCCTGTGCCGTTGCGGGTGATTTTGCTAAACCATTATTCATTAACCAACGAACCATCTTTGGCTGATTATCATTGGAGCTAGATTGACCAGAAAACCCCGAGCCCGCGGACCCAGACGAAGGCGACTTCATCGTGTATTTCATATCATCTCCTTCAAATTCAACATTTGATGACATAGCTCTATTATACACTTATTCAAATTAAAAGTAGGCATGCTTATTCACATTATATTTAGTGAAAGCCAGGCCTTCACTAATCACTTTGTGTTTATTATCCGCAACTTTTCTAAAACCACCTTCTGCATAGCCAATTTAGCCGGTTTTAAAAACTTGTAGGGCGCGACTTCATCATGATTTTCTGACAATGATTTCATCAAACCGGAACGATATGCAATGCGCAATTCAGTATTGACATGGACAATAGCCACGCCTGATTTGATGGTGGCGCGAATATCGTCAGCAGAGTTGCCAGAAGCGCCATGAAGAACTAATGGAATTCTAATCGTGTCGTGAATTTCTTTAACTCGCTGACTATTGAGAGCCGGATCGCCGCCAATCACGACTCCATGAATATTACCGACTGCCGGCGCTAGAAGATCTACGCCCGTCTCTTTGACGAAACGAACCGCGTCCTCCGGTTTTGTCATATTTTTATCACCAACAACCGCTCCAGCGGGAATCGCGTCAAGAATCTTAGAAGAAGTCCCGATAAATCCAAGCTCACCTTCAACTATCACATCACGACCAGATTCGCGCGCGTACTCAACGCATTTTTTCGTGATTCTACAATTTTCCTCAAAAGAAAGCTGCGCCCCATCAAAAATCACGGAATCAAATCCTGCGTCTATGGCTTCTTTAACTCGCTCAAACGAATAAGTATGATCAGCATTCAGAAAAATCGGTTGCTTGTGATGTTCACGAACACTTTTGACGACTGCCGCAATTTCATTTACACCGATATAATCGCGTTCCCCTTCGGAGACCCCAATAATTACAGGTAGGTTTAGTTCTTTGGCAGAATCAACGACAGCCCAAACACCATCAAGAGTAGAGATGTTGAAATGACCAATAGCGGTTTGATTTTTAGTGGCTTCGCTAATATATTCACGCAAGGTCATGGGAATAGTATAACATTATCTGTTATAATATCTCCATGTTCCACAAGCCCATTGATCTTTTATCCATTGGAGATATAACTACCGACGCTTTTATTCGTCTCAAAGAAGCAGATGTCCATTGCAGAATTGATAAAAACTCTTGTGAAATTTGCATGCCTTTCGGCGACAAAATTCCTTTTGAATACGCCAAAGTTATTAAGGGTGTCGGCAATGCCGCCAATGCCGCAGTCGCTTCTTCAAGATTGGGTCTAGAGTCAGCAATAGTATCAAATATCGGCAGTGACCAAAACGGTCGTGAGTGCGTGAGTGAACTTATCCACAATAAAGTCATCACCTCTCATATCAAAAAACATCACGGAAAAGCGACTAACTATCATTTTGTACTTTGGTATGGAGCTGAAAGGACAATCCTAGTCAATCATGTTGATTATGAATATACTTTACCAAAACTTCCTCCAGTGAAATGGATTTATTTGACCTCCCTAGCCACCCATACTTTTCCTTACCACATGGCCATCGCGGATTATCTTGAAGCCAATCCGAAAACTAGACTGGCTTTCCAGCCGGGAACTTTTCAGATGCAACTTGGATTTGATGAATTGAAACGCGTATATGATCGTACTGACATTTTTGTCGTAAACGTGGAAGAAGCGCAAAAGATGCTCAAAACTGATTCGCGCGATGTCAAAATTTTAATGAAAAAAATCCATGAACAAGGTCCAAAACTGGTACTCGTCACGGATGGACCAAAAGGCGCTTATATGTTTGACGGCGAGCATCATTATTTCATGCCAATATACCCCGATCCAAAACCACCACTTGAAAGAACGGGATGCGGTGATGCTTTCGCTTCCACTTTTGTCTCTGCCATATTGATTGGAAAATCACCACTAGAAGCCCTGACTTGGGCGCCCGTCAATCCTATGTCTGTGGCACAATTCGTCGGAGCGCGAGAAGGATTACTTAGCCATGAGCAGATTGAATGGTGGCTAAAAAGAGCGCCAAGTGATTACAAGGTTAAGGAAATATAGATAGAAAGACTAAATCAACTTACTAGCCAGTATTGACATCAACTTAGCGGCACTGGCTTGAGCAGTGCTACTGTCCTTGCTGGCAACAAAGGTATCCCATTGAGCGGTTAAAACGGAATCATGGATCTGACGAAGATCATTCTCAAGCTTGACACGGTCTTCATAGGAGATTGTGCCTTTGGTATTAACCACAGTATCAATGAAGAACTTGAGGAATCGTGAGGTCTGAAAGCGAGTGGCGCTGTCTGCTTCTTCTTGAATCTTTTGATTGGCTAGAAAATTAGTATTCTCCATATACTGAACGCTAAAGTAGATGTTACCGATAAGTAGAACCAGCATCAGTAGATTTGAAACTAAGCGAGTCCTATCTAAAATACCTGTTTGAAATTGCATTTGATTTTATTGTTAAAATGATAACTATTAAATGGTTTATGATTATAGTATAGCATAGCAGAATAGGTTGGGAAAAATGAAGTAAAGTGTGTACAACCTAGAAGAAGCCTCTAAACCAAGAAACAAATCTACCGACAATACCTTGTTTCTTGGTTGGAATCGGAGAAGTCCCAGATGGAGCAATGACATCAATAGCTAGCGTTAAGGATGAAGCGGGGGTGGTTAGGAAATATCGTCCTGCCATAGTTGGAGCAATGATATTAGTCGTAATACGCCCCTGGTTCTGGACAAAATCAATGGTTTTGCCGTCAAAGACACCTGTCGTGGATGTATTTTTTTCCGGCGGAATCAGACTAACAGTTAGTTCAGTACCTGGGGTAGTCTCTACCATTTCTACGAACATATTCTTGGGATCAGAAGCTAGATATGTGGTCAGACGAATACCATCGTGCGCTATTATAAATAGTCCGGGTGGATCAAATTCTAGAACAGGCAGAAGAATTGGATGAAGAGCTAAGTTTGCTAAATCTTGAGCTTGATTGAAACCCGCTCCAGCCAAGAAGCTGGCTAACTTCTTGTTCTGTTTCAAGATCTTCTGAACTGAATCAGGTAATGGAGCAAAGACGAAAGATGAGAACGGATTAATAAATGAAAATGTTGGCCAAGAGAGCTTTAAGCGTCCTGGAGAAGCTAGGTTATCCAGTGGATTACCGAGATTACTTGATCCGACGCCAAACTGATCATCACCAAAAAGATTGAACTTAGGAAGTGGCAGGATACCAAGTGCGGCTAGTTGGTTGATATTCAATAATGCGCCACTGGAGGAATTGGAAGAGGGGCTGCTGATAGACGAAGAACTGGAAGATGGCGTGGTTGTAATGACTCGGCTACCACTGCTTCCTGAACTTCCAGATGGTGGTGAAGGACATAGTCCTGGACCTAATGTCGTTTGATCACTACCGGCATCTACAGTTGAACTGGTATATGTGGCATCAGCGAGATTCATCGTTCCTCCATTACCTCCACGACCACAAACGGTAGAGTTACCACCGTTGGCGGAAAGGACGGCACTGGTAGTAGTTGAGATATTGAGGGTGCCTCCATTACCTCCATTAGTCGCTCCATTACCTCCATTGGCGGAAACATTTCCTGTAGTGGAGAAAGTTATGGTAGCGGTACCTCCATTACCACCATTGACTGTGCCAGTGTATCCATTGGCTGTGACCGAACCTGTTACAGTAAGATAATTGATACTGAAGATGTGACCGTTGGCTCCATCAGTACTTCCATTACCGCTTACATCTCCAGTCAGGGTATAGTTGGCTCCATTTAAGGTAATATTGTCATTCCCAATTGTACAAGTAGCTGTAGTGTTACCGGAAAGCGCGTAGGTAAGGTTACCGCCGAGGAGTGATGAGGAACAAGTCGTGGAGAGTGCGGTGAAGAAACCGCCATTTGCGGTGCTGAAAGTAGTGGTAGTGCCAAAGGTTGCTCCGACAAGATTGACTTCTGCTCCATCAGCAAGAACAGTCCATGGCGAAGCGGTGAAGCTACGGGTTGGGCTTGTCGCGGTAGTGTACCGACGAGTCTTTACGCCCGTGATAGTTCCCAGATTTTCCGAGGAGTCGCCGTTGAAAGTGGCTATACCCGTAATCGTAGCACTTGTGTTGTTATAACTTGAACCATTGAAAGTTGGACTGCCGGTAACTTGGCGGTTATTGTAACTTGTTTCATTAAAAGTAATAGTGTCTGTGCTAGTGGCATTGTTGTAACTAGTGCTGTTGAAAGTGGCCGAAGTTGTTGTGCCATTATTAATACTGTTGTTGTTAAAGACCCAAGAGGTAATGATCGCGTCGTCACTGCCGACAATGGCAGTGGAAGTTCCGCTTCCCCATTGCATGCCGGTGGTGAGAGTGTTGACGCCTCCTGTGGCGGAGGAAAATTTGGAGGTGCCGGAGACTGTACCCGCGTTGTAACTTGTTGAGCCAAATGTAGGGTTACCTATAATAGTAGCACCAGATTTGTTATAACTCGTCGCATTAAATGTTGGATTACCCGTAATCGTAGCACCAGTATTGTTATAACTTGAACCATTGAAAGTTGGACTGCCGGTAACTTGGCGGTTATTGTAACTTGTTTCATTAAAAGTAATAGTGTCTGTGCTAGTGGCATTGTTGTAACTAGTGCTGTTGAAAGTGGCCGAAGTTGTTGTGCCATTATTAATACTGTTGTTGTTAAAGACCCAAGAGGTAATGATCGCGTCGTCACTGCCGACAATGGCAGTGGAAGTTCCGCTTCCCCATTGCATGCCGGTGGTGAGAGTGTTGACGCCTCCTGTGGCGGAGGAAAATTTAGCGGTTCCGGTAATGGTGTTGCTGTTATAGCTTGAACCATTAAAAGTAACATTCCCCGTAATATTCAAACCGGGTGAAGCGGCTGTAGCGCTAGTGAAAGTGATGCCAGTAACACTAGCATCAATGCTTAATGGTTTAACCCAAGTGGCAAGATCTACACTTGGTCTTGTTGAACCCGAGGTAACAATCGGGTCGCTGGCAGTTGGAAGCGCTCCTGCTTGCAAAGTGCGCGCGGAATCAGTCCACCAGTTTCCAGTGAGAGTGGTCCAATTTGCATCGGCTCCAGAGTTGTACCAATAGCGAGCCGGGCAGGTGCTAGTGGTAAAAGAAATGATTGGGGTACTGAAACCTGTGCCAGAAATATTTATGGCATAAGCTCTTACATAATATGTAGTGTTACAGATGAGTGAAGAAATATTTCCAGTGAATGAACTACTGCCAGAATATGAACCGGCGGTCGTGGTGGCAGTGGAACTGGTCACAGACAAATCAGTGGAGGTACCATAGGCAAAACCATGTTCGGTGCCTGGATCAACATTGGTAATATTTCCATTCAGAGTGGCAGAGTTAAATGTAATTGATGTGGCGGCTGAATTAGTGACAGTAGGAGGAGTAATATATGTTAATACTATTTGACCTCTAGCACCTGTCCCGCCAAAAATAAATCCTGAATCGCCTTTCTTGCCACCTGAACCTCCACCACCGATAGTACTACCAGCTAGACCACTGCCGTCAGCAATTCGTCCCGCTCCGCCAGCTCCTCCGCCACCACTTCCTCCGGAACCCGCGGTGCTACCTGATGCAACCCCGCCATTCCCCGCGCTTCCAGCCCCGCCTCCGCCAGCGCCTGAATAGCTAGCATTAACACCTGCCGCGCCATTTCCTCCATGATATATAACTGTGCCAATAGCGCCTGTCGTGGTTGCTCCACCCGCTCCGTTTGGACCAGATGCTCCAGCCCCGCCTCCTTTAGATAAAACGGTTGTAGAGGCCTCAAACATCGAATCTTCACCTGCTGTTCCACTAATACCTCCTCCCACTCCGACATAATAGTCATATGAATTAGCTGGAACAACAGTTACGGTGGTTGAGGCAAAACCCCCGCCGGCTCCGCCGCCGGCACTGGTATTGGCACCAGTCGGCGCTCCACCACCTCCTCCCGCCCAGGTATCAACAATGACGGAAGTGACACCGGCTGGCGCTATCCAAGAAGCGGAACCTGGCGTATCAAATGTCTCGGTCGTGGCTTGTGTCAGCCCCGGTAAAAAGACAAATCCACAAGCGATAATTAAAATAAAAACACAGATAGATCTTGTCAACCAAACCTGTTTTTTAACCATTATTTTTCTAATAACCCATACAGACAATTCAAGTTTTTCCTTTAGATTGAGAAGAAGGCGCATACAATGTTAATTATATCATAGACTTTGATGTGTACCCCATTTAGTGGACATTCTTGAAACCGAGAACCCAGATCTTTTTA
>ERZ1292625.2140-Hain-H41-01um-R1-2140-length-19437-cov-4_pt1 | contig 19437 bp, 15 predicted proteins | sample MGYA00564400_ERZ1292625 | MGnify/ENA primary metagenome ERZ1292625 (study PRJEB36523, sample SAMEA6512639) | groundwater metagenome | collected 2019-01-08 | study: AquaDiva: Metagenomics assemblies of 32 groundwater samples
TTTCCCCTCTGAGAAGGGAAAGGGGAGTGTTTTTCCAAAGCGAAAAAAAACACCCCGCCGCTTCGTGCGTGAAAAATCGAGTAGGGAGAGAAGACCGAGGTTTATTTGGGAAATCGAATTCTCCAAGGAGGAAATTGAATTTCCTATCTGGGAAACCGTGTTTCCCATCAAGGAAATGCCATTTCCCTGCACGGGGATTGAATTCCCTTGGCGGGAAGAACAGTTTCCTTGATGGGAAATACAGTTTCCCGGCAGGGAAATCTCACTTCCCATCTGGGGGCCACGGTTCCCGAGCCGTTGCCCCGAGCGTGTCGAGGTGGAAGTCGAGGGGTGACGCCTTGTTCTCTATTTTCGCGGCAGTCTCATTTCGTTATTATCCCAAACCCAGATCATGTTCTTAATTTCTATTGCCATTTTATAGATTTTTTTGCCCCGGCGGAAATGAGTATTTTCGACAATTCTATATCGCCGTTTTCTTCCGAATACTCCAGTATTGTTCCGCGCTTCCATTTATAAGCAGTTGCATTTACATTTGCTCCATTGTTAACGAGCATCTTTAAAAGATCATAATTCTTATACTGTATAGCAAATACTAGCACATGTTCTCCGTCAGAAGTGTGCCTAATATCTGTTCTCGCATTATATTTCATTAACAGTTTTGCAAAATCATTCTGCCCATTGCACCAATACATATCTGTTAATATTGCCCAATACAATGGATAATCTCCAAATAAACCATCTCGATTATTTGGATCTGCTCCATACTTCAATAGGGTTCGAACAATTTCGAGGTCAGTTTCTTTAGTGCTTTTTTTGGAATGCGAAATGGCAAAGCTGAGTGCTGTTTCACCTTCTGGATCGAGTCTTTTCATGTTCGGATTTGCTCCATGCTGAAGCAGGTATTCCAAAATTACTAAATTTTTTGTTGATATTGCGCAATATATTGACGTTTCTTTCCGTGGAGGTTCATCATATTTGCTTGTCTCATTGTTTCTTAGATTAACATTCGCTTTGCATTCAATAAGAGTTTTTACTAAATCATATTCTTCATCTCTGGTCGCTTTCCATAATGCGGTATATGCGTTTCTGTCATAGACGTTTACATTAACCCCATTATCAATATAATACTTTACCATAGAAGTATCGCCTTGCGAAACAGCACGGTGAAAAGCATCTTCCATTATGCGTTTTTTTGAGCTATTACAGGAATATGATACAAGCACAAGGGAAAATAAAAATATTGTACGTAACTTGCTGTTCAACTTCGGGTATCCAGAGAAACAGGACCTTTGTTTTTCACCGAGACTTCATCCATATCGCCAAGTATAACCACCAGCCGATTTCCTGTCAAATCCAACCGCGTCCCGCCTCGCGCTGCGGTCAGGGAACGATCAGGCCCGAACGCTGCCGAATTGGTTCTGTAGTAACCAATGAGAATTTACATCAAAATTATCTCGGTTTTTATTTCCAACAACATTTTTTTTGCACGTAGCGAGCGGCGCGGCCCGGCGCCAGCCGCCCTACTTCTTGAACGCGAACACCGTCCCGTACACCGCCGTATAGAGCACGCCGTTCGCCGCTACCGGTGCGCCGCACATCTCCATGCGAAGATATGTCGATGAGAGCACCTTAAGCGTTTTCCCGTGGGCAAGGATATAGAACTGCCCCTTGCCGTTCCCGAAATATACCTTGCCGTCCGCCACCAGCGCCGTTTGATAGATGCCGTAACCGGAATCGAACGTCCAGTACACAGTACCGTTCGCCGCATCGAGACAGTGGATGATGCCGGCCAGATCGGTCGTATACAGAAGCCCGTCGGCGACCGCCGCGTTCGCCACCGAAAGCGCGATGTTCGTATACGCCCATACCGCTCCGCTCGTGGTAATATCTCCCGTCTTCGTCGCATCGATGCAGACGAGAAGCCCCTGTCGGCTCCTGTGCGTCCAATCCTCCCCGAGCGCGGTGTATACGCGGTTCCCCACGCACACCGGTGTGGCGATGATGTCGCTCGGCTTATGGTTCGTACCGCGGGCCAGGTTCAGATTATATTTCCACACTGTACGCAGTGAGCCCGTCCTTTGTTCCTTGTTCGTAATGACGGGGTTCTTCTCGAAGGCGTAGCATATGCCATTGCCGCCGCCGAAGAGAACGAGCTCTTTACCGCCCGCCTTTGCGAACGAGGGTGAACACCAGGTGCCGTGCTTCGTATTCGTGGCCATACGCTCCTCATCCCCGGCTATGAACGCACCGGTGCGCTTGTCGAGCACGATGAGCGCGGGCGCGTTCGTCATGGGCGGTTTGTCCTTGTGGCGCCGTGTCGTCCCCACACCGGTATTCGCGAAAAGGAGATCACCGATGATGAGCGGGGCCGAGGAATACCCGTCATGCGGCATGACGCCGAACGCCTTGTACACATCGAAACGCCAGACGATATCCCCGTCGGTATTATCGAGCTTGACGCGGTTGGACGGCGAATAGAACGATGCTTCATTGGTGAATGGACCTTCGTTGCCGTTCGAGAGCCCGTTGATGTCCGCGCAGATGATCTCCGCGTTGTAGCCGGCGAAATAGACGCGCCCATTCTCCACCGTCGGCGGGGAACACATGCCGAGCGGATATTCCGAAAGAAATCCTCCCGATCCGTAACGCGGTATGCTTATCTGCCAAACGAACTGTCCGGTCATCGCATCAAGGCAGGTGAGCACACCGCGGTCACCGGCATATTTCGCCGTGGTCGGTTTGTAACGCGATGTGCCGATGAAGAGCCTGCCGTCGGCCACCGTAGGATTGCCGAACGTATAATAACCCACGGGCGCCGCCCAGAGGAAATTCGTCGACAGCCGTTTGATGATGCCGTTCGATCCGAAATGTACGGATATCGCATCGGGCAGATTCTTTTCCGGTGATATCATGTTCCGATCATGCGTCCGGCCCCATTGCGGATAATCCTCCGCGAACGCGGCGGCGGCGACAAGTACGCAGACGAACAATGCTTTCATGATATCTCCTTTCATATCGCCTTCCCCTCGAGTACGCGGAGCGCGGTATCGACATTGCCCATCGGCGCCGACACCTGATAGCCGCTCACGCGCCCGTCTATCTCATCGATCATCTCCCGCGCAATGGCAATACCTTCATCACGGCTTTCTTCTTTGGTATTACACTTCGCAAGCCGCTCCATGACCTTATCCGGTATGACCACGCCGGGCACTTCATTGCGCATGAACTCAGCGTTCTTGTAGCTCGCAAGCGGCCACATCCCCGCGATGACGGGAATGCGCTTCGTATACTTATCCACCGTGTCGAGGAATTTGAGAAGTGACGGGGCATCGAACACCGGCTGCGTGATGGCATACTCGGCACCGGCGTCTATTTTCTTGAAGTAGCGCTCGATCTCGCGGTCCATATCGACGGCGCAGGGGTTGGCACCGACACCGATGAATATGCCCGTCGGCGGGTCGATCGGATTCCCGCCGAAATCATGCCCGTGGTTTAGATTATTGATAAGCTGTGTAAGTCCCACCGCATCGACATCGAAAACGCCGCTTATGTCCGGTCCGTCGCCGCTCTTGGGCGGATCGCCGGTGATGACGAGATAATTCGTGAGCCCCGCGGCAAAACCGCCGAGAATGTCGGACTGCATGCCGAGGAGATTCCGATCGCGGCAGGAATAATGCGGTATCGGCTCTATCCCGATGGTGTTCTTTATCAGGATGGACGCTATCATCGGGGATACGCGCGATGATGCACGCGGCCCGTCGGGGATGTTGATCGCATCGATGCCGGAATAATGGCATTGGCGCACCTTATCGAACATCGCGTTCATGTTCGCCGACTTGGGCGGGAGTATCTCTATGCTCGTGACCTTTTCGCCGCGCACAAGCTTCGCCGCAAAGCGCGATTTCTTCTCCGGGGGTGTTACGGCGACGGCGCGCTTCGCCTCCGCGGACACCGTCACTATCGATGCGTGTTTCTTCACGCCGCTTAAATTTTTTATCGCCTTCGCCATCTCGCGTATATGCGCGGGCGTGGTACCGCAGCAGCCACCGACGCCGCGTACGCCTATCTCGATGAACTTTTTTGCGTATTCGGTGAAATATTCGGGGCTCGCCATATAGAGCATGCGCCCGCCCACTTCGCGCGGGAAACCGGCATTGGGTTTCACGACGAACGGCTTTTCCGTAAGATCGACGAGCGATTCCGCGAGATCGAACACTGCGGCAGGACCGACGGAGCAGTTAAGGCCGATCGTATCGATGTCGGGGTTCTCCGAAAGTGCGCGCACAACGGCGGCTGCCGAGACACCGAGCGGGGTCATACCCTCTTCGGTCACGGTGAACGATGCATGCACCGGGACGTTCAGAGCGCGTGCCGCATGCGCTGCGATCTCGATCTCCTTGAGGTCGGCGAACGTTTCGAGAAAAATAAGATCGACCTTCGCCTCTGCGAGCACGGACGCCTGCTCCTCGAACGCTGCACGCACCTCCGCGACGAGCGACTCCTGCATGCCGCGGCTCTGCTTCGAGCACGGGCCAATGTCGCCGGCAACGAGCACATCGCCCGAGGCGCGGGCAAGCTCGACGGCTTTTTTATTTATCTCCGCAGTGCGTTCGGCAAGACCGAATTCACGGAGCTTCATGCGGTTCGCCCCGAACGTGTTCGTCAGTATCACATCGGCGCCCGCGGCGGCATATTCCCGGTGCACATCAAGAATGAGTTCCGAACGCGTAACAACGAGCTCCTCATAACTCGCATTGATGAAAACGCCCTTGTGATAGAGCATGGTACCCATTGCCCCGTCGAATATGAGCGGGCGTTCCCGAATGCGGTCAAGATATCGAGACATGTTCTCTCCAGAGGCGAATAAAATCGCCGGACTATAGTATAATAATGACGGATAAATTCAATACCAGCCGGCAGAATATTGACATTTTACACCCACCCCTGTACTATGCGGATACGCACAAAGGAGAGCATGCATGGCGCGTTTCAAGAAGCAGAGGACGCTCACTGTTATGGAAGAGACCGGTTTTGTACCGGTGTTCTATCATGCCGATTTCGCCGTTGTAAAGAACATCGTCGCCGCCTGCCATGCCGGCGGGGCTTGCGCCATCGAGTTCACCAATCGAGGCGATTTTGCCGCCGATCTTTTCGGCGATCTTGAGCGATATGTCCGCGCCGAACTCCCTGACATCATTCTCGGCGTGGGCTCCATCGTCGATCCCTACATCGCCGCGATGTATATTTCCCGCGGTGTGAACTTCGTCGTCGGTCCCATGTTCAACCGCGAGGTCGCGAAGATCTGCAATCGTCATGCAATACCGTATATGCCCGGCTGCGGGAGCGCCACCGAGATACAGGAAGCGCAGGAAGCAGGCTGCGATATCGTCAAGGTGTTCCCCGGCGACAGCGTGGGCGGACCGAATTTCGTGAAATCGGTGAAGGGGCCGATGCCCTGGACGCAGATAATGCCCACGGGCGGCGTATCGCCGACACGCGAATCGCTTGCGGCATGGTTCGGCGCAGGCATCACCTGTGCGGGCATCGGTTCGAACCTCATCACGAAAGAGATCGTCGCATCGGGTGACTGGAAAGCGCTCACCGATGCGGTCGTGCGCACCCGTACGATAATTGCCGAGGTGCGCCGTACCGAGCATGTCGAGGCACGCACAGCCAAATAGCAATCGCGGGCAAGGATGATCATGACCGTTTTCATCGGCATAGTGCTCTCATACGTGTTCATGCTCGTCACCGGGCTCCTCTTCCTCATAACCTACGCCAAGAACCGCGCCATGAAGCAGTATTTCCACTTCGGCGTGCTCGTGATCTGCATGGGCCTGTGCTCGTTCGCCGTCAGTCATCTCTTTGTTCTCCGCGTGATGCCGTGGGTAGCCCTCTTCTATCGTCTCATGCTCACCGCTTCGTTCTTCATCATGCCCGTCATTCTCATGATAACCGCCGAGCTCATGACGCTCAACATGCGTTCACGCCGCTTTGCGCATATTTCCTCGCTCGTCGCGCTCGGTCTCGCCTGTATATTTTCCATAGCGCTCTGGGGCACCGACCGATTCGTCGTCATCACCCTGGGGCGGTCACATATCGATGTCCGTCCCGGAATTTTCTATGGGGTCTACATTGCCGCTTCGATAGCGACGACAGCGGCATCGGCAGCGGCGCTCTTCATGCACGGCATTCGCTACCGCACCGCGGTGAATCGTCCGTTCGGCCCCGCCTTCCTGCTCCTGTTCACCGTTGCGGTGCTCGCGCACCTTCTGCACTACGCCATCCCGCCGCTCCGGACCGCGCTTGCACCGGCCCTGGTCCATACCGCTTCCTGGAACGAAGTGAATGTCACGAGGGTCATCGGCTATATCATCATGACGGCGGCATTTCTGGGGCTCTTCTTCAAGCGCACAAGGCGCATCTTCCATGAGGTGCAGGAGAACCGCACATCGATAGAGAACCTCCTCAACAAGACGCGCGAGAACACCCGCAACATGATACACACGCTCTCCAAAGCGCTCTCGCAGCGCGATCCGGTGACCGCGGCGCATTGCGAACGCGTGGCCGATTACGCGGCGATACTCGCGCGAGAGCTCGGCTACCCGAAAGCGGGCATCGATCTCGTATACACCGGCGCGCTCATGCACGATATCGGGAAGATCGGCATATCCGACGCCGTGCTCCACAAAAAGGCCAAGCTCACGCGGGAGGAATTCGACCTCATACGGCGGCACCCGCTCATCGGTACGGAGATCGTCGCGCACCTTGACGATTTCGTCCCTATCATCGATATCATACAGAGCCATCACGAACGCATCGATGCCAACGGATACCCGGAAGGCCTCGCCGCGGACGCGATACCGGAGATGGCGCGCATCGTTTCCGTCTGCGACACCTTCGACGCATTGACCACCGAAACGTACCGGGAATCCCTCACCTACGCCGAAGCGCTTCGCGTGCTCATGCACTGCCGGGGCACGCAGCTCGACGTGCATATAACCGATGTCTTCGTCCGCGCCATCGCCGAAGTGCACCGCATCGACATACACGGGGCAGGAGAAACGAATGTTTAATGCGAACAGCAACAAGATCTTCGTGCTCGATACGAACGTGGTGCTCTATGACTGCCGTGCGATGTACTCCTTCGAGGAGCATAACGTCGTCATCCCGATAACGGTGCTCGAGGAGATCGATAATTTCAAGCGCGGCAATGAGATCATCAATTTCAATGCGCGCGAATTCGTGCGCGAGATGGACGCCCTCTCGAGCGAAAAGATCTTCGCCGACGGGGTACGGCTCAAGAGCGGCGGCATCATCATGATCGATACCGTTACGCGTATGGATGCGCACCTCCGCGACATCTTCGCCGAGGACAGGCCCGATCACCGCATCATCTCGGTCGCCTACCGCCTGCAGAAGGAATACGGCGACAGGGTGACGCTTGTTTCCAAGGACATCAACCTTCGGATGAAGGCAAAGAGCATCGGCATCCGCTCCGAGGACTATGAGACCGGCAAGGTCCCGGACCTCTCCGAACTGTACAAAGGCCGGAGCACCGTCGAGGGCGTATCCGAAGCGGTCATCGATGAGCTGTATGCGAACGGTTCAGTACCGAAGGACCGCATACCGCCGCAAACCCCGCCGCTCCCCAATGAATACTACATCATTCGCAACGGAAAAAAGAGCGCGCTCGTTCGCTATGACGCGAAGGCGGCGACCTACATCCGCGTCGAGAAGAAGAAATGCTACGGCATCGACCCGAGGAATTCCGAGCAGACATTCGCCATCGATGCGCTCACCAACCCGGACGTGCTCCTCGTCACGCTCTCGGGAAAGGCGGGCACCGGGAAGACGCTCATGGCCCTTGCGGCCGCCATCGAGGAGCGAGGTCAGTTCAAACAGATATTCCTCGCGCGTCCCATCATACCGCTTTCCAACCGCGACCTGGGCTTCCTCCCCGGCGACATCAAGAGCAAGCTCGACCCGTTCATGCAGCCGCTCTTCGACAACCTCGCCGTCATCAAGCACCAGTTCAAGGAGGACAGCGAGGACTTGAAGCGCATCAACGATCTTGTGGACAAGGAAAAGCTCGTCATCACGCCGCTTGCATACATCCGCGGACGATCGCTTTCGCGCATATTCTTCATCATCGACGAGGCGCAGAACCTCACCCCGCATGAAGTAAAGACGATAATAACGCGGGCGGGCGAAGGAACGAAGATAGTATTCACCGGCGACCCGTACCAGATCGATACGCCGTACCTCGATTCGCGTAGCAACGGGCTTACCTATCTCATCGACAAGATGAAGGGGCAGGGAGTGTACGCGCATGTGACGCTCGAAAAGGGCGAACGCTCGTACCTCTCCGAGCTTGCATCGGACCTCTTGTGATCATCAGGGGCATATGAATGGACGACAAGCAACGCATCCTGTGCCACAGCAGGATGCACGGCTGCGACAGGAGCGATCTCCCGTTCAAGCTGCGTCGGCGCATCGGCATACGGCTCGGTTTCTATTTCATGCTCTCGGGCCTTCTCACGGGATTGTTCGTGTACTGCTTCACCGTGGTCTTCGATACCCGCGTTCTTGTCGCCGAACTGGGAAAAACGATACTGACGCATAACAAGAGCGCACCCGCCGGCCCGCATGCGCAGATAATGCGCGATCGGATGCGGCTTCTGAGGAGATCGCTCACCTCGGAATCGCACGGCATCCTTATAAGCCTCTATGTCAAAAAAACGAATGCGGTTTGGCAGGAAGCGCGCATCGGGAGCAATGATATCATACTCGTCACCGCGGCAGCGGCCATGCGACCGGAACTTGAGAAGGCGATGGAAATACGTTATACGCAGCTCCCCGTAACGAACACGAACGTCGTGTACGCCGCGCTCTTCAGCGTCGTCGACGAGGACACCAACGAGAAATATGTGCTCAGGCTCACGATACTTCGCAATGTTTTCATTGAGAAGATACGCGCGGACAAGGAGCTCCTTATCGGATACGGCGTCATACTCAGCGTGTTCTCGCTCCTCCTCGGCGTGTTCTTTTCCGGAAAGATAACCAGTCCCATCAACGAACTCTCGGACGCGGCGATATGCATTGCGCGCGGCGATTTTTCGTACCGCAACCGGATACGGGGCAATGACGAGATAGGCTTCCTCGGTAAAACGCTCAACTACATGGCAGAGAAGGTGGATTCCCACATACAGGAGATCGATTACCGCGCAAGGACGATGGATGCGATGAACCGTATCGATAAGACCGTGCTCGTAGCGCTCTATGACCCCAATGTCGTGGGCATTGTCGCCGGTATCGTTGCCGATTTTCTTAAATCAGGGCTCGTTCTTCTTGCGGTACCCGATGAGCAGAAAAAGGTCTTTGTGCTTTCCGAGCACCGCAAGGAAGGTGCACAGACGCCGGTGAACGCCGCGCCGATACCGTTCGCTGCCGCATCGGCAGCTGAACTCCGTACACGGGTATTCGAGGAATATCTCGTCACCCGCGATGCGCCCGTGCCGGCGTATCTTCTGCCGGTCGTGAACATCGGATCGGGCACGATACTGCATGCGCCGCTCACGAGCGCCGGCGTCTATCAGGGCTCCTGCATCATCATCGACGAGGACGACAAGGACGGGTTCGACCCCGGCGAACGTGAAGCGATACGCATGCTCGCCGACCAGGTGGGGGTGGCCCTCCAGAACTCGCGCGTCTATCGTGAGAAAGAAACGCTTTTCCTCGATCTTCTTCTCGCGCTCACGCGTGCCATCGATGCGAAATCGAAATGGACGGGCGGCCACAGCGAACGGGTGGCATCGCTCGCGGTATCGCTCGGGAAGGAAGCGGGAATGAGCGACGGGGAGCTCAATGCGCTTAACATATCATCGCTCCTTCATGACATCGGGAAGATCGCCACACCGGAATCGATACTCGACAAACCGGGGAAACTCACCGACGAGGAATATGCAGTTATCAAACATCACCCCGAGGAAGGGGCGCGCATCATCGGGCATATCACATCCTATGAGAACATCGTACCGGGCATACTCCATCACCACGAGCATTTCAACGGGAAGGGATATCCGCATGCGCTTTCGGGGAACGACATCCCTCTTGCAAGCCGCATCATCTGCATCGCCGATGTGTACGATGCGATCATCGCCGACCGGCCGTACCGCGCGGGCATGGGCGAGGAGAAGGCGCTCGCCTTCATGAAGGAGAATGCGGGCGTATTGTTCGACCCAAAGCTCCTTGCGATTTTTCTCGACAAGGTCATAAAGGAATTGATCCGACCGATGGGAACGGCATAGCAGGACAGACGGATAGTATGACAGGGGGTTTCGTATGCATGTGAATGTTCGCGGATACGCTGCCGTGCTCATCACCGGCGGCATATTACTCGCCGTTTTTTTCGTGCTCGGGCTTATCCTTGTCGGCGTGAGCACGCTTTCCCGGCGATCGAGCCGATGATAAAGATCGCGATGAGCCGATGTTCGGCGGCGAGTCCGGCGCGTATTACAAATGCGCGAACGCGCTCGCAGAGAAATACCGCGAGAAAGACCCGATCGAATTCGATACACCCGCGCTCACGGCACGGAGCGTTGAATACTGCTCATATATCATGGAAGCTATTGTTGCCGGAACACCGTTCCGCTTCATGGGCAATGTCCGCAACGACGGCTTCATCGATGATCTTCCCGCACGATGCGCTGTTGAAGTGCCGGTCATCGCCGACCGTAACGGATTGCATCCAATGAAGATCGGAGCGCTCCCCGCGCACTGTGCGGCGCTTTGCCGGACGAACATCAATGTACAATTACTTGCCGCAGAGGCAGCTCTCTCCGGCGGCAGCGAAGCGCTTGTTCATGCTGTCGCGCTCGATCCGCTTACGGCGGCAGTGCTGACCCTCGCTGAAATACGAACCATGTGCGCGGAGATGCTCGAAGCGGAGCGTTCATGGCTCCCGCAATTCGCCGGGAAGAAGGTGCGATCGACCCCGACGATATCCGTTCCGAACGGCATCAAAGCCGTCGATGTCCCGCTCGATCCGGCACTCGCAGTCGTTCACCGGTTCGGAACGCTTGCGGAACGGAAGACCTGATCGTCAGGCGATATACTGCTTCACGACCGCTGCCATACGCCGATACGCTTCGAACGTAACATGCGTACCGTCGGGCTGCGCACATTCGGCGGCAAGCTGTCCCGTCGTATCCTTCACGACGCTGTGGTAATCAAGAAAGCCTGCAGCGTTCGACTTCGCCCATGCGCTCAACACCTTATTGATCGAAACGATCTTTCCCTGATATTGTACGCGATCCCAATTGTCCGGACTTCTGAGCGGGAGTATGCTTGAAAGATACACTGCTACCCCTTTTTCCCTCATCATGCCGGCAAGCGTTTCGATGTGTTCGACGATGCGCTTTTCTTCCTCATCGATACCATTGATGCCTATCATCATGAATACGCGCTCGGGCTTATAGGGATATACGTCTTCGTCAAGACGATCGTATAGGCCGTATACATTATCGCCGCCGATGCCGCGATTGAGGATGCTTTTTCCGGGAAAGAATTCCGCGAGCGGCCAGGCATTGGTGATGGAATCGCCGTAGAAAATGTTCTTAACCTGACCAACATCGGAGCGAATCGTTCGGTAATTCTTTATCTCCCGCCAGCGGTCGCGAGTTTCATAGAATGCGCGTATCGCATCGATCTTCTCTTTCTCGAACATGGGATGCTCCCTGCAATGGAATAATGCTACTTTAAGCCTCGAAGGAAGTATACCATCGGCATGTATCGTGTCAAATGGCATAGCCGCCAAGGCGATGCCATGGCAATGCTCACTTGACCTCACGCATGTTCTCTGATGTACTGCATCCATGGAACGATACATCCCCTTCCTCACCGCATGCTCCTTCTGGCTCTATGCCGTCAATGCGACCGTGCTCGTGCTTCACGAAATAGAATCCGCATATTGGCAGGAGTGGAGATTATTCCGTCTCAGGGGCGGCATCACGGGTTTTCTCATCATGCATGTACCGATGATCGCTCTTGTTTTTTGGGGGCTTATCGAGACGTTCCGCGGAAGCACTGCCGGGGCTATACTGTCACTCATCCTTGCGGCTGCCGGGCTCATTGCGTTCTTCATCCATCGATACTATACCGCGAAGGGCAGAAAAGAATTCACATTGCCGATCTCCCGCTTCATCCTGGGGGCGGCGCTCGTACTTTCCGTCGTACAGATCGCAGCGGCCGTCATACTCATCGCTGTATGGTTCCCCGCCATGGCCGCATTCACCGGGAAAATACTTTCCGTCGCGGGACTGAGCGCCGTTACGCTTTGGGGCGCCGTACCCCTCGGATTCGCGCTCGGTATGAACCCCGTGCTCATTGTCATGCTTGCCGCCGCGGGATCCGCATTGCCGACCGGCATTGTCGCGTTCGGCGTGGCGGCGCTGCGCAGGAAATTCATCGGAAAAGAGAAGCGCCCAAAGAGCGGACTGGCCCGGCGCATCTGGATGCGGTTCGGGATCATCGGACTCGGACTCATCGCCCCGTGGACAACGGGAGCGGTCATTGCTGCAGCTATCGCGGTATCGCTTAAGAGCGATCCGAAACGGACGCTCCTGTGGATGGCCGTCGGCATTGTGCTCTGCGCCGTGATACTCACGGTACTCGGTGCGCTCGGCATCGCGGCATTTCACCGCCGGGGTTGATGGACAAAGCCCGGTCTTTTTGAATGAAAAGAAGGAGCCATACCTCAGACTGATCCACCGTCAGCCGGCGCTTGGAACGTCATCACGCTACTCCGCTTTGAACGTTACGGTCAGCTCCGATCCATCGGTCGCTATCGGTAGCGGGCATTCGCGCCCTTCCACGCCGCTGATGACCTCCCGGTTTTCACGAACGCCTCGTCGGCATTCACCGTGAGGAATTTCCAATCGGCGATGGTATCGTCCTCGTCAAGGAGGAGAACATCGGCGGAATGAAGCGACACGGCGAGAAGCAGAAGGTAGAGACCATGGTGTATGCGCACGGACAGCTCCTATTTCGCTATCGGCGTTTCGTACCGCGCCATCCAGTCCTCGAAGCCGGGCCACGGCCGGACAGGGTCCTGATATTCGGGGAGAACGCCGTATTTCTCGATGAGCGAGAGCCACAACGCCCCATCCCCCTTTGCCTGAAGCGGCGTTGCGATGTTCTTCGGCGCTTCAGCCCCGAGCCGCTCGGCAAGCTGCGTAAGATAGAGCGAGCGCGGCGACACAAAAGCGCCCATCGATTCGAATATGCCGTCGTCACCGTAATCGGGCGAACCGATGTTCCGCGCGGTCTTACCGCTCCCAAGGAGTATGCAGCCGATGGCCCAGTTCTTCGCGAGCCCCGATAGCGGGCTGTTCACCGCGATATCCGCTTCATAATCGCGGGTGTTCTTGATAAGACAGTTCCATATCATCGAATTCGCCGCACGCTGCCCGTGCGCACCCGTCGATTCGCCGTCGAGCTTTATCTGTGTATCGGAAAAGATATTATCGTACATCGAACCGTTCATCCATCGCTGATGCGGCTCATTGGGCAGATGCGACTTCTGCGATACGCAGTCAAGGAACACATTCCCGGCATAGGTCCCGTTCATGATGAAGGCATGGCGGGCATATCTCCCGTAACATCGCTGAAAAAGATTGTTCCATCCCGAGGCATTGAAGTAGTACTTACGCGTGCCCATATGATTGCGCGGCGTATCGAGCGAGACGCCGTCGAGCATGCCGCAGTCCTCGACCGTAAGGAACGATGCGCGGTTGATCGCCACGAGCGCGTACGAATAGAAGAAACCCACGACGCGGCGCGCCCAGGAATGATCGGCGAAATCGAAATACACGGCGATATTGGGGTGATCCTCGTCAATAAAGTAGCCGTACTGGTCCTTCTTCGTCCTGTCATGATCGGAAAGGAGCATGATATCCTCTGCGCCGCAATCGAGTATGCGCGGGTCGGAGGTAATGGTCTGTATCTGCCCGACGGCAAATCCGCCCTCCCTGTCGATGGCGGATGACACCGGGACATTGACGGTTATCGTTCTCTGGTTCGCATCAACAGCCGTTATGATACGCTCCCATCGAAGCGTCTTATCCCCTTCATAGGGCTTATCCTGCTTAAGCGCATCCATCCACTTCTGCGTATGTATACAGGAGACGAACACGCGCATCCCCACGGAGTATTGCTCCACCGATGCAAGGCGGAACGTGCGCCCGCCGCACGGCACATAACCGTCAAGGATCTCTGCGGGGGGCGAACCGAGGGGGTAGCTCCCTTTGAAATACAGCGTCGGTATGCGGCCGCTGTCGCGGTGTATGCCGTGCACGATGCTGCCGGAGCCCGGTTTCGGCACGACGCGTTTATGAAAGATGACGGTACCGCCGAACCCTGCGCCCTCGCCGCGAATGACAATACCGCTGTTCGTCACCATGATGCTGTCACTGACCGTATATCGGCCTTTCTTGAGAAGTACTGCGCCGCGTATGCCGTTCGCATCGGGCTTCATCGCATCGACCTCGTCGACCGCTTTCTGAATGCCCGCGGTATCGTCGCCGCCGGACGGAGACACCCGTGCACGCACCGGCACATCGGGAATGGCGACCCCGCCGCCGCGATAGCCTGCGAACGAATAATCCGGCACGCGATTACCGCGCTCATCCCGTGCATATACGATCTTTCCGTCCGCACCGCGTTTCACTGAAACGGCTTCGCCGCGAGGCTTCTGTTTCGCGTCCCTGATGATATTCGTCGCATCGTAGGTTATCGGCCACGATGCCGACGGTGCCGTCTCGGCCTTCGGCGAGATCTGAGCTGCCGCCGTCGTCAATCGCATGGCATCGAAATAAAGCATTGTATCCTGCTTCGGTTTTGCCCCGTATCCGTCGCTCGCCAACGTAATGCCGCTTATGCTGTTCCAGCCCTTCGGATTTCGAGTCCGCTTGAGATCACTGAATAGTATCACTATCTCTTTCCAGCCCTGCCAGTCTATCGTCACCATTTTTATGTAATAGTCCCCCGCCCCGTTCTCATTGGGCGACCCCACCGTCACGGCGAACTGCGCATCGTTCTTCGTGCCGGAATACGCCCAGAATGAAAGTGCATTATATGCCGACCAGTCCGCGGGGCATTTCTCGGAACTGGCGAACGACCGCACATTCGCGTTCTTCCACTGTGCGGAAACGGTGCCGGCTTTCACGAACGCCGTATCCGTGTTCACGGAAAAATTCTTCCACTGCCCGATGGTATCCGCCTCATCAAGAAGGATATCATCGGCGCAGAGCGCTGCAGAGAATATGATGAGAAGAAGCATGTTGATCTTCATACCGAACCCCCGATGATATTTCCCGCGTTCCATCCCGCTCGGCAGTATCATTGCACGACCCCTTCATCCGTGATGAAAATCGTTTCCGTGATATTGTTCCAGCGGTTGAGGTTATTCCCCTGCCCGTCAATGCGGACATATCTCCCGACAGACGCAGGGAACAGTGCCGTCTCGATATCATTCGTTCTGCCCGTGCTCTCGCCGGAGTAGACGCTCTTCCATGCGCTGTTGTCCGGGCTTACGGCGACCGAATAGCGATACCTCCGCTTGTCGCCCGCGCGCCACGCAATGCCGATGCCGGTCAGTTTTCGCGCAGCACCGAGATCGAACGATATCCACTGCTCCCCCTCGCCCGACCACGAAGTTTCGAGATCGCCGTCAAGCGTATTGACCGGCGGATTCGCCCCCGCGGTGCTGGCGTTCACGGCAGCGAGCGAGCTTCGCTTGAACGCGATCGCGTACTCAGCGGATACGGTGCCGGAACGGAACACGATCAACGCGGTCCCCGGCACGGCTGCCTGGGTTATGCGCACGGCATCCAACGTACGCGTTGCCGCCGCCGAAACACGCGGCCTGGCATTATCACCCGAGAATTTCACGATGCGGTACATCCTCTTGTCCGGCGTATACTCCCCGAACTCTTTGCCGTCAATGGATATCGATCGTATGCCGCGCTTGGAATTCCGCTCGATGACATCGTTCCTGAACGGCGTACGCCCTTTGGTGAATTCATACCGCGTGCTCCATGACGCATTTGACCCCGGTGCACAATTGAGCGAATAGAAGAATTCCGGACAGAACGCGTTGCTTACGGCGAAGAAAAATGTCTTCTGTACCGGATATCGCGGACGAATGATGATGCCCCCTGCATCCTGAAGCGATACGCATACGGCGGCATCGATACAATTTGATACCAGTCCTGCCGGATAGGCGCCGAACGATTCATTCGATCCGAATGCTCTGAGAAAACGGATATCGGAGGCACCGAACGCAGTGAGTAACGGCTGCTTGTTGCCGGTCATCAGATAGAAATTGCAGTTGACCGCATATCCGGGGCCGATAGGTTTCCCGTTGATGCTGAAGAAATTATGCGCATAGTGGCTCGATACTATCGTTTTTTTTCCGGCATTGCTGAGCGCATGCTCAACGATGAACCCATAGTTCGACAGCGTAATACGCCTTCGATACCGATACGCATATCCGTCGAACGCCGCTTCATGAACGCTTTCCGACCACATCGGCCCGCTTTGTACGGTCCATCGCCCCGCATCGCGAACAGCATATTCCCTGCTGAAATCGTAGGGCTTCCCATCGGGACGAGTAAGAACGCCGACGCCTACCTTGAGGAATGGACCGCCGGCGGCTGCGTTCTCGAAACCGATAGGCATGGAGAATTCCTCGGCGCATCCGCTCGCGGCATCCTGCCGAAGCGGATCATGCGGCACGCGATAGTCCGAAAAACAGTTCACGCCGCCGTACGAAGCGCGCATCATCGAAGCGCTCACGAACCGCGATGAGCGGTAATAGCCGTTCGTCGCATCGGGGTGATACACGATGACCGACGATCGTCCGTTCGAAAGTACCGCATGCGGATATGCATCACCGAACGCGCTTAAAGCGCATACTGCGAATACAAGTACGATGTCCCACCTCATCGGAAATCCTCCGTTACCGCCAATCGCCATGTCTCACCATGATCAGCACTCACCATGACCGCGACATCGCCCGCCAATGGGTTGTACATATCGCCGCCGGTGCGGTTCATCGGTTTCGGCCACGGTGTGACCCTGCCGTGATTCGCGGCTTTTGCATTCCCCTGGTTCGCAGCGAGCACCTTCTCCTGATCGGGGAAAGTGAACACGAGGAATTCATACATGTCCTGCGAAAGCTGCTGCTGACCGCCGCGGCTGTAGTAGGTGAGGAAAAGTCTGTCGCGCTTACGGTCATACGTCATGCGCTGATACCATACCATGTACATGTACTTGAACGGGAATACGAGCGTACGCTCCGGCTCCCACTCGCCGCCGGCTTTTTTCCGGTAAAGACCGAGCCGGTTGTTGTAGAGCTTATCCGACGTGCTCCGATGCACCGTATAGAGCGTATCGCCCGCATCCGTGGTGAGCGTTGCGTATGAAAGCCGCGCCGTCTCGGGGAAAACATAGACGGGCTTTGTCCACACGGATGCGTCCAAGGGCTTTTCGCTTTTTGTGTACATCACCGGATCATGATGCCCGTTGATGACCACATGCAGATAGCCCTTGGAATCTACGGTTATCGCCGGCCAGTTGTGCCCGTCAAGCTGCGGCCCGCCCATGCCGACGAACACCGGCGATGAGAATGTCCTTGTTCTTCTATCGAACACGCTCGCGAATGTCGGCACGCCGTTGCCCGATGAATTCGTCGTCACCGAATGGCTGTAGGTTATCGATGAGAGTTTCAACGCCGGATGATCTTCCGGCACCGGGGGCAGCGTTTCACCGAGTTTCGTATCCTTGAGCTTTGACCACACCCACGATCCGCCGCCCCAGCGGCTTATGGTCCCGTCCTTGGCAAGTTCCGCACGTATCTCCGGATAGCGCCCTGAATCGGGGGCCCATCCCCAGGCGATGTATATTTTACCCCCCCGCGCTCACGGCGACATTGCCGTCCCCTGAATGGAAGTTCCCCGTGACAGCATTTTCTGCGTATTTGTATGGGCCGTCAAAACGGAGCGTACCGTCGGCATTCTTCACCGGGAGCACAAGATAGGCGCCGAGGTCGGTGCCGGGGAAATAGGTTATGTCGCCGTTCAGTATCACCGGCGGGTTCGCAAGGCAGTCCGTATTATGCCCATCGAGCTTCTCAAAATTCGCCATACGCCCGCCGGGTACGCGGTACGCCTGCCATGTCTTCATCGCATCACGTGAATGGAGGAGGAGCGCAGTACGGTTCGACCAATGCGGTTCCTTATCGAATTCATCGACAAGGGTAACGTTCGCAAGTACATACGCATCGCCTTTATTATCGAAGCGTATCATCGGATCGCAGCCCTGCGACCCCCAGCCGTTGCGTATGCCGGTCCATCCCTGTGCTTTCCCCCACGCGATGATCCCCGGCGCAAGATCGCTGTACGTCCATTTCCCGCCAGCATCAAGCCATTGTATCCTGTCGCCCGCCCAGACATATGCCTTTCCCGCGGGATCGAAGCTCACATAGCCGGGCTGGAATCGCGGATCGTATCCGTACATCGCGCGTTCATAATTGAAGTAATACCCGTGACATATCGCTTTCTCAGGAGTGATAACGCCGCTTCCGGCAGGCAGTTCGGGAAAACCATGATCGACCCCTGGTCTTTCATAGTTCTTGAGGCGATAGATAATACCGTCCGCTGCAGTTCGATCGACGGATGCTGTCGGTGATGATGCCGTTTCGGTGAAGCGGATATCATCGAGCCAGAGCGCCGTATGCGGACTTGGCTGATGACCGAACGCTTTCGTAAAGAACGCTATCGCCCCGATGTTCGACCAGCCCACCGGTCTTTCCCAGGCAGTGAACGACGAGAACGGTATCTCGATGCGTTTCCATCCCTTCCAGTCGATACTGAATTTGAAGAAGTACCAATCCTTGCTCGCCGTTGCCGCATCATCGGACAGGATGCCGACGGTGATGACCTCACCGGTATCAAAAGCGGAAAAGATCGCCACGGAGAATGCTCGATGTCGACTCACATCTTTTTCCACGTTCATGGAGATGATGCTCGGATACCGATGATGATCCGCCCAGTATCCGGCATACGTGCCCTGCCGCACATGCTCCTTGGAAAGGCCGACACCGGCATTAAGATCGGCAACCGTACGCGCAGGGACAACGCCACTGTTCCGATAATTCTGCGCCCGTGATGAAGCCAGCTCATCTTCCGCTCTACCGTGCCGTTGCATCTGTGCGAGAAGGTCCGGCGGGACTGACGACCATGCGCCGTCGCGCTCGAATCCCATGGCATCGGATACCGAGACTTCCGAATGCATCGCCTTTACTGCCGGGGACGATGCGGCGTTATCTGGACCGCTCATGACGACATTATCGATCCATAACACGCCGTCTTTCGT
>ERZ1292625.2142-Hain-H41-01um-R1-2142-length-19422-cov-6_pt1 | contig 19422 bp, 28 predicted proteins | sample MGYA00564400_ERZ1292625 | MGnify/ENA primary metagenome ERZ1292625 (study PRJEB36523, sample SAMEA6512639) | groundwater metagenome | collected 2019-01-08 | study: AquaDiva: Metagenomics assemblies of 32 groundwater samples
AGGAGCTTTCGGTTACTGGTCTTAGGGGCAAGCATTTTGTGCTTCTTCTTGTCTATTACCATCTAGTAGTCCAGGGATAGGTTGAACCAGCTTCCCACGCCATGTGTGTTGCTGTTCAGTAACAATATCATCAATGGAGATCCCGCCACTAGTTGTTAGGACCTCGAAGTCTTCAACCTGTAGTAGTACGCAGGTCTTACCATACTCATTGGCTGCCACTACGTTCATATATCGCCCTTCTGGTACGCGAGGCATATCTATAAGCAGTTCTACGATTGTTCCTTGAACATCCCAGGTTTCCCCTGGTACGCCGCCCCAGTGGACTTCCCAACTTACTGCTTGACCGACACCATAAGAGATTGCTCCCTGGCGGGGCCATACAAGTGCTGGATCGTCCGAGAATGTAATTCGCGCATCCACACCACTGAAACTAGTATAACGGCGCTCTAGCGGATCCATCTTACCTAGTACATAGGGCTTGTGACTGTTTAACTCCAAAGGGTCACTGGTCTGTCTGATGGCAGCCATGATGCGGTCCACCTGGGCCTTGCCCTCCTGCGCCTTCCTGGTCGCGATCTCATCTTCGACTCGGTTCTTAAACCAATCGGTTCTGCTAATTAGAATCTGTAACTCATTCAAAATCTCTTTAAACATCTAGATCCTCGGCTGTGAAGGTAATAACTACATCAATTCGGTTTCTGCCCAGGCCACCACCGGCGTTGCCCCACACAACATCTGTGAACCGATATAATTCCTCTCGGCTATCACCGGCACCATAAGAAATAGTGATGTTGCGGCCCACTGGCATTTGATCCTGGACGCGCCAACCTTCCTGTTCATATTGGGACTTCCAATACACGAACCCTAGCGACCCCCAGACCCTTCTACCCGTTGGTTCTGGGTTCTCATGGCTTAACCAAAGTCTGTGAAGGTTCTCTAGGGGCTCACCATCTACTAGCACGTCCAAGGATCCGGTGGCGACCATACGCACTACGCCATCGACACCCAACATCACTCGGGTTTCAGCATGGTCCTCACCGTAGCTACTGCCCTGCCCCAGCATATTATAGGCGACACCACTACTCATTGTATTCAAATCCAAATAAGATGCCGGCGTTATCACACTCATCTAGCATCATATCTAGTTCCGAGGGGTTGGTTAAAGCCCATTCAAAGAACCTGGCCCGTCTGGTATCCCATGCGCTCTCCAGCTCACGGTGCTCGGCCGCAGCTACCTCAGCGACCTTTGTATCCAACTCACTAGGTACGTACTCAACTGCGGTGGGGGTGGCTTTGATGCGTCCTTGGGGCGTCATTGCGATTTCAACTAATGGCATATTCATTCCTCTTCGATTTCAGTAATTATAGGAGACGGGGGAGCCCCGCGGTACCAGTTCCAATCTTGGTCCTGTACGTCTAGATCAGCAGCACCCAGCGGTGCTACTTTGATCTCCCTGTACTCGGTAATGATCTCACAAGGCACTCCAATCAGTTCTACCATGGCGGTAGCTAGTTCATCCTCTGTTGACATGTTCCAGCTACAGAGAACCACGTTCTCTATGGGCTCCCCTGATTCGGCGATCAGCTTGGTTCCGGTTCTGGTCCCGTCACTCAGGATCTTTAATTTCATTTTGTAACTCCACAATTTGTTTTTGCATCTGCCCAAGTAGTACCACGATGCGGGCGCGCTCTTGTTCTCTATCAAAAGCCACTTTGGTAGCCTGTGCGTACTTACAATCGATCCCAAGGGGACTACCATCTACGAAATACCTATAACGATAAGCATGTAGGTTAGTAATTTGGTCCAGGTTCCCACGTAGGGCCGCCAAGGACACACCTAGTTGATATAGAGCTTGTTGGGTCATCCACTATAGATAAGCGCCGACTCTGGGGTTTTCAACTTTTCTTTGTAAAAAATTGGGGGAAAACCGTACAGGGTGATCCTAGAACCCGATATTGTAGATTCATTCTGAATTATTGTAAAATCTGGGGGGGAGAGGGAACTACAAAAACCGGGTTCTAAGTAATGAAAAGATATATAGTCGTTCGATACCAGGTATCTATTAGTGGGTTAATCGTAGCCCTTGTCTTTCGGCGCCCACCCCCTAGAACTACTAAGCCTCATCCCTTTCTTTTTCTTTTATGGCTCTAGTGATAGATGTCCTTAAGTGCATATAGTACACACCAGTACTACACGCAACGAATAACCTGGTCTGGTGTTACATAGTATAGGTAGATACTAGCGGTAGTCATGTTATACAACTAACACGATGATGCTAATGAGCTATACATGAGTCATAAGCAGGATCAATGCTACTACTAGTGCAGACAACACTAGTACATAGTACGCATCCGGACGTGTATGTATTGCTACCTTGGTAGTAACCATACCTAGTACATTAGTACTGGTCACCTAAGGGTGTTAAACAACCAGCATGTAGGTACTAGGTCAAGGGTTACTAGTATGAGGTAGTGTTATGCATACATGTAGTGCCGTTATGGTGGTAGCTTGCGATACAGCCCACCACCCTCACCTATAGGGCGCACATGCGATATAGGTACCTATCCCAAGGGCACATGCAATGGGACGTAGGCCACTACTAAGTGTGGCGCTATGTGTATGGGGGTATACAACCTCATACTACCCCTACTACGATGGGGGATACTACAGCAAAGGTAGTATAGCTACGGTTGTACATGCGCATTCAGTGCAGTACCACTAATACCAGGCCGCGCCGATTCCCTGGTTGCTAGAGAAATATCGTGGACAGTGAGGTGAAAGTACTCACGGATGTGGGCTCCCTAAGGGCCTCTTGGTGCGCCTATAAGCGACCTCGTATTGTGCAAGGGTATGTGCGTCGGAGCGCGCACGTTGGTACCTGAAACCAACACAGACGACCACTGTATATGGTCCTGGAGGGGGTGAAATGCCCCTCCCGCCACTTCCGAGCAGTTCCATCAAACGGGACAACCAGTATGGGCATCTAAAACAGAGGATTAGTCCTCTTCACAGCCCTTAAGCGGGCAACTTGGAGTCTCAAATGATCGTCATCATGCCGGCCATCATGGCCTTGTACTTCGGCGTCACCATCGGGATGTTGATCGGGTTCGCGGGGATCGTGGGTCAACGTGTTCGGGAGCTGGATTGGATGCGGGAGGTGGAGGAGGATGGAGCTTGGACCGACATGTGGTCTGGGCTTCCGGATAAAGGGTGCCACACGGACGAGGAGTTCGAAGCGGAGTTTGAAGCCGCGGAGGAGTACCCGGTCGTTCAGCCCTCGGTCCGTCGGATTGAAGTGGCGGCGGCACGCTACAACCACACCCACATCGTGATGGCGCGGGATCTCGCGGAGATCTATGCGAACAACACCACGAGCTATGAGGTCTACCGCCAGGCCTTCATGGCTATGGGGCGGCAAGAACTTGAGATGACGTGGAAGCGTGATCTCGCAGCCTGATGAGTAGTGTGATTACCCACTCACACTGAAAGAATAAGGAACCTGCTCTGGCTTAGGCCGGACAGGAACCTTTTCTTTTATGGTACTGGAACTCATAAGATCACTTCGATCTACGAGATTTACCAGGTAGGAGTTGCTATGCTTCACTTCGAAATGTTGTTGCGCGCCTCGCAGCTGATGAACCACTCGGCAAACCTTGGGATCTTCTGGCTCCCGGGCCAGTTATACGTGGATGAGATGGTGACTCTGGCTGCGGCAGGGTGGTTCTCGTGGTACTACCCGGAACTTGGGGAAACCCGCTTCGAGAAGATCAAGTAGGTTCTAGCGGGAGTGCGCCATCAGGCGCACTCCCAACCCTTCTTTTTATGGCCCAATCTCGGGCAAGGAGAAATCATCATGGCAAAAACTGATCGTGAAATCACCGTGTTGTCTCAGGTGCTGTGTGCACTGCTTTTGGTTAGCCACAGCGGCTTCCAGTTCTTTCTGGTGGATCACCCCCTCCACCCGTACTCGTGGATCGCGGCGGCCTTCCCCGTCATGATCTTGCTCTGTGCGGGGTTCACGGGGCGTATGCGTCTCAGCTAGTGTGTTTGTGTGAGGTGCGCCCAAGCGGCGCACCTCACACCTTCTTTTATGGTACAGCACACCATGACATCACTCAGATGTTAACGTGCTAGGAGTACCTCATGACTGCAGAAACTCGTTTCGGAATCGCATTCGCAACCACCCTGTCCCTCATCATCGCGATCCTGGGATCGAGGTTCGTGTGGGGGCCGATCCTCCATGCCTTGATCACGGCGCAGGGGTAATACACCCCGGGAACTAGGCTGCACCCACAAGGGGTCGTAGCCTTTTTTCTTCAGCGAGGTGTCTCATGAAGTATTTCATTGGTCAGGTGCTGAGTGGCTTGTTGGTTCACGGATGGATCATCGGGGCCTTGATCTTGGGTATCAGGTGGTATTTGATTTGGAGGTGAAAGAAGGTCTTGTGCTAGCAGGCACATGTAAATCCTTTTTTATGGCCTCGATCTTGGGGTCATTCACAGGAGCCACTATGAATCTCTGTCTACAGGCCCATCAATGGGCACACTACATGGCCGTGAAGGCCCTTCGTGTAGGCCTGGCTGCCAAGGTCTATTCCGAGAATGGAAGCACGAACGTGAACGTGTACCGGCGCTGGAAGCCCGGTGACATCCTCAATCACTTCTCCTACAAGGGGGAATTAAAAGAGGGGAAGGAAACATGGGTGGATAACACCACCGGGTTGACTGTGAAGTCGCCCTTGGAGTTCACTCCCAAGTAGTCGCGCAACTCACATCGCCAAGGCGACCAAAAGAATAAGGCACTGGGTAATACCAGGTAAGTCCTTTTTCTTTTATGGTGTAGCGCATTCAGCGTGATCACCAAGGAGAGTCAATGGATCGGATCGCAGTGAAATACATCTTCGCTCACGTCGTGGTAGAGATGGGGCGGGCATGGGGTGGGGAGGCCCTCAGGGTCAGCGAGTTCTCGTGCCTGGAGAGCGTCGCCGCTCTGTTCGCGGACCCCACGGTTCAGATGGTGCAGGTGGGAGGGGTGCTCTATGGGCGGGACTTCAACCGCCAGTGGAGCAACAACTGGTTGGGGGCCATTGAGGGGTACTTGGCTCCCTCTCGGACTTCCTCAGAGGACTGGGTTGACGCCCAGCCCTACAACTAGCATGGGCTGGTCGTGGAGGATGAGCCTGGCTCTGGCTATGCTGGCGGCGATGGACCGTCATGAGGCAACGTCTAATCACGTAGCTTCGTGGCTGGGGTGGAGTCTCATCATTAACGGTATCTACCTGATGATGTGAGTCGGTCTGTGAGGTGCGCGCCTGGGCGCACCTCACACCTTCTTTTTCTTCTCATTCTAGTCCTTTTTATTTTATGACCAGGTACATGACGTATCGGGTGCCCAATTCCGGGGCCCCAATGCAACAACCACGTACTTGGTTACAAGGAGAAAGTCATGGAATGTCTCGTCATCAACATCGCTGGCACCGACCACACCCTCAAGGTTAACCTGTCCGCAAAGGACGCCGAGGAGCTGTTGGGCATGATGCTGACGGAGTTTGCGACCGTGGAGGAGGCGGTGACGGAATGGGGTGGAATCATCCCCGATATGATGGAGCAGATCAACAACGTCAACAACAAGAAGGAGGTGGTCGTGGAAGTTCCGAAGAAGACCGTGGGTGTGGTTGTGGTTGCCGGGGAGTACAAGTTTCCCGTCTCCAAGGAGTGGTTGCTGGGTACCGGGGCGGCCCAGGACGCCAAGTTGGTCCGGCCCGGGGTCTACGAGATGGCTTTCGTGGACTTCATCCGGCGCACCAGCAAGCCCACGGCTGATAAGGCCATGGAAGTGCTGGCCCGGCATCTGCACGAGGGCGTGGTGAAGCCCCAGGTCAAGCCCGTAGTGGGGTCACCCAAGGCCAAGGTGTGGGAATTCAAGAAGGGCGGGAAGCCCTTTGCGGAAACCTACATCCTGGGCCTCTTGGGTGACCCCATGGCCGACACCATCGGGGACAAGGGGAAGTGGCTGGCGGACTTCTGCCAGGCCTCGGTGAAGGAGGCGACGGTCAACAACATCCTGATGGCGGTCAAGGATGGGACGTTGTGGATCACCTTCCGTCGGGATTACTACAAGGCGAACACCGTGGCGTGCCAGAAGGCGCTGACGGTGATCAAGAACGCCTGTAGGGGCTCTAAGTTGGAGTACCGTCCGTTGGTGAATGGGTCCTTGCCCATCCGGAAGGCAGGTACCTGGCGTACCCCCGAGATCTAGAGTAGCTGCAGTCCTAAGTTAATAGGACAAGAACTGAGATGCGCCTTCGGGCGTGTCTCTTTTCTTTTTATGAGCGCGGGCCATCCCACAACAAACGCTCATCAAGGAGAAGTCATGTTGGACGAATACACGGAACTGTGGTTGTCACGGTTGGTAAACGGAGTAGCCGCTGGGTTCATGCCGTATGATCGAGGGTGTCTCGTGGGTGGGCGGGTCCTGAGGGGCTTGATTCTCAACGACGTGGAGATGCTCCTTTCGCGCTATTGCTACCAGATGGCTTATCTGGGGAACATCAGCGATAACAAGGTGACCTTCACGGTGCGCTGGGCGCCTCCGGCTGGTGGCTACAAGCAATACTGCGGTGTGCAGTTCTACGATGGCCAAGTCTACGTCTCAGAACTGCCAGCAACGTGGCGTTGCTTGCCCTAGGCTGACCTTGATCCCAGGTTAATGGGATAGAAATTGGGATGTGGCTTTCGGGCCATGTCTCTTTTCTTTTTATGGCCAGCAAGGAGGGCCGTGTCATGATCGTGATTCAATTCAAGAACGGTGTGCAGCAGGAAGAAATCGGGTGGTCCCTTGAGGACTGGGTGGAGTTGCAATGGAATGTGCTCTGTGTGATGTGGGGCGCCAACGACCCTAGGCACTACCTGGTGGAACGCATCATGTACGTGGTGCAGTGATGGAGCAGGCCTTCTGGTTTACCTTAGTGTGCTGCTCTGTCTGGACCGTGGGGTGGTTATGAGCTGCCAGTGCAACGGCGCGGTGGAGATCCTATGGGCCAAGCGGGATGGAAAGAACCGTCCCGCCAGGTACTGCAAACAATGTGGTGCATTCGGTGAGTGGCTTGGAGTGGATGAGGCGCGGGCGTTCTACAGGATGTTCTTTACCAAGGACAAACCTGCTAAGAAAGTGCATCAGGTACATCCACCTAAGCAGATGACCTTAGGGTTCTAGGTCACAAGGTCAGGAGGTTGAGTGCGCGCCCAGGGCGCACTCCCTCTTTTCTTTTTCTATGATGGTGTACCCAATGTCGGGGACCGTCAACAATAGGAGAAACGTCATGAAACTCAAGATCTGGCCTGATGGTGATGTGATTTGTGAGGACGAATGGGAGACCGGCGGTGCGGAACTGACCTATGGACATAGTGATGATTACTTCACTATCGACATGGACAAGCTGGAGTACTACGAGGCCATCAAGGTGGTGCGCGCGCACTTCCAAGCTGGTGAGCAACTGGAGGCTGTCATCGCTGAGGTCGCAGAGTACTACGGGGTAGCTCCCGCGATCCTGACCACCCTCGATGGAGATGATATCCCAGAGTAAACCCCTAGTATGAGGGTAAAGGAGACAACGACCTATGGGTTGTCTCCTTTTTCTTTTATGGTCCCCTTGGTAAGGACCATTACACGAAGAAGGAGAATGTCATGTCAACTTGTCTCTACTGTGATCGGCAGCCGTGTCGTTGTGAGTTCGAGGAACAGACCTTCGAGGTCACTATCTGGTGGCACTTCGAATGCCATGGAGAGGCTGTGTGGGGGCAGAGCACTGACGACTACACCCGCGAGGAGATTGCTCGGCTGTTCTTTGACCTACACTTGGTGTACATCCAGGTGGGACAGCAGATCTTCACGCCCTGCATGGGACAGTGGATGGTGGTGGACGAGGCGGCCGACTTCATGGACATCGCGAACACCGAGTGCCAGCGGTGTCAGGAACTCTGTGCAGATCCTTGGGAGGGGTTTGTAAACAACCAAGGTGACCTCAACTGGGAGGAGTGATGAAGATCGCGCGCATCTTACTAGTACTGCTGGTGTGTTGGTGGATCTGCCTTGGCGTGGGCACCATCATGAGTAACGTGGGCTTGTGGTTCATCAACAATGTCATCTTGGTATACAGGATTCAAACTGTTATCTGCTGGATGGTCGTTGTGGTGGGCGGCATGGTGTGGATTACCACGGTGTGGTTCATCTGGTGGCTTGGTCAGCCTGGTGAACGCTGCACTTGGTTTGATCACCGCCCCGAGTAGCAGTTAACTTGTGTTGCTAAGTTATAAGCAACAGGAATTGGAATTGCGCCCCACCGGCGTAGTTCCTTTTTCTTCTCATTCCTTTTATTTTCTCTGTTAGATGCCAAGACACGACTCCGCGTCCACCCTATGCACTCGAAGGGGATGGGCCCGCCTCAGAGACACGACTCCGCGACTACCCCACCCTGGGACTCGCTTCGCTCGTCCTGGGCTCGCCATGCTCGCCTGGTCATGCCCCGGCTCGTGTCCTCGCCGAGGATCCACCAAAGCCAACAGCCTCATACCTTTTTTATGCCTAACCGTCACTGGATAGGGATCCACCAACTCGGGGCCGATGGCCCCGGGGTGGGCGGGTTATCTTCAACATCAACAGCCTGGGAGGGCCTATGACAATGGGAAATGAGAGCGAGACTGCTACTGCCGAGATCGTCTTCGACGGGAACATCCCCGCAGAGGAAACCAAGATCCTGAAGGAACTCGTGCGGGTGATGAAGAACCCCATCGGACTCGGGGAGGACTGCGCCACCCTGTTGGTCAAGCATCGCCGGGCGCTCGCCTGCGTCGAGACCGTGACGGACATCGCTGCCGTCAGTCCGATGGTCCTGGAATGGCTTCAGTTGGAAGTGAAGATCAAGCACCTCCTGAAGATGGACAAGGGTGCGCATGAGTGGCAGAAGAAGGCCCGCAATCGGGAGCTGTACTCGCCTACGGGTGTCATTGAGTTCAAGGCCACCGAGACCAAGCAGGGTGTGGCCAAGAAGTCCTCCTACGGCAAGATCGCGTTGGCGAATCCCGGGCTCTTGACGTGTATGCAGGAGCACCTACATGGGCAACAGGCTGAGCCGTGTACCATCTCGCTCCTGAACTCGCTGCCTCCCAGCGAGGGACTTGGGTTGCCTCACGAACCTGTGGCCCAGCACTTCTGGGATACCCTTGGGTCACTGAACATCGCAGTGGTGGGTGGTCGGTTAGCCATCCAGAAGAACTCACCCATCTATACCCACATCAAGCGTGCACTGCCTGATGCCATTGATGGACGTTCTTACCTGTTGGGTGTGAATGCGCCATTGATCTCTGGGGGTTATCTCCCTGAGGTGAATGTGACGTTCAGGAACCTGAAGGTACTGAAGCCGAGTGGATGGAGGTTGCGCGACCTCAACGAGTTGAAGGCCATCACGCTTGAAGTGTTCTACGAGGCTGCCACCAAGGGCTTGAACAAGTCTCAGCGTGCGGAACTGGTGGGCGACATCGAAGAGTCCTGGTTGGGTATCCAGGAGGCGCGTAACCTCGGACAGGTCCTTGGGATTTTCCAGCAATGGGGAACCCAGGAGTTGATCCGCAAGGAACGCACCTACGTGCAGGTCGCAGCACAGGATGATGGCTCAGGTCGGTATCACCCCGACTGCTCTGAGATGGCAGAACTCGTGGCCTCACACGGACTGGTTGCCTACCAGATTCGTGGACTCGACACTCAACGTGGTATCTTCGTGAAGGGTATTGTGATCCCTGATGAATCGTCTGTGGATGAGAATGGCGCGCCCTGCATCACGCTCTCGTGGAAGCAGGTGAAGGGAAAGCTCAAGAAAGTTGCAGCCGGAATGGCTGCGGCTGGCAAGAGTATGGTCCGGCCCATCCACTTGGGCATCCTGCGTGACTGGGACAAGAAGCGCTCCATGACCGGGTGCTTCGAGTTGCTGGAGAACATTGCGGCCATCCGTAGGCCCGAAGAGTCCGATCTGGCGCTGGAGGCTCGTAAGGAACAGATCCAGACTGACCTCCACAGTCTCGTGGATGAGGCCATGAGTGACCTCGGCAAGGACGGCATCGAGGGGCTCCTGGCCACCCTGGCTAAGGACGACAAGATGTTGAGCTTGGTCGTGAAGCTCCTGGCCAAGGCGAAGCTGGAGGGGATTGAGGTGGATCCCATGGGTATTGACCGTGTGAAGAGCGCGCTCAGCACCAAACTCCGCAATCGCCTGTGGAGGATCAGTCAGGGTGCTGGTATCGAGGGTCGTCAGTTGGTGATGGTCATCGACGCCAGCTTGGAACCTGGTGAGTGTGTGACTGCTCATCACCGGGTAGGCGCAGAGATGGCGTGCTGGAGGTTCCCGCTGGTTCTATCCCAGGGGCTCAAGACCCTCAAGTGCGTTGAAGCGCGCCCGCACATGCAAGTAGGTGCCCGCCAGGTGGAGCGCAAGGAAATCATCGAAGAAGTCTTCGATGAAGCCACTCAGATGTGGAAGCGCGCTTGATGTAGAGTAATGAGATGGGCCTGAGCGATGAACTCAGGCCCATCTAACTCCATCTTCATCTTGTTACACCGTGCGCAGCAGCTGACACAGTTATCCAGCAGATACCCGACACTATTCATAACCCTATCTATACCATTCAGTGGATTTGGAGTAGCTCCGCAGTACACGCAGTTTCCGAGTATCATTTGATATGCTTGCTGCCTCAAGAGCTGATACTCATAACCTCTAGACGGGGCCTTATCTCTAGAGCTGATATGTCGATAGGAAAGTAAGCGTTCAAGCGAAAAGCTTAGATCAAAGTGCTCCCGACACTCTTCTCTCGTCCACTCAATAAGCTGCTCATGGATTCTTGGCTCCTTCCCACAAGGCACCTTACCCACAAGATAGTCTTGTTCTCGTGCATAAGAAGAGGCACAACCCTTTCCACAGAAACACTTCTGATGGCCCTCCTCTAACCGGTTCTGCACACGGAACCTCTCTCGCTTGAAATGCTTCTTACACACAAAGCATTCAAGAGCCAACCATTCTGGTAGCAGCTGATTTGGTTCCCTAACTAAATCCTCCCAGACAAACAGTGGCGCATACTGGTTTTTACACCCAAGCGAACAAAAAGAATCATACAAGCCCTTATCCAACTGCACCCGTATGAATCCCGTTCTAGGATGATACCTTTTTTTGCACACAGGGCACTCAAACTCAAGTGGGCCTTGTAGGGGTGTCCCAGCCACCCAGTTCTTCAACAAATCACGATACTGCATTCATCACCTCATCGACCGAAATAGGTCATGGAGACATTATGACAGGTACTTCTGAGAAGTCAACCATCGTGCGTGAATGGATCGACAACCAGGGAAAGCGGCGTAGGACCAGGGAAATCACCGTCAACGAGGTCATCCCGGGCAAGATCGTAGAGCAAGTCATCTACATGAACCCAGCCGACATACTCGACTGTCAAGCGGACGATGACGGTGACATCTGTGCTGTCTCCACTGATCCCCGGGTCATTCGCTTGTTCTCGAACAAGATCGATGACCGTAGGTACCACATCGAACCCAAAGGGGTGAAGATGAGCCTGCCCATCGAGAGCTACGAGGGGATTGAGTACCTCAGGGATACGCCCATGGGAGCAGTGGGTGTGATGACGATGAACCGCGCCAAGCTGCTGGCGGTAGGTGATATCATGGGGGCCCTGGCAATGAGCGTGTGCATCCAGGAGTGCATCGACAAAGCCAAGCGTAAAGTCAGGTGGACTGACTGGGAAATGGCTTGTATCCTGGAGAACTGGAGTTTCCGCAAGGGTGTCTACGAGATCCATGCTGAAGGCACTGACCACAACTTCCTGGACCAGCGCAAGCAGGGAAAGGAACGGTTCGATGCTGATGAACTGCCCATCAAGGTGGTGCAGAAGTGGGTCAAGAGCCGTCTGGCGATGTTCGGGTGTGCCAAAGACCAGAGCAGTCTTGGCTGGAGGAAGAACCTTGGAGAGACCACCAACTACAAGGGTGAGACTGATGTGTCCCTCATCCACAAGCAGGTTGATCCCGCGCACTGGCAACTGAGTCGGATAAACCAGAACGGATACGAGGGTGGTAACCTGGTGCACGAGTCCAATGATCGTGCATGGGAACGGTGGCAACTCATTGCCGACGAGTTCAAAGGAACCTCGCAGGCAGGTGATGTGGGCACACTGCTAATTCAACTCCTGGCCAAGCAGGGTGTTGAGGCCCAGGTTCCTAACTATCGGTGGAGTGAGTACATGAAGGTGCGCCAGATCTCAGGTATCACCGAGTTCGCAGAACGCATGAAGGAAGCGATGCAGCTTGATTCGACTACGGATGATGGTTCCCCTAACAAGGACCGTTACACCAAGATCGATGAAGCTCACTGCTTGTTGCAGGCGCAACTCCGCGAATACGTACAGGGTAACTCCGATGTGGGACTTGAGGGTGCAGGCCACCAGGGACTACTGGACATCTGGTGCATGGAAACCACTCCCATGTACAGGGAGGGCAATCGCGAAGAGGGATACACGTACTACTCGGATTTGGGTCAGATCCCCAAGGGAGCAAAGTTCACTCAGGTCAACAATCCCAACCACGCCATCAACAGCGTGTGTTGGCCTGGTAGCCCCGTCATGACCCTACTGGGTATCACTGGACAGGATACGTGTGGGTTCCTGAACCCCCGGCGCCTTAAGAAGATCATCACCACGGTGGTAGAGAAGGAAAATGCCTTCGAAGCCCTCAGTGAGATCATCTGGAAGCAACAGGTGAATGGAGTACCCAACCCTCACGAACGGCTCCACGATGGGAAACCACTGTGGGCATGTGAGGACTGCAGGAAGCTGCTCCAGACCACCCTGGTCAGGTGGTTTAGGGCGGCCAAGGGACGTACCGAGAAGAAGTTCTTGGGTCGTATCGTGGGGGCACTCAACGCCCAGGAAACCTTGGTTCGTCAGCAGCAAGAGTACGAGCAGGCTGAGTAGTGGCAGGGGAGGGTGAGGTGCGCCGAAAGGTTCATCTCACCCTCCGTCTGTGCCTGCTGTCCTTTCTTTTTCTTTCCCTACCGCCAAGAATCCATCAAATGGGCCCGACTATGTCGGGCTTGTGAAGTGAGGACCGGACAATGACTACCTTCTACATCATCATCATCGCCATCTGTGTCGTGATCATTCTCCTCACTTCCTGAAAGGACATACCATGCGCATCGGACTCTCCCTCAGTTTCTGTGTCAAAGATATCCTAGGTAAACCCGAGGATCCTTGGCCCGACTACATCGTAGCCCAGACCAGGCTTCCCACCGTAGATGCCATCTACGAGGCCTATGGCTGCACCTACTGGTGCGACTACAACAAGCACGAGGTGATGAACCTCTTGATTCGGTTGTGGGATCGCATCGTACAACCCCGCCTGATGGGTGGGCCCTTCATAGGCTACTCCATCAACATCAGTAGGGCCAGATACATCGAGTGCCGAACCTGGGCTGAGTTCTGGGTGCGAGCAGAGAACGCGAACTTCAAAACGAACTCAGATGTCCCCCGGATGTTCTCACCAGCACCCTGCAACCAGCCTGAACACTGGCAAGACAAGGAACTGGAAGACATCGACTAACCTATGCCGGGCTATGCCCGGCTTGGTCTTGAACTGCGGCTCCTCCCAGCGCGGTGGTGGCCTGAGACGACCCTACGGGTCGTCTCAGCATTTGAAGGCCCATCCCCTTCGAACCTCCTTTCTTTTCCCATCCTGGTGAAGACACGAGGCGCCAAGTTCGTTACCCCCATCACTAAGGAGGCTGTTATGGCCGTTCAAGAAACCGAAACCACTCCCGTGGCTCCCCAGGCCAAGGTCATCGCACCTGCTACTGCGCCCAAGACCCCCAAGGCCGCAAAGGCTGCACCCCAGGTCGCTCCCACCCCGACTCCGGCTCCCAAGGCAAAGACCACCACCAAGGCTGCCCCGGCTCCCATTGTCATCCAGGTGCAACAGCCCACGGTGACTCCGGCGGTCGTGACTGCTGCTGTCGCTCCTGTGGCTGCTACTGCCCCGGTCCCCAAGAAGAAGCCAGCACCCTCTGGCGTGAACATCGAGACCAGTCAGTTGGTCAAGAGCATCGGAATGATGCTGTTGGGCGGTGGTATCATCGCTGCAACAGTGTGGTACTTCGGGGTGGACATGATTGTCATGGCGTTGTACATCGCTCTGCCATTGCTGTGTCTGCTTGTAGGTTTCCGCCTCATCAGCAGCGGCACCTTGCAGCTCATCTGGAATGGCGAGTTGGCTGAGCGTGTGGATGCCTACGTGAAGAGTCTCTCCAACAAGAAGGCTGCTGGCGCCAAGACCACCGTGTAGAAGAAGAAGGAATCCGGGCCGATGGCCCGGGTTCTGCTTTGAGCACAGGCTCATTCAACCATGGATCCTCCGGGGTCCTCACACTCATCGGAGTCAATCATGTCACTCAAGTTTCTCATTCGCGGCAAGTTTCTTTTCATCAACACCGGGGCCGGTCAGCCCATCCCCTTCGTGGATTGGGCCAACAAGGTGGTCGAACACTTGGGCGTTCCCATCGAGTGCCAGGCCGTGCAAGGTGCAAACCAGGCCGGCAACTTCTCTGTGGGCATCGGAACCGAAGGGTGGAAGGGCGTGGCCAACTTCAAGAGGGTCGCCGCCCTCGTGGACATCTACCGGGCGTTGGAAGCCGGTGGGATTGAAGCCGAGGGCGCTGATGGCTCCCAGGTCCTCAACCTGTCCACCGCTGGTCCTCGTGGTGACGGGGAGCGTGGTCGGTATGCCAGTCGCTGCAACTTGTTCCTGAACCTGGGCAACCAGGCCAAGGCACAGGCGGGTACGGGTGGCGGCACCACCACGGTCGTCAACAGCACCGAAGACGCCTACACGGCAAACACCGAGGCGTACATCGAGGCGGGTGGTGATTTCGCCGAGTTCTGCGAGAACCACGGGACGAAGCCCATCGTCGTGCAGTCGGCCATGCTCAAGGCCCTGACCCGCACGTTGGTACCGGCGTCCCAGAATGAAGGCGGCGGTGCAGCTCCCGTTGAAGACGACGCCAGCTTCTAAGGTGGTGCAGAGGGTGGCTTCGGCCACCCTCTGCTATGAGTTACCATCATCATCAACAACCAAGGAGACATCATGGCACGTCAGGGAGTAGAGTTCGAGGGCAAGGTCATTGATTGCCTGCGCGGCGGTCAGTTCGTGGTTGAGGTCCAGCAGGGGCCTACCACCATCCAGAGTACCTGCACCATCGGGGGTAAGATGAAAACCAAGGCTCCAGGTCTTCGGGTTCTCCTCGGCGACATCGTGAAGGTACTCCTGGGTGAACAGGATCTTTCAAAAGGTAAGATCGAATGGGTGATTCGCAATCGCTGAGATAACTGCGGTTCGGGCGCTATGCGCCCTTGGTGTGTGGAGCGGGGAGTTAGCTTCTTGCTCGGGAGATTCTCCCAAGTGCCGCTCTTTAGTTGCTGATACTGGATAGGAAGTGCATAGCCATAGGGGGCAACCCCAGCACCTGCGCCATCCACTACTCTTTGAGCTGAACACTCACAACAGTAGCTGATAAAATCAGAGTAGGGGTCAACCATCAATCTCGTAGATGGAAGACGCGAAGACTAACCACCTGCTAGGAACTACGACGAGTAGTAGTGTCCTAGCAAAATCAGTCGCTAAGTTGGGTTGGTCAGCCCCAGATCATCAGCGATGATGAGCGCACCTCTCATAAAGGGGACTACAAATAGGGATGGATTGGTACTGACGATCCCGCATTAGATCACACATCGGAGAAGGAGTAGAGAGTAAAATCTATTCCTTCTCTTTGATTTATCAACTGAGTATGATTGAGTTGCGCGCGAACTCTCTACTTGGAACCTACCACTTAATGCTCGGGCTCACGCCTAAGAAATGATATCCTTTGGTACCGAAAGGTGAAAATCCAGAGGCGAGCATCCATCTTGTTGTTCTACTAAGGCTGAAGAAAAGAGTAGTCTGCAGACTCTCTGGCTACCAACTTGAGACGATCCATCCAAGATGCCTCCATCCCTTACTACCTGAAGGCACAATCAGGTTAGAACAACATTCACTTTGGTCATCGTCAACGAGAACACAAACATGAGCCTGAGAACTCATGATGTGGGCCAGCTCTGGGATAGAATCCAAGTTGATAGTAGGCTGCTCAGACCCTCTGATGACCATTCCTCAACCTAGCAGTGATATAGAAAGTACATGATGTTGGCGCCTCGAAACCGCCTATCATATACTCCTTAGAGGTTAACTGCTGCTACAAGGACCTGATGGTGCTGCCTTGTAGTTAAAAACCATCTAGAGTGAGTGCGAAACAAGTGTGCACACTCAATAAAGGACATTCCAGCGCCGTATGCACTGTAGCGGCGCACCCCAATCCTATACCCTATGTGGATAGGAAGTGTAGCTGATAGCAATATCAGTGAGTAGTGATAGCGCACGCGGAGTGAACCGGGCGCAACCCACACACTAGGGTCGTCTAGTATCTGCAATAGAGCTAACTAGACTACACAAACTTATATAGGTGTAGCCGGCGTGGTGCCGGAGCACTGAACGTGAGTTTGGAAGTACCACAAACCTCCTGGGCCCCTCGGGAACACCCAGCAATAGAGGGCGCTCCCGGACAGGGTAAAGCCTCTTACAGCAGGTCAAGGGACAAGGTAAGAATAGGACGTACCGCAACCTGTCGGGCCTATTACCTGCTACTACATTCACCACCCACCAACCACCCTTTCCAGGTGCAATCATGTCCGAGACCCAGCAAAACGTACAAGCCGAAATGGACTACTTCTTCGGTCACCTCTACAAGCTCCAGGATCGAATCGACATCTCGATCAAGGAACAGAACAAGCACACCATTGAGGTGCTCAGTTTGTGTTGTGAAGATGAGCGCGCGCAACTCCTCACCACCCTCAACGGTCAGACCTGCAAGACCATAGACAACATGTTCATCAGCTTCAAGCAGGTAGCACTCGCTGCCATTGACATGAAGCGCCAATAGAGGAACCGACCTCTCGACCAACGACCAACCGGAACCAGATGGTCTGCTTGAAGAGACGTATACCCTTCGGGGATTCAGAAGTACGTACCACCATCAACATCAAGTCCACCGCACCCTAAGAGCAAGATAAGGGCGTAGTGGCACTCGATTGGACGAGTATAAATCACCTTGCCGGTGACAGTAGCAATACTTACTTCAAGTCCACTTGGGGACTCTAAACCATTTTAAGCCAAGTGCAGCTGACCTATAAGTCAGCATAAGTCCGAGCTACTTATCACTGAACTTGGGTGCACCTGGAACAGGCAAGAAAAGAACTAAAGAAAGGTGTACAACTTTCAGATACAAGCACGGGCCTGTGTCCCTGGAGCGTCCCCTACCCGGGGGCGCTCCTTGTATTGAGACCATCATCATCTCAAGGAGCAGTCATGGCAGCAGTATTACGTACAGCAGGATACCAAGAATCCTTATTCCACGTAGGAGAACCTTCTACAAGTATCATCTACCTGTGTTTCCGAGGGGAAACGCTTTCCATCACTCTTGACGGTCATGAACTACGAAGGGCGCGCGCCATTCTCCTTCATCATGGCATTGAATGGAATACCAATAACCTAGTAGATACTATCTCAAATAAAATCTGGATGGCCTTCGTAATCCACGACTGGTGCAACCCACTCATCAAGGAGTAATCATGACCTGGCGCATCTTATGGGGCAATGACCTCGAATACAAAATCAATGACCTTGAAGGAGTAAGCTTCGGCCAAGCCTGCATCAACCACCCTGAGAAGTTCCAAGAACATCTAGGAGACTGGGAAACGAACCAGGACCCCGGGCGCGCGCTCCTCACAGCAATCGTAGCTGTAAAAGCACCATTCATCATCCTCTCTCGTGTAGATGGTAACTCCTGGGAAGAACAAGAGAGTGGTGGTAATGGCAGTGACCTGTATTGGAACAGCCTTTGGAGCAGCATCATGGAGGCAACAAATGAATGACAACGAAAACTACCTCGAACTAGCCTTGATCTTCGGCTGCAGTACAATCCTCAGCATCTGCGGAGTATTCACCTACTACGCAGTGGCAGCCATCCTGCAGGCACACGCATGATCGAGCGCATTGAATACCTCTGTAACCTAGTAATGGTTGGATGTAGTGTCTACCTTGCGGCAGCAGGCTTCACAACCCTCCTGTAATCTTCGGCAACCTGTATGAGAACCCAGATGAAAGCATTTTGGGGCACGTAATAGCGAAGAAAGGAATGGCTCAGGTTGTTCCTGGGTTGGTCGGGCACTATGTGCCCTTTGTGCGTTGGTGGTACGTCCGGGGGTCAACTGCTTGATCCACCTGATGAGAGACGCCATAGTGGCGTCTCTCAAATATAAGTTCGTAGCACCACCTTTTATTTCCTGCACAGGGATGACCCGAGCGCCCCCCGGCAGGGGGGCCTGCCCCGAAGGGGTTGGTAATAAGCAGGAGCCCGCCAGGGCGACTGCAACATAACAAATCATTATCATCTAGATGAAGACCCTGGGCCCGAAGGGCCACATAGATATTAGCGAGCGCAGCGAGCACACACCATCTACTGTATATACACTTATATACAGCTGGGCCCGAAGGGCCATAGGTATTAGGCGAAACCTGCGCTAGCAGGCTGAGCGCACCCAACAGGTAGTGCGCCTAAGGCGCACCTGCACCCAGAAAGAATATTCTTATGTGCTTGTCACATATAGACCAGTTCTTACGTATAGCTAGTATAGCTAGACTATCTAGAGTTGGCTCCACCAATCCTGTGCCGGCCAGCGCCAAGCTGGCCCTTGCTGTGAAAATAGCTAAGATTATCTGGTATAGGTATGCCCAGTGTGGTTGGGCGCACCACTTCTTCATCCTACTTGATAAAAAGAACAGACTACAGATAGAATGTCTTTATTAAGGGAAACCGTAACAAGATGCATAAGACCTTCGACAGGGCTCACATGAAGAAAATAGCAAAGCTACCTCGTAACAGAGAAGTACATGTGATTGTCCTCAGCACCAAGCTAATAGCAAACTACCTAGGTATAAGCTTAGCTTCCTACAATAAGAGAAAACAGAGACATAATCTTAGGTTCAAGACCAAAGACTCATGGGAAGGCTTCTGGAATCTAGTAAGATACCTGGAGGAACAGGGACTCAGACCGCCCTGTGAGCCGGCTAAGCCGGATGTTGGTAATAAACAGCAAGAACTGAGCGATACTGATTGGATCTAAGTGAGATCTAAACCAAATGCACTAATTAGTGATAATACTGGTAGAAACAGAGAAAGAACTAATGAGAAACAGCAAGGAAGTGGGAATACCAGGTACATGCCACCT
>ERZ1292625.2143-Hain-H41-01um-R1-2143-length-19404-cov-7_pt1 | contig 19404 bp, 21 predicted proteins | sample MGYA00564400_ERZ1292625 | MGnify/ENA primary metagenome ERZ1292625 (study PRJEB36523, sample SAMEA6512639) | groundwater metagenome | collected 2019-01-08 | study: AquaDiva: Metagenomics assemblies of 32 groundwater samples
ACAATAGTGCAATCAGAAGTGACACATTCAGGTGCCAGTTTTGATACGCTGTCCTTTAGAAGCGCCGTAAAGTACGGGATCCCGTACATCTATGCTGTGATTACGCAGCAAGATGGTACTGGGACAGCCCATTAACCGCCGGTTCGCCGTCCAGCGCTTTGCGATACGCAGTGAGCATTAGCGCTGGTGAGTGCCGCGTACTCGCGGCAATCCGGCACGGGGTACTCTGTTTTATTAGATGGACACCAATTCCTTTTCAGCTCTGTTTAAGAGAACTGCATTCGTAGCTACGATAATTGAAGAAACACTCATGAGAAGAGCTGACACTTCCGGTCGAAGTGAAATATTGTATGCAGGATAGAGAACACCTGCGGCCACTGGAATAGCCAATAAATTATAAATCGATGCCCAAAAAAGATTTTGCTTCATTTTACGCACAGTCGCCTTTGAAAGTTTAATTGCCCTCAGCACATCTGCCGGATCAGACTTCATGAGGACTACGTTGGCGGTTTCTATGGCCACATCGGTGCCAGCACCGATGGCAATACCAATATCCGCTTGAGCAAGCGCTGGAGCATCATTGACCCCGTCTCCCACCATGGCGACAAATTTACCTTCCTTTTGCAATTTCTGAACGTATGAAGACTTATCTTCAGGCAATACTTCAGAAAATATCCTGTCAATTCCTAATTGTTTTCCAATCGTTTCAGCGGTGTTTTTATTATCACCGGTAATCATGGCGATCTCAAGTCCAAGTTCTTTCATCCGAGTAACTGCTTTTTTTGCGTTTTCTTTGATGGGATCAGAAGCAGCTGCAACGCCCGCGACTTTCTTGTCAACCGCCAAGACCATAATAGTTTTTCCTTCTGACAGTAGCCGGTCAATATCTTTTTGAAGAGGTTCAATATCAACTTTCCAGTCATTCATGAGTCTCACAGTACCGACGAGCACATGCGTTCCATCAACGATCGCTTCAACTCCGTGACCTGCTAAGTTTTTGAACTTTTCAACCTTGGTCGAAACGCTGACGTTTCTTTTTTTGGCATCCTCTAAAACTGCCAAACTCAAGGGGTGAGATGATTTTGCTTCGGCTGCGGCATCAAGAGCAATAATGTCATTCTCTGCAAATCCTTTGGAGGCTACTACATCGGTAATCTTTGGTTTACCCTCGGTCAAAGTACCGGTTTTATCCATCACGACCGCTTGAATTTTTGAGAGCTGTTCGAGTGTCGGGGCATCTTTAATGAGTATATTGTGTTTCGCTCCCAATCCGGTGCCTACAGCAACTGCAGTAGGAGTAGCTAGGCCTAAAGCATCTGGACAGGCGATAACTACTGTCGAAATAGCGAAAGTAAGCGCAAACAGCAAAGGCTGTCCAAGAATGAAAAACCATACAATAAAGGTCAAAAGTCCACCGCCCACAGCCACAATAACTAAATATTTAGCGAATTGATCAGCGATTTTCTGTCCCGGTGCTTTGGAATTTTGGGCAGTCTCAACCATTTTGACAATTTGTGCAAGCGCCGTATCTTCACCGATTTTGGTAGCTTTAAACTGGACTGATCCCGAAGTATTGATAGATCCTCCGATGACTTTGTCACCGACACTTTTGGCAACTGGCAGAGATTCTCCGGTAACGAGCGACTCATCAATGGCTGTTTCACCTTCAATAATCTCTCCATCGACAGGTACTTTGTCACCGGGTTTGAGAACAATGACATCACCTAATTTTACATCGGCTGTAAGAATCATTTGTTCTTTTCCGTCACGGATGACTCTCGCCTGCGGAGGAACTAAATCGAAAAGTGCTTGTAACGCATTTGTAGTGCCGCGTCTCGATTTCATTTCCATCCAGTGACCGAAAAGTACAAACGCAATGAGCATTGCTGCTGCTTCATAAAATGACTCACCGTTTCCAAGAAACGTCAGCACAACGCTGAATGCATACGCTGCAGTGATGCCGACCGCAATAAGTACAGACATACCCAGCCGTCCGGTTTTCAATTCAAAATATGAAGAATAGAAAAATAACCAGCCTCCGTAGAAAAAGACCGGAGTTGTGAGAAAAAATAGTAACCAATGAACTGGAATAGGCGTTGGTAAATTCCATCCCAACAGCATCCTCCCCATAGAATAGGCGAGGATTGGTATGGTCAGCAAAAAAGAAAAGAAAAATTTATTACGGATATCTTCTTCCATGAGTTTTGCCATTTCCCGCCCTGCAAGACCCGTGTGGTCCATTCCCATGGTCATGGTCATACTCATTTTGAATTTTTCCCACCAGGATCCACCTACGCCAAGACTCCGGCGGACAGGCATTCCAGAAACTGGCTTCATGGCATGATCTCCATGTTTCATAGCACTGTGATTGGGGGCTTTTGCTTCAAACTTTTTTCCCGGTACTAACGTCATCCCACACTTGGGACATTGCCCTGGTTTATCTTGCTGCACTTCAGGATGCATCTGACATGTGTACATCGTCATATTTATACTATTATTTCTCTACCATCATTATGCACTATGCATGAAAAAATTTCGTGGTGTTGAGCTTAGTAATTAATTTTTTAACGGAGGGAAAATAACCCGGGGTTTTCCGCAGATACTTGGAGTATGTCGTGCCGAACTGCTCGAGCATTTCCTTTTCCTCGGTTCTGGCAAGTCGTACATATCGAAAAATGAGGATAGGAGCCATAAGAAGCGTGACGAGTGTCGGCCATTGTACAAGAAAGCCAAAAATAATGAGAATAAATGCCAGGTACTGAGGATGTCGGATATACGCATACACACTGGTCGTGGCAAGCCTGTGCTGTCTGACAGCTTTATACAGTACTTCCCAAGCTTTACCTAGAAGAACAAGCCCACCAATAATCAGAGCATAACTGACAATATGCAACATACTAAAATGCGGATCACCCTTTAGACCTAATAATGTATTGAGTATATGCCCGTTGTTATGGGTAAAATCCAAACTCAACCGATTACCGAAATATGAAGTGAGAAGGTAGATAGTTAAAGGAAATCCGTACATTTCAGCAAATAGAGCCACAATGAAGGCGCCAAAATAACGGAAGGTTGTCCAATCTGTCTTTGATCTCGGCTTAAACGCGCTTTTGATAAAATACAGGAAAAGAACAATGTTTAAGAGAACCATGAGCCAATTCCCGTAGTCATTATCCATGCTTATGTCCCCCTCCATCCCGCATCATCCAAATATGAAGTAATGGACACGCAAGCAGAGCTCCTGCAAAAAAGATCGTACCTACGGGAACTTTAAAAAAAGTAACAGCCGCTAGAGCTATACCTGCTACTGCAACGCAAATCCATAGGGTTTTGGCCGACAATAGTGAACTAGATTTGCTTTTTGTAACAGTATCAATTTCCATAACTATCACCTCCTTTACGCATATACTTTCCTATATCATAGAGCATGAAGCATGAAGATTGTATGAAGAGCATGTGACATTTCGGCATTCACGAAATCTTCATATTTGATTTGATATGGTATGCCTATATGCAAAACGCTTCAGGTCAACAACCGTTTCATGTAACAACGTTTTTAGTTACGCTCATCGTTCTCATGTCATTTTTCTTGGGCTCCCTATGGACAAAAGTCCAATACTTAGAGAGCAAAAATGTTCAAGCGGCTGCGTTGGCTCCAGAAATCGCGGGAAATCCTACTCAACCGAATACTATCCCTGTCGCGGTTCAACCACCTACTCAAAAAGCCGCCAAAAAACCGGAAATTACCAATGAGGATCATATACGAGGCAATAAAACTGCAAAAGTCACGCTGGTGGAATATTCTGATCTGGAATGCCCATTTTGTAAACGTTTCCATCCAACCATGAAACAAGTTATGAAAGAGTATGGCGATTCCGTCAGGTGGATATACCGGCATTTTCCGCTTTCATTCCACGCCAATGCTCAAAAAGAAGCTGAAGCTACTGAATGCGCGGCTAAACTTGGCGGTAATGATGCATTCTGGAAATATGTGGATGCTATTCTCGACAGAACGACATCCAATGGGACGGGTTTTGCGTTGGATAAGTTAATCCCGCTCGCGGGTGAACTCGGATTAAATGAAACGAAGTTCAAAACGTGTCTGGATACCGGAGAATTTGCACAAAAAGTCAAAGATCAAATTACCTCTGGAACCACAGAAGGAGTAACTGGAACACCCGGAACCATTATTATCGATACCAGTGGAGAAACACAACTGGTTCCGGGTGCCCTACCATTTGAGCAGATGAAGCCACTTATCGATGCCGCACTCACACAGTAATTATTTCTTCGCAAAAAATGTATACAGTGATGCAAAAACGAATCCCACTAACCAAGCTCCTACTGCTGCAGAAATCAAACCGAGTACAAAAGAACCCATTGATGCGGTTCGACCGTCAAACTGACTGATTTCAATGCCGTGAAACAACGCTTTGGTAATTTCTCTGGACAAATCAGGAGCAACGACGACAAATACAGCACAAGCGACATAACCGATGGCAATCGTCACGGCTGCCGCATTTGCTGTAGCCACCGGTTCATGGGACGAAGGTAATTTCGCCATATATATCACCCCCTTTGCAGACTCACAAAATAATCACGAACACCGTTTATCATTTGCCGGACACACCATTTTGCGTAAAACCGTCCGAATAATTGCCCCAACCATGCATGGTTATCTGGTAAATCATACTCGATGGACACCTGTAAATGTGTATGAGCATCATCCCGCGCCTCCAGTTCAACGGTCATCCTGTAGGGACCAATGACATAAAGCCGCAAATCTCCAACGGTCTCCCATGTCTTTTTATTGGGAGGCTCATGCACAGAGACAACCTCATCAAGAAATACAGTGACACCAAATACTTTACCCTTGAGGCGGATATGAGAATCCACTTTCTGGCCCTTCCCATCATCAAGTATAGTATCCATCCGGCCGCCACCCATCATCCAACTCGACTTACTCATATGTGAAGAAAACCGCTCATGGTCATCAATATATGCAAACACCTCTTTGGGTGGTGCGTTAACTATGGTGCTGTCTTTATAATGTCGAGAGTAGAGATCCATATACAAATAGTATACCTTTTATTTTTTGCACTTGGGACAATCAGGATCATGAGGTGGAATAACATTCCGTCTGGCTTGGCGAATGGCGATAATAATAAACGTAATAATGAGAACGATGATCAGAATATCAAATCCCGGATTCTGAAATCGCGCTGACAAATTGTAAATGAACATTCTAAGCCATCTGCCATATTCCATGCTTGAATCCATCTGAATACGGTTTGTGATGGTCATATATGAAATTATGATGGCAGACAGCATAAAAATGAACGAAGCCACTATCTTTAACGGTTTTTCAACCCGTTTCTTGAGGGTATACAAATATGTGTTTGTCATTTTTTCATAAAATAGTGAAAGAAAAAATAACGGAAATACGATGCCCATGACGTACACAATGGATACGATAAGGGAGCCAGCCAGTGACGGAGAAAGCGTTGAAAGCGTCAAAGCGGCGAAGAGAACCGGAGCGCAGCACGATGAGGTGATCCCCGAAAAAACACCAAGAATATACGTTGAAACAACATTTGTATCTTTCGCTTCCGGCATTACGCGATGTGGCACCGGTAACATAATTTTAATGTCCAGCAGGGTCATAAGCCCGATAAGAAACATGACCAATGCACCCAAGAGATACACAGTAGTATGGAAATCATTAAAAAACGACACGATAAACCTAAATCCAACAGCTACAGGAATAAGAATGGTTCCTAACCCTAAAGCAAATATCAAGGTCAGGAAAACAACTCGCTTTTTTTCCTTAAATATCGTTCCTAAATAAGAAGGGAAAAGAAATGTGATACAACACGGAGCAAATAGCGCTACCATACCGCCTGCAAACGCAGCCGTGAGCGAAACCCCGAAAAATAGATTATTCATGCATTATTCCACGAACGCTTTCACGGTGAAGGTAAGTTTTGCGTTAGCCGGATCATTGGTTTCTACATAAACGGATCTTGAGACATCTCCTTTAACCGGCATGACGCTTGGTCTGTAGATAACCGTGACTGTCGCTGTGTCACTCGGGTTTACCGTTCCGATCCAAGAATTTTTTAAATGCATAGCTCCTTCCGGACTTTTTTGTCCGCCAATCGTAACCACCCCTGCGGTACAGCCGCAGGATGAGTTGATATTAAAAAGCGATAATGGTTTAGCACCGGTATTTTTTACTATAAAATCTGATGACTTCTCATCGCTCACTTTCATATTTCCAAGATTTTTTATTTCTGTATCAAAAGTTACAACTGGTTTTTCCGCGTCTGTGCTTTGATAGGCAGCAACCTGGCCGATCTTTTTGGCTTCTTTTTGCTCTCCTGTGGCCACAAACCCAATGAGCACTAAAATAAGTACTGTAAAACCACCAATAAGCCAAAGTATCGTTCTGTCAGATCCTGTGTGAACAATTTGTCTCATAAACCTCCTTTACTTTGTAGCTATTTTGTACGATTTGACAACTTCATCAACAATCCGATCACTGGATGCTGTCATCATCATAGCTCCAACACATGTACGGATATGATTGTCTACTACATATCTTGCAGAAATACCTATCAGGTGACGCGCATTTTTTGTATGGCACAGTGCTCCAAGATTGTTGCCTACATTAACAGCTTCTATCGCCCGATCAATTTCTACTTTTGCACGAAAAAGATAGCGAACACTATATTGTTTTGACTTCATACTACTGTCCGATGCTTTGTATACGTTCATATGTGCTTTGATTCATGACATGATAGGTATCAATCGGCGTCCCGGTTTCTTTTAATATCCCGACGACTTTCATACTCCCAATACCAAAGAAATTAGGTAATACGTCAGCAGCACTGCGAATGAGTTTTTCTTCCTTCATCATTGCAGCTTCTCTTGCTCCGATAATCATTTCATTATCAGCAAGTACTCCAACCCCTTCACTCAATTGCCATTCCTTTGGAATCTCTGATACTTCTATAAACAACTTAGGTGCACTGCCTGCAAAGTTTACTTTTGTTTTGTGATCCTTCAGAAATTTTGACGGAAGAATGGATTTTTCATTTTGAATTGGCTTTGCCTGCATAGGCTTTTCACTTGCTGCCATGGTACTACTAAGCCTACCGAATTCAATAAATACTGCGGTAAATACAACAGTCATCGCAAAAGGCGCGATTGCAGATACCCAATTGCGTTTCCCCGGACGGAAATACTTAAGAAGAAGCGAATTCGATACAACTGATACAGAGGACAACGCCATCGCAAGTCCGGCAAGTTCCGGTTTTAAAACAAGTCCGATTCCCATGAACAACCGTGCAGCGATCGGAATGCCGATAACGTTATAAAACAGGGCAAAGAACATGTTTTGCTTTATTTTCGCCAAGGTTTCTTTTGATAAATCTATAGCAGTCACCACGTCACGGAGATCATTTTTGATAATGACTATGCCTCCGGCTTCCATAGCCACATCAGTACCGGATCCCATTGCTATGCCAACGTCTGCCTGTGCAAGCGCCGGTGCATCATTAATACCGTCTCCAACCATGGCGACTTTAACTCCACTCTCTTGGATCTTTTTTACCTCACTCGCCTTATCCTGCGGAAGCACTTCAGCCAATACATTCTCTATACCAACTTGTGACGCAATAGCTTTTGCTGTGCGCTCGTTATCACCGGTAATCATATACACTACAATATGACGTTTTTTGAGTGCAGCTATTGCTTCTTTAGAAGTTTCCTTCACAGTATCAGCAACGGCAATGATGCCGACAATTTTTTTCTTTGTTGCAAGGAGCATTGCTGTTTTTCCTTGCTCTTCTAAACGACCTAGCTTTCGCTCATATTGATCGACATCAAGTCCAATGTGGTCTATCATCAATTTTCGGTTGCCAAAATAATACGTTTCTTTCCCTATTTTTCCGGTCACACCTTTTCCAGGGATCGCTTTAAAATTTTCTATTTCTTTGAGCACGATTTGTTCTTCTTTGGAGTATTCATAAATCGCCTCTGCAAGCGGGTGCTCCGATGATTTTTCCAGACTTGCTGAAATCATAATCAGATCATCTTCATCCATCTCGCTGAGCGTTACCGTATCTGTCACAACCGGTTTCCCTTGAGTCAGAGTTCCTGTTTTATCAAACACCACGGCGCCAACTTTACAGGCGGATTCAAGTGGCTCTCCACCTTTAATGAGAATCCCTTGTTGCGCGCCTTTCCCAGTTCCTACCATGAGGGCAGTGGGAGTTGCCAACCCTAACGCACACGGACAGGCGATAACAATAACGGCGGTAAACGCCATAAGTGCAAACGCCAACGTGCTTCCTAGGAAAAAGTACCAAACCACAAATGTAAGTACCGCAATTCCAATAACTGCAGGAACAAAATATGCGGAAATTTTATCCGCAAATGCCTGAATTGGCGCCTTCGATCCTTGGGCTTCCTCTATCAATCGGATAATTTGGGCGAGTGTTGTTTCGTTTCCGACGCGGGTAGCAATAAATTCAAAGCTTCCGGTTTTATTAATCGTTGCTCCGACCACTCCGTCACCAACGTGTTTTTCAACCGGCAGACTCTCACCTGTTACCATGGATTCGTCAACCGCAGAGGATCCTTTGACGAGCTTTCCGTCAACAGGGATTTTTTCTCCGGGACGAACGAGAATAATATCTCCAACGAGAACTTGATCAACCGGAATATCACTTGTTTCACCGTCTCGGATGACGCGGGCGGTTTTTGCCTGTAGACCCATGAGTTTTTTTATTGCATCTGATGTTTGTCCTTTTGCCCTCTTTTCCAGCCATTTGCCGAGTATGACAAATGTTATGAGAAATGCCGCAGTTTCAAAATACAACTCAGGAATTTTTGCTCCACCCAGACCGATTAGTGATTTGTTCTGAATATAATAATTTATAAAATTGAAAAGGCTGTAAAAATATGCAGTTGATGTGCCGATAGCAATCAAACTGTCCATGTTAAACGTCTTCATTCGAAGGGCTGACCACATCCCTTTATAAAACCCGGCGCCCATCCAAAACTGCACCGGAGTTGTGAGAATGAGTGATACGACTCCGATATACGGAAATAGAAATGTCTTCCCAGGAATCCAAGAAAAAAAATCAAAAAACATGAAATATATCATAGGAAGACTCAATGTGAGACTCCTTATAAACAAGTGAAACAAATGACTGATTTCCGCTGATCGCTTCGCGGTTTCATCTATAGATACTCCTTCTTTTATGATTGAGGCCTTGTAGCCCGCTTTTTGGACAGCTGCAATAAGGTCAGCTGAGTCAGAAACATGTTCATCAAAAATGATACTCGCTTTTTCTGCAGCAAAATTAACATTCGCTTGCGTGACGCCGGAAACTTTTTTAATAGTCCGTTCAATAAGTCCTGCACACGAAGAACAATGCATGCCGGAAATATCCAGTTTTATTCGTTTCGTAGATGATTTTTCTGCAGAGGGTTCTGCAACGCGCGGAGTTTGATCCATATCGGTTGGAACCACGTTCGTATCTTTATTATTTAAATTAAACAGCGATAACAAATTCTGAGCCGGAAACGCATCAGTCGTTGTTTCAATTGTTATCCTCACTGGTTTTCCGCTCATGACAGTGGACGCGTCTGCACGAATCAAATCAGTTTGGGCGACATGTGAATTACCGTTTGATTTCACTTTACCCTCATACCCCGCGCGCTTGACCGCGTCCAGAATCTCCATAACCGAAACTAATTTCGGATCCATACGCATCTGGGCAGCACTATCTTTTTGACTTATCCTGATATCACTCACCCCGTGCAATGCCTTCAGTTCTTCGGTTATAAGCATTTCGCATGACTGACAATGCATTCCGCTTACATCCAGTGATATATCTTTTTTCATAATATCTCCTTTATCCAAAAGTTAACTTACACTTTCTACTGTATATGGCGTCCCCGCAAACACTTTGGCAAACGACTCCTTTGTATATTTGATATTGACTGATACTTTAGCAATTCCCTGATCAACGGTGAGTACGTTTTTTACCTCCTCCGTCCGTGAAAGGATTTTTGTAACGAGTTTGATACATGCTCCACAAGTCATACCGGATAGAGTGATTGTTTGTTCGTTCATATAATTTGTATCTAAATGACTTTTATCTTTCCTCTCGGTACTCCCATGGAGCAGGTAATGGGATACTCCCCTCTATTTGTGGGTGTGAAGGTAAACGTGACCGTTTTCCCTTTTTCTAAAAATTCCGGTTGTGTCAGGCGGGGAATCATAATCGATCCCATGCATCCAGACCCGTCGTCAATGGCCATAATCTCCATCCGGACAGGTACTCCGGCTTTCACAGTAAATGTATTGGGTGAAATATCTGCATCAGCCGTATATGTTGTCTTGATAATTTGCACATCATTTTTCACGGTTACCGTCGGGGCAACTTGCTCCACAACGGGCTTTTTAGCTCCACCGCACGCGCATCCACCACCGCCACATGATCCACCCGCTCCACTGGTTGATGGATCGGGTTGAGCAGCAGCAATTACGGGTGCTTGAGCTGCCAACACATTAACACTTGGAGCCTTTGCACCACCCACACTATCAACAACGGTAAATGAGCCGCGATACATACCCATCATGCAGGAAAAATTAATTGTTCCCGTCGACTTCGGCGTAAACTCAATGATGTTTTCTCCGGGATGCAAATTTACCCGCACCCCGATTTGAGACGAGACGATGCTTGAGGCACACGTATTAACGTCTGTCGAATTGACAATCCATTTGACCGGTACGCCTTTGGTGATCGTAAACGAATTCGGTGAATATCCTCTGGCGTCCTGCGTCATACGGACAATCTGTACGTCACCCTCAAGCACACTATTGCTTTCTATTGCGGCTGCCAACACCGAGCCATCGAGGGGCAATCCATTAACCGGATTCCAACCTATGAGGTTCAATGCATTGTTGATGTTAAAAAGTGACAGTGCCATCACTGCAACTCCCGCGAATTTAAAGAATTTTTGAGCGAAAACTCCGCGAATGACAGAGGTTAACCCGCCGATGCCCAAAAGCCCAGGCGCCGTGCCAACGGCAAATACACCCATAATCATAGCGCCTGAAAATACATTCCCACTACTCATGGCATACAATTGCATCGCCTGTGTAAAACCGCAGGGGAGGAAAAATGTACTTGCCCCCATTACAAACGAGTTCTGGTGACTGTATTCATTTTTCTCCAAGTCTTTAATACCAAATAATCGTGCAACACCTTTCGGTAAGCTTAGTTTGAATCCTTCGAGCCTTGGGAACAAACCAGTGAGCTGCATGCCAAGCGTAAGCATGACCAGCGCAACAGCTAATGTTAAAAGACCCAAACTAAATCCTGAAAATTGAAAAAATGATCCTATACCTCCGATTATTCCACCGAGAACTGTGTACGATACTATTCTTCCTGCGGTAAACCATAGGTGTGGGGTGAACCGCTCTCTGTTTGTAGCATTTGGGTGTTTCTGGGCATATCGCGTCGCCGTTCCCAAAACCAATCCTCCAATAAGCGCCATACAGGTAGAAAATCCCGCGGTTAAACCGATAATAAGGACAGTGACTAAACTTGTGGGATGACCACCTCCGACACCCAGTAATTTCGATACACCCAAAATATTGACTATCACATAGAGGAAAAACAGGGCGACTCCGGCATAAAATATATCCGCATAATCAGTGATATTTCTTGATAACCAAGGCTTTTTATCATTGAGTCCCACTTCATACCCGGCCTTGAGTACTGCTTGTTCAATTTGATCTACCCCCAATGAGTCTGTTTCATAATAGACTTCGGCGATTGCTTTTTTCTCACTGACATATACTTTACATACACCCGGCACTTGTGACAGTTCATCCTCAATGAGGATTTCGCACGACGGGCAATGCATGCCTTTGATGGGGACAGTAGTTTTCTTCATATGTAGCCAATGGTACCAAGGTGATTATGAAGATTTCGTGAATATTCGAAGGCAATTATGAATCTGCACGCTCCAGAGGAAATATGACAGTGACGAGCGTACCACGCCCGAGAGTACTTTCGATGTCAATCGTTCCGCCCGACGAATGAATGACTGCGCGGGCGATAGATAATCCCAAACCGGAACCAACTGTTTTATCTGTTTTTGATCCCCGGTAAAACCGGTCAAAAACATGCGGCAAGTCTTCCGTAGCAATGCCCATCCCAGTATCTTTGACATGAGCAACTACTTGACCGGCTTTCTTTATAAGCGTGATATGTATAGCACCTTTTGTCTTACTATATTTAATCGCATTATCAACAATATTCAGGATTGCCCTGAAAAGCTTATCTTTCTTTCCTCGAATAATCAGGAGATTTTCGACATGAGATTTGACAGCGATATCTTTTTCATACGCTAATTTTTCTGCAATTTCCGTTACCTCACGGACAACTTGCGATATATCAACAGTATCTTTCATGTTCTCATATGAATCCGCCTTACTCCATGCCAAATCCAAAATATGTGTAAGAGTGCCAGATAATCTATTTGCATCGACCAACAGCTCATTGAGTACCTGTGTATGTTCTGATTGAGATCGCTTCTTTGATATAGCAACTTCAATGGTGCTTTTGAGTGTCGCAAGCGGCGTCTTCAGTTCGTGAGCGACATCTCCAATAAACTGACGTTCTCGAGTAAATGCACCCTCTAACCGGTCCAGTAAACCATTAAATGTATGAGCCAACTTTTCAATTTCATCGTTGGTTTGAGGGGTTTTCACACGACGTTTCAAGTTTTCCGAGCTAATTTCAGCCATTTCTTGACTGATTTCCTCAACGGGACGCATGGCACTTCCGGCTAACATATATCCACCAAATATTGTAGGAATAACAAACGAGAGAAACACAAGTGTTAGACTTCCATACAAGGAGCCTAGTGATTTATCAACAACATCAATAGGATGACCGATCATTACCACGTCACGCAGTGTTCCGTTTGTATAGACAGGAATGAGAATAAATCGCATTTCCACAGATCCTACTGGCTGATTGATGAATATGGGATCAGGGGATGACTTTATCTTGATGAAAAGCCTTGCAACGACATCATCGATATTGCCAATCCGTTGAGAAACAGTGAGAATACTTCCTTGATTATCCGTAACAAAGGCTAACATTCCGGGAGTTTCATTAAAAACCTCCGTCAATAATTGCGATGACATCTGTGTGTCAATCAGAAGTTTTTCCTGCGTTAAAATATTTATGATCCTGCTAGCGTGGGCTTGGAGTGCGACGTCAGTGTGCTTATAAAGCTCCCGTTTGGTCACCCAGTAGAAACTCGCAAATAAAATAATCAATGAGAATATGAGCGTGCTACTATAGAGGGCGGTTAAGCGAAAACGGACGCTTTTTGTATTTATGCTGAGCGACGTCGAAGTGTTCATGGTGACTCACTCATTTTATATCCTACACCGTGTATTGTATGGAGCAATTTATGAGTTGATTTTTTATCGAGCTTTCTTCTAAGACTTGCAACAAAAACGTCAACGACGTTACTCATGCCTTCAAAATTATAATCCCACACATGCTCAGTGATCATCGTACGGGTCACAATTTCGTCTTTATGACGTATAAGTAATTCTAAAATAGAAAATTCTTTTGGGGTAAGAGTAATTTTTGCTCCGGCTCGTGTGACTGTATGTTTCATAGGATCTACAATAAGATCGGCAGTCGTAAGCTGCGGAGATGACTCTCCGGCGCTGCGCCGCAAAAGTGCATGAATTCGGCTCCGTAGTTCTATGAATGCAAATGGCTTCGTGACAAAATCATCCGCCCCGCTATCCAACCCCGCAACTTTATCTTCAACAGCCGTTTTCGCAGTAAGTATTAGTATCGGCGTTTTGACATTTTTTCCTCGTAATCTCCTACAAACTTCCAGACCATCTAGTTTTGGGAGCATAATATCTAAAACTATGACATCATACGGTTCTGACCCTGCTAAAAACAGCCCCTCTTCGCCATCAAACGCTGTGTCCACAGCAAATCCGTCTTCGATGAGGCCCTTTTTTATAACTTTTGATAATCGAGATTCATCTTCCACCAATAGAACTCTCATGCTGAAATTATACTACAAAAAAATGAAGAAATTAACTTCTGTGGAAATAATCGGTTTCTGAGTCATACTCCCGGGGTTACAATAAATGTGAGCTTTGGGTAAGCGAGGAACCCCATTTGATCATCCATTTCGCCCACTCGGCATGATCCGTGATACCCGTACTGTATTCTTTTTCAAGCTTCTCAAAGCCGGTGCAAAACTTTTTATAGTCATGCACAAACGCTTTGGATAATGGAAACCCCTGAAGAGAATTCAAATTTTTGCGGGTGAGGGTGAGAAACAGTCCGATCCGGCCCTGTTCTTTATGATAGCAGTCCCGTGCCCACTGTCCTATTTGCGTGAGGTTATCAGCGGTATCGAGGATAATATCGCGCTGATTTTTGGTCGAATAATTACTGATTCCGGATTGTTGGATTATGTGTGCATTATACACTATTTCCAGGATTTTATCTACACCCCTGAAGGTCAGTCGATGAAGGTGAGCGCGATACCCTGCTTGTTCGCTCTGCCGGTGCGGCCGATGCGGTGCGTATAGTCATCCATGGTCTCGGGAAGATCCCAGTTGATGACATGGGAGACGTTGGGGATATCCAGTCCGCGGCTAGCCACATCCGTCGCCAAGAGTATCTGGATTTCGCTGCGGGCAAATTGGTTGAGCACATATTGCCGTTGGTTTTGGCGCTTATTCCCATGTATGGCCCCGGCCCTGACCCCACGTTTCTCCAATTCATCAGAAAGCTTCTGAACGCCGTGCTTGGTTCTCCCAAACACGAGCACTTTATCAAATTCCTTTTGTTTGAGAAGGTCATGAAGCACATCAACCTTCGTCTGATTGTTGGCAACCCGGATAACATCCTGCGTGATGGTTCCTACCGCTTCTTGAGTCCCAACGGAAACGCGGACAGGATCATTCACAAAATCTGCCAACACCTCTCCGACGCGTCCGGATATCGTAGCCGAAAAAAACAGCGACTGACGTTCTTTCGGCACGAGTGAGATAAAATATTTGATATCGTTGATGAAGCCAATATCGACCATTCTGTCCGCTTCGTCCAACACGACGTTACGGAAACCCGATAATCGAATGTGCTTTGTTTCAATAAAATCCTTGAGTCGCCCCGGTGTCGCTATGACGAAATGCGGATCACGATGCAAGTCCTGTTGCTGCCGCCATTCACCCGTGCCGCCGATAAGAAGGGCGCTCCTGATCGGAAATCCCCGTGCGAAGTCGCGAAGTTCCTTATGAATCTGATAGGCAAGTTCACGGGTAGGAGCGACCACGAGCACCCGCTGGGCGTGATCTTGGATAACTTTTTGGATAAGAGGGATGAGAAAGGCGGCCGTTTTTCCGGTGCCGGTCTGGGCGGTACCAATGATATCGCGGCCTTGTAGTATAGACGGAATTGTCTGATCCTGGATGGGAGTGGGCGCAACATATCCTTTGGCTTTAATATTTTCCTGCAGCTTCGGGTCCAATGGGAAATCCGCAAATACATGAGCGACGGGGAGAACATCCGCACTTACCGGCTCCGGGACATGTGCCTCTTTGCTTTGGGCGATGGCCGCCAATAGCTGGTGTCGCTGCACACTTCGTATCGGTCGAGCCCGGTTGGCGGTGAACCCACGACGCGAAAATGATGGTCGATTAAATTGCATAGAGATAAAAAATTGAAAAAACAGAACTGCTTAAACGAAAAAAGGTGCTGAAATGGGGAAAAGACGCGGGGTAAAAACTAATCTTGAGGCGTTTTTTCTCTTACACTTCTTAAACTTTACTTTTTAAGCAGATGGATTGCTTCAATCCAACTATACATAGCAGTATACCATACTTCCGAAGAATACACAAACTTACGCATTACTTCTCCACTATCTCAACGGTAGTCACTTTCACGGGAGTGACTGGCTTGGACTGTTCGCCGGAGGGACTCATGGTCACTGGAGCTGTGGCGATACTATCCACTACTTCCAAACCCTTCGTTACCTTCCCAAAAATAACGTAATTTTTGGGGAGACCGTTGTCTGCATGCATGATGAAAAACTGACTGCCGTTGGTGTTGGGTCCGGCATTGGCCATAGCAACCGTCCCCTGCACATACTCGCCAGTGAATGGCTCATCGGCAAACTGATATCCCGGGCCACCGGTCCCGTCGCCTTTCGGATCCCCGCCTTGGATCATAAATCCCTTCAGCACGCGGTGAAATACCGTACCATCATAAAAATTCTTACGGGCAAGCGTGACGAAATTATCGACCGTCTTGGGGGTTTCCTTGGCGTTAAGGATGATAGTGATATCGCCCTTCGCTGTGTGAAGGGTTGCAGTATAGGATTTATTCATATCAAATGTCTTGGGTGCCGGCGATATAATTGTGTCTGTTGGACTAACTGTCACTGTCTCGCTTAACACATCCACGGGCGGTTGTGTCGGACTTGAACTTGGTAATGTATTCGTTTCCTGCCTTTGCGGTGTGGGCCTCACAACCAGAAACCCAATCACTCCGAGAAGGGAAACGATAAGTCCAATACCAACGACGTGTTTCCACATACGAGAGAATTAGTATACCATAAACTTCCCTATTGATTTCTACTAACCTGCACTCGTATAGTATATTTCTATGGCAGATATCCAAGACGCGCAAATTGTCAGCTCTCAACCTTCAACTCAAGCACAAGCTGATCCCACCGTACTGACGAGCCTAGAAGGCTTGATCAAACAACACATCACCTCAATAGATACAAATAAATCAGAGCTAAAGAAACTCCGGGAAATGCTTGCAAGTACTCTTGCCAATGATTCCACATACAAACTTCACGATGAAGAGGCCAAAAAAGCTGCCAAAATACGGGGAGCCACGAAATCCGAACTCATGAAGGCGCCTGCCAACAAAATACTGGTCGATAAATCCAGTGAACTGGCTACAGAGATCAAAGAGTCCGATGCTTCTCTTTCGGAATACTTACGCGAATATCAACGCATCACCGGATCCACAGAATTTGAAACGGACGACGGTGAAGTACGGGAGATTGTCTTTGTCGCCAAACTCGTCAAACGCTCTTCACGCGGGTAAGATATACAAATCCTGACCAAAATCATTGACTCCTACGAGCTTTCCTCTTCCGGCGACAATTGCCTCGAGCGGCCGGCATGCGCGGCACCCATCATTTTCTTTACAGACAAACCGTCCGAGTTTACGGGCAAGAGCAATCCGTTTCCCAAGTTCCAACACGCGTGTAAGCGCCAGCTCTTTGTCCGGCACTTCCGCAATCACCGGCTCGGGATCCCGGTTGAGATACCAATAGCTTATGCTACTCACGGGTTTACTCTGGCACGCGCTTACAAGAAGGTAATAAATTGGCAGCTGCAATGAATCCGGATCCTCATCAAATTTCCCGGTTTTGAAGTCAAGGATACGCACGCTATCTGTCTCCTCGAGATACTCAAGCCAATCGATCTTGCCGCAGAGGATAATGTTTTCCTCCTCCGAGAGCCAAAAATACGGTAACTCCTGGCGTATTTTGATGGTTTTTTTCAGGAGTGGGCCTGGGTTATCGACAACACACGCAATCATCGCCTCTCCCCTCTCACGAAACGTTGCTTCTTCTTCGGGACTGCTAAACCCTCCGCGCTCCCCGGATACTTTCTCCCAACTTTTGGCAAACCGTGCCGGAAGTGGCTCTTTGAACCGATCCTCCACAGGCAATACAGAGAGGGATTCTATGACCTCATGGACCGTTTGCCCCAAGGCCAAGGCGGGTGCCATAAGGGATATTTTATGATTGGTTTTTGGATCCCGATAAACGTTACGCAAATAATAGGCACGCGGGCACTTGAGATAATCACTGATGGACGAATGGGAAATCCACACTGCACTGTATTTATCTTTCATAAAAATTCGCGATGCCAATCTACTAATACATGCGAATGCTACGAATAAATACTACCACAGCTCGCCTCATGATATATAATCCGATTATATGATAGTCACCGCGGTCAAAACCAAACCCATCCTCCCCGGTGATGATTTACTCTCCACGCTTGATCAATACATTCTGAAGCTTAGCGAAGGGGATATCCTCGCGGTTACCTCCAAAATTGTCAGCATCTGCGAAGGATCCGTCGTCAAAAACGACGGCTCAGTCGACAAGCATGACCTTATCAAAAACGAAGCAGACTTCTATCTCAATAAACCGTCTTCTCAAATCCATGATCTGATGATCACCATCAAAGTGGGCAAACTCGTCGGTAATTCCGGTATCGACGAAAGTAACGGGAATGGCTACTACATTCTCTGGCCGAAGAAGCCCTTTGCCTCCGCGGCAATGATTTGGAAATACCTGCGCCACAAACATCAGGTAAAAAATCTCGGTATCATCATCACGGACAGCCATATTGCTCCGCTCCAATGGGGGACGCGTGGCAGGGCGATTGCCTGGTGCGGGATTGAGCCGCTGAAAAATTATATCGGAACCCCGGATATATTCGGACACAACCTCCGTATGACGAAAGCGAGCATGATTGATGGTTTGGCCGCCGCAGCGGTCACTGTCATGGGTGAAGGAAATGAACAGACGCCCCTCGCTCTCATCCGGGATTTCCCGTTCGCATCATTTGTGTCCCACCCGCCGTCTAAAAAAGAGATAGACGCGTTAACCATCGAACCCAAGCATGATATCTACGCTCCCCTCATCACTTCCGTTGAATGGAAAAAAGGTGGCACTCGAATTGGTTCCAGCGCATGATGCTCTACCTCGCCGTTTCCCAAGTGATCCTGGCTATCGCACAAGTCATCCTCGCCATAGTGCAATTTCGATAACCCGAGTGCTTAATCTTCGCGTATCGTGAATTTATTTGCTACTCATTATAAAAAATATCTCTGTAAAATGGTTTCCAATGATATTATTTGATATAATTATATATACTTATGGATCTATGTGAATTCTGTCAAGGAACTGGTCGTACTTCCTGCGAAGCTCAAAAGCAGTGGAATGATAGCGAAATACAACTAAACATATACATGAGACTAATAACAGAGGATTGGGACGAAATAGGTCCGGACCCGGCATTAAAATCTTCCCTCGATGAAACACTTGAAGAATTAATTAAACAGAGAGCTGAAGGCGCTGCAAAATTTAAAAGAGATGCCGACCAATTAGGTTGTAATAATTTAGTAATTCTGGCATTTGCAAAATAACCCGTTCTTACCGCACAAACGTTGTGAGTGACAGCGTATCAAAACTGGCACCTGAATGTGTCACTTCTGATTGCACTATTGT
>ERZ1292625.2144-Hain-H41-01um-R1-2144-length-19401-cov-5_pt1 | contig 19401 bp, 15 predicted proteins | sample MGYA00564400_ERZ1292625 | MGnify/ENA primary metagenome ERZ1292625 (study PRJEB36523, sample SAMEA6512639) | groundwater metagenome | collected 2019-01-08 | study: AquaDiva: Metagenomics assemblies of 32 groundwater samples
GTATTAAAAAAGTAAAACCATTCTTTTTTAGTCTTCAATGTGCTCGCTAACACTGTAAAAAAAGCTAATAAATGTAAGTGAGTTACCAACCCCTCCATTCTTTCAAAATTTGACCAAAAACTATGATATGGATCTACACCAAAAAGAGAAGAAAGCGTCAACACGCCAACAAATGAAATCAACGCATAAAAAACAGTGCTACCCCTTAAGCGGTATTTTGGAACAAAAAGAGCAAGCGTCACCCAAGCACCAAACACTATTTCAACAAGTACTCGAAAATAAAAATTCTTACCTGTTATATATGGAAAAAATAAGTTCTGAAAAAGTACAAGAGGTGTTGCAAGCAACAAAAAAAGACCTATATGAATACTCCATAGCAGTATGCGCTCAAATGTAGAAATCCTTGTAAGCATCTCTCGCGTAATGTACATTAAACTTTATAAGAAAACTGGACTTATGTCAATTTACAAAACAAAGCTTTTTTTTAGCCTGATTGCATTTACAGCGGTCTTCTTTTCACTCTGGAGCCCTGCTGGACACTTTACCTCAACTCCAAAATACTGGTGGGATGAAGCTTTCGGAATCGAGACTGCTCATACTTTTTTAGAAACCGGAAAACTGGATATAACAGCACAGCCTCATACCACATCAGGAATCGCCATCGCACTCAACGCAAACGGATTCCCTCTCACTATTCCTCTTGCTGGCGTCTTTAAAATCTTTGGGATAGGAATCACTCAAGCACGCGTTTATATGCTCATATGGCTCACTATTGTTATTGTTGCTATCTTTTTATTTGTAAAAAATTTTTTTGGACAAGATCTGGCACTCTTGGCAACACTTCTTATAACTACATTTGCTCCATTTTATGCGAATGGTCGTACTGCGACAGGAGATATCCCTGGATTTGTTTTTCTACTTTGTGGGCTTTGGTACATTATTGAAAAAAATAAATATATTCAAGGCGGAGCACTCTTAGGCCTCGCACTTGTAACAAAAACTTCTCTGTACCACATGGCTCTTCCTGCAATTATATTTTCACTCCTCATTCTATACAAAAAAAAATTTTTTATTCCAACTCTTAAAGCCTCTCTCGGAGCACTGCTTGTAGGTATAGTATGGCTCGCACTACTCTTGCCTCACCCTTACAACATTTCGGGACTCACCCCGCTCATTAATTTTTATCGCAACCCAATTAATAAAGCTTCTCTCCTCGAGCAACTTCCTGCGAGCTTCCTCGAGATCGCTACATCGAGTTCAATCGTCTACTTTGCAGCTCTTGGCGGCATTCTTATCGCCGCATACCGTAAAAAAATACTTACTGACAAACAAAAAATGATATTTATTTTTATTGGTAACTATACAATTCTCCAAACGGTCGTTTTCTTACGAAGCCCGGGCTGGAATAGATACTTACTTGCGATTGAAATCCTTATTTTAATGGTTTTCCCATTTGCACTCAAAACCCTTTTCAGCCATCATAAAAAAACTAATATTCTCTCGAGCTCACTTACTAGCCTCATCATCACCATCGCAACGTTGCAAAGCATTCAATACCTTTTCTTTTCAAATATTTTTTCACGTCCCAACCCAATGCGTGAAGCTAATACTATAAATGAGCTTCTCTTGCGCGAGCCAGAAAGTACAATTGGTTTTATCGATACACCAACAGTTGCAGCTCTTATTTCCGGTAACCGTAAATATCAAATTCTCCATATAGGTGGAAATACTTATGCGGGCAAAAACCCTCTCGACAACGCACCAGAACTACTCCCGACATATATGTACAACATCGATACTGGGCATCAAGAAACAGCAAAAAAATACTACCAAGAAACTCTCATAAACAATGACCTTTTACTGTATAAAAGGAAATGACCGCTTTAAATTACTGCCTCTCAATACATTAGCAACGCGACAAGCGCCAATAATAGCCAATCCAATCATAATAGGGCTCACAGGATATCTTAAACGATAGTTGACGACAACACCGCTTAGTACTGCTGTACATATGACCGCTATAAATAAAAATAAAAGATGAAAACGAAATTTATCCCCCGCCCAATACGCATCCGCCACCGCTATAACCATAAGTATGCTGATGCCCGACCAAATAATAACGCCGATCAAAAATAAAATATTAACGCCTTCCATTGCAAAAATACTTCTTCTAAGTCCCTGCCACTGCCTGTTTAAAATTAACGTACTGAGATTACTACCATACTCTTTGGTAATCCCAAGCTTTGCACTAACATCTGTAATCCCATCAGTAAAGAAGAATGGTAAAGCTTTTATAAAATAAAATTTTGTAAACGATAACGGATGCTGTCGTATGTAAGGCATATATATATCTGACACTTCTTCTGCATTTGCGAGCGTCATATCATGAATGACGATGCCAAGTCTTTGCTGAAGCTCACTTTTCAAGAATGAACGGGCGGCATCTTCAGATATATTTTGCTGATGAGCTATAAATAACGGAGCATTGTAGGTAAAAAAATTGCGCACAAGTACATCAGAGAGCTGCCACGATCCAAATTCAATTCTATTGCGAAAAGACCACGGTAGAATAAATAATAAAAAAGCGACGCTAAAAATAAATATTGTCTTTAACTTTGCCTTCTGATATATAAAAAATATCCCCACAATAAACACCGGCCACAGCATAAATCCAATCGGCCGTACTAAAGTAGCAAGTCCTAACGCAAGTCCTGATTTTAGCACGCTTCCATTCAATCTTAGAAAAAAATAAAGACTCAACAGCAAAAGAAAGGTAAATAAAACCTCGCTTAACAGCACGCTCGAGAGAAAAATACCACCCGGCTCAAGCGCAAAGATTAAAGCAGCACCTAAACCAACCCATCTTTTAGCATACAAAGTCACGATACGATAAAGCAAAACAACAGAAAAACTTGCAAGAGATATTTGGAAAATAGACACTGCCAAAAGACTTTTAAAAAGCAATAAGATGCTAGCAATAAAAATTGGATAGCCAGGCGTCCGAAACGAATCTAAATTATATGGGAAAACAGTTTCTCGTGAGAATGCGCCATGTTCAATTAAATTATAAGCAATGCGGACATATCCTACGGCATCGTTGCCATTCACAGGAAATGGAAACTGATTCTGCGCTGAAAGATTTAGAAATATACAAAATGCAATAATTCGAATCAAAAATGCAAAACTAAACAGCGCAACTTCTGTTTTATATTGATACAGAGAATAAAATCTCATACTCTTATTTTTCTCAAGCGAAATCGCTCTTCCGACGACAAACAAAGACTAGATCATACGCAACATATCGAGCGCCTGGAATTTTTGCGATCTTATGATCAAGAGCAAACATTATACGAGGATTAAATATTCGGTAAAAAACTTTTGGCACCCATCCAAAACCATACCATCGGATGACCTCAAGGCCGTGAGCATGAACAAGTTGAATACTTTGCCTATATGACGACGTATTCAATCTATGTCCTCGCAACCAAAACCATATCTTTGTACCTAACCGATGGCTCCAAAGATTCCCGTGCATATTAAAAATGAGAGTGCTGTTTTTATCATGTAGCTTAGACGCGAGAACATTCATACCTTCTTCTCGCAGACTGGGCTGTGCATTTAGAAAAAAACGAAACGCAGTAATCATGTCAAACAACTCTTCAGAAAAATAATCCCTCTGTGTCAAATCTCCTGCTACTAGTCTTGAGTGCTTCACTTTTGTACGAGCAATATCCAACATCTCTGGAGCAATATCAATCCCTACAGAATCACCAACATACCCCTCACCTAATTGCAAAATTCTTCCTGTCCCGCAAGCAAAATCAAGATATCTCATCCCCGGACTCAGACGAGAAAATTCTTTTCTTAAAATATTTTGTTCTGCGCGCCACAAAAAATCATCATATGAGTCCTGACGATATATCACCTCTTCATACTGCAGGCTCTTGCGCTCGCTCGCATGAGACACTCGATAATCTTTCATCTTTATAGATCGTAGCATACCAAATATAGCCCCAAAGAGCCACAAAAACTCATCTATCGTAGCAATCATGCCTCACTCATGGTAGCATTGAAAAAATCATGAAAAAATACAAAAAACGTATTATAGTATTTTTTGGTGCTTGCGCTATCTTAATTTTCAGCGCACTAATAATATTTTTTATTCTTTTTAAAAATGAAAAGAGTCGCATAAATGCTCTCAAATCACCCATTGTACAATTTGGAGTTCACACATATCGCTCGCTGGTAAAAATAGTTGACCTTCCTTATTTTATTTACCTGTTTCACTCTGATTCTCTTCCGACCTACGAGCTTGTTCTTTCTCCAGAGAAAATTGCCCTCATGAACCAAGAGTTACCAACTGATATGATAAAAGGACGTCTCACTGATGAACATAAAGTAAAGGTAAAAAGTATTTTTCGTGCAGATGGATACCAAGAATCTGTTGATATACGCTACCGTGGACGAGGCCCAAACCACTGGAATGCGCTAAAAAAATCTTACCAAATCGACTACCCAGACAATCGCCCATTTGCTAGTAACTTGCAACTGAAATTTAATATCCCCGAAGATCGTCAATATATTGTTGAACCTCTCAATTTTTATCGTGCAAAAAAAATGGATCTCTTTGCCCCCCAACCATGGTTTGCCAAACTCAAACTTAATGGTCAAGCTATTGGAGTATATTTTGTACTACCACACTGGAACGCAAAATTTACTGAAGTTAATCGTCGACCAGAAAGAAGCAATATCTTTGGCATCGTAGACCTTCCTCGCGAGAAAACACTAACGACAAACTTTTTTGAGCCAGAAAATATTGACTACTGGGAAGACTACACAAAAACTGCAATCCCTGAAACCGACAAACTAGCGTTAAAAGATTTTCTTACGATAATTTCATATTCATCAAATGCGGAATTCGAACGCACCCTGCCCGCCCTTGTTGATATGGACTCACTTTATTCGTGGCTTATTCTTAATTCGCTAGCAGCTTCCTCCCACCAAAATACCAGCGTCAATATAGTACTTTTACGAGATACAAGCACGGGAAAATTTCAACCAATCCCATGGGATACCCAGCTATACCCCTACACACCTATCGAGCTTAGTCACCACCCATTAATCGGCCGCACACTCGCAATACCCGCGTTCCGAAAAGAATTTCTTAATCGCCTAAAAGACTACGTCTCTAACAATAAAAATCTTGAAGATGATCTTGCATTCTATGATCAGACTCACAAGTCCATACGTATAGCCCTTTATAAAGACAACGCAAAAGCCCCATTAAACTACGAAGTCGAGAAGGATATCAAAAATGCACGAGCTTTAATTATTAAAAATTTTACAACAGTCGCAGAGCTCGTCAAAGAAGATAAAACCGAACAACTCTTTACAGGAGAGTATAAAACAAAACCTAACACAAAATTTCAACGCTCACCTTACGTGACTGGAATTGGATTAAACATAACTTCTTTTCTTTCATCTCATTCAGAATTCTATAAAAAAGATACTGAAACAATTGTGATCGGCCCTGGCTCATTCGTACTTCCAAAGACGATCATACTACCACAGGGGTGGAATCTCGAAATTCGTCCTAACACAAATATTTATTTGGGAGAAAATGCCTCTCTTATTACGTCTGGCTCACTTACCGCGATTGGCACAAAAACAGAGCCCATCAAAATCAAAAATGCGTCCCAAAAACCCTGGGGCTCTCTACTCGTGATCGGAAAAAAGAACACTCAAAGTATTTTAAAAAATATATTTATATCCGGCGGTAGCGGACTTAATGACTTTGGAATTACCGCTACTGGAATGCTCGCGCTACACCAAACCAACGCAATAATTACAGACAGCTCTTTTAGTGACACTCATGATGATGACGCCATTAATGTCAAACATGGATCAGTTCATATTGAAAACAATCATTTTTATAATACATTCGGAGATGCGATCGACCTCGATGAAGCAACAGGCCTACTGCTAAACAACCAATTTGGCCATTTTGGATTTGAAGCAACAAAAGGCAAGGGACCAAATGGCGATGGAATAGATATAAGCTTCAGTAGCGTTGAAATTACCCATAACCGCATTGATGGTTGCGGCGATAAAGGAATTAGCGTAGGAGAATCTTCAACACCCTTTATCCATGACAACCTTATAACAAATTGTTCAATAGGTATCGCTATTAAAGATCTCTCTGAAGCTCGTATTGAACGAACATACTTAATTCAAAACCAAACCGGTCTCGAAGTGATTCAAAAAAAGCCTTACTTTGGTGGGGGAAAAGTTCATCTATCCCAGTCTCTTATTTGGGATAATAAGACTGATCTCACTATTGATAAAAATTCTCGTTTACTTACTGACATAAATAATAAAGTCTCTGCACGCAAAGACTCACTCCCAGACTTCTCTCAAGCAACGAAAGAATTTCTTCCATATCTTTCTGCTCTCAAAAACTAAATAATATAATTTATTTTTTTAAGCGCCAAATTTCTGTACGCCCCCTTTTCTCATTAGCACCGAACACAACCTCTGGTTCATATTTTTTTATAACAAAATCCTTAAAAAACGCGTACGTACCAAAGAAATGCGACTCCATGCGCCTATCTACAATAACATACGGTGGTGGATCTTTTTTTAGAAGAAATAACATTTCATTTGGCGAAGGAAAGCTAGAAAAATGATCATCCGCATTTTTCGAAAATACTATCGCATATGAAGTTATATCCGCTACAGTTCTACGGCCAGCTATCATGACCGGGAGAGGGTTAGCACTAAATATTTTTTGATCGGGCGTTGTATGAATGTTCAGATACGAGGCGGTTTCATTTATAGTCTTTTGTGTCCACCACCAGCCACCAGTTTTTGGACTCTGAAACCAAGCGCCTCCAACCAACCAAAAACATATTACAATAACGCCCACTAAAAGCGTCGATCGTCTGCCACGAGCTAACACATCTAGTAGCATCGCAGTAATAAAACAAAGAGCAGGTATCCACTCCCTAATATACCCAGGAGAGAAAAACGAATATGAGATAAAAAGCCCTCCCATCCAGAACAATAAAAATATTGTTCGAAAACTATGTTCTTGTACGGTGACGATATAATCTCTACTCGCTCGCGAAGATCGAAAAAAGATACCGAGCATACATCCAACAATTATTGAAAGCGATAAAAATAACCAAGGTCGAAATGTTCCATGACTCACGATGATCGCCGCATGTGCAAAAAAAGCACCAAAAAATAAAACCCCAAATACCGCTGACAAAAAATTTGCTAATTGCCTATTAAAAAGCGAAGAAGCGCGAAAAATACTTATACAAAATGCCCCCAACGCAAAAAATAAAATGCCTGCTTGCACCGCCAAAATTTCCACAAACGAAAGAATCCATCCGCGCCAAAAATCAGAAACATACCCGCTTGAAGCATCAATTGGGGCTTCTTTCGCAGCCTGACCCGCCTGAAACATACTCGTCGTAAACCACATAGCACTTGCGGAAGAAAAGTTATAATATGCAAAAAATAGAAATATCGGCAGAAACCCCACCACGACACCCCCCACTATCAGGACCCCTCTTTCAATAATTTTTTTAATGCTACCCGTCTTTTCTCGCCATGCGTCCCAAATTACCACAGCTGCAATGGTAAGCATAAACGCCACAACAGACTGCCGCTCAATATACGCAATCCCAAGCGGAATGCCTGAAATAAATAAATATAATCCACGAGACCGCTGAAACCCGTAAACAAAAAAATATGCGGAAACAATAATACAAAGTACCGTCAACGCCTCTGTTTTTATCACTACATTATTCCAAAGTGTCACCGGTGTCAGCGCAAATAATAACGCAGCGACTATTGCAACTTTGCGCGACACAAGCAAAGTGCCAAGTAAAAAAATCATTCCTGCCGAGAATGCGGAAAACAACATTACTGGCAAGCGAAAAACAAATAACGACCGTCCAAAAATTTCACTCGATATATTTATAAACAGCGAAAGTATCGGCGCGCGCGTTCCATAATCTACAATAGGGATCTCTCCTCGGCCAATGCGAAGCGCGTCCTGAACAAATCGCCCCTCATCACCTCCTACAAGAGTAAACGGATGAACTATTAAAAAACTCATCATCGACAATAAAACAATCCCAAAAAAAATGGCTAGATTGTTATTATAAATATATTTCATAAACTTAAACCTCTTGCGACAAAAGTTTTTCATCGCGTACATCACTACGATGAAGAATGACATTTCGTATGTAAATAGAAAACGCAATAACCTGTCCTAAGAAAAAAACAGGATCCCAAATATGAACAACGTAAATAAAGACCGGAATTGTTCCCGCGACACTTAAATACCAATAAAAAGGCGGGACAATGCTCTTCCCTGCTCTTTCTGAATAAATCCATTGGCCGACAAGTCTTAAAAAAAAGAGAAACTGACCAAACAACCCGATCAGCACCCAACCGTCGACAGTGAAGCCAAAAATTGTAAACGGAGTAATCACACCTTAACCTTACCAAGAAGCATAAACTATCTCAACAGCCTCACGAACTCGTCTATCCATATTTTCTTGACTACACACCTTTTCAAAAAAATCTCGACCATGTTCTGAAACTCTTTGACGAATGCTATCATGATCCCGAATCCATTTAATTTTTTCCGCAAGCAATACGGGGTTTGCGACTGAAACAAAAAAAGCATTTTCTCCGTCTTTGAAGAACTCAGTAACCCCATATATTTCTGGCGGACCTCCCGTTAAAATTGGCCGCCCCATCGCTATCGTTTCAAAATGCTTATTCATTAAAACATGTCGTGACTTTGGAGTGTCACCAAACATCACAAGAGATAAGTCTGCTGATGCTTTTTGCTCTATAAACTCATCTCGATTTAAATAACGCCCCACAAATTCGACATTTATAGGCAGTATATTTTCATAAAGCTCTTTCGCTTTGGGTAAGCACTGCCCCTTGCCAGAGATGCGAAAAAAAATATTAGTATCCTCAAGTAACTTAGCGGCTTGAATGATATACTCAACACCATGCGAAGGACTCATCTCTCCACAAAATTCAACCAAAAACTTATTTTTATATTGTATAGACTTTACCTGTTCACGAGGATAAAATATACTGCGATCGGCACACATCGGTATTAACACTATTTTTTTTGGAGGTACATGAAACAATGTCTGCACTCGTTTTGCATTAATGCGGTCATGAACAATTATTACATCAGAGTGCTTGTGTGCGTATTCGTCTAAAAACCAAGCAATCCGCCCAACGACCGACTTCGCCGAATAATACTTTCTATCTATGCATATGGCCTCGAAAAGCTCTGTCTGTAAATCAAAAATAATTGGCTTTTTTGAAAATAATCGTATCAGCACAACAAGCGGCTGACCTATCCACCCAACAAAAAAAACATCGACATTTCGAAGATAAAATGGAAATCTAATCATCACTTCTAAGAGCCGAGTAATGTGATTTTTTCTACGCGAAATAAGTTTTGTAAGTCGCGTATGCCTATCAAGAATTTCTATTTTTATACGATTACTCGGGTACTCTGGAGACCCTCCACACAAAAATAATACCCTTGGTTGAGATTTTTGCCCATCTTTACTCGCCATGACTTTCGAAGTACTCAATTTTATTCTGAGAATTCCTGCTAATAATTTCAGCAAGAAGCCCCATTAAAATAAACTGAAACCCGACAACAACAAAAATTGCAACAAGCATTGGAAGTGGAGTGCGAATAAAATGAATATCCTGCGTAACACGCAGATACACTGCGATAAAACTCATTACACCAGCAAGAAAAAAACTTACAAAGCCTAATGCGCGAAAAAAATGAATCGGGCGACGAGCATATTTGTAAAAAAAGTGAAAAGCTAAAATATCAAGCAACACCTTAAATGTACGAGAAAAACCATATTTTGACTTACCATGCCGCCTCGGCTCAAATTGAACAGGAATCTCTGTTAATTTTGCACCCTCACGCACAGCATAAGCCGCAATAATACGATGCATATCTCCAATAAAATTTATATTTTTAACAAACTTTTTCCTATAAGCTTTTAATGTACATCCATGGTCATGAAGATATACTCCCGTCACGAATGAGATCATATGGTTTGCAAGCTTTGATGGGATTCTTCTTGTAAAGAGCTTATCCTTCCACCTATCCTGACGCCATCCTGATACAATATCAAAACCTTCTTCAAGCTTTACTAACAACTTACTGATATCTTCTGGCCTATTCTCAAGATCACCATCTAACGTGATAATTATTTCTCCTCGAGCTTCACCAATTCCAACTCCAAGTGCTGCCGTCTGCCCATAATTACGGGTAAAGAATAAAACTCTCGCTGGCTTTAACGCGCGCATATACTCAAGGGTTTTATCTGTAGAGCCGTCATCAACAAAAATTATTTCAAAAGTAACTTGTAATTTTTGTAAAGCAGCAAGCAAGACCCTGTGGAACTCTTGCACTGACTCGGCCTCATTAAAAAATGGCACAACTACGGAAATTTTTGGAGATTCTACCATACAAGATAAAATACCATAAAAACAAAAAAAATCAACCTTTCCTAACCTTACTAAGTCCTCATTAAATGGAGCTCGTGCTGCGCCTCTTGCAAGCGCTCTGGCGTGCCAATGTCTTTCATATACTCCTTCGCTACATAACCGTACACCATTGCATTGGCACTTAGTAACTTTGATAATATATCGCGCTCGATATCAAATTTACCGTGTTTTGGAATAAAACTAAAAATTTTATTTGAGAATATATATACTGAAGCAATACCCATCGGCTTTACAATTTGATTGTTTGTATGAGGCCTTAAAAAGACCCTTCTCACTACACTAGCCTCATCAAGCTCGACAAAATCAGCATCGAATCTGTACGGCACATTTTGCAAAACAAAAGTCGCATGACTATTTTCTTTCGTTTCATGCCATAAAATTAAATTCTTAATATTAAGATTTGTAATAATATCTCCTGACATGACAAGAAACGCTTCATCAGCTAAGAGCGCTTCTGCTCCTCGTAATGCCCCTGCTGTGCCGGCGGGTCCCACCTCTTCTATGCACTGGACGTGGACCCCCCACCGCGATCCATCACCGCAATATTCGTGTATTTGTTTTGAATGATATCCAGTTAATATAAAAATCTCTTTTACCCCGTGCCGTGCGAGCAATTCAATCTGATAATCAAGCACGGGCTTCGACCCAACTCGCACAAGTGATTTGGGAATTTTATTTGTTATTTCTCCGAGACGAGAACCAAGTCCTCCAGCAAGAATTATTGACTTCATGCAACACGAGTTATATCTCCATCGGGCATACTGTAAATAACATGACTTCCTTGCATATCAAAATGAAATGGCACAACTAAGAAATCCTTTAAGCTCTCTCGAACAGCTCTTTGCATTTCTGGTCGTACGTATAAAAGCATAAAACCTCCCCCTCCAGCGCCTAACAGCTTCCCTCCGATAGACCCCGATCTTCGAGCGCTCTGATAAATATCATCTATATGTGGAGTTGTAATTTTAGACGATAACTCTCGTTTTAAATTCCACCCCTCGTCTAACAATTCCCCAAAATCATCAAGTCCCTTGTCCTGATTCACTAAAATAGCTTTTGCTTCCTCGACCATTTCATACATACGCTTCAACTCTTTTTGTTTTTCTGGAGTTCTTTGAATTTGCTCCGCTGCAATTTCAGAAGCATTCCGAGGATAACCAGTGAACACAAGCATGAGATTTTTTTCAAATTGCTCACGCCGCTGCTTATTCATTATTATTGGCTCTACTTTAAAATGATCTGCTCCCCCAAATGTAATTACATTAAAACCTCCATACGCGGCACTTATTTGATCTTGCGAACCCACATTTTCAAGAATACGCTTTTGCTCGACTTCGATCGCATCAGCTGCTAATTGTTTTTTTGAAACATTTTTACCCTCAAGGGCATACAAACTTTTGAGAAGCCCTACTGTAAATGCAGAACTCGAACCAAGCCCTGACATACCTGGAACATCAGCATTATGCTGCATTTCAATACCGCGCTTAAAATCTAAAAATGCGAGACATTCACGAACAGATGGATGCTTAATATCGCTTATAGTATTTGTTTCTTCTTGCTTGGCATAGCGAATACGATATTTGCAATCAAAAAAAGGTGGCAAATATCGAGTCGTAATATAACAATACTTATCGATGGAGACACTTAAAACAGCACCTCCATGTTCTTTATACCAAACAGGATAATCAGTGCCTCCACCAAAAAATGAAATACGAAATGGGGTTCGTGTAATAATCATTTAACTTTAATAACGATATACTATTTTTAAAATAAATCAATGAAAACGCCGCGAACATTCTATTCGCGGCGTTGTACTTCTTGACTAAAAATGTCCCCCCCTCTCTTTACTTACTGGTTTATTCCCATACAGGTAGGCCCCCTTCTTGTTGCCATACCATACGACTTTTCGATACCAATCTTCCCAGCTCAGCCATGAATCTGTACTGCGATCTATAAGGTACGCGTGCTCTTTTTCCAAGAGCGGCTCTTCTCGTGAAGAACGCACCGCCTCGTACAGCTCAAAAATATTAAAGGAACACGCCACTTGCAAATCAGTCGTCTCGAATGGTCGCTTGACCAATTGACGATTCAACGACACTGACTCTTTTAGCAGTGCCGGTGGAATCTGCATACTCCTACGGTGAAGAAAGTCGGAAAGTGCGCGCTCCGCTTCCGAATAAAACGCATCTAACCTGCCCTCACGACACAGTCGTATGAGAATGTACTCATCTGGCGGCCAATACAAATTAAGCCACTCTGGCGCCGGACACTGTTCAATGTCACCTCGCTGGATGCTACGAGCCTTCTCTTGGAAAAAAGCTCGAATTTCAGAAAGAATCGGATACTCATCGAGAGACTCTTCAGTAAACACCTCCACAAGCTCCCGATATGAAACCCCAGTAACTTCGTGCAGCACCACGAATGGTATCTGAAGAATTTTGTCAAAATGCAAAAGTGCTGTCATCCAACAAAACACTCGAGTCTTTACCCAGTCTTCTCGTGGCATTACTGTCGTCGCTATCACCAACTCCTCAGTTTCATGAATCTGATCAGGTGTCGTATCAATTACTCCGTGGTAAATGACTGCCCGAACCTCAACGGTCTCGATACCATATTTCTCTCGATATTCCGGCTCGGCCATTTCCGCGTTTGGCAAAAGCGACAAATTGCTAAACTGAATGCGATTATGCTGACCACTTTCGATCGTAACAGACACTCCATTTGCAAATGAAGTATACGTCTCGCCTGGCAACGCAATGATCAGGTCGCTATAGGTTTCAATGCCTGCCTCAGTAAAGCGTCTTTGCAAATTACGAAAATCATCGAGCGAAATATTACGGCGTTTAATAGATTCCAGCGTCACAGGATCAAGAGATTGAAATGCAAGCGTTACACCCTTGTTAAGCCCTGCATCTGCAAGAATCTTTTGCGCCTGGAAAATCCGCTCTTCTGCATTTTTTGCGTTCTGGACAGACAACGCGTGCGGGTAACCATACTGTGCCTTCACCTCAGCTGCACGACGTGCAATATCAACATCGCGAGGAAAAATTCCAAAGTTTGCATCACAACAAAAAACGAACTCCATTTTTTGTCTCGCAAACCACTCCAACTCTTCAGAGAGCACGTCGAGATCAAATCGAAACACCTTACTTGCGATTGAGGAACCCCAATCACAAAAAGTACAAGCAAATGGACAACCTCGATTCGTCTCCCACAAGATCAACCACTCTTCTTTAGGATGGCGCGCCATCAACTCATCAAACACGCCAGTCAAATACGGCGACGGGATTGCCCCAAGGTCAGTAAGTCTCTTCACGCGCTCATGTTGGATATATGCTCCATCAGGCGCAAGATAGCTCACCGACGGTATGTCTTGCCAATCACGATCTGCAGCGTGTTCCAAGATTTGCAAGAATACCTGCTCTCCTTCTCCGTGACATGCTAAATCTATAAATGAATTTTGACGCAGAAACGCCTCGGACCGATCCGGGACTTGCGGTCCCCCAAACACCGTTAGGACTTCTGGCTTCCGTCGCTTCAATTGTCGCGCTATCTCAAGCGAAAGATTGCAGTTCCAAACATACAAACTAAAACCTACGATATCCGCACTCATCAAATGCTCAACCGCATCATTTATAGCGATTCGTTTGAAGAGCGGAGTCAGAAATCGGAATTGTGACAAGTCTTGTGCGTGCTTGCGGGCATACGACTCTAGTATGCCGACCGAATATGGCAAATAGCTTGCACCAGAAAAACTGTTGTTTATGTTGACCATGCCGATATTCATGTCTTCGCTCCTTTCTTTTATTTTTTTGTTAACGAGCCCTATGCAATCTTTAATAAATCAAAAAAATCAACTATTGTCAATGTACCCAAAAGAAAACAGGAACTCCATTTGAAGTTCCTGTTGATTTAATTTTTCTACTCATAACGGCCTCCATACTATGTATGAATATGCATCGTGATACAAGTTACCGACATGTACTCGATGCACCCTCACAAGCTGGACACTCCCAACACTTACAAGTTTTTGCAAGTGACTGAGGTATCCAGACAAATAGTTACGCTTGCGATGAAACTGCAACGCAAGCGCATCAATTGGCGAATGCGGATCGTACAACTCTTCGATCCCGTCAACATGCACAAAACACGCGAACTTGCGCTCGAGAACGAATTGCAAGAAAGAGTCAAAATTTCTACCAAGTTGCTCCAATGCATGAAACGCAAGCAGAGCACTTTGTGCCCCAAAGTCTCCATCCATCGTTGGCTTAAACATATCGAAAACTTCACCTCTGACATGCCAGCCACATCGAGCTCGCATAACCTCCACGATATCACGAGAGGCAGTAGCCCAATCAAGTCCAACGATTTGTTTTTTCGGATACATCTGAGCGAGCATCGCAAGATTCATGCCAGAGCCACAACCAAACTCATACACTGCCGATGCTTCAATAAAATACTTCTCAAACAACCACTGAGCAAAAACTCGTCTAAGGTTGAGTTCGAATTGACTACTGACTGGCTCTACGTACTCTCCCAGAAGTCGCACTGGTGTCCCCGGACGATCGTAATACTTTGGCACAAGCTTTTCTACATCACACCCACTCTCTTCAAATTCATGTAGATTTTCTGACCACCCTTCTTGCCAACGCCCTTGCCTTTTCTCTCCAGCCCTTGCAAACAATGGCGTATCTTCTTCGAGGCGCTTTTGAATCATATCCATTATTTGCCTTTGCCGAGCAACGTCGAGACGCACAAAACGAAAATCGCACTTCTCAATCATTGCCTGCACACCGGAAGAAAAATCTCCTACCGTAGTTCCGAAAAGATCCGCAAAATCACTTACGGTAAGTTGCACGATGTCACTCATACATTCCTCCTGCATTTAACAATATTTATCGGAGACATCACGCACTACCTAATTTATGATCACGATACCACTTAATGGTATCTGAGATACCTTTTCGTAGAGAGATTTCTGGTCGAAAGCCCAACGCACTTGCTCGTGTAACATCCATTACTCGAATACGATCACCACCATACTGTCGTGGATCCCATTCAATGCTTGGCTTTTCGCCAGCCTCCTGACACACAATGTCCAACAATTCTCGAATAGAAACTCCCACACCACTCCCAAGATTCACTGGATCAGTTACGCCCTGTTCTGCGACAAGAATCATCCCTCTCGCGACATCACGAGCGTACACAAAATCGCGGACTTCACTTCCATCTCCTCTCACGCAGAGAGGATGAATCCTACTTACAACTTTACGGATGAAAGAAGGCACAACCATCGCCGCATCTGACTCAAAATCGTCAAATGGCCCGTACGTATTTGCTGGGCGTACAATAGAAATCGAATTCCAACCATATTCAATGCGGTAAGCCTCCGCTTGAAGTTCCCCTGCTCTCTTTGCGCACGCCGGAAAACGATCATTCTGCGGCAATGGCGTATCCCAAACAGAATCTTCACGAAAAACCTGAGCAGTATCGTATATCCCTATGGAACTCGTAAACAAAAAGCCTTCCGCACCGTTTCGTCGCGCACTCTCCATCAAGTTTGTATTGAATAACAACTGTGGCACCAAAAGATGCGCAGGTCGCGCTTTCACTGTCGTGGGCGAACCCTTCACACAGAGCAAGTTAAAAACATACTCCATACGACAGCATGACCGCATACAATTTGTAAAATCAGTCAAATCAAGTCGACTGAACTCGACATCTGGATGTGCCCTAGAAGGATTATCGAGTGATACAACACTTACTAGCGCTCCCTTTTCTAACAACATCTCAACAAGAGGAGTGCCGATGAGTCCTGTGCCCCCTGCGACAAGCACGCGCTTGTTTTTGAAATCGTACATTTGTCACCCCCTTCTTTAATAGTTTTCCTGATACCATTCAAGCGTTTCTCTAATCCCCAGTTCAAGCGCAATTTTCGGAGTCCATCCATACACTCGTTTCGCTTTTGCGACATCGAAGCTCACTTTCGTAGGAATCGTGGGCTTTGACGTGTCGTATTGAATCGCAAGAGTTCGTCCAGATACTTCAATGACCTTTCTGACTAAATCCGAAACTGAAATCATCGAGCCTGAAGCGATATTCACTACATCATATCCAGCAAAAAAATTCTGCTGGATACACCTCTCAACAACAAGAGACACAAAAGCACATAAATCTCTCACGTGCAAAAAATCTCTTTGTGCAGATCCATCTCCCCACACAGTAATACTTTCGCCATCTCTTGCAGTCATGACTTTAGCGATCGTCGCTCCCAAAACATGTGAGCGCTCTAGATCAAACTTGTCGTACAAACCGTACACATTGGAAGGTCGGATCACGAGATAACGAGTTTTGCCGAGGCCCGAATAAAACTCGGCGAGCTTTTCAGCACAAACTTTCATCCACCCAACGCCGAAGTACTGAGGGAAAAATCCGTTCCTGAGATCTACGTCGTCCTCTGCAAACATTTGCGGCACTACTCGTTGGGGGTACACGACCCCAGAACTCAAAAATACAACATGCCCTACGCCAGCTTTATGCGCCGCCTGAAAAAGCAGTGTATTTATGATAATATTTTCTGAAACATGTACCTCGGGGTGGTTCACAATATCATGTGAACCAGAGCTTTTCGCTGCTGCATGCACGACAACATCGAAATTCTGAACAAGCTCTGAAACAGCTCGCCCATCCGTTAAATCAACAGACTGCATCCCCGACACTTGTCGTCGGCCAGTTACACCGACAACATCGACATCATCGCGAGAGACTAAAGTCTCATATATATTGCGCCCAATGAGGCCGGACGCACCAGTCACAAGAATGCGTAACTTCCCCATAAAAGACTCCTTTCTGTCAATGAACTACCTTGCTTGTAGCAAAAAACTAGCTCTTAAGCAAGCGTTAAAATGGCCCCTTAAATTTACGCTCATAACTATAAAAGTTTTCTTCTGAAAGGTCCGAGGGTGATAATTTAAATTGAGACTCGACTGCCCGAATAATTGCTTCCGCGCCTGGATAAAAAGAAATTTCAAGTGGGCGAGTGCACGGGCAGGGAGTCTGAGCAAAATGAATACGCCCGACGGGAGCACGCAACCGGCCAAAACATTCCTGAGAAACTCGGGCGGCGATCTCAGCACTGAAACCGCAAAAGCCCCAATCATAATCAGCAACAATACAACGCCGAGTTTTTTCTACAGAACGAATAATTGCCTTCTCATCGAGAGGAACAATAGTACGCGGATCTATAATCTCCACATCAATACTACGACGCGCCAAAATTTCTGCAGCTTTAAGAGCTTCAACATTCATCCAAGACGTCGCAACAATAGTAATATCTTTACCACTACGCAAAATGCGCGCCTTGCCAAACGGCAATGGTTTTTGATGCAGTGGCACAACGTCAACTGCATCATAAAGCCATCGATGCTCGATAAAAAGAACTGGATTATTATCACGAATTGCAGTTATCAATAATCCTTTCGCATCCTCCGGTGTTGTTGGCATCACAATTTTCAATCCAGGAATATGTGCAAACACAGATTGCATGCTTTTATTATGTTGATATGATTGCCCCCATCCTCTACCGATCACTGCTCTGATCACGAGCGGTACTTTCATCTTTCCTCCTGATCCGTAGTGCCAACTCGAAACCATATTTGCCAACTGATTCATTGCGAGCAACAAAAAATCAACACGCATATGAACATTAATGGGCTTCAACCCAGCAAGCGCCGACCCAAGACCAAAACCAACTAATGTCTCTTCGCATAACGGAGTGCTAAAGGCCCGTTTTGCTCCAAATTGTTGAGCTAGCCCGGCAGTGGTACCGAAGATACCTTTATGGTCAGCTATATCGATGCCGTAAATAAAGACGTCTTTATCGCGACGCATTTCTTCTACAGTCGCTTCTTTAAGCGCATCTCGATAACTGAGAGATTTTGTACGAACAAGCTTCCTATCCATAAAAAACATCTTTGTGTAATTCGGATATATGCGCAAAACTTGCCTTTTGAGCTTTACGAACACTACGGGCAATCTCCTCATCGATTTTCTTTTCTATATCAAAAATTCTTCTTTCTGAAACACCTCTCTTCAATAATCGTACCCTCTGTGACTTCACTGGGTCATTTTTTCCCCACGCATCAAATTCTTTGCGTGTTCGATACCCAACATCAAAATCTGTATTAATTCCAACATGCTCAAGATAGCGATAATATCGAGTACTCAAAAAAACAGGTTTTTTGCTTTTTCTCAATATACCGATCGCTTTCTGAGTAGCGGAATAAATTTTCTCCACATCAGTACTCTCCTCTTTGATAACAGCACACCGAAACTGTTCTACAATAGCTTCAATTGAAGGGTATCCGTGACGTTTATGTTTTGGATTATGCACTGCAAAACCATTATCTTCATATACAAAAAGGGTTGGTATATTAAAAACAGCGCTCATATTAAGAGACTCCCAAAACACACCTTCATCGACAGCACCATCACCAAAAAAAGTAGCAGAAATAGTTTTTTTGCCTCGATATACATTGGCAAATGCCGCACCTACAGCAAGAGGCAATGTACTACCAACGATTGCAGAGGCTCCGAAAAATCCAGCCTGAGGAGCAGAAAGATGCATAGAACCCGCCTTCCCCTTTGCACCGCCGGTGCGCTTCCCATACAATTCAGCAAAAAAAGAATCCGATTCCCCAGTGCGCGCGAGATAAACTGCGTGACTCCGATACGTTGAAAAAACTTGCGCATCCTTTCCAAGCGCAGAGCATACTCCAACAGCAATAGCCTCTCCTCCCATAGACATGTGCATTGGAG
>ERZ1292625.2145-Hain-H41-01um-R1-2145-length-19394-cov-6_pt1 | contig 19394 bp, 25 predicted proteins | sample MGYA00564400_ERZ1292625 | MGnify/ENA primary metagenome ERZ1292625 (study PRJEB36523, sample SAMEA6512639) | groundwater metagenome | collected 2019-01-08 | study: AquaDiva: Metagenomics assemblies of 32 groundwater samples
TTCCGAATTCGTAAGACTCCCCGTCGTTTATGGTCATTGTTGTCGTAACCGTATCTCCTGCACAAACTACGCTTGGGGCTGATATGGTCATATGTTGATTACCACCCCCGCCACCACCAAATCCAGCACAAGAACATGTGTCCCCACAACTCGTTTCTACCCAGTTACAAAATAAACTTCCGCAGCCGCACTGCCCCCATCCTACAGGACTTCGCGTAACCTTGCAGCTGCCAATCAAATCACAGGTAAGAATACCTGGACCCCCGATACACTCGGCGGCTCCATAAGTAACATTGCAAGCAGCCAAAATACCTTTAGAAAAATAACCCGTAAAAAGAAATAAAGCAAGGAAAATTATCGAAGACAAAATTAGAAGAAAACCTCGCATATAAACATCCTAGACCAATTCGTGGTTGAAAATCAAGCGTCTATGGATACAAAGAATCGTTCAGAATTGATAAATTTTATTTGGGCTTAATGAATAAAAGTTTGTCTTCAACTTTATACATTACGTAGTCTCCATTATTTAAGGTTAATTCGCCTTTTTTGACGACTTGACCTTGTTGTTCTCCGTAGGAAACTCTTAACTCAGTGCTATTCCCCCAAAGTCGTATCGTGTCGGTATCTCCTTCCCAGGAGACCTCAATGTTTGTGCCATCAAAAGAATCTACCGTTCCCTGGATGAAAAGAATCTTCCCCCCTTTTTCCGGCGAATCTATCAAAAGTTGGGTTTTCTTACCTTCAAAAGCAGGGGTCGTAGGAAACGCTCGTGGTGTTTCTGTTCCGCTTGATGTGCCTGTACTATTGTTATTATTCTTTCTTGACAAGATACCCAAGTAAATTGCTGTTCCAGATAAAAAGAGTAGCAATAAACCCAAAATTGCAAGCAAAACCGTGTTTAAACTTACTCCCTTGTTCACAATCTAAGTGTAGTGATAATCGTTTAGTTTTTCAATACAAAGGTATATAATTTCCAGCAATACCCATGTACATTTGAAGATTATGTCTGAAACGGATTCATCGGTAAAATTAACCAGAAGGGAATTCTTAAAACTCGCCAGCGTTTCTCTTGCCGGTTTGCCTTTTTTTAGAAAGAATCTTAAAGATTTGGGTAATATCGACTATTCCCCCCTTAGTCAAACGCAACTAGACAAATTTATTGAGCAGGTTAATTCTAATCCCTTGCCAAAAGAAGAAGACACCTACTATGCAAGTTTTTTTGTGCCCGAATCCGTATATACGAGGTGGAGTAAAAAATCTAAATACAGCTTCGAAATATTTCTTAATTCTCATGTAGGCGAAGTGAATAAAATGCTCAAACCAGCTGGTTACAAATTCCTGGTGCGATGGTTCTTGGTGGTACAAGATGGAGTAGCTGTTCCTGCTTCATGGGATGAAACTTGGCTACGGGAAGGATTAAAGGATAGTGACGGACGTTATTATTTTGACGATCCAAAGTATGACCCCGGGAAATCTTCGTATTTTCAGAACGGGTACGATTATGGATTACCTCATGAGATAGGGCACCAAGTTTTTCATTTGAAGGACCATTACGATTTAGACAGAGATTTGCGCTGGAAAGGCATAGTTTTACCCCTGTCTTTAAACGGTGCGCATTACTCGACCCTGGTGTATCGCGCAGCTGATCGGGCTGATCAATCCAACGATTTGATGTCTGGCGGCAATGGAACAGAAATTAGAACCTATACAAAATTACAACTTGCCAGACGGAGGACACAGGGGTTTGTCCACAATTTCAAAAGGGAGCTTTGGGATTATGAGGGATGGCCGATAGAATTTCCCCAAAGGGTCCAAATGAAATTTTATGACGGCGCAAAACCACTAACCGTATCGAAACTTGAGGTTTACACTATCTTTAATAGTCCCGACAAAAAAGATACGTTTCTTTCAAAATCTCCCTATGTGTGTACTCCGGATAATTTTATTCCCAAGAAAGCACTTTCCCCCCATGGCAACTATATTTTGAACGGTGAAGCGGTACTTCTATTAGTTATAAAGGATAAAGAGGGAAAATCGTACCTAAGGTGGACGGATATAAGAGATTTCAATATCCCTTATTGGCAAGGGTTTACCGACAACGTCACCATGAGATTGCAGGCAATGTCCTTGACGAGAGATTACGACGCACCGTTATCCTTTAATTGGGGTATTGGTTACTATTCAAAACCTTGAGTTAAAGCGTTTTTACCTTTCAAGGGTAATTTTTTTTGATTGTCTTAATTTTGACAAGTCCAAGGTTGGGATCCTGTTTTCATCAGGCGTGACCGATCCGCCGGCGGGTACTCCTTCTTTCCACCATTTTTTCGGAATAGGGTTATCCTTGTCGGTTACATGACAATAATGAATAACGCTGTTACCTTTTCTATTTAGGTACTGAACCACGTAAAAGGGAGTTCTTGTCCCTGGAATGATCCCTTGGTCCAGAATCTGTAGAGAAGAATCTGGTGCCATTTCGGTACCTCTTCCGCCAAATTTTAATTCAAACTCGGTATCTCCTCCATCTAAATAGACAACGAACCATTCACGCGATAAGTCCGTTTCATTGAGCTCTCCAGTAATACAATTTCCTGGATGTTCCGGGCCCGCTATTGGGGAGGCCAAAACATTAGGGACTAAAAAGCCCAAGGCAGCCCCCGTCGCGGCAACACTTGATAATCTTAAGAAATCTCTTCTGGAAAGTTCTTTAGACATATTATTAAAAAACCCTCCGTATGTGGAGGGTTTAAATGCTGGCTTTAAAAAGCCTCTTAAAAATTATACACCAATCCGTCAACGGAAGCAAAATTTGGTATGTTAAGATATCCTAAATGAAGACCATATATACCAGGCACGCCGAAGATAAATTAAAAAGAAAAGATATTATTAGTTTTGGAGTTACAAAAGAAGTGATGGAAGAAATTCTAGCAAAACCCAGAACTAAAACTAAGACCAAATACGGAAATTGGGCTGCGGTTAAGGAACTAGACCGGCAACATGACTTAAGAGTTGTATATGATATAATGGGCATTGAAAGAAAAGTTATTACATTTCATATAGCCAAGAAAGGAAGATACTAAAAATGAAGCTTAAATACTATCCTAAAGACGATATTTTAGTAATGAAATTCTCTAATAAGCCGGCTGAAGATTCGTTTGAGGTAAAAAATGCAATTTTGGAAGTTGACAAGGATAATGCTCCTGTTTCTTTGGAGATTTTAAGAGCATCTTCATTCTTCAGTATTGCCTCGAAAAATCTCCCGAAAAAAATAAAAGAGAAGTTTTTTGCCAGTGCCTAAGTAGCCAATTCCCTAATCCGTCAACAGAAGCAAAAAGTGTACGGCATATGAGTACTACCTTCCTCCTTTTTTCCAGTTGGCCTTAAGTAAAATAGGGGCGTAAGCATCGTCTTTTATATGAACTTTGAGGAAATTTAATTCTTTGGAGGTTGGTTCTCTGTCTTGGAAGACAACGGTTTTTGTATCGGTGATAACGGCAATGGGAGTTTGTTCCTTACCTTCTCCCATTTCCAGAACGCCAGCAACAGCCAGACTTTGGACAAGATTGACTTTTTCCATCTGCATTTTCCGGCCAAATAAATCTGGTTTACCGATGTAACTTTTGAGTGCAAGGAAACCACAGTGAGCAATGCCGTGGCCAACCACGCCCCAATTCAAAGGGAAACTTTTGCTGTCGGACATAATCACCCCGATATGGCGAAGATGGTAATGCTGGCGCAGGAATTGCCAGACTCGATTAACCGATTTTTGAGGATTGACTGGCCATAGGGAGTAGTGATTGGCGGCATTGGATTCGTCAATCCCCGCATTGACAAACATCCAGTTGCCCTTGATCGTCAGCATTAGGTGGTATTTCGAAGAGTGGGGATCAAGGTAATATTCTGCTTCCTGTCTGACAATTTTGTATTTCTCCTGTGGTGTCCCAGATTTTTTTTCTACAAGCCGATTTTCACAAAAGCTGAAGATCTTGGAAGCAATCACCATGACACTTTTTTCTGACAAACTTTTAACACTCCCGGCAATGATATCTCTTATGTCATCGCCCGGCTTTACCAATGGAGTTTTAACTGCTGAAACTTTCATTTTGATTATTTGAGCCTTTTGACCCCATAAAGTTTTCCATAGCGTGGGTACTGGGAAAATTTATCAAGCGGCCAAAGACTGACTTGTCTATCAACACTATTTGCATGTATAAGCAAGGCCGACCCGTCACTATCCTGGTCAATAAACACCGCTAAATGGAATCTACGATAGTCGTTTTCTTCGGGTTCCCCGAAGATAAATACATCACCAACTGTGGCCTCTCTCACCGAAACCGAAGTAAAGTATTCCTGGTCTTCAAAAAATTCTTTTGATTTCATTTCGGCCGGCAGACGAACTTGAAAAAGAGTCGCAAGGACCATATGCGTGAGCTGTTGACAGTTTACGCCATCTGTTGGCGACACATTTGTAACATCAGGGCCATTTGCAAATTTGTAGGGAAAATCGAAGAAGCTTAAAATTTCAGGGTTAATTGCCATATTCCGCCTCCCAAAGAATGTCTTTCGTAGGGAACCAATGTTCTCTAGCTTCGCCAAGCATGTAGATTGAACCGGTAACAATGACCATGCCGAGAGGCCCGGTTGTACTTAACGCTTTGCGGACCGCCTCAAGTACGGTCTCGGCGGTATCAACTTTTTTAGTTTGGTCAAGGGAATGGATCAATTTTTTCAGTCGGTCGGGGGTAGTTGACGGCTTTCCCAATACCTTCGGTGATGTTGCAATCACTTTATCTGCTTTTGGAATTAGATACTTGAGCGAAAACAAAGCGTCTTTGGTGGATAACATACCAATTACGAGGGTAAATGTTTTGTTCCCATAGATAGCCTCAAGAGATTGGATCAAAGATTCCATCTTTTGGGGATTATGGGCGCCGTCGAGAATCACGGTGGGGCGCTCTTGGACTTTTTCCATCCGTCCTTGAAACTTTACCGAGCCAAGCACTTCTGTGATAAGTTCTGAAGACAAGGATTTTTGGTGTTTACGGGACAGGAAATCAACGGCGGTCACGGCCAGAGCTGCATTTTCCGGTTGGAACACTCCCGGAAGGTCAATTTTAATATCGGCATAATGATTAAAGGGTGTGGTAATATCCACAACTGACCCGGTTTCGCTAATCGATTTAACTTTGAAATGAAAATCCCGTCCCTGAATAAACAAGGGTGCACGTTTCCGCCTTGCCTCTTCTTTGATGACTGCAAGCACTTCTTGTTGTTGTTTGCAAGTGACCACGGGCCGTCCGGATTTGATGATACCGGCTTTATGGCCAGCAATTTCAGCCAGAGTAGTTCCAAGTTGAGGAACATGATCAAGACCAACGCGCGTAATAATTGAAATTTCAGGGTTTATGACGTTGGTCGGGTCAAATCGACCACCCATAGCTGTTTCTATCACTCCCCAGGCAACTTTTTCTCGCTGAAAATATAGATGCGTCAATGCTACCCAAACTTCTCCATAGTGCGGTGGTGACTCCGGATGCATTGCCGTAAACTCTTGGAGTTTCGGCCTAAACCCCGAGACCAACCGGGAAAATTTGGATGGAGGAATTAATTTCCCATTAATCGTAAGCTTTTCGATAGGAACCTGAAGATAGGGACTTGTGTGAACACCAACCGATGGACCTACTTTTTCCAGGAGTGCGCCGACCATGGTTGATACGGACCCCTTTCCACTGGTACCGGCGACGTGTACTGACATAAATTCATCTTGGGGATTTCCGAGATATCGCAGTAATTCCACGGTTCTTTTTATCTGTTCTTGGTATTCTTTTTGCCTTTCTGCTGATGATTTGTCCACGAAGTAACGACTGCCGGACGGATCGGTAATTAAAGACTGCAGCCAGTTGTTTTGGGCGGTGAAATTATCCAAAATTTGTTCAAACTTAGAATCTAAAATTTCATTCATGGCCATTATTTTAACACAGACCGTTGATACTATGTTCTGGCTGGGGATGTGAGGGGAAACCCCAGAATCCGTCAATAGAAGCAAAAAATGCTATTTCCTTAGCAATTTGATGAATTCGTCCACACTAAGATCAATTGTCTTTAAAATCCCCGACCTTAAGGTTCCTTTTTTGAGGAACTTATGATTTGGAATAATCACCTTTTGTGTAATTTTACCAATGGACCTAGTAAGTTTTATGTGGCTACCCCTTTGGGCAATGACTTTAAACCCAATCTTCTGGAGCGCTTTTACGGTTTGTTTACCCGAAACGACGGGAAGTTTAGACATTCAGGGAAACATCAATAGGAACCACAAACTGTTTGCGAACATTGTCGGGTTCTATTGTCTTTTCGTCTTCCAAATAAAGTTTGATAGCTTCTTTGATATTCTTAACCGCCTCTTCGAAAGTTTCGCCTTGAGAGGCACACCCCGGAAGAGAAGGAACCCACACAGAGAATCCTCCTTCTTTTTCTTCTTCAAAAATGGTGTTGTATTCAAGAATATTTACTTGTTTTTGCTTCATAGTCTCTATTATAACAGACCTTGTAAAATCTTTTTTACAAAATTTCTATTTTTTCGACAACAAGACTGGTTTCAAAAGGATAAGAACTTCCGGACTGCGGTGCTACGGGTATTAAGTATCCGGTAACTCTAACTTTTTTATTTAGATAATCGCCTAAAGTAAAGTTCGGGTCATCGGCTAACTCGGCAACATTAATTAAATATTCTAAACCGTTGTCTTTCTTAATATAAAGCGCGCCCGGATAGCTTTGGCGGTCTTGGGGATATTTTAAAAGAGTTCCTTCAGAGATAACTTCTTCCCCCTTCTTGAATGTACGTGTTGAACTGGGCGTTTTGCTGCTTTTTAGTGTAAATTCTCTTTGCTCATCAGTTCCGGCGGTAGTATCTGTACTATTATTCTTTTTCGATAAGCTCCCCAAGTAAATTGCACCTCCAGATAAAACGAGCGCAAGTGATATCAAAATTATTATTAAAACGGCGTTTATGGCTAAACCTTTCTGCGAGTTCATTACTATCCAGTGTAGTAAAAATTACTCGGCTTTTCAATCGTCTGATGCTATTACCTTCCTCCTTTTCTCCAGTTGGCCTTAAGTAAAATAGGGGCGTAAAGATCATCTTTAATATCGATTTTAAAGCCTTCCAATTCTTTTTTGCTTGGTGGGAGCGGATTAAAACGAACAAATGAAGTGTCGGAAATTATCACTAAAGGAGTTTGTTCATTGCCCTCTCCCATTACCACAACGGCCGATGCGGCCAAGGCGTCAGCGACATTTACTTTCGTTACTCTAAGCGCTCTGCCAAACAAGTCAGGGCTTCCGATATAACTGTTAAGACCATAAAATCCGCTATAGGCAAGACAAATACCGGTTACACCCCATCTTAAGGGTGTTGATTTGCTGTCGGTAATAATAACGCCTACATTTTTTAAGCGGAAGCGAATCTGAAGATATTTTTTTATCAGATTAGCAGTTTTTTGTGGATTGGAAGGCCACAGAATATAAAAGCCATTTCCATTTCTGAAAGATAATAATCAGCCTCTTGTTTTATTAATTCCTTTTTATCTATTTCCCCAGTTTTTGCCACTCTTCCTCCACAGATAGCGATAATTTTTGAGGAAATCGCAAGAATGCTTTTTTCGGGAAGCTCAGCCACGTATTTGTCTAAAATCGCCAAAATATCTTTATCTACGATCGTGATTTTATGAGTCTTAACTGGAGTAACTTTCACAAAAGGATTATAACAGCATTCAAGAACACTCCGCAATTAAACAAATAATGTACTAGTTAATAGTTTGTTCTTGAAATATCAAAATTTTGAGGCTGGGAACTTTGATTTTGTTTTTGGGGTTTGACAAAATTTAAAAAGGTTATCTATTTGCTATTTTTTGAAGAAATGTATAAAAAAACTGCGGTATTAATGAATCGCCTAAGCAGGAGATAAATTGTACTCAAAACTGGCTTTCAAGGACCCCGGGCAGACACCTTTCCTCACCTCCTTATATTTATTATAACAACTGAAGCAAGTTTTTATTTCTTTGGTTTTGTAAATCTATGGATAGCCGCCCAATTTTTCCTATCAATCCAGCAGTTTTTACAAATATTCCTACTCTCAAATCCGACTGCCCAGTCTGAAATGCGAACATCAACTCCCTCTTTAGAGGTCTCTCTATGGCAGATATCACAAAGAGTAATGAAAGTCATTGGGCAAAATTAAAGCACCTCTCTCAAAAATTTACAAAGAAACAAACTATATCAGAAAAAAATTATTTACTGTAACTGCCGCTTGCAAGGATGTTCCTTTAAAGCTAACGTTGAGTATGCCCAGCAAAAATCTTCTCAAAACCAAGGTGGGTGGTGGTTTTTATCACATTTATAATCGCGGAGTAGAAAAAAGAGTTATTTTCCAAGACATTCAAGATCATAAAGTGTTTTTAAACTACTTAAAAGAACATTTATCTCCTCCACCCGATCCTGAAGATTTACTTGAAATTTTTACCTTGCAAGGAACATCCTTTAAAGGTATACCTCGACAACCAAAAAATTATTTCCAAAAAATAAAACTTCTTGCTTTCTGTCTCATGCCAAACCACTTCCATCTTCTTATAAAACAAGAAAATCCCGAGGATATGGAAGGATTCATGCGCTCATTGGCAACAAGATATTCTATGTATTTCAATAAAAAATATGATAGGGTCGGACCTCTTTTTCAAAGCATCTACAAAGCTTCTCTTATTTCTGATGATGTTTATCTACTTCACCTAAGTAGGTATATTCATTTGAATCCACAGGAATATACCAACAATCTCGCCCAAGCATACTCTTCCTATGGAGACTATTTGGGAATAAGAAAAACAGCATGGATTGATACAGACTTTATTCTTTCTTTCTTCAACCAAAAGGTTATTCCGGACCTCGCAAAAATAAATTCTTACAAAGAGTTTGTAGAAAAATACAAAGGAGAAAAAGATTTAACAGGTTTACTGTTAGAATCACCTGAAGTTGACCTTTAAGGGATGTTCCTTTAAGGGTTACTCGGTTTTTTCCTGCATGCCTAATAACCACAACACAGCTTCCTTCTTATAGCGTCTATCTCCTCGCGAGTTTATGCGGATTGCCGGAAGCTTGCCTCGTTTCCCCCAGCGCTTGATTGTCAAAGGCGATACGCGAAGAAGATCGGAAACCTCACGAACGGTAAGAAGATCTGGGAGGTCCTCAAGTCTTATTCTTTTTCTGGCAGAGCCAGATCCCGCTCCGCGGGACTTTTCGTTATCGTCCATATGTTAATATTTTATAGTTTGAACTTAAATGATATAGTTCTCTGCCTGTGTTCAAACTTTCTTAGTCAGAAGATATCAAAGGACTTCAAGGGTGTCAAGTACCTTTTATATATTAAAATAGCACGCAGACCCCGCCGAAACGCAGCATGAGCCGTATACGAATAGTATTGAAGAGGCGAATGCTAAGTTCGTGTGGGGTCAATAGCCATTTAGTCTACTTTTTAAGACTTTCAGGGGGAAAATGATGATGGCTGAAATAATTCTTGCAAACCTCCAGGGTTCATTGATAAGTCTCCAAAGCCATTCAAGACCTGCCTTTTCCATCCAAGCAGGAGGAAGTTTTGCGACACCGGCTATATAGTCGATTCCCCCGCCAACGGTCATTATGCATTTTGCTTTTAGTTTTGAAAGGTTTTTGTAAATCCATTTCTCCTGTTTGGGGGCGCCGAAGCCAACAAACAAAATGTCGGGCTGTATTATACCAATCTTGTCAAGAATGTCAGATTGTATCTTAACATCAACTTCTGATATAGGGTTAGCTTCATTATCGAGCATAGGACCAGTAGCGTAGTCAATTTTTAATTTTAAATTTTTAATTTTTAATTTATTTGCTGCCAGCTCGGCGACGCCGTCGGACCCGCCGAGCAAAAACACTTTCCATTTTTTTTCATTGGCCATTTTACATAAATTGGCCATTAATTCCCTGCCGTGAACAACGGACAAGCTTGGTACGGCAAATTTCAGGCCAACTCCGTCTGGAATTGAAAAATCGGCCGAATTAAGAATTGAAAGAAGCTTGGGATCATCCTGCGCCTTAAGAATTATCTCCGGATTGGGGGTGACTATGTAAAATTTAGCTTCGGAAGACATTTTTTGGGCAATTTTGGCTAGCAGTTCGACAAGCTCACTGCTATCTACCCTTACGCCCAATATATTGACGTATTTTCGGTCAGATTTCGACACATTTTTTGGAAAATCATTCATATTAAACTCATTTTAGCACACCTTTGCACATTAAAAGCGTGTCCAGAGAGAAAACTCATATCTGCCTGAATTTAATGCTCTTGCTATGGGTTATATCTAATGGCTTTATATTTCTCTGTTGTGGACACTTTGTACAACTTTTCGCCTCGTTTATTAGCCTTAACTTAAAAAACTTGTCCTCATTTTATATACAAAGTGTCAGATACTAGATACTACATACTATATACTATGTTTATCCCTTAGTCGTTACACTTCTTTTCCAAAGCTCGATGTTTTCAAGAACCAATCCCGTGCCCCGCACAACGCAAAATAAGGCATCCTCGGCAACATGCGCGGGAACTCCGGTCTCTTGGGTCATAAATTTGTCAAAATTCCGTAGAAGCGAGGTTCCCCCGCTCATTACGATTCCTTTATCTATGATATCTGCGGCCAATTCCGGCGGCGTATCCTCTAAAACAGCCTTAACAGCCCCCACAATCTGAACAAGTGCAGGGTGCATGGCCTCGGTTATGTCGTCGGAGGTTACCACTATGCTTCTGGGAAGGCCAAAAACCAAATCGCGGCCGGAAAGCTCATGTTTCTCCTGTTGAGTAAGATTTGTGGCCGAGCCGATTTTTATCTTAACATTTTCTGCGGTGGTGTCACCGATAATCAAATTGTGCTTCTTTTTAAGATAGGCCTGTATTGCCTCGTCAATTTTATTACCCGCAATGCGGACGCTTTTATGGACAACCACTCCGCCCAGAGAAATTACGGCAGCCTCGGCTGCTCCTCCGCCGATGTCAACAATCATATGCCCGGAGGGGGCGGAAACAGGAATTTGCGCTCCAATTGCCGCGGCCAAAGGCTCATCAATCAAGTAGGCACGGCCGGCACCTGCGGCCAAGGTTGCATCCAAGGCCGCCCTTCTTTCAACTTGGGTACAGCCTGCCGGCACGCAAACCATGACATTGGGCTTCAAAAGCGTAAACTTGCCAAGGACCTTACCGATAAAATACTTGAGCATGGCCTCCGTCACCTGATAATCGGCAATAACCCCCTCCCTCATTGGCCGGGAAGCAATAAGGCTATCCGGAGTTCGCCCCAACATCTTTTTTGCATCCTCCCCGACCGCTACAACCTTATTATCGTCTGAAGAAATAGCAACTACCGTTGGTTCGTTAGCCACAAGTCCAACCCCTGCCACCCAGACAAGAGTGTTTGCAGTTCCCAGGTCAATTGCTATATTTTTACGAAGCATAGTTTCGGTATTCCAGTAACCAGTATTCCAGTTTACCGGTAAAACTGGTCCGACCGGAATACCGGAGTACTGGCAAACTGAATCTAGGGCATTATATTGACAATTGGGAACCCCAACAAGGGGCATCAGGTGATATAATTTACTTGTGGCCAAAATACGATTACTTGTAGTCACACTAACAATTCTGATTGTCGGAACACTGGGATATCTGTTAACCCTCTACGCACGCGGATATAGATTCGATACCAAAACATTTAAGTTCACTCCAAACGGAATTCTGGTTATTAAGTCAGAGCCTTCCGGCGCCCAAATTTTCATAAACGGCGAGCTAAAAACCGCTTCTGATGCCTCAATCTCGCTTTCCCCGGGAACTTACGACGTTACCCTGAAAAAAGAGGGTTTTATAAACTGGAATAAGCGGCTAACTATCGAAAAAGAGGTAGTAACCCAAGCCGACGTTTCGCTTTTTAGAATCATACCATCCCTCTCTCCCCTCACCTTTTCGGGCTGTGTTAACCCCAAAATCTCCTTTAACTACGCAAGAATTGCCTGCTACATTCCCCAAAATGATACCGGCCTTTGGCTAATTGAAACCTTGAATCTACCTTTGGGATTTGTCAGGGAGCCGAGAAGGGTTACGGACGGGGATTTAACGGCTGCAACTTGGGATTTTTCGCCAAATGACCGCGAGCTATTATTAACTACCAAATTGGGAATATTCCTCCTTGATACCGGAACATTTACTCCCCAAGGGCAAAGAGTTAACATTTCTTCCCGCAAAAATGCAGTCCTTGCAGAGTGGAAAAAAGAAGACCAAACAAAATTCACAGCGAGGCTTAGAAATTTATCGCCCGAAGTCGCCGACATTTTAAGCCGCAGAACCTCAAGTGTGGTTTTTTCGTTTGATGAAACAAAAGTCTTTTATACCGCTTCAAGTTCCGCAATCTTAAAAGACAACCTTATCCCTTCCCTTCCCGGCTCCTCCACCCAAAAACAGGATAGGCATATAGAAGTAGGTAAAACCTATGTGTACGATATCAAAGAAGATCGGAATTTCCTCATTTACGAGGGTGAGATAGATTCTAATACTACGGCTCTGCGTTGGTTCCCAACCTCGATGAACTTAATTTTGGCCCAAGAGGGAAAAATAACTATCATGGATTATGACGGAACAAACAGGCAGATAGTTTATTCCGGAAGTTATATTGCCCCCAATGCGTATCCTTCATCCTCTGCTGGAAAACTCTTAATCCTAACGAACTTGGGGGCAACCGACGCCTCTTTCCCCAATCTCTACTCTTTGAGTCTTAAATAATCTTTATAAAGGATAAAGCAATCTTGTCTCTCTTGACATTGGGAGTTCCATTTAACAAAATAAATTATGGCTCAAAGAATATCTCGAAAAGTAATAGATAGTATTCGCAAATTAAGACAAAAAGGGTTCAGTTTAAATGAGATAAGGAAGCTTTACCCTATCGGTTATGGCTCTCTTTATAGATACATAAAAGATGTAGAGATGTTCCCAGAGTACAAAAAAACTTGGTTAGGCAAACGAGGAGGAAGCATAAAAAGAAAAAAATTAGCTGAAAAGATAGCCTTGAGAGAAGCAAAAAAAGTAATCAAAAATCTATCTTACAATGAGAAATTATTATTTATAACAGCTCTTTATTGGGGAGAAGGAAATAAAAAAGACTTCGGACTAACAAATAGTGATCCAGAGTTAATTAGAATTTTTATTCATGGTCTTTTAAATCTATTAAGAGTAGAAAAAAACAGAATTAGAGTAAGTATAAGAATCTTTGAAGACATGAATAAAAAGAAATGTCTAGAATATTGGTCAAAAATAACAGGAATTCCATTTGGAGAGTTCGCCAATGTCAACATTTTGAAAGGAAAAAAGAAAGGTAAGCTTTTATATGGAATGTGTAGGATAAGAGTATTAAAAGGAGGAAATATGTTAAAATATATGGTTGCATTGAGGTTGGTAGTCGCAGAAAAATTTTATCCTCGTAGTTCAACGGATAGAACGGAGGTTTCCTAAACCTTAAATCCCAGTTCGATTCTGGGCGGGGATACATTTATCGGGGAGTGGCTCAACGGTAGAGCGCTCGCTTCGGGTGCGAGAGGTTCCCGGTTCAAATCCGGGCTCCCCGACACACACAGACATCGAGGCAGAAACATTGCGTGCGGAGGCGGGCGCACGCAGGAAATCAAACTCAGTTTTATATACAGGAGTCAGTTTTCGGACAATTGCAAAAGAACAAGTCCAAAAACGCAATAAAGAATTTAAGGCTTTCGTTGAACAATGGCTATATTAAGAACATGTCTTGTTTTTGACATGTCCGAAACGATGACTGTTCGTCTTGTTCTTACCGAATGTTCCATCGGGCTTTCTTGAAATATTTCGCCTGTATCATCATCTCTCAAACCATAGCCAACAACTTGGTCAACACCATATTTTCCGAGAGTAACTAAACCAACGACCTTATCCAAAAGTCCTGCTTTTTCTGTAGCTTGAAAATTGTTTTCTGCTGTCATACCGAGTATTATATTTTGAAAATATTAAAAAGGCAATAACCACCTGAAAAGTGGTAGTTGGTATTAAATAATCGCAACTTCTGTTAAAATATGAAGAGCCAGAGAAACTTATTTTAAGTGTCTCTGGTTGGCGGAAGCCAATAAAAAATCGCGCGTCTTAGCAAAAAATAAGCGGAGGCGAGGCCAAAGGCCGAGCCGGAGCTGAGACGATACGTTTTTAAAATGGGTTCGAACTTTTCTGTAAGTTTCGACAGATACGGAAAAGAGAGCATCAAAGCTAAAGAGAACAGTCTCAAAAAAGCAAAAATTAAACTATATCAAAATATACCAGTGTCACTTGACAACTGTCAAATACCAAGATATTATTAAACCATCATTAGGGAGAAACGAGCTTATAACTACGTGTTACAAGTAACGCCTCCCACTTTTTATTTAACAAACTCCAGCTTGTGTTTTTCGTATTCTATGAACGTCTTGTATTTTTGAAACCTTTTGAGCAAAGACGATTCCGATTTGGTATTTGGAATAAGAATTCCTAATAATTTCTTATTTTTCTCCAAAAATTCGTGTAGACAATAGAAGTCTCCGTCCCCCGCGACGATAACAGCTTTATCGTAATTGCCGTATTGTATTTTTGCGGCATGAAGGACCAATTCCGCGTCCACGTTCCCCTTAGGTTTACCATGATTATCTTTTACAGTCGGTTTAAAAACCAAATCAAATCCATAGGACTTCAAATTTTTATACATTGTTTCATATTGTTTGATGTAACCAATAAACAGAAAGGCCTTTTTAACACGAAATTTATCTGATAAATATTGTCTGAATTTTTTAAAGTCAAGCCTCCAACCTTTGTAGATAATCTTACCATCCTTTTTAATATCCTTACTTGTTCCTAAGTTTAGATTTTGACTGTCAATAAAAGCGTATATAACAGGATAATTTTTAGTTTTTACCATATTTAGTAGATTTCGGCTTCTTTGAACCAGAGTTTTCTTTCAAAATCGGCGTCCTTTTGGTCGCCAGAAGCATGAACTATAGTCAAAATCGGCCTTTTTTGCAACGTTGCCAAAACTGGAGTATCGGCTGAAAAATCGCCTCGAATCGTGCCGGGAGATGCATCCGTTGTATTAGTCGAGCCGACCATTTTTCTCACTATCTCTATTGCATTAACCCCCTCAACCAAAAACACAATTAGTGGACCAGAACTTAATGATTCCATATTCCAATGCCTCACTTTTTGTCCTATCTTAAAAGCGTCTTTTGTACCCAAATTCTCTTTAGGATCGAAACCAAACTTTTTATAATCAGCTAGAGTCCTTTTTCCTATACTGGCTAAATATTCCTTCTCATTTTTATAATGTTTAGCAACGTGATTTTTATTTACCCAGACCATTTTTAGCGCGACAATTTTAAATCCCACTTTCTCAAAACGCAAAATAATTTCTCCCACAAGTCCTCGCCTCACTCCTTCTGGTTTTATTAAAACTACGGTTTTTTGGTAAAATTGTTCTTCCATAACCTTTTTACTTGCCTATTAATTTCTTGAATTTATCAGCGTCTTTATATGGCCCGATAATTGCAAGGTTTAGCCTCTCGGGTCTAAAAAGTTTCTTGGCCGCATCAACTACGTCTTCAATCATTACCTTATCGACCTTTTTAAAAATTTCCTCCGGAGTTTCAACTTTGCCCAAGAAAAGTTCATTTAGGCCGACAAAATCGTTAACTTCCTTTGTATCCTCAAGGGCCAACGCAAGATGCCCTTTTAAATATTCTTTGGCTTTTATTAGTTCTTCTTTGGAAATTGGAAATTGGCCATTGGAAATTCCGTAATGCTGGTCAAGCATTACAGTTATCGTTTCCTCAATTTTCTTGGGGTCAACACCGGCGTACGTTGCCAAATATCCGGTATCGATATATCTGTCAATTGACGTTTTAACCGCATAGGCTAAGCCCCTTCTTTCTCTCACCTCGATAAAAAGCCTTGAGCTCATTCCCCCGCCCAGAATTGCCGAAAGAATCGCTTCGGCAAATCTGCCCTCATAACCTCTGCCGTGACCTAAAAATCCCAAAATCAAATGCGCCTGTTCTTTCTTTTTTGAATGAAGCTTAATTTGGGGCCCTACTTGCCTCGCCGAAAATTTATTGAAGGCGGGTTTATCTTTCTTTGGCCCAGACTGAAGCTCTCCAAAGTATTTCTCTACCAATTCCCTCACTTCCTTCTCGCTAACACCTCCTGATACTGTAATCAACATATTATCAGGATAATAATGTAATTCTCTATATCTTTCGAAATCACTTTTCGCCATGCGTCTTACGCTATCCGCTGTCCCCGCAACATCCCGGCCCAAAGAACTGCCGGCAAACATAAGTTCTTCAAAAACATCGCCGATTTTAATCATGGGCGTGTCTTCATACATTGCAATCTCTTCAATAATTACCCCTTTCTCCCTCTCAATCTCTTCCTTTTTTAGAAGAGGATTTAAAACCATATCGGATAAAACGTCGAAAGCAGTCTCAAGACTGGCGACCCGTGCTTTTATATAGAAATTCGTCCAGTCTTTTGAAGTTGCCGCATTAAATTCTCCCCCGATTGCGTCAACCGCCTTACTTATTTCCAGTGCCGAGGGGCGCTTTTTGCTTCCCTTAAAGACCATGTGTTCCAAAAAGTGGCTTATTCCGTTTATTCTTACTTCCTCATTCCTGCTTCCGGTTTTGACCCAAACGGTAATTGTGGCCGATTCCAAATTAGGCAGCGGGGTAAAAACAACTTTAAGACCGTTTTTGAGAACAAATTTTTTATAAGTCATAATTACATCCTTTCCGGCGCTTCGATTCCTAAAAGTTTTAAGCCATTTTTAAGAACTTGACCGGTTGCAGTAGTTAGTCTAAGTCTAAACTCTTTATTATCGGAATCAATAATCCTGTGGGTGTTGTAAAAGTTATTATACTTCTGGGCCAAACCAAACAAGTAATTGCAAAGAAGGTTGGGTGAGTAACTTTTGGCTGCATCAACGATTACATCAGCAAATCGGGGTAAAGCACGAAGAACCTGAAGTTCTTCATTATTAAGTTGTTTCATTGTTGCACTGTTAAAACTTTTACTCTCTTGCTCTTTCACTCTTTTACTCTTAGCCAGCACACTATTCGTCCGCGCGACCGTATATTGCAGATACGGCCCGCTGTTTCCCTCAAGAGACAACGACTCTTTTATATCAAAGTAGATATCTGTAGAACGGCCAACTTTTAAAAATCCATATTTTATAGCGCCTACTCCAACGGCTTCGGCAACTTTCTCTTTCTCATCATCCATAAAGTTTCTTCCTGTTTCTGACTTTTCAATAATCTTTCTGGCTTTCCCGACCATCTCGTCTAAAAGAGTATCTGCCGAAACGACATTACCTGCTCTGGAGGACATTTTTCCACCGCCCTTTAAGTAAACAAATCCATAGGCCATATGGAAATAATCTTCTTTCTTCCCAATTCCCAACTGCTCACACATGGCGAAAAGCTGCTTTAAATAAAGCTCTTGTTCCGGTCCTATATCCCACATATAAAGGTCTGATGGGAATTTCTCTCTTTTTAACTTCGTCAAATACAAATCCTGTGTGTGATACATCGATGTACCGTCCGCTCGCAAAACTATTGTGTCTGAAAGGTTGTATTTTGAAAGGTTGCTCAAGACAGCTCCGTCCGGAAGCTTTTTGAAAACTCCCTTTTTAAGACCCTGCTCGACCATCTCTTTTCCATGCTCATAAAACTCGCTTTCAAACCACTGATGGTCATGGTGACTACCCAATCTCTTGTAAGTTTCCTTGAAACCCGCGAGTGTCCAATCTCGTAATTTTTTCCATACGGTACGAATTTCCTTATCTCCAGCCTCCCAACGCCTCAAAAGCTCCTGCATTTCATCTTTGGTCTTCTCATCATCATCTGCCATTTTTGCACCCATTACATAGAATTTATCTACAAATAGGTCTTGTTTCAGCTTCTCGCTCTTGGGAGTTTTACCTTCTCCAAATTTCAGATACGCCCAAACAGCTTTCATAACATGAATTCCCCTATCGTTGTTTATTGCATCAAGTTTTACATCTGCCCCAAGAGCTTCGAGGAGATTATGAACACCCATACCCAACGTATTATTCCTTATATGACCAACATGGAGTGTTTTGATAGTATTTGGACTGGTGTGTTCTATTAAATAGCTCTTGCCCTTTAACGGGTCCGACCTACCATAATCTTCCTTTTTAGATAAGATTTCGCTTAAATTATCTGCCAGAGTTTCTTTGGATAGCCAGAAGTTGATAAATCCCGGCCCGGCAACCTCCATTTTCTCTATAATATTGTTTAATCTATCATCATCTTCTAGTTGTTTTACTGTCCACTCAGCATATTCGCGAGGGGTCTTCAATTTTAAATTTTTAATTTTAAATTTTAAATTCTCAAACGTGGTCAAAGCCACGTTTGAGCTGTAGTCTCCAAACCCCTCATTTTCCGGAGATTCTATTTGTATATTCTTCTCCCCCGTTATTTTCTGAAGCACTTTAACAATTTCTTCTTTCATACTTTGTATTCTACACTTACTGGATTTTATTTGAAACTCATTATATATTATAAAGAATGAGTCTTCTCCAAGAAGCCTTAAACTGTGTCATTGGCACCCCCGACATTAGTTGTGCACCATGGAACAGGCCCATTCGGGCCAGAAGTCCTGAAATAGAAAAGGCAGGAAGAGAAGCAGAAGAAATTAACCAATTATTAAAATTGTGGGGTAACAATCATGTCCCAATCGAGACGGAGACTTCTCTCACGGGATCAATCAAGATAACCGGATAATCCCCCCCCAATAAATCCCCAAAGCCCTATAATTTGTGATATGATATAGCCCATAATTATGCCAAAAGAAATAGGTAATGGAATGTGGATGGTGTTTGAACACGAATGTTTTGAGGCACTCAAAAATAGCAAAGATATGGTTAAACTTCATGGGCCCGGTATTGCACGAGTCCAAACTGTTGGTGACAACCTAAATGTGCAATTTAAAGGAATCACATATGAAATTAACGGTACGGATTTCGAAAAGGCAGTAGATGAGTGTAAAACTGACTAGTCGGTAGTTATCTCGACATCTCCCATCTCATCCGTCCTCAATATCTTAATATCTCTATCTCTTAATATCTTGAGTGTCTCCTCATGCGGATGGCCATAGGAGTTATTTTTGCCGACCGAGATAACTGCGACTTCAGGCTCGGACGCCTCAAGAAGCTCTTTAGTCAATCCATTCTTACTTCCATGATGAGGTACTTTGAGATAGTTAACCCTTCGGCTATCGCTCA
>ERZ1292625.2146-Hain-H41-01um-R1-2146-length-19392-cov-9_pt1 | contig 19392 bp, 12 predicted proteins | sample MGYA00564400_ERZ1292625 | MGnify/ENA primary metagenome ERZ1292625 (study PRJEB36523, sample SAMEA6512639) | groundwater metagenome | collected 2019-01-08 | study: AquaDiva: Metagenomics assemblies of 32 groundwater samples
AGCGCGACGCCTTCGCCCGCGACGAACCAATACGTTTCATCTAAAGCGCCGATGTGATAGTGCCCGTATGTTTTTATATATTCGCCTGCCTGCGCCGGACGCCCTGGCGCGGCAGGCAGGCCCCCGACAGTGCCCGTCTCCAATACGGTGATATTGCGCTTATTCTTCCCGCCGCGAACCATGTAGTAGTGAATGGCGGGACCCTGCGCATCCGGCTTCATAAGCACATCCAGCATCTTTTCATGCGTCCGCGCTGCATACGGTTCGAAGCTCATAGGCAACATTGTACCCCGTTAGAGACCCGCAAGGAATGTGTTTTTGAGGTTAAATTGTGTTCCATACGTAGACCGCTAAGTCTCTAACGGGGTGTATCATCCTCACTTCTTCGCAAATTCCGCTACTTTGTCCAAGTATTTCAAGACTGCAATGACATACGTGGCATGACTCCATGTGAGCGGCGCCGCACAGACTTGCCCGCCCGTTTGCGGATTCAGCTGCTCGGAGAGTGCGCCCGATGGCTGTGCGTGCCGCACGACCCAACTGAAGATGTCGCGTACCCGCACGAAGTCGGTCTCGGTCTTGGCACGCGCGATGAGATATTCCGCGTACCACAGCGTGGTGATGAACCACGGATTTCCCGGCGAGACGGTGTCAATGCGGTAGTAATCGTCGTCTTCGAAGCGCGCTATGCCGCCACAGCTGATACCATGACTGAGAACACGCACGGTATTCTCGAAGGCACGACTAAGTCGCACATCATCCGGCGGCAGTACACCGAAACTAAAGACACCAAACGCGCTCGACACGTCGAGCGTGGTGTCGCGCGTCACTCCATTTTCGTTTTTGCCCAACATATTGATAAATATGCCGGCCTTGTCGTCCCACAGATATTTCAAAATTCCCTCACGCACCTCCTCTGCGGCTTTTTTGTAATTCGCTTCGTGTGAATCTTTGCCCAAGATGGCGGAAAGCTCGGAGGCCGCCATAAGCGCACCATAGACGGTAGATGCGGTGAAAGTCGAGACTCCGCGCTTGCGCTCCCAAAGGTCGTAGCTCGGCTCGGGGAGCTTCGTTTCAGGGTCGCGATAACGGACCATGAAATTAGCCGCTTTTTCGACCAACGGGTTGAACATATCCTCGAGAAATTCGAGGTCGTGGCTTCTGCGGTAGTGCTCGCGCAGGGCATAGATGACGAGCGCGGTCTCGTCCTCCTGAATGGGGAGCTGGAACTGGCCGTTTTGTATCCACGGGTGCCATGAGCTTCCGAGCGATTTGTCGGGCAGGTATTTGTGCATGAAGTAGCCCTCGTCGGTGATGACATCACGACAGAACTCGAAGAAACGTTTCGCGACATTGGTGTCGCCCGCCCTGTCGAGCGCGAGCGCGACGTACGCGGAATCACGCGGCCAGACATACGAATACGTATCGAGTCCGTACTGAAGCATGTCGGAATCGACGGACGCGATGATGCCGCCGCCGATATCGACATGTGCGCGAGAAAACATGAGCGAGCGTTTGAAAAGTGCGATGTGTTCCGGCGACAGGCTGTCGAAATTCACCTCGTTGGCATTGACCCACGCGTGCCAGAAATTCGTCGCGGTTTTCACCATGTGCTCGGGCGATTTCGTACTCACATATTCTTTGAGCTCGAGTGCCTCGGGAATGGAACGCGCCGCGCACATCCAATAGTGCGCGGTGCGGGCTTGTTCCGGCGCATAGGTACCGTAGACACCCATAACGGAGTCCGCGGGACCGTGTTCAATCGGATTTTTACTCAGCCTGCCGTCTTCCGCATCGCGATGCGTCCCCTCCTTGCCCTGAAAATTGGCGCGACCGGTCGCATAGTCGTCGAACGGCACGCCGTCGAGCATCGCGCCGATGAGAAAGACACGCTGTCCCTTGTAATGAATGAGCGAGTGCGAGACGGGGTCGAAGTAAGCGGTGTCGCTTCCGTGCGATTTATATATCTCGAACTGATGCGCGAAGTAGAGCCTGATGTCGCGACCATGAGAAGCCTTGTTGACGATGGTAACCCGCCGCAAAAATACGGGCTTCTCGTTGTAGACGATATCCTTGAACACCAGTTCGACTTGCAGACCCGTGTGCCGCGCAACTATCGAACTGGCAAGCGCCTCTCCCTCGCTACCTACTTCGATTTGCCAATCGCTGTCCTCGGAAAACCAAGACAACTGCCCGTCTACCCACACGCCCACGCGATGGATGTAGTGACCGCGTACGTGGTCCTCGAGCCCTACGTGCGGAAAGTACACATCGCGCACTTCTCCGTGCGCGTCGAGTGTGACGCAGAGAGAACCGTTGGAAAGAACCAGGGAGCGGGCCATACGGCTATTATACGCTCCACGCGCTATTCCTCGGGCTATTATCCCCCGCACCCCATATTCCCATTTGTTGACGATAGCTTACAATTGGGAATATGGGAAAAATCGAGCGAGAGTCAATGTCAAGAAAGCGGAAACATTATGTGCGACAAACGGTACTCGGTGTTATCGGGACTGCAGGGATTCTCTCGGTCGCCATGATTGCACCGAATGTATTTCAGGTACTCCCACATATCATGGGTAAGCAGCGCTATAAGCTCGCCTTCCAGACTAAGACGGCAGTCGGACGGCTTGCGGTCAAAGGACATATCCGATTCTCCATGAAGAACGGGAAGAAGTGCGTTGAAATAACCGATGCAGGAAGGCGCGCCCTTGCGCTCGAGGAGGCGACGGCCGCACGATCCGCGGGTGCGAAACGCCGCTGGGACAATCGATATCGGATGGTCATCTTCGACATACCCGAACGCCGCCGTGGCGTGCGTGAGCGTCTCCGCCGGCTCATGAGTGAGTGTGGTTTCCTCTGCATACAGAAAAGCGTCTGGATCTCTCCATATGATTGCGAGGAATTAGTAGCGCTCGTCAAAGCTGAGCTCCGTATCGGAAAGGACGCTCTCTACGTTATTGTTGACAGTATCGAGAACGATGGATGGATCAAAAAACACTTCAAATTGCAATAATCAATATTCCCAGTTGCTGACGATAGCTTACGAATGGGAATATCGACCTCGGTGAGAGTCTTCTACCATCTCAATAAACAACAGCGCGTCCGATGCTGGCCGCGCTGTATCGCCATTATGTGCTGCAATCCTACTGGGCTGTAACTTCCGCCGCTTTCTCCGCCCCTTCCTGCGGCGGCTCAGTTACCACTTCGGCCGCGAAGTCGGGACTCATCATCTTGATGCGCGCCACGACAGTCTGCGCGCGTTTATAAATATCGCGCTGGCAGTCAAGCTGCATATTCGAAAGCTCATCCTTCAACATACCGAAACAGAAATCACGGTACGAATAGACGACTTTGCCATCCGGCCCGTAGAGATTTATCTGCAGGAAATGTTGAAGCTTCGTCAGCTGCGACATCCCGTAACACTTGTGGTTTTCCCATTGCTCGGGTTCAACGGTAACTCTCGTACCGGAACCGTTCCCAATGTAACCCAGCATCCGGACGAAGCTCAAATAGTCGCTTCCTGGATACTCCAAAGAGCTCTTCGTCATCTTTGCACACTCCTAGCCAACTGGTTGTGGTTTTGCTTTATTGCGTTGGCAACAAAAAGCCCTAAAACAATACAACATCATCGAACACCGTCAACTAACTTTCGCCCGTTTGCCGACGCGCAAGCGAAGGTCGGAAAGAGCGTTCATATAAGCGATATAAGCGTCGTAGGGAGATTCATAGGGTGAAAAATACGCATGCACATCGCCGTCTTGGAACCATTTTGTGCACATGTAGTAAAAGTGGTCTGATGTCTGAAGCTTACGCCAATCCTCGAGAAGGCGCCGGTCGTTCCCCATCACCACATCGTCTTCAAGCGAATAGAGCGCTTCAATCGCCGCCTTCTGCATCGGGTTGCCGACCCACGCCGTGAGGTCGCGGTCGGTGTCGGCCCACGTGAGAATGTGCGGAATATCCACCTCGTCCTTGACGTCGTAGCTGTGAATGACTTCCGATGGTGTTTTGAAATCAAGACCGGGATTCTTTGCAAGTTCCTGCGGCAACGCTTCCAAAAATTTGAAGATGCCGGTGTCTTCCCACTGGTGCTCACCGAACGTTTCGTAATCCATAAAGAGATTTACGGTGTCGCCTTCCACCTCGCCGATCCAACGTCCGAACTTTTCCGCCGTGAGCGGCCACTCGCTCCAGTCGCGCGACGAGAAGCGGAACGCAACGTCGTCGGAGAGGCGGTAATTTTTCAAAAGCAGTCGCGAATTTGCCGCCCCTTTCGGTTTGTATACGTAATTCGGTGAACGCCATCCGAGTATCGGGTCCCATCCTTCCGTGACGACACCGGCGTAGCCTTCCCTGTCGGCCCACGCACCCAAGTCGTTGCGGTATGAAAGCTCGGTATTGCGAAATACGCGCGGCCGTACACCGAACAAGCGGCGGACGATATCGCGATGCTGTGTCACTTGCCGCTCGAATTCCGCGGGCGAATAGAAAAAGGCGAGTGAGTGGTAGTATGTCTCCCCCAATACCTCCACGCGCCCCGTGTCGATGACCTGCTTGAAAAGCTCAATGGCCTCCGGCGCATAGCGCTCCAGCTGTTCGAGCGCGACACCGGAGAACGAAAAGCTCACGCGCATTTCTGGATGCCGCCGGAGGAGCTCAAGCATGAGCTTGGTTGTCGGGATATACGATTTCGCGGCGACTTTCTCCGCAATGCGGCGGTTGTTGAGGTCGCTCTCACTGCGGTCGTTGAAATATTCGGGGTCATTGCCGATGTCGAACACGCGATACCGCTTTACGCGGTAGGGCTGGTGGACTTGAAAATAAAAGCAGACTGACTTCATAGGTCGGGAGAGTTCAGGCGGGATTTTTGGGAGACTTTTGAGCACGACGGTGCGAGAATTGAAGAAATTTTGAGCTCAAAATTTCTGTGCTCCCAAAAATCCCGCCTGAACTCGGATACCATCTTTCTATTTTAGCACCTTAATGCACCAGTTCTCCGACAATTCCGCCCACTTTTAGAGCTGCATCAGCCCATGTGAGCTTGTCCGCCTCGGCGCGGGCATTTTCCGCGAGCGATTGACGCAACGCCGGGTACCCGACGACCGAAAGAATCTTCCCTGCCATATCTTCCACGTCCCAGAAGTCCACTTTGAGCGCATGACGAACGACTTCGGAGACGCCGGACTGCCGCGAGATGATGACCGGCGTACCGAGCTTCATGCTTTCAAGCGGGGCGATGCCGAAAGGCTCCGAAACCGACGGCATGACGAAGAGGTCGGCCGCCGTGTACATCTCGTGACGGTCCGCCCCCGAAAGAAATCCGGTGAAAAGCACGTTCTCTGATAATCCGAGGTCGGCGGAGAGCCGCATGATACTCTCCTCCATATCACCCGAGCCGGAAACGACGAACGTGACGAGCGGATTGCGCGCGACCACCTTCTGCGCCGCACGCAAAAAGTAATCCGGCCCTTTCTGAAGCGTGATTCGCCCGAGAAACAACACAATTTTGCGGCCGTCCTCTTTGAGAGAGCGTAGCCGACGGACACTGCCGCCGGACGGTGCGGTCGATTCGTCGATGCCGTTGTATACCACATGCACCTTCTCCTCCGGAATCCCGTAGTGGCGTACTATCGTTTGCTTGGTGAACTCGGAAACTGCCACGACGATATCGGCTTCCTCCATTCCGAGACGCTCTACGGCGTAGACGTGCTCATTGATGCCTGTTGCGCCGTCTGCCTGTGCGCCGCACGCAGACAGGCCACAGCGGTCAAACTCGGTCGCGTGCACATGCACAATGAGTGGCTTCCCTGTCGCGCGCTTCGCCTCCACGCCTGCGCCAAATGAAAGCCAGTCGTGCGCGTAGATGACGTCGAACTGTTCTTGTTTTGCGATGCGTGCGCCGCTCAATGCATAACGCGCGACTTCGCCGAAAATATCATTGGCATACATTCCTTCTTCCGGCCGTTGCCGTCCGTAACCGGAGCTCGTCGCATACGCTTTGAGCGGCGAATTGACCGCGATACCTTCGAGATTATCGATGTCCGCAAAGAGCATCTTTGCCCACGGCGTCTTCACGTCGAGCTTTTTCGGCATCACAAAAAGCACCTCAAATCCGCGCTGTGTGAGCGCGCGCGTGAGCCCGAGACAGGCAACGCCGAGGCCGCCCGAGTGAAACGGCGGAAACTCCCATCCGAACATGAGAATGCGTGTCTTCATCCCGTTAGAAATGGGCATACGCCCGTGCTGGTAATATCTCAGAGTCTACTGGAAATACATTCGCCAGAATGTCTTGAGTCATAAATACACTTTGTTGCCCGTTATTTCTAACGGGATTCACGTCCTCTTAAGTGTATCACTCTCGACGAGCGTAACGATATCCCGTATCCAGCGTTTTCTTGAGACCTCGTCGTGTCCGGCGATATTCTCGGGGTGGTAGCCCGTAATACGGCGGACAAACATCGTCGGATTGTTCATAAATTCTGTCAGTGGCTCGTGCTGGTATTGCATGAGCTTCGCTATCTCCGGCGGCGTATATTCCCGCAGTATCTCCTCGCGCGACGTTGCGGTGACGGGAGTACCGAGAGCCGCTTCGGGGATTATCAGGTTTTCATCGAGGAGCCGCCCGACTTTTTCCAGCTCACCGGTGGTGTCTTTCTCGCCTGAACCCGTGATAAAGCCCGCATCGGTCGCGCCGAAAAACGCCTGCCAATGCATCGGATTCGCCGCGCTCGCGGCGGTGGCAAAGAATGGAACGTGCATGCGGCCTACCCTGGCAAGCGCCACGAGCGGGCCGTTCTGCATGCGAAAGAGTTCGCCACGATGCACTCCAATAAGAGTGCCTGAGAGAGCCCGTTTGTTGATGTACAGACGCCCACCTTCCACCTGCCTATCTATGACATCTTCTCCCAAGACGGCATCCGCCATATCCATAGAACGCGCCACCGTGCCCAGATTGCTCTTCAGGAGAATTTCGGGCGATTGCCTCACATGATTCCGCGTTGTCTCGACTTTCATAGTCACAGTATACCAAAGCCTCTCCTACCGGTGGCGGCGGGCATTCCACGCGTCAAGTTCATCGGCGATGATGGTACGAATCCTCGCTGCATACTCCCCGACCGCGTCGGCTGACCGGACCCACTGGAAGACGAAGCCGCGCAAAAACTTGTTCGCGTAGAATATATTCTCTTCGGCGGCTCTGCCGACGGGATCGCGCGAATCCTGCGGGACCGGCCGTACCTGGTCGAAGTCGCCGACTACGACGTTCATCGGAGTCACGGGCACATTCGGGTTTACGACACCGAAGTAGGCGTCGTAGTGCGCGATATACCCCTGCTCCGCCACGCGCAGTGATGTCTGCACCATGGAACGGGCGGCATCATCAAAATTTGATATCACCCCGATGGATTGCGGAGCGACCAGAGCACTTTCGTTGTTGGCGCTCAGCGCGACGAAACCGTTGACATTGAAATTTTCCATGACGGCGAACTGCTGTAGCGAACCGACATCCGAAGTAATGGCATACAGTGTAGGCACCGGCAGACCCACTTGCTGTAAAGCACTATGCACGTTCATAATTTCAAGCATGTGGCCCCAATCAGATTGCTTCGGGTCAAATTGTTTGAGAGCGATGTTCTTCACCTCTCCTGTGGCTTTGTCGGTCATCGTGCCTTCCCAGATGGCGCCATAGAGCCCGCCCTCGGAGATTTGCTTGCCCACCGCGATGGAGATGTCGCGCTCCCCCCACGCGGGTGCTTCCGTAATGCGCATGTCGAGCGTTTCCCCGGGTGCGACGACTTGGGGCGCCGGCGTAACGTCGACCGCCGCAGAATTTGATACTTCCAATGCGGTGCTATCAATCGCGGATAACGAAGGCTGGAGGGCGTCCGTTTCGGCGGGCGCGACGCGCAAACCAATCCGGCGGAGCTCCTCATACACTTCTGTGTCCGCTTGTCTTGGTATACCCTCTCCGTTGCGTACCGTCATCGAGCCGTCGCTCAAGTAGCTGAACTTTGCGTCGTCACCGTAGTATTCCTGAACGAGTCGCTGATACTGCGCTTCGGTCTTCACGAGACCCGACGCTTCGGAGAGCCATGTGCCGGACGTTCCCTCCGTCATCACGCGGCTCCCGTTTTCCCGCACAAGGACAGGCCACTGCCCCGGCGCACCCCGATAAATACCGAGGCCGTCCACAATGGGGCTCTCTCCCCCGCGTAGTACTCCGGAATTCACACCCGCGCTCAATTCATTCAACGGCGCAGACGGAATGTCTTCGGGCGAGGGGCCGGTAGCGCCCCCGAACCGTTGCACGGCGGTATCGGCACGCTGCCAATTTTTGAGTGCATTTTCCGCGGCATCCGTATCGCCGCCGGCAAGAGCGATTTCGTAGCCCTGATAGTACGTATCGCGGGCGGTGATGGAGTTTTCCAGCGTCGTCATCGGGACAACATCCGGTCGAATAGCCGCGACATTTGAATTCTCGGCAACAGTCTCCGTAAACACCGGCTGTTCCGGTATACCGACCGGCTCCGTAAAGCCGAATGCAGTCTTCGCACGATCGAAGAGCCCTTGCTCACTCAACGTGTCACGGAGCTGGTTGTTCAGTGCGCTCGACTCCTCCCACACAGCGGCATACCCCTCAGGATTGAACCATTTGCTCGCCGCTTGCGTCCAAAAGAGGTCGACAGTCCCCACATTCCACAGCGACGGATTGCTGAGCGTCGAGTCGATCGGATTGAGCTTGGTGATTTGACCGTAGTTTCCCAGTGTCAGCGTTCCGTCGGATTGCAGGGAAAGTGAATCGTATCCTATCTCGATGCCGCGTTCTCCGAGCGCGGTGGCAAGTTGGTATGAATACTGGATAGACGCCTGTATTTGCGGCGTCATCTCGAGGGAGCCTCTCGGCAGTAGATCGCTCGCCGCATTCAGCGACGCCACTGCCCCCTGATCGGAACTGATGATAAATTTGCCGCTGTCGTCGAGTACGTATGTTTTCGGGACCGGGAACCCGAAACTTTGCAGCATACCGTGTGTCTGTACCAATGCGGGTGCGTTCGCGATACCCTCATCGCTGAGGATCTTAACCGCGACCTGCTCACCATCGAGTTGCGCTTTCCTGATACCGAGGCATTCGCCTCCGCAAGCGAACGGCTCACTCGTAAAGGTCAGGTTCTTCGTTTGTCCGCTTATCGACAGATTCGTCGTTTCGACCTTCAACGGATTCTCAATGACAGAGAACGGAGCGGCTCCCTGACCGGAACCCGGCATGCTTACATCGGCGCCAAGGCCGCGTAGCGGGGCCGACGGAAGGTCTTCGGGTGAAATACCGCCGGTACCGCCGAGACGCTGTGTCGCACTGTCGGCACTCTTCCACTGAACAAGATTCATATCAGCTGCGGCCGTGTCGCCGCTTCGGAGCGCGTTGAGATAGGCTTCTGAATAGGAATCTCTCAACGCGACAGTCTTTTCGAGTGTAGTCAGCGGTGCGCTACCCTCGGCAGGCGTATAGACAGCAAGGTCGGTACCGTACGAGACCGGCAGGTCGGTGATGCCGGCGGAACGTGCCCAGCCGGAGAAGGCGCGCGTTTCAAACGAGTCGAGGAATACCGAGCCGACACGGGTGGCGCCGGAGCCGACCGCGTCAAGAGCAGGAGCGAGACCGAGTGCGTTGATACCCGCACCAAATACCCTCATCCCCGGCGGAGTCATGGCGGCAAACAGGAGCGCGTCTGTCCCGACTGCAAGGCTCGCCTTCGTGACGTCCCCCGCTTGCTGCTGTGCGATCTCGGAGTCCGACAAAAACAGTCGTGACTGCTGTTGCGCCGCTGTGGGATTGTTGATAGAGGTCACGGCGTTATATATGGTGCCGCTCAAGGTTCCCGCGTATTTCTGTGTCTTCAGTTCTGCATTGAACTCCTCCGCGGTAAGATTGTTCGGATTCGACTTGCGGATGACATCCTTTTCCGTCTGCGTGAAATCGCCGCCGGAGGTAAGACGCTCGAGTTGGGCTTGCGAGTAATTCGCCTTTTCCATTGAAGCAGATACTTCCGTGTCGCCGTACGGGGCTCCGCTCACCGATTGTCCCGCCTGAACAATGGTTCGGGCCCGCAACATTGCATCGAGGTTACCCTCCACAAGAGTCGCCCGTGTGCCGCCTTCTATGAGCGTTCGTGCCGCAGGCGCGGCAAGTGGGTCACTGCTGTTGAAAAAAGCCGCACGCGTCTCCCATTGGTCCGCCTGAGTTTTCAAGGTCGCGATTTGAGAATCGACCGTAGAATTGTAGGCCGAGCGGGGTTGGGTCACTCCGTTTTCAGTAACGGTCCGGCAGACCCCGGGGCAATCCACACTCAAGCCCGTACCCCAACCCGTGTTTGCGACGACCTGTTGCCGCTGTGTTTCAAATGCCTGTGCTTGTGCCTGTAATTTGTCTGCCTGCTGGTGCGAAAGCTCACCGGCGAGAACGGTCGGACGCACGGAGTCGCCGGACGGATATTCTATGGCGGTGCTGGCGGCAGGTTGTCTTACTTCGACGCCGGTTGTCAGTGTGCTCTGTTGTGTCGACTGCTCAGGCGCGACGACGGGTTGCTGTGGTGAAATCACACCTGTTTGTGCTCTCCCCGCGGCAATCACCTCCGCATCTGTCCGACTGTTGCCGGCCTGTGCGGAACTACACGCGAGACCAAAAGTGAAAAACTGGCAAGCTTCTGTGGCCGCTCTTGCCCACCACGACCCCCCTTGCTCAGCCGACTTTTGTTCGGCCGCCATTTCTTGCCCCGGCACGAAGCCGCTCTGCGAAGAAAATCCTTCCCCTTGCGACTGAGGAGCGTTGAGCGCGGTGTTGATTTGCGAAACGGGGTTGCCCAAATCAGATACGGTGTCGGAGGGACCGGTGTAGTTGAAAGATTGGGCAGATTGTCCCGATGCGGATGCGCCCGGCTGATTTTGAGACAAGAGAGCTTCGAGCTGTCCCGTTGTCGGATTGACCCCGTATTGGGTATCCAGCGGTTTTGCACCGCTCTCGAAAGCGGCGTTGATTTGATTGAGGGATTGCTGCGGGAGCGGGGCGACCTGCCCTACCGCAGGTTGCGTTTGAAAACCGGTCTCGTCGGAAACAGGCACGGGGGCCGCCGGTTGCAGGGCGCAAGCCGTTCTATCCGATATCTTTTTCCATGTTTCGTCGGGACATTTGTATTCTGTTACCTGGCACCCGCCGCCCGTCGTGCAATGCCCGCGCACCACTACCCCACTCGCCTCTTTGTCGGAGCATTGGACCTTGGTGACGTCTTCGACTTTACCGATGACGCTCTTGCAATAGGTATTGGCCGCCGTACTTCCCTGTGTCGGTTGTGTCGCTTCGGCCGCCGCAAGACCGACGGCGGGCGAAACCGCCGGCTCGTATAGAGGGAACGAAAACGCCCACTGAGCACTCACAAGGACAAGTGCGCCGAAAACCCAAAGCGACAATTCCCTGCGTGACATAGGTTGGCTTCATTCTACAGCCCACGCGGCACATCACCTGTCTTCTGCGTGTATATCTTTCGTGCTACCCTCCTCCTATGCAATGCCCCAAAGCCGCGCTTTTCGACCTCGACGACACGCTCGCGCTCAGCTTCGAGAATCCATCGGATAGCATGCTGGAGCGCCTGCGCAAACTTCTCGATTACATCCCCGTCGCCCTGATAACGGGGCGCGACTTTACCTGGATGTCACGGGATTTCCTGCCCGCAATCGTCTCCTCGCCGCGTAGCGACCGTTTCTTTGTACTGACCGAGGGAGCCGCACAATGCTTTCAATGGCAGGACGGTAATTGGAAGGAATTGTACGGCTCGACGATATCCGACGGGGAGGTTCAGAAAATCCGTAAGGCGGTACTTGAGAGTGTGGAGGAGACAGGTGCACTCGACGGAATATCGGTTTCCGGTGAACAATTCAGGCGAAAAAAGGCCATGGTCGCTTTTGCCACAACCGGTCTCGATGCTTCAAAAGAATATCGCTACTCATGGGACCCCGGAAACGTGCGCCGTTCAATATTACGTGATGCCATCGCGGTCAAGCTCCCCGAGTTTGACGTGGTGATGGGCGGTGCGACTTCTATAGATATTACGCGCAAGGGTGTCAACAAAGCGTACGGCGTCCGCTGGCTCTCGGAAAAACTCGGCGTCGCGTCGCCCGAAATGCTCTACGTGGGCGACGCGCTCTTTGAGGGAGGCAACGACGCGATGGTCATTCCCACGGGCATTCAGACCCGTTCTGTCTCCGGACCGCCCGAGACCGCAAATGTTATAGATGACCTTCTGGCCGCCTGCCCCGTATCAAAGTAGAGTCGCGGTGACAAGCGACGATGGCTTCAACCACCAGCCCGTCTCAGGGTCTTGGATTCTTCGCCAAACTCTTGGGCTTCTTCCGATTCGGCAGAGACAACTAGCCTCTCCCCGTAAGACGGAGGTGAAAACGCCGCGTCAGACGCGGCGTTTCCATTTGTGTCACTCGAAAGCGAACTCTTCCCCTACCTCCCCTTTTTACCGCCGGAAGCGAGTGCGGTGAAGTAGTTGGCAACGCCGAGAACCTGTGCGTCCACCTCTTTTCCTATCTGAGCCGCGTGATTGTTCACATACTGCTCCGCTTCCGCATCGCTCGTAATGTAGTACGCCTCGGTGATAGTGGAGACGAGATTCTTGTAGACTGTCATGCCGTAACCGCCGTTCAGCAGACCTTCGGGCCTGTTGGTGAGCGGGAGTAGTGAATCGTAGAGCGCCTTGGCCAACGGTTTGTCCGAATTTTGGGTGTAGATGGTAAGCGTGCCGTCGTGCGCAGTGTCGGTGCTTCCGTTGTGATGAACTGAAACGAGCACATCGCATTTCTTGTTGTCGGCGACGCTGTCGCCGGTCACGTCGACCCCGGCGCATTTTGCCGCTACATCATCCACCCGGTCACGTCGCGCCGGGAGACGATTGGCTACCACGACATGCGCACCATATGAGGTCAGTTTTTCCTGTAATGCCTGGACCACGTCCCGATTGACATCGGCTTCCGCTACGCCATAGAGCAGATTTACCGCCCCCGTGTCGGTAGCACTGCTTCCATGACCGGCATCAAGCGCGATTATCTTACCGGCGAGGCTACCGGTATCTGCCACGACCACGGAGTTGCCAACTGAAACTGCGACTGCAAAAACGACCGCAAGAAAGAGTAATTTTTTCATATGGCACTATTTTAGCACAATCTTTACTGCACCCAAAAGATATGTGTAACCAATTTGTTGCCGTTGCCCAAGTCGCGCTCAAACCGGTTGTCACGGCCATTGCCGTCCTTCCCTGTTGCCTTGCCCCAGTCTGATGCGTTTTCAAAACCGTCGCTTTGGGCGAGCACCGAAGCTCCACGGCTCGCGGTTGAAGACTTGATAGTGGTTGAAGAGTCGAGATGGCCGTAGATAACATTGAGCTCTTCATAGTCGTGGAGGTTGGGGTGTTCGTTGCTTGGGCCGTAGTTGAAGTTGCCCACAATGCCGCCAGAGGGCGCATTGGTGTAGTCCATGCAGGTGCCGAGGTTGTAGTTGTTGAACGCTTCGTCCTGATGGTCAAGCCCAAAAGCGTGCGCCACCTCCTGACACATGACGAGGCGCCGCCACGCCTGAGTGTTGTACTTTGAAGTATTGAAGTAGGTGTCGTTCATCTTTGCGGTCCCCTGCGTGATGTGTGAGCCGCTTATCCAAATCTGCGCGATGCCGAGCCAGCCGTTGTTGCCGTACTTCGCGTTGCACACCTGCACCATGCCGGGGGTCGCTTTGCAGTTGCGCCCCGCGGAACCCGGAACAATCGTGGTATCAAGCACACCCGACACACTCCAATCGGCCGACGCGAGCGAAAGCGATGCATCCCACGCGACATTTACGTTGTCTCCGAGCTTAAGGGTAAAGGAGGGTGTCGTGCGGGCCCAGTGGTAACCGCCCCACGAGTGACTGGCTTCAGCCGTGGTAGCAAAGAAAAGAAGTGTCGCGCCGAGCATGGCCACACTCATAAACAAACCTCTCATGGAAATGCTTCGAGTATTCATAGCATAACTATAGCGTGCGACTTCCCGCTGTCCAGGCGGAATCTGAAGAAGACTTCATGTTCCGAAGAAACCTGCGGTTGCGGCAAGCGTTGGCTCTCCAAAGAAAAGCACGTTGGCGAGAACGAAGAGCAGCGCCATCGCGACAAGAAGCGTTCCCGCTTTCATGGCGTGTTTGCGGTGATGCTTCCGCATTTCGAAACCGGTCTCTATGCCAAGCGCGAGTAGTACGAGCGCTCCAAGAAAATAATACGCGTAACGCAGGGTGTCCTTGGGGAATCCGACAAAAAATGCCCAGAACGGCTTACTGCCGGAGGCGTCCGTGGCAAGCGCGGCGGCGAGAGCGGGCTCGGTCGTTGCGACCGCCTGCGCCTTCGGAGCGGGTTCCTGCGCGCTTGAGCCGAGGACGCGCGTATCATCGGCGGCCGGGCTAGCCGGCTTGGTGGAAGCAAGTGCCGGCGACGTCGCCGTCTTCGGTATGGAAGCTTCGGCCACAAGCTGTTGCATTGCCGTTGTCGCGGGTGTACCGAACTCCTGCACAACGAATGTCGTCGGACGGCCTTGATATATCCCCTGCGCGGTCGCGATGCCCACTTCGGTAAATTTCGGATTCAGGAGGTTTTTGCGGTGTTCGGGAGAGTTCATCCAAGCGTTGTTGACATCACTCGAGTCGGAAAAATCAATAGCGAGATTCTCGCCCGCATAGCTGAAATTGTAACCGGCTTGCCTGAACCAATACCATGGATCCGCCCCATCGGGCGAAACATGCGCGAAATACCCTCTTTCGGCCATGTCGTTGGCCTTCGCTTGCGCGGCGGCAACGAGGACCGGATTGAGTTTTAATTCACCAACACCGTTCTGTGTGCGGTCGCCATTGGCGAGGTCTACAAGAACAGCCGAGACGACAGCCGCAACCTCGGCATTACTCATGAATGAGCGCTGCATGCCTGAAAGCAAAAAGACACCTCCGATTACGAGTGCAAACCCGGCCATCGCCGCGACACCGAGAAACTCAACGCGGCGACGCGCCTTTTTTTGACGCGGAAGAAGCGGCGGCAAGGGTTGCCTGCGCTTACGGGAAGCCATATACGATTAAGTATAACGCAAAACACCCGCATGCCGCGGGGTGTTTTGCTTGCTGTTCTAGAAAGAGCTAGGACTGACCGGACATCAACTGCTGAATCTTCAGAAGAAGTGCCTGGAGCTGTGCCTTGAGACTCTGGAGCAGAAGTGAACGCTGTTCGTCGCTCGCGGTCGGCGCCGTGCCCTGATTGAGAACAGCGCGCGTTATCGGTCCTACGTAACCGACCGCCGGAGTGATCCCGCGCGCCTTTTGGAACGCAATGACCGCCGCTCTGGTCTGTCCGCCGAAGTAACCGGTCGCACCCGCCGGAATCGAGAAGCCCGCAGAGAGCAGGAACTTCTGGAGCTCTATGACGTCGTTACCAGTCGAGCCCATTGTGAGGTTATTTGCGAAGTTGTACGTGGACGCACCCAAGACTTGCCCGCCCGAGCCCGTACCTGTGCCGGTTCCCGTCGTCGCGACAGCGAGTGCTGTGCCGAGCTGCGGAGCCGTGAAGCTTGTCACTAAACCGACTGGAGCACCGCCTCCACCTCCTCCACCGCCGCTGCTGACTACTGGCGCGGGGTTGGGATTCATTCCTCCGAATGAGGAGAAGTGGAATGTAACGATTTTCGTGTCAGTGCCGTTGCTTATCGCACATTCGCTACCAGCCGGCGGGTCGCCCGGAGTCGCGTATGGCTCGGCACAAACATTGGTTATCGTCTGCCATGTATTTGACAGAGCCGGCCGGTAGCCGACGGTGCCTGTAACTCCTTCTAGCAATATCGTGACCGCCTTATCGAAGGTCAATGTTCCATCAGGTGAACCGACCGAGATAACAAAACTGCCTACGCTGAATCCTGCCGGAGCATTGCCGCCCGCTGGCGTACCTTCAGTTGGCGGCTCAATAATGCCGTCCCAGCCATCGGGGCCTGTAATTAAGGTCTCGTCCTCAATATTCACCGTGACAGTGTCCAAATCCGCGTTGGTCAACACGATGTCCTCGCCATCAACTCCGGAGTTCAAGGTAACCTCGTCGTCTTCGTTCAGTCCATCGGAAAGGTCGAGATCTGAGTCATCGCTCAACACCACGTCGGTAATCCCGTCCGGTAAATCAGCTTCGCCCTCGGTATCGGAACTCATGGACAGATCGTCGTCGCCGGTTGAAGTCAGGGTGTCGTCTTCGCTTGTGGCCACCGACGAAAGAATGGTGCGTCCGGCATTAAGGTACCAAGGGGTGAAGTCCGCATTGCTGCTCACCTCATCCCCAAGACCGCCAGGATTCGTGTCCTCGTTGGATGGTCCTGTCTCATCACCCCACCAGTTGTTGGTGGCGTCGACACTTCCCCCTTCACCCACGTCGTCTACACGCAAACCGTTCCCGTTGTTTCCTTCAATTGTGTTCTCGTTAATACTGACTTCTGCGTTACCCACAAGGTCGATGTGAATGCCGGTGTCCGGACTGCCATTGTCCGAGATAGAGCTCCCCGTGATGGAGAGCGTGCTGCCACCCCCATCCTCGGTTCCATCGATTGTATCGATGTAAATGCCGCCTCCGGTGTTATTCGAGATTTCGCTGTCCGCAATGGTCACCGTCGTGTCAATCAGCTGTGCGTCGTCGCCTGAGAGATAGATGCCGGCGGAGTCGTTGCCGGTTACGACGACATCATGGATGTTTAGAATCGCGTTGGTGAGATTACCGGACGTGGTGATTCCCCTGCCTCCGCCGGTAATGGTGAAGCCGCTTATTTCAAGCTCGGTAACATCGGATGTAATGGTAAGCACAGCAACATCGTCGCCGTCGTCGCCGATAGTTGTCTCTGCCGCGCCGTCGGTACCGACGAGCGTAAGATTTTTGTTGACCGTAAGATTTTCTTCGTATGTTCCCGCCGCGACATTAATCGTGTCGCCTTCGTCGGCGTCATCAATCGCTTCCTGAATCGAGTTGTAATTAGCTCCGCCGACGACCTCTACGTTGTGATTCCTCTCAACACCCGACGGCCCGTCGAGCCATGGCGAGTAATCCACATTGTCGCTAACTGAATCCCCCGTTGCTGAAGGGTTAGACGAGTGGTTCGGCCCTGTCGCATCTCCCCACCAGTTGCTGGTGGCATCAAAGGTTTGTGAATCGTAGTTCACGACACCTTCTGCATTTCCGGTAATGGTGTTGTTGTTGGCAACGTTGCCGGTTCCGGGTGGATCATCCGGGGTCCCAGGGTCAGTTGCGCCGGCAAAGCGGATGCCGGCCATGTCGTTGCCGGTGATAGTGTTGCCCGTGATAGTAGTATTGGTGGCTCCGTCTTCCAGATGGATACCGACCTCAAGGTTATCGTGCAAGTTGTTGTTGCGGATGATGACATCGTTGGCGCTGGCTGAAACATTTATACCATCATCGGTGTCGGAGATGTCGTTGTCCTCGGCCACAATGCCTGCGGTCAGTGGATCGTAGAAGAGAATGCCGGCGCTGCGAGAATTGCTCGCGCTGTGATGCAGGGCGCTAATCGTGTTGCCTGTGGCGTTGCCACCCGTGCCATGGATGAACAGAATGCCGTTGGGAACGGCAGCGCCGACATGAACGTCGCCCGGACCAGTCAGTGTGTTGTCATGAATGTCGGCCGTGAGGCTGGCACCCTGCGCCTGAATGCCGTTGCGCGACCAGTTCGAGATATTGGAGTTCATAACCTCGACAGTGCGTGCATCTCCGACGGCGCTCAAGTCGATACCATAGCTACGAGTGGAATAGCCGTTTACCACCATGGTCGCAACGGTTACGTTGTCGACGACACCTCCCGATTCGCCGTACAGGACACCGGCCAGTCGGCTGGCGCCCGCGGGCAGCGTGGTGAGGTTGATGCCGTCAATCTTAAGATTCTTGACCGTGACCGCATCGGTATCGGTCACGAGGATAACGCTGGACATAACCGTGCCGACCCAGAACGTCCCGTCCGGATACGTGTAGGTCGAAGTAAGTGTTGCAGGTGCAGATGGTCGGATGATAGTCGTATCACCCGCGCCCTGGAGTGTGAGGTCTTTCCCGTCAATCACCACTTGTTCGTCATACGTCCCCGCCGCGACATTAATCGTGTCGCCGGAACTCGCGTCATCAATTGCGGCCTGAATGGTGTCGAAGCCTTCACCGGTCGTGGTATTGATGACCCTCACGGTGTCAAACGTAGTGAAGTGGCTCGCGTCAAACGTGAGCGTGCCGTCGTTCACTTCCGCGTCATAGCTAATGCTATCCGGACTGACGGGATAGTCTGGGTCTGTCGGCAGGATAACGTTCTCGTCATCGTCTTTCACCACGATGTTCGGTACACCTGTAAAACCTAGATCATTGAGGCCATACAGTGCGATTTGCGCGCCGGCGTCTTTTAGCTGCGCACCAGTTGGGTCCGACGCGTTAAAGCTCATGGAACCCGCCGAGGCTTCCATATAAGTTCCAAGATTACTAAGAAAATCTTGAGTGTCCTCATTGGTCAGGTTCAGAGATCCGGTAAACGTCACGCGCCCATCGCCCGTCTTCTCAAAATACAGCCCGGAGCAAGCAGTCGGCTCTTGAGGGAGAACTGCACATTCATCGATATTGGTGTCGATGGGCTCTGCCAGACCGGCAAGCGTCGTTTTAATTTCATCGAATATGTCCGCCCAGTCAGGACCGTCTCCACCGCCACCGCCACCGCCTCCCTCGATAACAGTTACACTGTAAGTGTCGGAGAGCTCTGCGCCAACTCCGTTATGAGCAGTTACCGTGATAACTGCGTCACCCGCAGCAACGCCTGAAACAAGCCCGCTTCCATCAACCGCTGCTTTACTGGCGTTACTGGAACTCCACTCTACAGTTGCATCAGTGGGAGCAACCGTCAGCACTAGCTGCAGCGTCGAGCCGGCCGCCAGAGTGGTGGTAGCCACCTCGCCAAAAGAGTCGGCGACACTGATACTCGTTGCCGGTATGGGATCTGCAAATGCATGCGCCGTAGAAACAAAAAACGCGCCAACGCTGAATACAGCGAGCGCGATTGCGACTGACGTGGAGGAGAAACGAGTGGAGATATTCATACAAGATGATTATTAAACCCTAAATAATAGAGAGACCACTAATAATGTAATGTTCAAAAATTGAGAGCCCGAAAGAGAAGAATAATAAATGAAGGCTGAAGTATTCATGAATTATCCGAGGGTCCTATGATACCCGCCGGGCAGAGTCCGGCACACACGCTACGCCTGCACCCCCCTTGACGTCAATGGGGAAAATGGGTGGATTACGAGTGTATAAACCTGTG
>ERZ1292625.617-Hain-H41-01um-R1-617-length-51099-cov-13_pt3 | contig 19383 bp, 15 predicted proteins | sample MGYA00564400_ERZ1292625 | MGnify/ENA primary metagenome ERZ1292625 (study PRJEB36523, sample SAMEA6512639) | groundwater metagenome | collected 2019-01-08 | study: AquaDiva: Metagenomics assemblies of 32 groundwater samples
GCCCACACGCATTGTGCATCTGCCGTTATCCTGGAACGATACAGCGACACGCCTGGCCATTGAAAAATATATGCAATCCGTGCGCAAAGATGCGCCTTGGTGTCCGAGTAACATCGAGTTTATTCGCCGCATTAATGGATTGGATAGTATTGAAGCCGTGCAGCGCATCCTGTTTGAAGCGAGCTATCTGGTATTAGGTTTGGGTGATGTCTATCTGGGTGCACCGGTAGCCATACCGCTAGACCCCCGTCACCGTCTGGTTACCACCAAATACAATCCAGCACGCACCTGGACGCCTGAAAACGCTGTAGGCATCGGCGGCGCCTATTTATGCATTTATGGCATGGAAGGTCCCGGTGGTTATCAGTTTGTCGGACGCACCCTGCCCATGTGGAATCGGTACCGTCAAACGATTGACTTCAAAGAAGGGAAGCCCTGGTTATTGCGTTTCTTTGATCAGATCCGCTTCTATCCGGTCAGCGAAAGCGAGTTGCTGAAACTACGCAGGGATTTTATCAGTGGACAATTTAAATTGCGCGTGGAAGAAAGCACCTTCAGTTTAAAGCAGCACCATCGGTTTCTGCAGCAGAACCGGACGACCATCCATACCTTCAAAGTCAAGCAACAAGCGGCTTTTGAATCAGAGCGCGAACGCTGGAAAGTCAATGGCCAACATGACTCCATCAGTGAACTCAATCTGCATGAAGCCGATGCGCGAAGCGAACTGGATTTGCCCGAAGGCAGTCACACAATTGCTTCACCTGTCACCGGTACGGTATGGAAATTACTGGTCAAGGAGGGACAACAGGTGGCCGCCGGAGATTCTCTGCTCATCATCGAATCCATGAAAATGGAAATTTCCGTCAATGCCGCAGTAAGCGGCTTCATACATCGCATCCTGTGCCAGAAAGATGAGTATCTCTCTACCGGACAATTGCTGGTGGTCATACAAGAAAATCAGAACTAACTACCCGGTTACAGTACGCAACGATATGATGCAAATCCACTCGGTGCGTAACCTGCCGAATCCTGCTTCAAGCTGAAAAAATATTCATACTGAAGTAGCCAATCCACTACCCGGAACATACCAATAAATTTTACTCAATAATTTATCCATTCTGCCGTACATACAAATGTACATTAGATATCTCTACATACAGTAATCAAATGACAACAGATACCACTCATTTAAGAATCTTAATTTGTGATGATTCCATAACCAATATATTGATTTTAAGTAAGCTACTGGAATCAGAAGGTTATTCTCACCACACTGCTTTGACAGACCCCACCAAGGTTCTGCCTGCCCTGCAGGAAAACAATTATGATTTGCTGTTACTGGATATTGAAATGCCCAAAATGAATGGGTTCGAAGTAATGCAGCAAATCAATGAATCCTCAGTGAGTAAACAACTGGTGCCTATTTTGGTTTTAACCGGCAGGCAGGGCAGCGAAATTCGCAACAAAGCCCTTGAGCTTGGCGCGCAAGATTTTGTCAATAAACCTTTTGATCAAACTGAAGTTATTCTTCGCGTTAAAAACCTATTGCGTGTGCGGGCTGCCTATCTGGCGCAAAAGAATATCGCAAAAGAACTGGAAAAAAGAGTAAAAGAGCGTACCTCGGAACTCGAGAAAGCAACCGGTGTGCTGATCAAAATCATGGCTCAGGTGGGTGAAATGCGTGATAACGACACCGGCAAGCATGTTGTGCGTGTTGGTAAGTATGCACGTATCCTTTCGGAAGCTCTGGGCATGTCTGATGACATCTGTTATCTCATGGAGAAAGCGGCGCCTTTGCATGATATTGGCAAAATCGGCATTCCTGATCATATTCTGCTGAAAACAGGAAAACTTAACGACGCAGAGTGGGAGCAGATGCGTAAACATGCGCAGATGGGCGCCGATCTTCTTGCCGAGCATGAATCCCTGCTGGTGCAACTGGCAGCGAGCATTGCACTATCGCATCATGAACACTGGGATGGCAATGGCTATCCCAATCAACTCAAAGCAGGATCCATTCCGATTGAAGGCCGCATCACAGCGATCAGCGATGTCTTTGACGCCCTCACATCAACAAGACCCTACAAAGAAGCCTGGCCTATTGAAAAGGCTATCGAATTTATTAAAAGTAAAGCGGGAGCGCAATTTGATCCCCAGCTAGTGGATTTGTTTATTGAAAATATAGACAAGATTGTTGCAATAAGGGAACAGTATAAAGATGAGGAAGAACAGCAAGCATCGCATCATAAAGCTATTCGGCTCGTTACTATAGCTGTGTAACGGAATACCATCCATTCAATGATGCCACCGCATTTGAATAAACTTTGCATTTCAGCCTAGGAAACCGCTTCCCCCATTGGCGCAGCAGATCAAGCCTTAAGTCCGGCAGGCTCCCAGCAACATCAGAGCTATTCTTTCTATTAACCGTAGTCAAAAACCAGCAAGTCACATATCTGCAGCATGCTCATCGTTCATTTGCGGTAAAATTACAGCTTACAAGCAACATTTATTCTGTAATTGCGCGAGAACTCAACTTGACTTCATCAAATTCTGACAATTCTAATGCACCGCAACTATCCTATCGTGATGCCGGTGTAGACATTGATGCGGGTGATCGTTTGGTTGAAAATATAAAACCTTTTGCCAAGCGGACATTACGCCCTGAAGTACTCACCGGAATCGGTGGTTTTGGCGCATTGTTTGAAATTTCCAAAAAATATCAAAATCCTGTTCTGGTTTCCGGTACGGATGGCGTGGGCACCAAACTTAAGCTGGCTTTCCAGCTCAATCAGCATGACAATATCGGTATTGATCTGGTTGCAATGAGTGTCAACGATATTCTGGTACAAGGTGCAGAGCCTTTATTTTTCCTGGACTATTTCGCTTGCGGCCAATTGAATGTAGAAACAGCAACAGCAGTGATCAGTGGCATTGCCAAAGGGTGTGAGCAGGCGGGCTGTGCATTGATTGGTGGAGAGACGGCTGAAATGCCAGGCATGTATCCCCATGGTGAGTATGATCTGGCCGGATTTGCTGTGGGTATCGTCGAAAAAGACCGGATTATCAGCGGCACTACGATACAGGATGGCGATATTGTGCTGGGTCTCGCATCCAGTGGCGCGCACTCCAATGGCTATTCACTGATCCGCAAGATTATTGAAAATAATCGCATTGATTTATCTTCTGATTTTAATGGCAGGAAACTCAGCGATGCCATCATGGCGCCGACACGTATTTATGTAAAACCGTTGCTCGAATTGATCCAACAATTGCCGGTTAAAGGGCTGGCGCATATCACCGGCGGCGGGTTGATCGAAAATGTGCCACGTATTCTGCCGCATCAGGTCATGGCTGTTTTGCAAAAAGATTCATGGGAGATGCCTCCGCTATTTCACTGGTTGCAGCAACAAGGTAACGTCGCTGATCATGAAATGGCACGTGTATTTAATTGCGGCATTGGCATGGTGATCGTAGTGGCCCCCCATCATGTTGAAAATGCCATGAGCAGTTTACGTGCTTCAGGTGAGACCGTCTGGCAAATCGGCGAAATCAATCCGCGCATAGCCAATCAGGCAACCACCGTTTTAGTGTAAATGGTTATTCATACAACGGCATCATGAAATCACTGGTTATCCTTATCTCCGGTCGCGGCAGTAATATGCAGGTGCTGCTGGAGGCCGGACTTCAGGTGGATCGTATCACGGTAATCAGTAACAATCCCCATGCATCAGGGTTAGAGATTGCCAGAAAATATGGCGTTGAAACCATGGTCATTGATCATCGCGCCTATCCGGATCGTCAGACATTTGATATGGCATTGGCCGAAAGAATTGACGCCTGCCAACCAAAACTGATTGCGCTGGCTGGCTTCATGCGTATACTAAGCGATCACTTTGTACAACGCTACCAGGGCCGGTTAATGAATATTCACCCGTCATTATTACCTGCGTTTCCTGGTTTGGATACGCATGCACGAGCGCTGCAAGAAGGCATTAAAATTCATGGTTGTACCGTACATTTTGTCACTCTGCAATTGGATCATGGTCCCATTGTGATTCAGGCAGCGATCCCTGTATTACCCTATGATACTGAAAAAACGCTGGCAGCCCGGGTTTTACACCAGGAGCACTGTATTTATCCTCAGGCCATACGCTGGTTTATGGAAGATCGGATCAAACTCAGTGAAAATCGCGTTGAAGTCATCAATTCCAATGTCCATGAGATAGCTCTCTATTCGCCAGGATTACCCGAATGAAATTTCTATCATCCATCTTTCTGCTTTGGATACTCAGTTTCTCAGCATTTGCAACGGATATACCTTCACGCATTGATATTAGCTACTCCGTGACCACGGATATCGGCCATGGAGAACTGAATGAAGTCGTGGAAATTAAACATAACAATAACTCATATCGTTATAGTATCACCAGCGAGGCACAAGCTACTGGCATCTATAAACTCATAAAACCCGGCAGTATTGTCCGTCATAGCGAAGGGATCATTACAAAACATGGATTAAGGCCTTCTCGCGCCTTCGAGAAACGCGGAAATAAAGAACCCAGCGTGGCTGATTTTGACTGGAAAAACCATATCATAAAGCTTCAACATAAAGGAAAAAGAGAACAGGAAAAATTACCGGAAGGTACTTTGGATCGTTTAAGTCTATCCTATAATTTTATGTTCGCTCCTCTGCCTAAGCATCATGTAGAGATATACGTCACGGATGGGCATAGTCTGAAACTATCGCGTTACACAGTCACGGAAGAAATACTCAACACACCGATAGGAAAACTTGAAACCATCGCATTGACAAGGCAAGAAGAAAAAAACGCCAAAGTTAAAAGAAAATTATGGCTTGCGCCAAACAATCACATGCTGCCTGTCCGCGTCGTCTCCATCGAAGAAGATGGCCGCGAACTCGAGAAAATAGTTACCGGAATTAACATTAGCTATCAAGCCGGTCATTAATCGGCTGATAAAGCCCCCATAGGAAATCAATGCAATTAACTTCTTTTCAGCTGGATGCCGCTGTTGTCGCAATACGCACCATACTTCCTTTGGAATACCCTGCCGATGCAATTATGCGGCGCTTCTTCCGCGAGAACCCTATGCTCGGCGCACAGGATCGCGCATTCATAGCAGAAACAGTCTTTGGCATTTTACGCCACCGTTTTTTTCTTGAAAGCCTCACAGAACTCACAACGCCTCGTTCACTGGTTTTAGCTTATCTGGTTAAATTTCAAGGCATGAATTTACGTGAATTAGTGTCGTTCATCAGTGAAACCGAAACAAAATGGCTATCAGAAATCAAAGCCATCCAATCAGCCTCGCTGCCACTGGCTATCCAGGCAGAATTTCCCCAATGGCTGGTAGAGAAATTACAGCATTTCATGTCTGACGCAGATATTCTCAGCCTGGGGCTTTCCTTACAGAAACCTGCACCACTTGACCTGCGGGTGAATACATTCCTCGCCAAACGGAATCAGGTCCTTGAAATGCTCAATCAGGAAGGCATTGAAGCACAGGAGACCCCTTATTCTCCCTGCGGCATCCGGCTTACCGGCAAACCGGCAATCAATCGTCATACACTTTTTCTGTCCGGAAAAATAGAAGTTCAGGATGAAGGCAGCCAATTACTTGGATACTTGCTGGCGCCCAAACGAGGTGAAATGGTTGTCGATTTCTGTGCCGGGGCTGGCGGAAAATCGCTGCTACTGGGCGCATTAATGAATTCCAAAGGGCGTCTTTATGCTTTCGACGTCTCGGAAAAAAGATTGAGCAATATGAAACCGCGCTTTAAGCGCTCAGGTTTGTCCAATTTGCATGCTCAACGCATCACGCATGAGAACGACATCAAGGTCAAGCGCCTGACGGGAAAAATAGATCGGGTGCTGGTGGATGCGCCTTGCAGCGGTCTTGGAACATTGCGGCGCAATCCGGATTTAAAATGGCGCCAATCCCCTCAAAGTATTGAAGAACTGAAAATAAAACAGGCCGCTATTCTTTCAGCGGCGGCTGATTTGCTCAAACCGGGCGGCCGGCTGGTATATGCAACCTGCAGTTTCCTGCCGGAAGAGAACCAGGCAATCATTAACGATTTCCTGGCTGCGCACCCTCAATTCGCCTTGTTAAACTGCTCCGAATTGTTATTACAACAAAAAATACCACTGGATACGGGCGAGTTCTTGCAATTATCCCCGCAAATACACCAAACCGATGGCTTCTTCGCTGCGGCTTTAACCCGTATTGAAGTGATAGCAGAATGAACCATTAAACAACGCGCGCGCTCTTGCTTGTTGACTGCAACAAAACCGGCAAGATAATCAGCACACACACCAAAGTCAGAAACACTCCCACAGCAAGCAGCAATCCCATGCTGGCAGTTCCCTGATGCAGGGAAAACGCCAGACTTCCGAAACCTGCCAGCGTTGTTAGTGCGCTATAATAAATGGCACGCGCTGTACTGGTATGCAACACGTTCTCATAAACCACCCCGGTATTGCGGCTCCTGTGCACTATATGCACGCTACAATCAATACCGATACCCAATAGCAATGGCAATGCAATAATATTGGCGAAATTAAAAGGTATCTCTAATAAAACCGTGCTGGCACCCGTAAATAAAGCGGCCAATAACAGGGGTATTAATACCAGCAGGGTAGAAGTTACATTTCTAAGCAGCATCAATAACGCTAACACGACACCTAACAGCGCCAATGAAAAAGCATGTATAAATGCATCCACCACAGCTTCACCGGCTTCCAGACTGATCACAGGTGCGCCGGTAGCATTGGGCGCTATCTTCTGAACAGCATGCACGAATCTGCGCAAGGCATCGTTATCATTAATATTTTCGGCTGGATAAACCGCAATGCGATAAACACCATCGCTACTGCGCCAATGCGAGCTTAATGAAGCCGGCAATGTTTCCTGCGTGAAAGTTTGTGCCTCCAGCGCCACTTGCAGGCGTTTCATGGAATCAGGCAGCAAGCTGAGCAAATCACTACTGATCACACGTAATAATTGTCCATTCCCATGATCATTTTCTATCGCATCCTTATCCAAACGAACCAACAGATTAGCAAGCGCTACGTGCAGTGCGCGGGCAGATGCCGCCGCCGCATGATCAGGTTGCTCAGCAACAAACTGACTCAATGCACTATTCAGTTTCTCCAGCGCCACTCTCTGCTCCGCAACAGTATGATGATCAGGATTCAGAAACGCGGTGGAGGAAAAAGAAACAGGCCCCAGCGTCATGGCCATTTCCTCAATCAAGAGACTTTTTTCTTCCTGCTCTTCAGGCACTAGATCAAGAATACTGATCACTTTATTAACTTCTGGCAAAACCCTGAGTTGCTGCACAACTTGTTCTGTATCCTGCAAACCATCTGCTAATATATTGATATGCCAAGGTGAGTCTTCAGTATTTCCCAGCAATTCCTGAAAGGTCTCCACCGATTCTGCACGTGGATTGTTCAGATTCAGCAAATTATAATCAAACTTGACCTGGGATAGCGCCATGCCGGAAGCCAGAACGGCAATGACTGTCAAAACATAGACCCATTTTCTAAAGTGTCTTGGTAGATCCATGATTTTATTGATTGATTGAATGGAGGTTGCTGATTTTTTGACTTGTGTTGGAAAATATTTTTGTAAGGCAGGAATCAGCGTCATCGTAATCAGAAAACTGATCAACATACCTGTGCCCGATATCAAGCCCAGTTCTGCAACGCCCTGATAAGTCGTTGGCATAAAAGCATAAAAACCAATCGCAGTAGTGATTGCACAAATCAGCAGCGCCTGCCCCGTATCACCGCCAGCTTTATATAATGTCTCTGAAACAGGCCGGTTTGATTTTCTCAGTTCCTCGTGCCGCAACAAAAAATGAATGGCATAATCAACACCAAGGCCTATATATAAAACAGCGAATGCAATGGAGATCAGATTCAGATGCCCTACAGCCATAGTGGCAAATGCTGCCGTCAGCAATAGCCCAAAAATCAGACTCAGCAATACGGTCAATACCGCTCCGGCAGAACGCAATGCCATGAATAGCACAACGGCCACCAGCACCAATGCCAGCAATCCGGCATTCTGAGCACCGCGCATTGCACTATTAAGTTCATCATAGGCTAGCGCCACTTCACCTGTAATGCGCAATTTCTCAACGGCACCGGATGTAAGACCCATATCTTGCGCGGCAGTACGAATTGCATCGATCGGTTGTTCTGCGGCAAATAATTGAGAGTAATCAAGCTTCGGTTGTACGATAACCAGTTCCTGATAAGTTTCTTTTTGTGCTTCGCCACCCAATAATGCTTGCCACGACAATGCACGGGATTTACCGGCAAGCTGTGCATCCAATGTTGCAGCGACACCATTCAATACCGGCTCCAACTCCAGCTTACGGCCGGTACGTAATTCTTCAGTGGCTTGTGTAAGAACATCAGCAAATGTGTAAAGCGTGGGGCTTTCGGCGATGCGTGCAACCAATGGTTGTGCGGCGGCCAGATGGTCGGTAATGCGCCCCAATTCAGATATGCTCTTGAAAAGCAGGCCATTCTGTTCGAAAAAAGGCTCTCCACTTAAATAATAACTATGGGGGAATTGCGCGCTGTTTTCTTGCAGATAAGCATTAAGACGTTTCGCTGCCAGATGCGCTTGCTCGGGTGTTGGCGCATCCAGTACCAGCAGCAACGTGTCTTCATACTGGGAAAACGATTTTTTATAGCGCTCATGATTGGCGCGAAAAGGCACATCCTCAGAGAGCATATCATTCGTATCGGTATGCACTCCGAGAGTATTGACGGTATAAACCGTACTCAGCGAAGTCGCCAATAATACGAACAGAATGACCCAAAGAGCATTTTGATAGGAAAAATCAACCCAACGCGCAAAAACCCGGTAACTATAACTGTGTGAAATTCCCACGTTCAAGAAATCCTTCAGGAAAAAGTGAAGCCATTCTATTATTAATTCTGCTGAGTCAGAATAATCTTTTCCTTAAGCATTTCAATCAGTGCCTGGAAACCGTCCCGTTGCAAAATAGCACGATATTCTCCACGCTTTATTGCAAGATCACTCACACCGTCAAACAAGATATTGGCAATACGCCAATGCCCTTCTGTTTGATGTAAAACATAATCAAAGTTCACTGTACCGCCATCGGATTTAATTAATTGACTGCGCACCAGAGCCTGTTCACGCGGCAAAATACGTTGCTCTATGATCTGAAATTGCTCTCCCCCATACTGGGTAAAGCGGCCTGCATAAGTAGCGATGCTCAGTTGCCGGAATGTATCAACAATCAGATCTTGCTGTTCTTCACTCAATTGCGACCAGTACGTTGCACCCAGTATTGTTTTGATAATCAGGTCAATATCATGAGACTGATCAATCACAGTCTCCAGAAACTTGAATCGTCCTTCGTAACCCAGTTGCTCACCTTCACGCATGACTTGAAGCAAGGACAATTGTAATTGATGAATAACCTGTTCCGGATTCTCAGGTTCTGAATTGGCTGCATTGAGTGCTGTCGTAATGGATAGCAACATTACCAATGCCCAGCACCATCCAATCAATCTAACTGTTTGTTTTACTTTCATATCGACGATCTTTCCAACAGGCGCGCTCCCCTTGCCAGTATCGCAACGCTGATGTCCAAGTCATGGCAAGATACAGAGTACCGATTATGGGCAATGTCAGCCCCCAAAGCGGGGAACGCTGATAATAAATTAAAGTGGGCATATAGGTAAAGAACATAGCTACCCATGCCAATACGCTCACCATATAAATTTCCTGGGCGGATTGCAACAGAAATGCAAGAGGTGCTGCCCAAAACATTGATATCATGATCAATGTGCAAATGACAAGTAAAATAATCGAATACCTTAATTGGGTGAATGCAGTACGAGCCACCATCTCCCATATTGGTTTTAATGCTTCATAACCACGGTGGCTACGCGCCGCATGACTGAGTCCAATCCAGGTACGCAAACCGGTGCGCTTGATGTGTGTTGCCAAGGCGCAATCGTCAATCAGCGCATTATGCAGATTGGTAAAAGCACCTACAGAACGCAACACCTGAGTTTCCACCAAAATACACCCTCCTGCAGCGGCTGCAATACGTGACTCCGGCCTATTTGCCAACCCAAAAGGGTATAACAGTTTAAAGAAAAATATAAAAGCAGGCATTAGTAAACGCTCTATGAGATTTTTCATAGGTGGTTCAGCCATCAGCGACACAAGCGTCAGATTTTCATCGCGCGCTTTTCTCTGCAATTCAGTAACAATCCCAGGTGCCAGCTCAATATCGGCATCCAATAATAACGTATAGGGTGTCCTGACTTCGTGTAACCCCTGTTCCAGCGCCCATAGCTTCCCGCTCCAACCTGGAGGCGGGGTGGTGCCTGATATCACCTGTGCGCCGCAATGTTTAGCCTGCTCGGCGGTATCATCCGTAGATTGATCATCAATGACGATGATGCGCACATTCTGGCCTTGCGCTCTCACTCCACTGAGGGTGTGCCCGATATAAGGACCTTCATTACGCGCCGGAATCAATACAGTAATATCACTCAGTATTTCATTGGAGTTTGCAGCGGTCCCCGTTTCTATTTTCTCACGAGTGCTCCAGGGACGCCATGGAAACAGTATTAATGACCACCAGCATAACGCACCAAAAGCAGACACGTATAATACCAACTCTACCATCATTCTTGCTCACAGCAGATTTCAAGAACCCGTATCGACACCCTATCTATGTTTATTTGTTAATCAGTGTGACCGGTATATCGGAAAGCTTTTTGGGCGTTTTGTCTTCTTCAGTTGCCCATTTGGGAGTGGGCTCAGCCACCATATCACCCGTGGTTTTTGGTCCCTTCAGCGAAGTAATCAGTGCTTTCCATGGATGTTGCAGCGTATCTTCAACAGCGGTTGCTTCGTACCCGCAATGAGCCATACATTGAGCACATTTTGGATTATTCGCAGTGCCATACTTTTCCCAGGGCGTATCATCAAGAAGCTCCTGGAAAGTTTTTGCATAGCCTTCATCCGACAACAAGTAACAAGGCTTCTGCCATCCAAATACATTGCGGGTTGGATTGCCCCACGGCGTACATTCATAACTCTGATTTCCTGCCAGATAATCCAAATAAAGCGCCGAGTGATTCAATCTCCATTTTCGCTTCAGCTTCTTGCCCAACTCAAAAATGCCACGGAATAATATCTTCGTATCCTGGCTTTTTATAAAAACATCCTGCTGAGGCGCTTTCTCATAACTAAATCCCGGAGCAATCGTTGCAGCCTCAACCCCCAATTCCATCGCATAATCCAGGAACTCGGCCACATCCTGCGGTGTCTCGCCCTGAAATAGCGTACAGTTGACTGTGACCCTGAAGCCTCTCTCCAGCGCCAGTTTTATCGCTTCAACCGCGCGATCAAAAACACCCTCTTGACAAACCGAAGCATCATGGCGTTCTTTCATGCCATCCAGATGGATCGAAAATGTTAAATAAGGCGATGGGGTATAGTCATCAATTTTCTTCTTTAACAAAAGCGCATTGGTACACAAATAGACATATTTCTTACGCTTAATGATGCCCGCGACAATTTGCGGCATTTCTTTATGTATCAGCGGCTCACCGCCTGGAATTGAAACCATCGGCGCACCACATTCGTCCACTGCCTGCATGCACTCTTCATACGAGAGGCGCTGATCGAGAATTTCTTCCGGATGTGCAATTTTCCCACACCCTGCACAGGCCAGATTACAGCGAAACAAAGGCTCCAACATCAGTACCAAAGGATATTTCTTAACCCCTTTTAACTTCTGCTTGATTAGATAACTGCCAACTGCAATCTGTTGACGTAAAGGAACTCCCATGAGCAAAACCTCCAAAAGTACTTCAAAAGCAAGTGAATGACCGGCACTACCAAAAATAATAAAAATGAAACTAATTGAAATTAACTAAAATCTGTAAGCGGGTAACAAACAATGCCAGGTAGTAAAGGCAGTTAAATAATCAGCCCGCTCTCCAAAACAAGGCGGCTTGGCTTATATTTTAGCTGAGGAATTTAAACATTAAAATAGAGATCCACGCCAAACAATAACCGTTAAGTTGTTTAACTTCCATAAATCCATATAATGGCCTGGAAAAGCTTGAAAACCAGTTTTATTTAAACGTTCAACTATAGAACATGACCCTCTCTATAGCAAATATTTTTAAATCAACTAGAAAAATTGAAGGCACGGACATCAAAAAAGCAAGTTATGCAAACTGACTTACTCATTTAAAAAAATTTAAACATCAGTTATTAACACAACACATCAAGAGCCTATGGTTCTTGATGTGTTTGAACCTGGTAAATCGTTTCTTCACTCCTAGAAATCAACGCCCAATGCGCGCAATGTTTCCTTGGTCAATTTACCGGCAGGAATGTTGTTTTGTTTCTGGAAACTCTCAATAGCAGCCACAGTTCTGGCGCCACTGACGCCATCAACCGGACCAGGATTTAATCCCGCGTCCACAAGCGCTTGCTGAACTTTACGCATGATAGCAGGCGTTGCTTTTACAACATCAGCTCCATCATCAACTACCTTCGCTTGATCTTCATTGGTAGCAACAACAATATCTGCAGCAGCGCCGTCTTCAGCACTTTCACTATCTACATCAGCGGGCGTTTCCAATCCAGACTCAAGACTTTCTATACTTTCCACTTCATCAATGCTGGTGATTGGCTCAGCGATTGTAGCCACACTTTGAGCAGGTTCAGTGACAACTTCCTTGCTTTGCTTGGTGGGATGTGGTTCTTTTGGTTCAACAAGCGGTTTGCATCCTAATAACAGTCCTGCTGCTAACAAAAGAATAGTGTAAGTTGTTAGAGTACCGGTTTTGCGAGATTTCATTGTTATCCTCCGTAAGTATGTAAACAAAGTCATTCATCGTGAAAATCCAAAAAAATACATTCACGTTTTAATGATAAATCGAAATACCTTCAATGTCTTAATTAATTAGACACGAAAAAGAAATACAATCATTCTGTTTTTTAGTACATGAGCTAATTTATAATGCTGCAAATATGAACTATCACACTTTTCTGGCCGCAACGCAAACTGAATCCGTTAATGATCGGTCTCACCTCTTATAAACAGGATTTACGTTTAATCGGTGGCGGGCACGCCCATGTCGCTGTGATCAAGAAATGGAAAATGCGCCCTGTTCCTGGCGTCAGAGTCACACTCATCAGCACAGATACGCTAACACCTTATTCAGGAATGCTGCCGGGATTAATCGCGGGGCACTATACTCTCGAAGATTGTCACATTGATTTGCGGAAACTTTGTCAATGGGCCGGCGTTCAGTTTATTCCCAGTGAAGTTGAACATATCGATCCGCTCGCCAAAAAAATTTTCTGCCGCCAGTATCCTCCTCTGCGATATGATCTATTGTCTATTAATATTGGCTCCCAACCGGCACTCAACAACATCCAGGGTGCCACTATGCACGGCCATCCGATCAAACCGGTCAGGCAGTTTCTACAAAATTGGCACCAATGGCTCGAAACAGCTCAGACATCCAATGGTTCAAAGCGAATCGTTGTCATTGGAGGCGGCGCTGCCGGCATTGAAATACTACTGGCCATGCATTACAAACTTTGCAACACAACGGCCATCCACGCAAACTTTACTCTGGTTTGCGCTGATCAGTCTATCCTGAGTTCACATAATGAGCGCGTGCGGGCATTCTTTAAACATCACTTGCAAGCACTGGGCATCACCATCATCAGCGGAAAACACGTTATTTCCATAAACGAGCGCCAACTGACACTGAATGATCATTCAACATTGGATTATGATTTTTCCGCTTGGGCTATTCATGCCGGTGCGCAGCCCTGGCCGGCAGAAAGCGGATTGCAGTGTGACAACCGGGGTTTTATCCAGGTTGATCAATACCTCCGCAGTATTTCACATCCGGACATATTTGCAGTTGGAGACAGCGCCGCGTTCATGCCCGCATTACCCAAAGCGGGCGTTTATGCAGTACGCCAGGGGCCGGTCCTGGCAAGAAATATCATCGCTCAACTCGGAAACCGTCCTCTCCAGCCTTTTAAGCCGCAGCAACGTTTCCTGAACTTGCTCACCACGGGCGGCCATCATGCTGTCGCTTCGCGCGGTCCGTTGTTTGCAAGCGGAAAATGGGTCTGGTTGTGGAAGAATTATATTGACCGCACCTTTATGGCACGGTTCAATCCGCAACCGATGACCCATAAAAACAGCCCGGATGGCGACACAACCCCTATGCGATGCGGCGGTTGCGGCGCAAAAGTTGGCAACAATGTACTACAAAATGTTTTGGCGCAACTGGCGATTCAACCCCACGCGGATGTTGTAAGCGGACCGGGAGACGATGCCGCCATCATTAACCTGCCATCCAATACACAGTGGTTACAATCCGTCGATTTTTTCAGAAGCTTTATCGAAGATCCCTATTTGCTGGGACGTATTGCCGCCATTCATAGCCTGGGAGATATCTACGCAATGGGCGGAACACCTCATTCCGCTCTGGTGACCGCCGTTATCCCGTATAGCAGCGAACCCATCATGCAGGAAACCTTGCTGCATTTAATGCAGGGGGTATTAAAAACCTTGAATGACGAAAATACCGCCCTGATTGGCGGGCACAGTGGCGAAGGACCTGAAATGGCTATCGGATTGACTGTTAACGGAATCCTTGCGACAGGCAAAGCCCTGAAAAAATCCGGCTTAATGCCCGGCGACCATCTGGTTCTTACCAAGCCGATCGGCAGTGGCGTTTTACTCGCCGCCAACATGGCCGCTCGCTGCCAGGGATTGTGGCTTGACCAGGCGCTCACCTATATGCTTCAAAGTAACCGGGCTGCCGCAACCATCCTGCGTTCCTTTGCCGCACAAAGTTGTACCGATATCACCGGCTTTGGTCTGCTCGGGCATTTACAGGAAATGTTAATCGCCTCTCAAGCCAGCGCCTCAATATCGTTGGATGCCATCCCAGTGATACAAGGCGCGCAACATTGCAGCTCGCAAGGCATACAAAGCACGCTTTTCTCCGCCAATCAGCAGGCCAGCCAATGCCGGCTGGATACTGAACAACACCCAAGCTACGCTTTACTCTTCGACCCGCAAACTGCCGGGGGCTTATTAGCCGGAATACCCGCCCGGCACGCCGATGAATGTCTGCGCGCACTGACCGAAGCGGGTTATACGGCAGCCCGGATTGGAACCGTCAAGCCCTATGACAGCCATGCGCTGATCACATTAACCGGTCAACCCGCCGATACATGAAACCCCCTTGCCCATTCCAGCACTTCCGTATAGCTTCCCCTGAAAATGACCGATTCTTTATTTCTCTCAATCTGGTACGCATACATCGGATCATAATACTCAGTCAGCAAGACCGTTATCCAGGCTTCATGCTCCTGGATATTTCCCGTGTTCGCTTGAGTCTTCAGCGCCTTTGCCAGAAGATCATGCGCGTATTTAAACCGCTCCAAACCCAGCCGTTTCTGAATTCGCGACAGGCTCTCATTAAGATAGGCGCTAAAATGTTCAAAGCCATTCCCGGAATGCTTCATCTGAAAAGCTGCCAGCATATCCGTAATATATTCCTGCAGAACCCGCTGAATGCGAAACTCCAGCGGCATTTCCACCAATGCTAAAGGCGATCTTCGCATGGTTTGGAAAAAAGCTTCCGGGATCGCTATCGTGCCGATATTTCTGCTTTCATCTTCAACAAAAAGCATGTTCCGGCCTGATGCCGCCGCATGCGTCATGCGCAACAAATCAATAGCCAGGGTGTGCTCAAAGTTGGATTGCGTAGGCTGCTGATTAACCGTATGCCCAAAACTGGAACCACGATGCATGGCATGTTTCTCTAAATCAATACTGGAAGCGATCTCATTAATCAAAAGCGTTTTGGCCACACCCGTCTTTCCGCCTATTCTGATCATGGGAAGATGAATCGCCGCATCATCAATTACCTGCATGAGATATCGCCTGAGCGCCTTATACCCCCCTTCAATCAACGGCACAGCAACACCCGCTTCATTCATCCATTGGCGCGCCAGATTTGATCGCATGCCTCCCCGCCAGCAGAAGATGTGTGTATCAGGGTTCCTGGCCACAACATCACACCAGTTCTGAATGCGCTCCTGTTGCAACCCGCCCTGCACCAATTGGTGACCCAGCTTGACAGCCGCTTCTTTCCCTTCCTGTTTATAGCAGGTCCCAACCAAATGGCGCTCATGATTATTCAGAATGGGCAGGTTAAACGAATTGGGCAAACTGCCTTTAGCAAACTCACCTTCAGAACGAACATCCAGAAACGAAGGTTCGTGCCGCAATAAATGATGAAAATGCTCCGCAGTCACTAAATAATCTGACATTGTTTCCGGTATAGGTTTAATCATTCCGCAACATTAGCATTTTTTATCCGCCCCGGCGCTACTTCCCCGAACGCTTGCCCAGTATCTCCGGCAAATCCCGCAGAAACCGCCCGGCGCCGGCCATCTGACGCCGCAGCAACACCCAGTCTTCCGCTCGTTTCCTGGCATCCAGACAACGTATCAGGCGCACTCTGAGCGCTTCATCCTGATGATCCAGTATGGCTGCCCAAAGCGTGTCGTCCACATTATAAACTTTGCCCTCCGACAGACAGACGGGAATGATCTGTTCAACCGGCACTGCGAGATCCGTGGCAATTGCCCGCACTGCGGCACTGATATTGACTGCCTTGATATCCAGCCGGTTATTCAAATCATAAGGCGGATGCCATTCACTCACTGGCCGCAGTCGATCAATATAACTGGCCGCCACCAGCAAAGGAGGCGGGTGGCGATCTGTTCGCGCCGCCTGGGATGCACGCAAAGCATCCAAACGGTCGCGCTCGATCTGCCGATCCGGGCGATTGGCCGGGCTGATCCATAAAATCAAATCGGCATTTGCGGCCGCTGCCAGCATTTGTTTATCGTCAAAGAACGGGCTGTCACATCCCGGACTGTCGAAGATCAGTGCCTGAGTTAATCCTTCGCGTGACAAAGCGAATGGTTTCAGCGCCTGGGTTGTATCGGGCAACACATCGGCAGCCGCCGTGAGTTTTCCAAATAACGCATTGATCAGACTGGATTTGCCCGCATTCGCCCGCCCTAAAACAAGAATACGCAGCGGTTCTGCAATGATCTTTGCAGTTTCCTCGGCTTGCTTTATATCCGCTTTGGATAACGGTACCGGAGTCGCCGTAGGTTCTTCATCCCCCAACGGCAAGCGGCCGCTATAAAGATCAATGGCGTAATAGCCCACCTTGCAGATATAGGCGCGCAGGAACCAGCGGTGCAATTCGTTTCTGGCCTGATCGAAGCTGCGCTCGCGCAAATGCCGCCAAACCTCGCCGAGCAGCGCATTGACGGGATTAATGATCATCCGGCCAGCCCGGTAGATATTAAATGCCTGTTCCGCTTTGGCTGTCCAGCGTTGTATGCGAAACAGATCACCGATGGTCAGGCGGTTGCTGAAAGGTATTTTCTCGGCCACATCGCGGCGCAAATCACGGCTTGCGCGCTCGATAATAAACAGAGTATGCGGCACCGTCAGTTCGAGCAATGGTTTTTCCACATCCGGGTAATAACAGTGCGCCACCGTTTCCATCGTTTTCTGTCCCAGTTCCAGCATCCACGTTCCCTCTTCCAGAGGCCAATTCTCAGGGTTACAGGTTTCCGCCAGCGCTTCGACCTGTTGCCACACGCTATCGGCACTTGGCGGCCAATCGGGATTGGGTTCGGTCACCGCTTCCGTTAATAATCGACGCTCACGCCGCACCAGCCATTGCTGCAAACCATACCCCAGACCGCCGCAAACTACCATGGCGATCAGCCAATATTGCAGATTGCCGCCCTGCCACAACCAGAACATGCCGAAACCCAGCAACGCCAGTACCGGCAATATCAGCAGGATAAGTACCAGTAATCGCAGCGGATCAATGGCTGGCAGCGGTGTTTTCATTCGGATTTACCCCGCAACCGATCCTTGAGTATCGATGCGCCACGCTCCAGTTCCTCCGCATAAATGCGGCGTAACGACTCAGGATCCACATTCAAGCCATCCTTACGCCGGACAAAGAAATACACCGCCGCTTTACCCAGCGCATAGGTAGTCGCGCCGCTGGAACTGGCGCCCCATACAGCACCCACCGTTTGTCCCCAGAAAGGAATCACCTTGGCCACGGCACGGCTCACCATTCGCGTCAAATAACCGGATGCAATCCCTGCGCCCGCCAATCCCAGGAATTCCGTGATGGTGCTTTTATCCCAATGCTGCCCATAGAGCACCGCCAGACTATGCAAGAGTTTTGCCTGTACCGCCGATACCGCCACCAGATCCACCACCGGCAGAGCGCCCAGTCCTGCGGCTGTCAGCGCATAACCTGCAATATGCTGGTGCGCGGTACGCGCATACAGGTCATGCACTTCTTTGTCGCCACTTAACTGGTGTTGCAATCCCAACGATGAAAGCGATTCAATCGCCTGCCACAGCGCTTCCAAGCCATAATCCGGCGGCACAAACCCATCTTCAGGTAGCGTTAAATCCACCGCCACCCAACGCACTGGCGCAAAGCCGGGTAATGACTTCATGGCGCTGCGCTGTGCCTGTAAAGCACGGCGCAAATCAAGCGGAACTGTCTCCGGCAATGGTTCATCCGCATAAGGCCAGGGCTGCACATGCCCGCATTCAGCGGGATAAAGTTCATGCAAGCCAGTCTGCACGATCAGCACAGGCCATTCGGGATGACGCCGACGGATGGTATGCAGCACCTCAAACACTGCGGCCTGATTGACATCAGACACTTTCATGACTGCCACCAGCAAATGCGCCTGAGATTCGCAATGATGAATATCGTCACCCGGATCATAGGAAACCTCGCCCAAGCCGCGCGTATCCAGAAACCTGACAACCGGCACATCCGCCGGGAAATCGTAAAAACGCGAACTGCGGGTGCATGGCTGAAAACCATTGCCGATCTCAGCCGCTTCGCTACCCGTCAATGCCCTGATCATCGAAGTCTTGCCCGCCTGCGTTTTGCCCAGCAACCACAGCACAGGCACCGGCATCCTGGTGCGCGCTTCACGCAAAGATGCTTGCAGCAGCTTCTCATCGACTTTAGGTTCCAGCAAAGCCGTGCGTAGCTGCTCCCAGTAATCCGTCCAGTTTTTCAAATCGCTCAGTTTCATCAGGCAATCATCTTATCATCAGTGCAAGGCAGGTTTAAGCGGGAATCATCATTCATTGGGTTTAATGTGATAAAACTCACAAAGCATTTTAAACAAAAAACAGTACAATCAGCCTGATATCCT
>ERZ1292625.2147-Hain-H41-01um-R1-2147-length-19382-cov-5_pt1 | contig 19382 bp, 16 predicted proteins | sample MGYA00564400_ERZ1292625 | MGnify/ENA primary metagenome ERZ1292625 (study PRJEB36523, sample SAMEA6512639) | groundwater metagenome | collected 2019-01-08 | study: AquaDiva: Metagenomics assemblies of 32 groundwater samples
ATAAAATTTGCAAAAACATTAAAAATTGAAGGTCAGGTAGTATTTACTGGATTAGTTGATCAGTCAAAAGTTTTTGAAGAGACAGCGATCTGTTTATTTACAATTGGGCCTGCTTTAACCGAGTTTAATCCAAATTACATTCTCCAATCACTTTCTTTTGGAAAGCCATTTCTCATCAGTAAAGAAAACGGCTTTCCATTTGAAGTGCCAGATGGCTTCCTTTTTGATCCCAGAGATGAATCAGAACTAGAGAGTCGCATAAATAGTTTTTTGACAGTAGATGGTTATACAAAGGCTTTAAATCAAGCAAGGTCGATTGATTTCAAAATGTCTTGGGACGATGTCATGATTAGTAATCTTAACCTTATTAGACAGCTTTTAAATGGCCAGAAATAAGGGCATAATGGTATCAATGGAAAAAATAAATCTCAGAGTTCTAATGATATCTAGCGACCGTAATATTCTTGTGACCGAGAGTGCTGTGACAAGTCGGATAAATGAATATAGAAAAATTGCAGATGAATTGCATATAATTCTCTTGTCTGACAAAAAACATAATTTGAAGCCAGCGAGGCTTTTTGAAAATGTCTGGGTTTATCCAACAAATTCAGACAATAGATTTTTGCGACCGATGGATGCGGTGAGAATCGGAAAGAAAATCACATGTTCTCTCATTACCACTCAAGACCCGTTCGAGTGTGGTTGGGTCGGCATGAGACTTAAAAAGTTAAAAAAGATTCCACTTGAGGTTCAGTTACACACTGATCCATTCTCGGTACATTTTGCTGGCGGATTGTTTAACATTATACGTAAATGGATAATGAAAAGCGTACTAAGGCAAGCGGATAGTGTCCGTGTAGTTTTAAGATCAGTTGGAGACGAACTCATGGAGAAGTATGGGGTCAAAAATATTTCTGTACTGCCTATATATATTGACAGGACACGAATTGAAGGCAGATTAAAATTTGATTTGCACGATAAATATAGATTCAAAACAGTTTTGCTAATGGTTACACGTCTCGCAAGGGAGAAAAATATTAACACGGCTCTTGAGTGCCTCAAGAAGGTGCGACACAAATTTCCAGACACTGGAATGGTTATTGTGGGTTCTGGAACCGAGAAGTTCGAAGAACAAGATGGGGTCGTCTTCGTCGAATGGCAAGAAGATTTGAGTTCCTTCTATAAGACCTCTGATATATTCATCCAGACTTCTGACTTCGAGGGCTACGGCCTCTCACTTGTTGAAGCCGGATTGTCTGGTATGGCAGTGGTTTCGACATCAGTTGGGGTGGCTAAGGAGCTTGTGGAAGAAAAAGATCTACTGATATCTACTTCGGACGCAGAGTCATTTGCAGTAGCCGTCGATAGTCTTATCAATAATAAAGATCTTCGTGAAAGACTCGGAAATAGCCTCAAAAAATCTATCGAAGCCAAAGTTCTTACCAAAGAAGCCTATTTAAATAAGATTAGGGAAAATTGGGAAAAAACTGCCAGAAAATGAAGATTCTAATAATTACGCAGAAAGTGGACGAGTCTGATGATATATTGGGCTTCTTTGTATCCTGGATTGAAGCTATTGGGAGAAAAGTTGATAAAATTGATGTTATCTGTCTTGCTAAAGGAAAATATAATTTATCAAACAATGTTAGTGTTGTGTCGCTAGGCAAGGAAAAAGGATTCCCCAAAATATTTCGGGTCATAATCTTTTATTTCTATCTTTTGTGTATATTACCGAGGGTCGATGGTGTCTTTGTACACATGGCACCAGAATATGTTAAGGCCCTTCATCCACTAAATATTTTTTTTAAAAAACCGATTGTTATGTGGTATGCCCACATAAAGGTAAGTAATACTGCTAAATGGGCCATGGAACATGTTGATTACATTTTGACTCCGTCCAAAGAGAGTTTTGAAATGGATTCACCAAAAGTTATTGCAACTGGTCATGGAATCAACACAGAAATATTCGAGCCCTTGAATCTAGAGCCAGAATTAGATGTTCTGGCCATTTCCCGTATCTCCAGAGTAAAAAGACTGGAAACACTAATAGAAGCAGCCTGGATTCTCAAGGGGCGTGGCAAAAGTCCAAGCATCAGTATATATGGCAAGCCAGCAAGGCCGGAAGATCAAGAGTATTTTGCCGAATTGAAGAGGAAAGTTCGAACATACCATCTCGGCAACATAGACTGGAGAGGAAGTGTGGCCAATATGGATACCCCAAAAATCTATGCTAGCCACAGATTACACGTTAGAATGCAAGGTGGGGGCGGATTTGGTAAAACTGAACTTGAAGCGATGAGCATGGGGATCCCATCTATTGTGCCGACAAGTGTGTATATAAAAGATTTGAATGATTTTGGATCAGGTCTTTATTTCAAAGAAGATGATGCTGAAGAACTAGCGAATAAAATAGAAAAAGTTTTAGCTTGGAATAAGAAAAGGAGACAAAAATATGCTACGATTGCACGCAAACTTGTGGTGGAAAAACATAATGTAAATAATATGGCTGAGAAATTTGTTAATCTATTAAAGTCATGTGTGGTATAGCCGGATTTAACTGGAAGGACAAGAGTCTAGGTGAGAAAATGGGTTCCTGTCTTTCGCATCGTGGCCCGGATGCTTCCGGAGAATTTTTGGATGAGGGTGTAACTCTCTCCCATCGTCGACTTGCGATAATAGATCTCTCGAAAGCAGCGAACCAGCCAATGATGGATTCTAAGAAGAACTTGGTAATCGTTTACAATGGCGAGATCTATAATTATAAGGAACTTAAACAGGAATTGTCGAACAACTATGCTTTTAAAACTGAGAGTGATACTGAAGTGATACTGGCGGGGTATGAGAAGTGGGGTAAAGATGTGTTGAAAAAGTTGAATGGCATATTCAGTTTCGCAATATGGAACAGGCGTGAGAAGGAGCTTTTTTGTGCACGCGACCACATGGGAGTTAAACCCTTCTACTACTCCTATCAGGATGGCAAACTAATTTTTGCATCAGAGATTAAATCCATTCTTGTGCATGATCTGTCGAGGAGACTTGATTTGATAGCTTTCAATGAATATATACGAGTACTTTATGTACCTGAACCAAGGACGATGATAGAAGGCATATTAAAGCTTGCTCCTGGTCATTTCCTCACGCTTAAAAACGGTGATCTGCACATAGAAGAGTATTATGTGTCTAGCAATACTGAAAGTAAGTGGAGCTACAATGAAGCCAAGGCCGCTGTAAAGAAAACATTGGGAGAAGCTGTTGTCCGGCAATTGGTAGCTGATGTGCCCGTAGGGGTGTACCTCTCAGGGGGGATAGACTCAAGCATCGTACTCGCCGCCGCTTCACGGTCAAAGAAAAACATCAAGACATTTTCAATTGGCTTTGATCTAGAAGATAAAGAAGAAGAAGACAAGTTCAATAGAGATTTTTTTATTGCGAAAGAGACGGCAGTATACTTTGGAACTGACCATCACGCTTTATTAATCACTACAAAAGATGTGGCGGATACACTAGAGCAAATAATTGGAAATATTGATGATCCGGTTTCAAATCCAACAGCGATACCGATGGCTCATCTTTCGAAATTTGCCAGGGAAAAGGTGACAGTCGTTCTTACAGGCAACGGTGGAGACGAGCTCTTTGGCGGATATGAACGCTACAGAATGAGCAGAAGAGCTGATATGGTTGGAGCAGTCCCTGGTGCAAAATACTTCTTGCCCAAAAGAATTCGATCTGCCGTTGACATGTCAGCATTAGACCGATTGGTACAGTTTGAATTTGAGAAGGATGGGCGACTTACAAAAGTTTTGAATAGTGCGTATTTTACTCCTGTACAAAACGTTAAAGGGAAGTTTAATAAATATGTTTCTTGTTTTAAGGACAAGACCTCAGCTCTTATGCTTGCTGATTTAAGATCGTGGCTACCGGACCAAGCGCTTTCGCTTGGAGATAAAATGAGTATGCTGGGATCCATCGAGGAACGAGTGCCTTTTCTAGATAAGGAGGTTGTGGACTTGGCCATGAGCCTTCCCCTAAACTTTAAAGTGGGTCCATTTGAGATGAAAAAAATACTCAAAGATGCTTTCAGAGATGATCTACCAAATGCGCTATTTAAGGAGCCTAAGAGAGGGTGGTTCTCGCCCGGCGCAAAGTGGTTACGTCGCAAGGAGATACTTACTATTGTCGAGAGAATTCTTGATAGAGAGTATTACTTTGGCACCGCAGACCTTTTTATATGGGACAGCATTAAAAATATGCTCGATGACCACGTGGGGAAGAAGGAATATAATCTGACGATCATTTGGGCAATAATGACTTTTCAAATCTGGGCAAGAAAATATGGTATCTCAATTTCATGAAAAAAGTAATCATAGTCACGCCTAGGTCACCCTTCCAGGGCAGAGGAGCAGATGAACAAGATCGTCTCTGTGGTATTGAGTGGTTCATCAACAATGGATATGGTGTACAGGTAATAACTAAGACCTTTCCAAGCGATTTTCCTCACATCGAAGAATCAAAAAAACGTCTCAACATCTCTATTACTGGAATTTCTTACAAATATAGAGGCAAAAGATCTCTAGTAAGACTTTTGAGGCGTTTAGTGTGGCCTCCATACTGGGATGGGGCAGCATTTGAATATACTGATCGCGAAATACAAAATGAATTGAAAAAACAAATCGAAGAGTTCAAGCCTGACTTTGTTTGGTTTGACTATACCTATCTTTGGCCTCTGTATCACATACCTTTAAAAAAGAAGATTCCCATAATTACACGGTCAATAAATTTTGAACCCGATCATTTTCTTGATGAAGATGGTAGAACCCCACTCAACTATTTTCTGGTTTTGTTTAAGTATCTTAGTGAAATCACTTCGTTTAGAAAAAGTGCCCATTTTTTTTCCATAACACCTAAGGAGGAAAAAATTTATAGAAAATTTGGAAAAACATCATTAAGCACTTTGCCACTTAGGTCACTTTGCTCAAGACTTGAAGAGAGAGAGACTGTGTGTCATGAAGGCCTACACATTGGTTTTACGCCATCTACTTTTACTGTGAGTCATAATTTACAAGCCTTACTTTTTATTATTCGTGACGTATATCCGCTTCTGCCAGAAGAAGTAAAAAAAATTACTACCATTCATGTTACTGGGAACAAGTTCCCAGAATCACTAAAAATTGAACTTCCTAAATCTGTCAAATACGATGGATTTGTACCAAACTCTATCGATTTTTGGAAAGCTATGGACATTTCTTTTTCCCCATCTTTATTTGGTGCGGGCATGCAGCAAAAAATTTTTGAGCCCATAGCTCTTGGTGTTCCAACTATCACTTCCAAAAGAGGTCTAGCTGATTATCCATTTGAATGTGGTGTACATGTTGTGTGTGCAAGTTCTAAAGAAGAAGTGGTCAGTGCAATAATTGGTTTGTATAATAACAAAGCGAAAGCACAGTCTATATCAAGAGAGGCTCAGAAACTTTCAAGACATTTTTTCTCAAAAACTCGAATAGATTGGATACTTAAAAATGGCATAAGATCATCTACAAAAAAATAGAATGAAACTCTACTATTTAGCAAATGTCAGGCTACCGACAGAGAAGGCTCACGGCATACAGATAATGAAGATGTGTGAAGCGTTCGCCAACCAACACCTTGATGTGGAACTGATAGTACCAAACCGGAAAACTCCAATAACTGATGATCCGTTTGTATACTATAATGTTAAGAACAATTTTAAAATTAAGAGACTCTGGTCGTTCGATCTAGTTCGTTTTGGTCGCATAGGTTTCTGGGTACAATCCATTACTTTTGCTGAAGTTGCTACGTGGTATCTCCTTATGAGGAAGGGATTATTATATACCCGTGATGAGTTGCTAGCAGTGTCTCTCTGTTCAATCGGTAGGCGAGTGACTTGGGAAGCACATATGGGGCAAAAAAACCTTCTGGTAAAGTTTCTTACAAAGATCGGGGTAAGGTTTGTTGTTATTAGTCACGGGCTTAGAGATTTCTATATTAGCTTTGGCGTGCCCGAAAACAAAATCCATGTCGCACCAGATGCGGTAGATATGGGACAATTTTCAACAACTGTTACACGTAAGCAATCGAGACAAGGATTAGATCTTCCAATTGACCAAAAAATTGTTATGTATATAGGCCTTCTTGATGAGTGGAAGGGTTACAGAGTACTTCTTAATGCGTCGAGGTACTTAGAGAAAAAAAATATTCAGGTTGTGGTTATTGGTGGAAGGCACGAGCAAATTGAGGAGTTAAAATCGGATTATCCACATGTAAATTTTCTTGGCTATCGGCCTTACAATGAATTGCCACAACATCAAAAGGCAGCGAATATTCTTGTGATACCGAATTCTTCTGAAACTGTAATTTCAAGTTATTATACCTCACCGTTAAAACTATTTGCACACATGGCAAGTGGAGTACCAATTATTGCTTCTGATCTGCCGTCACTTCGTGAGATTCTTGATGATTCTTCAGCTTATTTTTTTAAAGCAGATGACCCAAAGGATTTGGCACGAATAATAAACGGAATTTTCCTTGAGCCAAATATGGCAGAGGCAAAGGCAAGAAGAGCATTTGAGAAAGTAAAAAATTATTCGTGGAACAAACGTGCAGAAAACATTCTAAAGTTTATTTGCTGAACATCATTATATTAAAAGCCACCAAACTCTGTGGTGTGGTGGCGTGTTGGAAAGTCACTGTAACATTAGAGAAAGTGGTCGCCACGATCAGGTAGAGGGACAACAATCTGATCATCGCTTCTAATCAATTCCTCCAACCACCAGTTAGCAGGGTTGTAAAGACAAGTGATCTCCGCACACTCCGAGGAAGCGTCGAAATCCTCGAGCATTATGCTTAGTGCTCGATGGGTTTCGATCTGGTGCGAAGTGGTGTAGGCGTCCTTTCCTGCCACCCGGGCGTTCTCTACTCCACGCTTGGCCGGACAGTGGAAGACTCCCAGAGGCGAAAGAACTTGCCGAAAGGCCATCATGTGGCAAGTCTTCGGTTGCCGGGTAAACTCGCGCCAGTTTCCTGTCATGAGAACTCGGAGGTTAGTACTTTCAAGAACGAGGAATCTCTCATCCTCAAGAGTTTTCGCCTCCAAAACAGCCGCGGAGATCTGATCGAGAGTCTTCTCCGTGTTAACCATGACGCTAGGATCCATCACTTCCGCTCCATCCTGGAAACGAGTCAGGAACGGTTTGAAGGAAATGTAACTGAATCCGCTTTGCTTCGCGAGTCTTGTAGCTCCCACGATCTCGTGAATGTTTGAAACGACATTGACCCCCTCCGTGCGCTCGGCTCCATCCCACACAATGATGTAGGAAAAACCGATTTGAACTTCCGGATTTGCAGAGCGGATTCTAGGCACCCAGGAGCAAATACCCTCGAGGTTGACAGCCTTACTTCGCGGATTGTGCATCCTCTGGAAGGTATCGTTCGTGCCCGAATCGAGTGAAAATCGAATCCAGTCTCCACTTGAGAGTACTTGGACGGTTCTCTCTAGTACGTCGCCTCGAGACCCGTTTGTGACGATCCCGATCTTGACGTCACGCTCTTTGAGAAAACGAACAGTTTCTTCAAACTTGGGATGGACAGTCGGTTCACCCCCACCGATGAGGATGACACTTCGGAGCCCACCCTGGGCCATGTTGTTGAGGGACTCGAAAAGCTCCGAATTGACATAATTCACACCGGTATTCAGTTTGTCCCAGTCGATGCAGTGACCACAGGCGTAATTGCGGGCCGTGGTCAAATCTAGGTTGATAGAGACAAGCCTGATCTGAGGCATGGGCGGTGTCTCTTCGCCGGCAAGACGTGCTTTTCGAACAGCTCTTTGCCACTCGATGTATCTCTGAACTTCAGGAAGCAACTCTCCTTGCCGTAATTTGGCGGCAAAGTTGTGCTTGGGTGCGATGTTCATACCACCTCCAATTGGTTGGGGTACAGGTCTAATGTAAGATTAGCATTAAGCTAGCCAAGAAACAATTTTCAGTATAATGGGAAGAAATTATCTAGTCTCAAGGATTTGGACACGCTCTGGTTTAGGTGTAGGGGCACGGAGAATACGCGCCAAGCGATAGGTGTATTGGCCCTGCCACAGTTCTAGAATTTGCACGGCAACCTCTTGTGGGAGCATGAAGGGAGTAGTGTCGCGATCCGTTCCCGACCAGAAATTGGTATTCATGCCAGCAGGTCCGACCACCAGAGTCTTTTTAATTCGTTTATCGAGAGAAACAGATTGCGCAAGCATGGCAAGCCCCGCCTTTACTGCAGAGTAAACAGGTTCAGTTTCCCGTGGGATCCATTGAGACGTCGAAGTGATGACGATCAATCCAGCGAGGGATCCTTGTTTCCTAATAATTCGCTGCAGGATAAGTGCGGGGGCTGTGATACCGACATTAACCATCTGGGCTATGTGATTATCGGAGAGCTCGGCAATCTGTCCATTTTCAAAAAATCCAGCCGCATATACAAGCAAATCAATAACAGGAAGCGTGGCTAGCATCTTGTCTAGATCGCTTCTAAGATGACTTAGATCTTCCGTAATGTTAAATTCCAAGAACACTAGTCCTTGCGAAACAAGTTTGGGGGATCTGCCTGTGGTGTATATGCTGGCCCCTTTTTCCAAGAGTTTTGTTCCGATTTCTAAACCGAGGCCAGAGCTCCCTCCGACGATAAGCACATTCATAAGATTATGATAGCATTGAAAATATGTTACAGCGATTCTACAATGTCCTGTTCCTTTCTTCGTCATTCCTCGTTTCTATTTTTTTAGGTAAAGCCAATCGAGGGAACGTGGCCCCTCAAGTAGTTTTGATCGGGCAACTTGCGAAGCTTGGAGACATGGTTTGCACTACTCCCATGTTTCGAGCAGTTAAGAAGAAGTATCCAAAATGTAGATTAATCGTTGTTGGTCTTAGTGGAAACGAGGAACTTTTAAGAGGAAATTCGGATGTGGATGAATACCTAGCTTATACAGGTAACCCTTTCTCGTTATTGAAAAGGATAAGGAAGAGTGAATGTGATTTCGCCTGTATAGCTACACCAAATTTTGTTTTTCTTGCTCTTTTGTATTTGTCTGGAATTCCTCTGATTGCCGTACCTACAATAGTAAACGGCTTCAGTCCTTACGAAACTCGCTCCTATAAATTACTTCGAAATCTGGTAGCCACAGCTCCTCACAGTATGGGTTCCTATGCATCTAGGGAATATTTGCGCCTCCTCGAGTTAATTGGTATTACGGATCGTGACACGACAAAGCATCTCGTCTTTTCTAGGCAGGCTAGTGAACGTATAGATACTTTTTTGGGCACAATTGAAGTCCTTAAAAATGATTTTGTTGTTGGGATTACTCCCGGAGCAGGCAATAAATTAAAGCAGTGGCCACCTGAACGATTTGCTAGACTTTCTGATTATCTTATTCAACAATATAATGCAAGGATTATAATAATTGGGTCAAGAGGGGACATGGAAGAAGGAAAAGAGATGCTCAGTTTCTTAAAAAACAAGGATGGAGTAACTGACACTGTAGGTAATTTTTCAATAGATGAGTTGAAAGCCTTGGTTTCCAAGCTCAGTTTGTTTATAGGTGTTGATACGGGACCCATTTATATCGCAGAAGCTTTTGGGGTGCCTACTATTGATATCATTGGTCCAATGGATGAACATGAACAGCCGCCGAGAGGAAGACTTAATGAAATCGTTGTTGCGGAAAGACTACAGCCAGTAATGCATATAATGAATGCAAGACAACTAGATGAGGTCGAAGCTAGACGACAGGTCGAAGCTATTACTGTTGAAATGGTAACTAAGGCAGTCGACAGAGTTTTGTCTCAACTAAATTTCAACCAAGAACGAGTTTGAGCAGATCTGTCCTAACATTTTTGTTCTCTACTGCTTTTGTGATCTCTTTCATAGTTATCGCGCCCGCTTGGTATGATTCTTTTATTAAATCAATGAAAAATTGTTCCACATTTTTATTTGGATGAGGAAGATAGTGGGTTGGATATTTGCCGAGAAGTTTATGTATTGGCTCGCGGGGAATAATGCCGAATATTTTTGGTAAAGGGTTGATGGTGAAGTCTATTTGGAGGCCGGTTTTCCAAGGTTGAGTGAGTCTATTTGTTGTGTGTAGCATGTGTGTGTCCTTATCTAGCTTATCTAGACTATTCCAGTCTCTAGAGAGCTCTTTAATTTCTGGTTCGAATTTAAGACTCATTATGTCAATGTAATCTGTCTGCTTTTTTTCTAAGGCGCTTAAAAAATCTTTTATTTTCCAATGTTTGAGTTTGCTGTTGTCCATCACCATTACACTGGTATCCCAAGCATCTTTTTTCCTACAAGCAGCAAGAGGCTTACCTTGGAGATCCATGTTCATAAGAGGGGAGATATCACCGATAGCGAAGATATCTGGGTCGATAACTATTGAACGTCCTTCATACTTCATTTTTTCTGGAGGCATGAAGCGGGAGAGGGTGAAGGATTGTAAATCATTTGGGTCATAAGAGATCTCTCTACCACCTCTCAAGTATCTCTTGCCGGCAAAATTCTTAAATTCCTGAAGATCGTCGACATTCAGGATTTCAATTTTTATCAGAGAATCTTTTGGCAGATGTTTTTCTATGGCGAATTTAGCTAGTAGTGCTCCCAGACCTTGTTTGTCGTTTGTATGAATGAAGATTTTGTTCACACGCATATATTAGCAAATTTAAAAACATAAGAAAAAGCCGCCCTTTTGGGGACGGCCGACATCTAGTACAGGGCACAAGTTTCGCAGGCGGTGCCCTTGACGTTTCCATCAAGATGCGCTTGACGGAGGTTTTGGAAAGCGATGCTGTGCCAACCTTCTTCGAGGGAAACCTTGTTGAGATCTGCCATGGTCCATGAACCATTGGCATCAAAACAGCAAGCTGTGAGCATCCCACAAGAGGTGATGTGAGCCTCTGTGAAGACTGCCCAGCAAGGGATTGGATCGACGAGTCCACCGATCCTACCTTGGTTACCAGCTGTCGGTTTGATCCCGAGTTCCACCTCCCTCGCAATCGGTGATCCACCCATTGTGTACGGAGGCAGTTCATAGGTGTGGTCGACGAACGGATCAACACGCTCCTCAAAAAACTTGATCATCCTCTCATGCTGTTCATCGTTGTAGCGAATTCTTGAAGCAGAGAGCTCACAGCGGTGTCCTGTTCGGTCGAGAATCTCATCTCGAATGTCCTTGGCCGCTTCGATGTTTTGTATGGCCATGTGGAAAAGCCGTTCAGGTCTCGCCGTTACTTCAGCGAACTGCTCTGGAGAGTCGTTGTTGACACTCCATTTGAGAGAAGTCAGTCCCGCTTCGATGACAGCTCGCACCTTTTCTGGTGTGGAAATCGTGGCATTCGAAGTCAAGAATCGGCCTTCAAATCCAAGCTCAGTCGCGAGCTTGATTGCAGGAATCAGAACTTCCATGGCGGTGAAAGACTCACCGATATAGAAGAACCCAATTTCCTTGATACCGAAGTCATGGCATTCTCTGATCATCCGCTCGAGAAATGACCACTCCATCGGCTTGGTCGGTTGTGACTCCCGCTTTGTGAGAGCACAGAAACCACACCGAAGGTTGCAGATGCCGGTAACCTCTATCTTGACAGATTGAGGGGGTGGTGGCTTGGGACTACGGTGAGAGATGGGGATTTGTGCTACTCGGTCGATACGCTCTGTGATGGTGGGCACAGGAACTCCTTTTTGTTGGTTGTCAAAGATGGTCTAGAAGGATAATACAGTATCTGGTAATTATTCTCAAGAAAAGTCCTACAAATTTAGGGTATGTTGCTTAGACGGTCTTGAGGGGTATAATGTCGCTAATGAGCAAAGATAAGGGTTCTTTAGATAGAGCCCGGTTCACCCTTGAACAAGAAATATCGTCCATCATTCGTTTAAAAAAAACGATAAAAACCAACTTGGGTAAGGCCATAGCCATTCTTCGAAGTAGAAAAGGAAAGATTATCTTAACAGGTATTGGGAAATCTGGATTTATTGGCATGAAGATTTCCGCGACATTTACAAGCATGGGTAACCCTGCCGTTTTTTTGCACCCGGTAGAAGCTCTACACGGTGATACTGGAATGGTGTCTGATGGGGATGTGGTTATTGCTGTGTCCTTTTCTGGCAATTCTCGGGAAGTTGTAAGAATAGTAAAGTATCTAAAAAAGGAGTTTGCTATTAAGACTATATCTATAACTGGTAATAGGAGGTCACTACTGGCAAGAATTTCTGACGCTAATATTGTTTTGAATGTACAAAAAGAAGGTAGTCCGTATGGTATGGCACCTATGGCCAGTACGACCACTTCTCTTGTCATTGGAGACATGTTGGTTTCTGCCATTACTTCGCTCAGAAACTTCAAAAAATCAAATTTTGCAAAGCTTCATCCTAGTGGTTCTTTGGGTCTGGAATTTAAAACGGTAAAAAGTTACATGACTCCGAGGAAAGAAGTTCCTGTTGTGGTTGAAAAAGCAGATTCTAGAATGATGATTAATAAAATGAATAATAAGCATCCTGGAGTTGTCGCTGTGGTGAATTCAAGTGGCAAATTGACGGGAGTGGTTACAGATGGTGATGTTAGAAGGTTTCTGGTTTCTGGCAGAGAGATAGGAACTGCCAGAGTTAAGGAAATAATGACCAAGAATCCAAAAAAAATAAGAGAAACTAGCTCCTTGAAAACAGCTTTATCTACCATGGAAGATTTTAGAATAACGAGCTTGTTTGCGGTAGATAGTCGTAATAAGCTGAAGGGAATTATTCATATACATGATATTGTTGGTGGAGTGATCATATAAAGACTTTATGGCAGTAATGGATTATAAATATAGTCTCGATTTCCTTGAAAAAATAAATCACTCTGTTTTTGAGGGTAAGCTTGATACTCGTGGAGTTTTTTATGAGGGATACAATATTTGGTATTTTTTTCAAGCTTCTCTGTTTGTTGACATCAAGAAGTTTAGTTTATCTAAAGAGATTCCACCTGAAAACAGGTTATCCATCAGTGGGTTCCTTGTTTCATTATTTTTCTTATTTTTCTCACTTTGTTCCCTGTTTTTTTTGTCTTTAACGAGGAAAAGAGTTATGATCTTTTCGGTAGATTCTTTGTCTTCAAAATTCAAAAGCGATTACAGGATGGAATCTCTCTATAGTTTTTTAGAAACAAAGGATATTGATTTCTTTGAAGTATTCCATACAATCCCGAGTAAAACCACAATGTTTCGTCTGTTCAAAAGAAGCCGCCTCACCATGTATCTTGAGTCGATAGATTTTATGTTTTTTATTAAACAAAAAATAGTCAGCTTTTTTTCCTTACCTAATAAAGATAATGATTTTGTAGATTTGCTGCAGTTAAACGACTTTTCAGATAAAGAAAAATTATTTGCGGCATATTGCATCGGGAAATATTTCAAAGCAGTGCCCATATCGTTATTTAGGATTAAAATGCTCAAAAAGATTATCAAATTTTTGAAAGTCAAAACAATTTTAACTATTGATGACACTCGGCATTACAACGAACTTCTTGTAGCGGCCAAGCTTTGCGGTGTCCTAACCATTGCATTTCAACATGGGCATTACACGGGATATCATGTTGGCTGTCTTAGACAAGGTATTCCTGATAATCCTGTATCTTCAACCGTACTCTGTGTCTGGAGCGAATATTGGAAGAAGGAATTACAAAGATTAAATTCGTTTTTCCCTTCCTCCTCAATTTTTGTAACTGGACCGACGTTTGATGCAGTGCAAATTCAGAAAAAATCTCTACAAACTAAGATAAACAATAAAAAAGATACAGTCTGTGTACTTATACCTTATGAAACGGATGCGCCAAAGAATGAAGCAAGATTATTTATTCATGAACTATTAAGGTATCCAAATGTGAAGATAATTTTTAAAACTAGGCCTAACAGAGACAAACAAAGTCAACTCGATGAATATGGAATTCAAGATGGAAGGGTGGAGGTGGTACGCAGTCTTTCTGACGTCATAGCTGATGTGGATGTAGTGTTGGGTGTATACTCGACGATTCTCTATGACATGGTTGCTCTGGAAAAACATGTTTACATAATGGATACAGGCATGGACTACGGCCAAGGAATGATAATAAACGGCCTAGCGGACCGTTTGTATCTTAGGGATATTAAAAAGGCTATCTCGGCTCATTCAGCTTCAGGAGAGATGCTTAAAGATCGAAAAGAAAAAGTTGTGGGTACAAATCCGCAACAAGTCGCAACGTCCCTCGAAGTCTTATTTAAGAAATATCAGATTATTTAATGAGAAACTTTCTGTATAAGGTAAATAAATTGGTTAAAGAAATATTTACTTACCATAAGCTAACTATGAGTGAGGTTGATTACGATGCTTATTGGCGGGACAAAAGGGGGAAGAATATTGGAGTCATGTCGGATTGGCAGATTGAGCGTGCAGACTTTGTCGTAAGTATCTTAAACGGTAAAAAAAATATATCCATATCTGATATAGCTTGTGGTGAGGGATCAATACTAAATTATATTGGTAAGAGTTTAGGCGTAAGTAAACTTATTGGTACGGATATATCAAACGTTGCTCTTGATCGAGCAAAAGGCTTTGGCATAGAAGTTAGAAGGTTGGATATTGAAGATACTAAAGAACTTGAAAAAATACCGAAGGCCGATTATCAAATTTTATTTGAAATTCTTGAACACGTACCACACTCTGAGGAGCTTCTAAGGTCTGCTGTAAGTAAGGCGATAGCGGGTGTATTTTTTTCTTTCCCAAACACTGGTTTTTTTGTGCACCGCTTGAGGCTCTTATTTGGACGGTTTCCGCTTCAGTGGAGGCTTTTCCCGGGAGAGCATATAAGATTTTGGACCAAGAGAGATCTTGTCTGGTGGCTATACAGTCTTGGATATTCAGACTTTAAAATTCATTTTTACAAAGGAGTACCAATATTAAATAAGATCTGGCCATCACTTTTTGCTGCTGGATTCGTCGTCTATTTGGCTAAAGCTGGCACATCATGATAAGGATAAAAACCAATCCATTGATAGATATCAAAAATAATGTCTTCTCCCTCTTAAGACTTCTGTATCATGCCTTTAAAACATACAAAACTAAGATTGTTATTCTTACCTTTCTTGGCATGTTGAGTGGTCTTGTAGAAGCCGTAGGAGTCAGTACGGTTATTCCTCTTTTTTCCTTTCTGACTGGTGCTGGTGAGGGCACAGATTTTATATCTCAAACAGTGGAAAAAGGTTTTTATTTTATTGGAATTCCATTTACCATGCGATACGTCTTGGGATTTGTTATTTTGTTGTTTATATTTCGAACGGTTGCTCTTTTTTTTGCTAACTACATACGCATTAGTATCACTGCCGATTATGAAGAGAGGACTCGAACTGATTTGTTCAACAAGACTCTAAAGGCTAGCTGGTCACTTTTATTGAAACAAAAACTTGGCCACCTTGAAACGATGATGATGGTTAATATTTCTCACGGAGAACGGCTTTTGAACACAGTAAGTAGTCTGACGGTGATTGTCACAGGATTGGCTATGTACACTCTAGTTGCCCTAAACATCTCTTTCAACGTTACCGTCATAACAGTCCTGTTAAGCGCTTTCCTGTTAGTTTTTATAAAACCGTTGATTAGTCGGACACATACTCTAGCCAAAGAGGTCGAATTAGTGAATCGCCAGGTTGCTCACCATGTAAATGAAAACATTTTGGGAATGAAGACCATCAAGTCCATGCAGGTTGATCATCAAATTCTTGAGATAGGCAAACGCTTCTTCAGCACACTACGAAGGCTGAAGGTGAGGATCGCCTTTTTTCGCCTAATCCCAGTCTCCCTCATGCAGCCACTAGGACTCATTTTTGTTGTTCTTATTTTTGCCTACTCATATAAGAGTTCCAACTTCAATTTAGCTGCCTTTTTGGCAGTTATGTATCTTATACAGAGAATGTTTATTTTCGTTGAGCAATTCCAGAGTCAGCTTCATATTGCCATTGAATCCTCGCCATATTTGCAGGAGGTCGTTGATTATGCCGCTAGATTTAGTGGGCAGGAGGAAGGGTCTCCTGGTTCAAGAAAGTTTTCTTTTGATAACCAACTTGTTTTTCAAGATGTGGAATTTGCTTATGCTAACCGTCGGGCGGTATTGCAGGATGTAAATTTCACGATACCTCGTGGGAGCACTGTTGGACTGATTGGGCCCTCTGGTTCGGGCAAAACAACTATTGTAGACATGATGCTTAGGCTCTTTAAACCCACGGCAGGAAAAATTTCAATAGATGGAAACGACATTGAAAGTATTGATATTCATGAGTGGAGAAGAAGCATCGGGTATGTTGCCCAAGACATTTTTCTTATCAACGATACTATTGCTAACAATGTCCGTTTCTATGATTCTGAGTTAACCAGAGACGAGATTGAAAGTGCCATAAAGATGGCTGATATGGATGATTTTATCAAAGAGTTACCTTCGGGGTTAGATACAGTTGTTGGGGAGCGCGGCATTCAGTTGTCTGGTGGGCAGCGTCAGCGGATTATTATTGCTCGGGTTCTTGCCAGAAAACCAAAGATTCTAATTTTAGACGAGGCAACAAGCGCACTAGATGGTGAATCAGAAACTCAAATTCAAAATGTTATTAAAAAAATTAAAGGCCAAGTAACTGTAATTATTATTGCTCACCGTCTATCGACAATAATGCATTCAGACGAGATTGTTGTACTTGATAATGGAAGGATTGTTGAAAAAGGATTACCAGAAGATTTATTGAACGATAAGGATTCTTATTTTTACAAAGTCTATACAATGGCATAGCATGAAAAGTAAACGCATTTTTTTGATCTGGAATGGAGGTGAACAAGAAGTTCGGTCTATTATTCAAAAGCTCGAAGCAGACTCGCACAAAGTGGTATACGTAATTAGTAATGGCACCAGCCAGTTTTCCTTAGATGGCATCATCGTTCATTTGGACAACGATGCTAGGAGGGGCATTGCGGCTAAAGGAATTGATGAGAGCGAATTCTTTCCCCCAGACAAAGAATTGATAAGGGTTATGTTTAAGACAGAGTCCCTTATCCTCACTATGATGAATCGAAAAGTAGACTCTCCTGCTAAGCCCATGTCTTTGGACGAAAAGAAGCATTTCTATTATCACCTTCTACGATACTGGCATGGCGTGTTTAAAAAATACCAACCTGATCTCATTATTTTTCCAGCAGTACCCCATAATGTCTCTAATTTCACTATTTATTCTCTCGCTAAATGCTTCAATACCCCCACCGCCCTTTTTCAAGAAACTTGGGCTTCCGACAGAATTCTTCTTCAATTCGCCTACGACCAAGAAAGCTTAATGCTTTCAACGGCTCTCAATAAAAACAAGGGAAAGATTTTTTCTCCAGAAAGCCTAAGCCCTGATCTTGAGAGGTACTATCGTCTTCACACCGACTCAGCTGGAGACGCCACACCCTTTGATGTCTTAGTACAAGCCAAGCGTTACAGAGGTCTCGAGCGACTCTCTCTTAAACTCGAAGCAGTCCTCTCTAGTCTTAAGGATCTTACTTTCTTCATTAAAGCCTGGAAATATATAAGACGAATGATTCAACCAAATCTTAAAAAAGATTACAATCGCCTAACGGTTGATCTAGATTTCAAAAAACCTTTCGTCTACATGCCACTCCATTGGCAACCCGAATGCACGACCAGTCCATTAGGAGATATGTATGTTGATCAGCTTCTGATGATTGAAACCCTGTCGGTTGCCTTACCAGAAGGATGGAGACTCTATGTTAAGGAACATCCTTTCCAATGGTCTGTTGACGGAGTGACCACATATTCGAACATGAGATATAGGGGTTATTATGAACACCTAGCCAAACTCAAGGGGGTGTTCTTAGTAGATGTTTCAACTGATACTTATACCCTCCTTGCGCATTCTAAGGCGGTGGCGACGATTACTGGTCGCGCAGGAATAGAGGCTGTTTTAAGAGGCAAGCCAGTTTTAGTTTTTGGTTATCCATGGTACATGAGTCTCCCTGGAATTTTCCGTATAACAGGACCTTCGGAGTGCCAGAAATCACTTCAGAGTATCAAAGACGGTTATGTTCCGGACAAAAACGAAGTTCTCAATTATTTGAAGAGTTTTGATGAGAGTACAGGTAGGGGTTACATTGAACCCTTGGGGAAGATGAATACGGCTATTAGTCGAGAGAAAAGTATTTCAGAAGTATTACGCCTACTTGAAATAGGTATGAAAAGATGCGATAGTAAGAAATAACTTGGCCAAAACAAAACACGCTTTTCTAAAGGGTAAGACAATGCTTATAACTGGTGGAACAGGCTCTTTTGGCCGTAATTTCGTCAAATATCTTCTGGAAACTTCTGACTTAAAGAAGCTAATCATCTTAAGTCGAGACGAACTCAAGCAATCTCAAATGAGATCCCAGATCAGAGATAAGAGGCTCCGTTTTTTTATTGGTGATGTCCGGGATTTACAGCGTCTTGAGCGCGCCTTCAATGGGGTTGATATGGTCGTTCATGCGGCCGCCCTCAAGCAAGTTCCTACTCTTGAGTACAATCCTTTTGAGGCAGTAAAGACCAATATCTTGGGTAGTCAAAATGTGATAGATGCTGCGATTGATCAAGGGGTGAAGAAGGTGGTTCTTATTTCCACTGATAAGGCCGCTTCACCAACCAATCTTTATGGATCGACCAAGTTGTGTGCGGAGAGGCTTTTCATAAGTGGTAATGCTTATACTGCCGATGATACTTTATTAAGTTGTGTCCGATATGGAAATGTAGTAGGGAGTAGAGGGAGCGTGGTAGATGTTCTACTTAGGAATCCCGATCAATCTACTGTTACAATTACTCACGAGGAGATGACACGTTTTTGGATAAACCTTGAACAAAGTTTCACGCTGGTACTTTTCACCCTTGAAAAGATGTCTGGAGGGGAGATATTTGTCCCCAAGATTCCAAGTATGAAAGTGGCTGATCTTTTTCACGCACTGGCTCCTAAGGCTAAGAAAAAAGTGACAGGAATGAGACCAGGAGAAAAGCTCCACGAGCTTTTATTGACCAAAGAAGAGGCTCGCCATGCTATAGAGCTTGAGGATTATTATGTCATTCTTCCGGAACATGATGAACTTTTCAATAACAATATCCGTTTCAAAAAGATACTCAGCCAAAGTAAGAAGTTGCCCAAGAACTTTAGCTACTCAAGTGATACAAACCATAAGTGGCTGACCCAAGATGAGTTCCGTAAAATGGTGAGTTCCAGTCAACTTCTATGATCCCTTATGGCAAGCAAGAGATAACCTCTCAAGATATCTCTGCAGTTGTTAAGGTTCTGAAATCAGATTTC
>ERZ1292625.2149-Hain-H41-01um-R1-2149-length-19361-cov-5_pt1 | contig 19361 bp, 17 predicted proteins | sample MGYA00564400_ERZ1292625 | MGnify/ENA primary metagenome ERZ1292625 (study PRJEB36523, sample SAMEA6512639) | groundwater metagenome | collected 2019-01-08 | study: AquaDiva: Metagenomics assemblies of 32 groundwater samples
CCTGTATCGACCCTTGGTTAAAGAATAATTCTGATTGTCCATATTGTCGCCAAACTATTTCATCTGAATCGAATCGTCTCGATAGTTTTTTGAACTATAGTAAAGAAAATAAATATTTTTTTATTGGAGATTTCATATTTGAAGAATTTTTTTCGTACGACGTAATTCAACAATTTAATGAGTTTTCGATAAATTTTCAGAAAAAATGCTTCGAAAAAGATGAAGCATTTTTCAGATATATAAATGAAAAGACACCGGAATTGTGCCTTGCCGCAGTGAAAAGATCCGATGGTGCTTTACAATTCGTTCCGGAACCGATGAAGACCGCAAAAATATGTCTCATTGCTGTTCGACAAAATGGACACGCGTTGAGATTTGTTCCACATCATTTGAAAACTTCTAAAATCTGTATCGCCGCAGTTCGATCAACGTGGAGAGCGCTGGAGTACGTCCCTAGAACTATGAAAACGCTAAAACTTCGCTTTATTGCAATAATACAGGATAGAAGGGCATTTAGTTTGTTTTTCTAAAAGCGAATTAATAAAAACTACTGATCGATAAAAATGTCATTGGAAAAGAAATGCATAATTTGCTGGGAGGAAGACGGCGATTTAGTCAAATATTGTTCTCATTGGCATTTAGTTCATAATTCCTGCCTACATTATCGGGACAAATGTTATGGTAGTTTGTGCTCGAGAACTAAAATTTATTATCGATTCGAGAATTTTGACGATTTTTATAATTATTGGATCAGATATTTCCATGATTACACTGAAGAATGCGGCAGAAAATTCAAAACTGTTCCGATGCCATGGCAAATCGAAATGTTTAATATAGACAAAAGAGTATTCATGTTTTTTGAAGTCAAAACTCCAGAATTGTGTTTTGAAGCCGTAAAATATGATTATTATGCGTTGCGCTATGTTCCGGAAGAGATGAAAACGGAAGAATTGTGCCGGTTAGCCTTCGAGAAAAATGAATCTGCGCTGATTTACATCCCCGATCGCTACAAAACACCTGAAATGTGTTCTAAGGCTGTTGACTGTTGGTGCAATCTCATAAAATGTGTTCCAGATCAGTTGAAAACACCGGAAATGTGCCTTAAGGCGGTGACAAAAGCCGCGAGTCTATTCGAATCCATCCCAGAGGGGTTGAAGACCACAGAATTGTGCAAGATTGCCGTAGAAAAAGATGAATATATGGCAAATTATGTTCCAGAAAATTTGAGAACGCCAGAAATGCGCCAGTTAGTGGCGAAAATGGAAGAAGAGTTTGAAAAATACCAAAAGTGAATTCAAAAAACAGTCTAATTACTAAAAATGGAGTTAAACTCGGCCGAAGGCTCGGAAGAAATACATTGCAGTATTTGCTGGCAAGATGGGGGTGACCTCGTAGAGTCAGGTTGTCCATCACAACATTCCTTCCACAGTACCTGTCTTGAGGCTTGGCTGGAGGAAAGTAATAGATGCCCTTATTGCCAACAAACTATAATTCGTGAAATTAGAACGAAACGAGATTTTTTCAAAGTTTTTAATCTCGAAAATGGCAAAATTGAATATTTTAGAGATATTTTTAATAATTTATCAGAAGAAGTTCAATTAGAATGTGTTAAAACAGAATATCATTTGTTTCAACTTCTTAAAGAACATTTGAAAACACCAGAATTATGCTGCTTAGCCGTGGCTCATTATGGATATTTGTTGGAATTTGTTCCTGATGAGATCAAAACACCTGAAATGTGTATTATGGCTACAATGAAAATTTGGGGTTCAATTCATTACTATCCAAAAGATTTGAAAACAAAAGAGTTCTATTTAGAAGTCATAAAATCAGTTCCATGGGTCACTCGTCAACTTGCAGTTGAAATAAATACATCAGATTTCTGCGTTGCAGTCGTAAAACAAAATCCAAAACTATACGATCAAATTCCTTCTGAATTAAGAACATTGAAATTTTACAAGAAGATTGCGCATGAAAATAGATTTTTAATAACTCGATTTCCAAAACGTATTCAAAGCGAACTTAACGAGCTCATTTCTTAAAGATTCTCGAAAGTGAATTAAAACACAAAAAGTGAATTAAAACACAAAAAGTGAATTAAAAACACAAAAAGTGAATTCAAAAAACATTCTTAATCACAAAAATGGCCGAAACATTACAATGCCCTATATGTCTCGAACAAGGCGGGGTGTTAATCCCAATAGGATGTCCGTCAAAACATTTGTTCTGCGAGCCCTGTTCGTCGGATTGGTTAATGGATAATTTTACATGTCCTTATTGTCGTCAAGAAATTTCGAACATATCTGAATCTCAGAAATTTATAAAATTTTTCAGATCTGGATATGGTTACAATTTTCGAGAAAAGTTCATTGAACTATCGAAAGAAGCGCAAGTGGAAGTCGTTCGTAAACATGAAACTTTTTTAACTTTCCTATCAGACGATCTGAAAACACCAGAATTGTGGCTCCAAATGGTTAAGAAACGTAAAAATATTATACACTTAATTCCAAAACATTTAATAACAGAAGAGATATTTCGCATTTCCTTAGAATATGATCAATATTCACTGAGCTATGTCCCCGATCATCTGAAAACACCGGAATTGTGCCTAAAAGCTATAATATTTTTTCCGCATTTAATTGCATTAGGAGGCTTTGTTCCGAAGAAAATAATGACACCAGAGTTTTTAATTTCATTTCTCGAAAGTAGAGCCAAATTTTTTATGTTTATTCCATATAAATTAAGAACATTAAAGATTTATCGGGCAGCTGCCAGTAAAGACAGAAGTTTGTTATCAACATTTCCAGAACGTATTCAACGCGAGCTTGAGGGGATCATTTCTTGAATTTACTTGAAAGGCCCCAAAATTCCGCTTCTTCGAGAAGATTTATTTTCATCGAACCATCGTCAATATAATAAAAATCCCCTTTTCTAGTCCATGTCTCGTGAATATGTGACATGGAAATTTTGATCAATGCATGAAAATACTCCCACAACAGCTCTCTATCGGCTTTTTCAACGATATATTTTCCAGAACTATCTTTTGCATTAAAAAGTTTCTTAAAAGCGTCGATTCGGGTTCCTTTTTCATCTTTTGCAATTGGTAAACTTCCGAAAATTTCGTGCGAATTGTTATTAAAAAACTCTTCATTCATGGATCTCATTTTATCCCAATGTTTGTGCGAATGCAAAATAAAATTATCTACTACTACATTTTTGTTCGTTTGTTGAATGAATGCAACTCCTAGACGGATGAGCAGAGGATCGACGATTGCCAAACCTTTTTTCTTTGCATCAAGACTGATATCTTCAAATGTAATTGCGAGATCTTCAATATTGCGCATGAATTTCTCGATTGCCATAGGCTGTGTATTTTCCATTTTTCATCTCGGAGAAGATCTTAAGTATACTTTTCTTTGTTTTAAAGATGGAACTATATTCAATCTTTGTCACAACTACAGACTCATCTGGAAGATTTATAAGATATGCCCTCAACACCAGTTATAATTCCGTTGGATTATATTTTAAACATAAAGAACGAATATTTTTGCCGGATTTTTATTCTGCAGTGAATACAATTGATGAACTCAAAAATGATCCATATGTTGAGAAAATTATTTTAAGAAAATGTAAACAAAATTTTTCTGGGGAGTTCGAATTAGATGTTAATAAATTCATCGGTTCAGCTGTTGAAGAAGCCATGATTAAAGGTGTTTTATTTCATCATAACCACAACTGTCGAAAAATAAATCAAGTATTATTGCGATTTTTTGGAGACAAGTGGAATTCAGTTTTCGACTCCGAACTCCTCTTGTATGAAAGAAATACCACTGAAGGATTTCCATTTGATGGACTCAAAATCCTGCTCCCTTTTGCGATGTCGGAAATTACATTTGCACTTTTATCTATTCCGCCCTCACCAGTCGATAGTATCCGACAAATGGGAAGACAACTCCGAAACGGATCTCTTATTTTAGATTTTAACAGTTTAATGAGAAAATTTGGAATAGATACGATAAATGGAGGAGATGATGTTTTCATGAGTCTTCGCAATAAGTTGAGTTTTGATTTTATTTCGAAGAGGGGTGAAATAATCAAAATTTCAAAGAGTTGTAAATTTGATCAATTTGACACCGAGATGATGCGGGATTTAATGATTCGTCTTGACGAAATGGATGCAAATGATACAGAATTGGATGATATACGATTCAAAGTTAGTACTTTTTATAGTCAAAAAGTGACTCGAATTTCATTATTTGATTAATAAAAAGAATGGCATTAAGAAGCGTCTGGAAGTTAATTTCACCCTTTATGAAGGAGTCTTTTCCAGAGATTGAGTTGAGATTTCGTTCATACGGATTAAAAGCGGGTGTAGTCAAGGCTGCATTCGATCGGGTAAAAGAGTATGCTGATTTACATTATGAAGGTGTTTTGTCGTTAACCATAGATGAAAATGATGACAATAGAATAAGAAAATCTGTAGATCAATTGACGAACGAGGTTAAATGGATCAAGAAAGAAGAACTTTGGAGATTAATTGTTGAAGAGAAATCTTACAAAATAGCAGTTTCGAAAGAGACTCCTGTTGAACCACCAATAAACTATTCTCCGAGAAATAGAAGAACTAAGGATAGAACAAGCTATTTTATTTTTGGTGGAGTATTTCGACTTGATATAACCGAAGTCACTGAGGATAATGATGATAAAGGTGTTCACACTCAATTTGAAGTTGAATTAGAACTGTTGTCGCCAGATGGCATCGAGAAATTTGATAGTTTTGTTGAAACAATCTATAAACTCGTGCATGATAGCGACATTTCATTCGATACAAAACAACGGCGTGAGTTATATCAATATTTTAACGGGTTAATGCATCTCAAGGCGACTGATTCATCAGAAATGAAAAATATTCTTGTACAAGCACGAAATTTGAGAATTGATGATTTGACTTGGGAAGGTGGAATTGGAGATTCAAAATATACGCTGACAAAGAAGGCAGATGGATTGAGAAAACTTCTCATATTTTCCCCGAACGGTGTTTGGCTAGCGATGCCCCCACATGAACTCAATCTAATTTCTGAACCTGTGTCTGTCACAGGATTGGTGATAGAAGGCGAGTTAATACCTCCTTCTAAGCGGTCAAAATCAGCACCAAAGACGAAACATTGGTTTCTAGCGTTCGATTTGCTGGTGAAAGACGGTGATTCATATGTTCGGGAAATGAAACAGATGGAAAGATTGTCATTGATACCAAAAGAAATACCTAAAATAGGAATTTTGAGTTATGAAGTGAAAGAATTTGAATTAATTACGAATTTTTTTCCTCAAGTGACAAATTTTTTGAGTTCGAAATCTAATTACGAAACAGATGGATTAATTTTCACCCCTAACAGAAGCTATAATGGCTCTGTTACGGTTGGATTTGGTCGTGACAGAATTTTATCTGAAGATACGCCCGACATTTGTAAATGGAAACCGATCGAACGTCAAACAATTGATTTTAAACTTCGAGTTGTTGCAACATCGGAAGGAAAAGATTATCAATTATTATATCGGGAAAACATCAGGGGTGTAGACAATTATCAAGTTTTTACATTTGCCGAAATTGATCCGACAGGATTGGAAGATGTTCCGTCTGGTGCAATTGTTGAAATGGGCATTGTCGCCGGAAAGTTTAAACTTCATGGAATAAGACATGATAAAACTGAACCGAATGCAAAGGCTACTGTCATGTCTATCTGGAAAGAAATTCAAGATCCCATTACTGAAGAGACGTTGAGGGGTGAAAATTTAGAGTTAGTTTTTAGATTTCATAACAGAATAAAGAGAAAACTATTTGATTCGTTGAAAGTTGGATCAACTCTACTCGATATTGGAAGCGGTAGAGGCGGTGATTTAGGCAAATGGAAAAGATTTAGTAAAATATTGGCTGTAGAACCGTCTCTTGAGCACATTGAAGAATTGAAACGAAGATTGGCTTCACATCCTGATTTAAAGAATAAAGTACGAATTTTAAATGCAGGTGGGGAAGAAACGGATAAGATCAGTAAAGCAGTGCGAGAATTTTTTGGTGATAGAGCATCGAATATATCGCTGATGTTATCCCTTTCGTTTTTTTGGAAAGAGAAGAAGATGTTTGATGCATTGAGTGAAACTATTACACAAAATCTAATTCCTGGAGGACAGTTTGTATTTTTAACCATTGATGGCCGTGCTGTGAAGGAATTATTTACTCCTTCATTTGACAATCAAGAGTACAGCAATGAAATAGAATTAGGTGGAGCTGAATTGAAATATTATGAAAAGGAGAGAAGATTGAATATTCACATTCCAAATTCAATTGTTGATAACCAAGACGAATTTCTGGTGTTTTTAACTGATTTTTATTCGAAAGGACTGAAACGTTCAAAATGGAACCGAGCTTTGGAGCAAAATATGTTAATGACTGATGCTCAAATAACATTTACATCATTATATTCTTATGGATCAATGACTATTTAAAAAACATGTTGGAACGTAGTGAATCGCAAATTTATCTTTCTCATTGGCAAAGCGGCACAACTCTGGTGTTTTCAGATGCTCTGGAACACAGTTTAGGCCAATGCATAACGATCCACGGCTAAGCGGCACAATTCGGGAGTTTTCAAACTATCTGGAACATAATATAACATTGATCCATCATACCCGACAGCTGCGCAGCACAGCTCTGGTGTTATCAGATGATCGGGAACGTAGCGCAGCGCCATTCCATTTTTCTCCACAGCTAAGCTGCAAAGTTGTTCTGTTTTCAGCTCTTCTGGAACATAATATAACGAATCACCACATTTGGAAACTGACAAGCGGCATAGCTCTGGGGTCTTTAATCCTTCCGGAACAAATTCTATCACATATCCGTTAAAATTCACGGCTAAGTGGCATAATTCTGGTGTTATCAGATGATCGGGAACATGTTTCAATGCAAATCTCTTTTTCTGTACAAAAAGGCGAAAAAATTCTCCCGTCTCATCCACAACAAATCTTAAAAGTTTAATTTCCTTGTCTACACATTCTATTTTCTTATCCAATGGAAAATCGTTAATAGAACGGGCAATGTCCGCATATTTTTCGATATTATTACATTTAGCTAAAATATTCAAAAATTCGTCAACATTGGCGAAAAAGGACATTTTTACGTCCTGGAGAGTTTTTATCAATCAATTTTAAATAAATCGAGAAGCACCATCTCCCTGCTCAACGGCCAACCAACATAACTCAGGCGTGTTCAGATGTGCAGGAACATATTTTAATGCTCCACTAGAAAATTTGACCGCAGTTTTGCAATTTTCTGCGGTTTTCTTATCTTCTGGAACATATTTTAATGCATGATAATTATCTTTCATGGAGATGATGCACATTTCCAGTGTTCTCATGTGATCTGGAACGTATTCAATTGCACAACCATTGCTGAGTACAGCTGTGAAGCATATTTCCCATGTTTTCTTATCTTCAGGGACAAATTCTAACGCAAATCCATTTAATTTCACGGCAGAAAGGCAAACTTGATTCGATTTTAGGCGTTCCGGAATGGTTCGTAAGATGTGACTTCCACCGTTCTGAATTATAACCAAGGCTATCTGTTCTGTTTTCAGATGTTCTGGGACATACTCTTTCAACAACACCGCTTCACGAACTACAAATTCGCACATCTCTGAAGTCTTTAACCCCTCTGGAACATAGCGTATCGCCATCACCTCGTTATCGACGGCTATGCGGCACATTTCTGATGTTTTCAGATGATCGGGAACATATTCTAATGCATGCCCATTTCTCTCCACGGCTAAGCTGCATAGTTCTTGAGTCTTTAATTCCTCCGGTACACGCGATAGAAATCTTCCGTCCTGGTCAACACATATTGAAAATATTTCAAGTGTTCTTGACCCTTCTGGAACAAATTTTAATGCACCGACGGAATTTTTCGCCGCTAAGAGGCACATTTCCGGTGTTTTCATTCGTTCGGGAACGAATTCTAATGCCGTTCCACGATATTTAACGGCTAGGATGCACAGCTCTTGTGTCTTCAACACCTCTGGGACATAGCAAAGTGAAGATCCATTTTCTTCTACAGCTAAACGGCACATTTCTGGTGTTCTCATCTCTTCTGGAACAAAACAGATAAAACTACCAGAATGATCAATAGCCAGCCAGCATAGTTCTGGCGTTTTCAGATGTTCTGGGACATATTTTAATGCCCATCCGCTAAATCGCAATGATAATCTGTATAATTCTGATGTTTCTGCGGTTATGAATTTACAAAATTTGATATCATTTCTTATGCACTCAAATTTCATATCTATCGAAAATTTATTGAAAGCTTCGACAATGACATCATCAAAATCTCCTTTCTCACTAAAATATTTGAAAAGTTTTTCAACAGTATCGATTTCACGTTTTACTGACATCCGACAATAAGGACATGTAGAATTATCCTTCAACCAAGCCTCAATACAGGCACTGTGGAAGGCATGTTTTGCTGGGCACTCAATTGAGATTAAAACGAAGCCTTGTTCGAGGCAAATAGGACACGTTTTCGATACATCATCTTTAGAAAAAGATGATGACATTTTTATGTTTTGGAGAGTTTTTACAATTCGATTTTCATAAAACCCCGATCGAGTTTGTGCGATTTGATGCAGAACGAAAACGGAACTGACATTTCCTACAATAATTTAGACCCCAAAAAACATCAAAATTTAGGTATGGTGGATCATAAAAATTGATTTTTTGGGCTTGCCTTTTTAAAATATTATTGAAGACTTGACGGATATTAACCGTGATGTTTCTGATTATCGTCTCAAAAACTCGACTTTTTAGAAAATTAAAAAGTCCATACATTTAAGGCTAAAGTCATTTTTCTTCAAAAAGTTTTTAATTCACTAAAAAGTATCGGCCATTTCTTCTTCCTGTATATGGACGAGTTTTACTTTTCTATATATTCCATAAGCAGTGCAAAAAATTATACCAAACATTACAGCCGTATAAATAGCCTGGAAATCGCTTAAAGTTTCCATCATTTTTAATGTATTGAAAAATATTTTATACAATCAATTCTCGATCTATTGCACGTTTAAAATCTTCATGCAACAAAAACACCGACTTTGTCAGCGCCATAAATGCGATTGAAAGAAATATTATTTGAATAAATATAACAATAAATAGAACATCAATAGCAAAATCTTCCATTTGACATTTTTGATTGTTATTCCAAAATCGATTTTTCCAAAATCTCACGAAAAGTCGTTTTATATATTCGAAGTTTTGCGGCTAGTAGCTACGCAGGAATACGATTACTTCTAACACTTATTCCCGCTGCAGCATCTTTTTTCAATCTCCAGTAAAGCACATAATTAGAAAACATGCCAACACAAAAAACGAATATTGCAACGAGATATTCCGTTGCAATATTCGTTTTCATTTTTAAAATGCTTTCATTTTTATTTGATGTTCATTTATTGGCACGACATGCAACTTTTATCGTCTCGCGAACACACTTTATCTAAAATTTGTTTATTGACAGTCATTTGATTGGCCTTCGCAGAAATATTCATTCGAAGATAATAAAGTCCCGTCTTTAGACCCAATTTCCATGTATACATATGAACAGCTTGAAGTTGCGCATCTGTAGGTTCAGCCAGGAAAATATTGTTCGAAGTGGATTGACAAATGTATCTCATTCGATCAGCCATCAATTTCAGCAATGTTTTCTGTGAAATTTCCCAAACTGTTTTGTATCTCGAAATTATTTTATCGAGTTTCTCAACATCTACGTTAAAATATCGATCACGATATTCTTCGGTAATAGCTTTCTTTAGATTCGTCAAACTGCCATAATCTCGCTTCAAAATTTCATAAGTTAAAATATTCCACGCTCCAATCTCCTTCAAATCCCGCACCATAAATCGATTTAATACAGGGAATTCACCATTCATCACTCTTCTCGTATACAAATTACTTTCAGGTGGCTCACATGTTTCAGTATTACGTAATATTTGACTCGAAGTGGCAGTTGGCATTAAACATAGCAACAGCGAATTTCTCACGCCATATTTCATAATAACAGACCGCAAAGACGCCCATGATGGTTCAATTGTTACACCATTCTCTAAAATAAACGTCAGTTGACCCCATTCTCTCGGATCTACTGGATCGTCATCTTCTCTCTTTCTGAATTCTAATTGAGATGGATTTGTCTTCGAAAGACGATCGTATTCATCTCTCCATAAATCAAATTGGAATTTACCCTCTGATAGGGGCGATCCACGGAAACTTTCATATGGTCCATGTCTAATCGCTTCTTCAACGCTTGATATGAGTCCATTAAAATAGAGACATGCAAATACTTTCTTATTGAGCATCGCAACTCTCGGATCATCAAATCCTAATCCTTGTTGGAAGATCATTTCAGCAAATCCAGAAACACCGATTCCGATGGGTCTATTCTTGAAATTCGTAGTCGAAATTTTCCCTCGATTAATTACCCGTCCTGACTCGTCATAAGTATCGAGTGGATACCAGTTTGTATCTATCACTCTATTCAAATTTCTAACTACAGATCTCATCGTTCCACCTAACACAACAAAATTATTATTGAATGCGGAAAGGGAAATTGAGGCTAAATTGCACGATGCAATTTCTTTATCAGATGTAAATTCGATAATCTCAGTGCATAAATTTGAACATCTAATGTACCCCAAATTTTTCTGATTTGATTTGAAATTACACGCATCTTCATATAAAAGGCTGGGAAGACCGGTTCGTCTTTGAGTATCTATAATGATCGAAAATAAATCGCGCGCTTTCATCGCACTAAATCTAATTCTATTCTTCGATGCAACTGTCCATCTCTTCAAAATATCTGTTCGTAATTTTCTACGAACAGAATATTCATCTGATTGTGGATCCATCTGTTCCAGTGTTTTATTCGCATTTTGATATTCTTCATCGATAATTTTGAATTCATTGTCCAGACGTTCCGCTTCTCTTTCGTACATTTCATAGTTTCGTTCATATTCTTCTCCATAACAATCTCGGATTAACGGAGTACGACCCGGATCAAAAAGCGTCCATCGTTCATCTTTCTCAACCCGTTTCATGAAAATATCGGGAATCCAAAGGGCATTATTTATATCATTCGTTCTTTTCGACATATCGCCATCTTTTCGAACAGCTTGAATAAAATCAATTACATCCAATCCATGGGGACGATAATAAAGCGTTTGCGCGCCGTTTCTACGCCCTTGTTGATTGATATATTTTGTTGCAGAATTGTAAAGCAACATCATGGGCATAACACCCGATGACATTCCTGTTGAACCAATTTCTGAATGACGAATTCTCGAAATATCTGTTCCGAGACCTCCCGCCATGCTACCGATCATTCCATTATTAAAAACACCGTCGTAAAGAATCGAACGAAGGTCATCTTCAATAGTAGCAAGAAAACAACTGGATAATTGGGGTCTTTTGAGGCCCGAATTAAAAATTGTTGGACTCGAATGAGTGTACAATTTTGACGACATTTCCTTAAAACACAAAATTACGCTCTCAATTCCGACATCCATGTAAAGTTGTGTCGCAATTCTGAGATCCTTAAACCAAGGCGTTTCTGTGGGATCAAGAGAATAATGTGGTTTAGTCAAATACGTGCGGATTAAAGTCGACGCAGCAAAGAAATCGCAATCTAAGTAATTTATCCAATTCTCTTCCATTAATTTTTGAAGTCTAGTTTCATATCGTCTCATATATTCGATAATTTTAGGATGAAGTACGTGCGAAAGTATTTCTGTGTACTCTTGAATCGTTCGAGGACACTTATTATAAAGGTCATAAATTAGGAGTCTTCCTCCAAAAATAAGATTATCGTAATCTGTCACGTCGAATCCATAAATTCTCGCAGTATCAGAAATACCATGCTTGCTGATAAGATTTTGCGCATGTGTTAAATCTACATTCAAATCTTTTGCGAGCAATTCCAGATCTTTTACCGAATTTATTTTGGCTCTCTTTGGTACGAACATTTTTTATGTTGAATGTTTTTTAATGATTTATTTTTAGAATGAAAAATGATTTAGCCTTGAGCGTATGAACTTTTCTATTTTATAAAAAGTCATCTTTCTGGCGTGACAAATGATAATGCCACGGTTACTACCCGTGAAGTATTCGTTCGTATTTTCAAAAGACAAGTCCAAAAAATCAACTTTTATGATCCACCATACCTAAATTTTGATGTTTTTTGGCATGTAAATTATTGTTGGAGATGTCAGTTCCGTTTTCGCTCTGCAACAAATCTCACAAACTCGATCGGGGATTTTTCAGAAATTATTTTCTTTCATGTATTTTTTGAGTATGTTCCAAAAAATAATCGCCAACTTCTCGACAAATTAGAAATGAAGATGACTCAGAAAAATGATTTAGCCTTGAGCGTATGAACTTTTTTATTTTATAAAAAGTCATCTTTTTACACTAACTATCAAATACTTTACGGTTACTATCCGCGATGTAATCGTTCGTATTTTCGAAAGGCAAGTCCAAAAACTCAACTTTTATGATCCACCATACCTAAATTTTCATGTTTTTTGGCATGTAAATTATTGTTGGATTTGTCAGTTCCGTATTCGTTCTGCAACAAATCTCGCGGACTCGATCGGGGATTTTTCAGAAAACTTTTTCTTTCATCTATTTTTTGAGAGTGTTCCAAAAATTATGTAAAAACGAACATCAAAAAAGTTTTATTCGCAAAAATGGCACTGGATGGTGTCTTTTTTATAATATTTTTCGAGATAATTTTTGTAATGATAGGAGTTATTCTGCTACTACGTCAGTTTTTTTCAATGAAAAGAGATTTCAATCGTAGAGCATATTCGGAAATATCAGATCGCGAAATAGCGACCTTGAACGTGTAAAATTTTAAAAAGACGACTTTTGTACCGTTTTAAAAAACGGAAATCAAATCTTCTATTTCGAGCCGAAAACGAGCCGGAAGAAGCGGTAAAATATCGGGATCTTGGCGAACAGCTGATATAAAAAACTTTAATGTTCGTAATTTTGTTGGAATAAGATAAAAATCAAAATGTTTTCTATTTATTTTCAAAATAGTGAGAATAAATTCCGCTGTTCGCATTTCTTTTGGAATAAAAAGTAATACATTATTATACTTTTCTGCGACGAGAAGGTATAACTGCGGTGTTTCGAATCGTTTCGGAACATAAAACAACGACATCGAGTTTTGTTCCACGGCTGAATAACACATTTCCTGCGTCTTTAGCTCGTCTGGTAAAAATTGAAAATATTTAATATCTATTTTGTACAACTCGAATAAAAATTCTTTCGTTTTGATTTTTTCTGGAATTTCCCAATGCGTTAAAATTTTATCTTTTATCAGCTCAAGATAAAATGCTTCAGTTTTGAATTTTTCTGGAATCGCAGCATATTTATTTTTCGTCAGAACTAGGCGGCACATTTTGGCGGTCTTTTGCTCATCTGGAATTTGTTGAAGAGTCAAAATGTCATCTTTCAGTAATTCAAAATAAAATTCTTCAGTTTTGAATTTTTCTGGAATATATTTTAATGTTTCTACAGAACCTCCCACTGCAATGATGCATAATTCCATATCAATAAAGTTTTCCGGGAAAAAATAAATCGTGAATACATTTGATTCAAATGCTTCCATGTAAAAATCTTTTGTAAGAAGATCTTTTGGAACATTAAAAAAAACACAAGTATTTACTGAAATAAAGGCGAGACAGTTATTTCTAGTCTTGTCTTTCAAATAGTCAAAAGTATGATGATTTTCTTTGATACAACCCAATTGAATTTCCGGCGAAAGACTTTGAAAAATCATTGTTGCCTCATCTTTATGTGAAAACCCTCTTTTACGCCAGTAATTCAGAAAAAGTTTAACTGTTGTTATTCTCGAATGAACAAATTGCATACAAAGAGGGCATGTAAAATTATCATTTAACCATGCCTCAATGCAGGTGTTGTGGAAGGTATGTTTCGACGGACAACCACTATCGGTCAACTCGCCTTCTTCCTGCCAGCAAATAATGCAATCTATATTATCTGACCTTTCAGATAAGTTTAGAGACATTTTTTGTTTTTTGTCGCTTTTTATGATTCGATTTTATCAAAATAATGGAGTAAATTTTTGTAATCTAATTGAAAAAGTGTCGAAATAAAAAGTTTTCTGAAAAATCCCCGATCGAGTTTGTGAGATTTGTTGCAGAACGAATACGGAACTGACAATTCCAACAATAATTTACGTCCCAAAAAACATCAAAATTTAGGTATGGTGGATCATAAATTTTGATTTTTTGGACTTGCCTTTCGAAAATATGAACGGTGAAACCGCGGATAGAGGCAGTAAAGTATTTGATAGTTAGTGTAAAAACTCAACTTTTTATAAAATAAAAAAGTTCATACGCTCAAGGCTAAATCATTTTTCTGAGCCATCTTCATTTCTAATTTGTCGAGAAGTTGGAGAATTAAAAATGTTAATGGTTCAAAAAATATGCCAAAGAAAAAGTTTTTTGAAAAATCCCCGATCGAGTTTGTGAGATTTGATGCAGAACGAAATTTGAGCTGACATTTCCCACGATAATTTACACCCCAAAAAACATCAAAATTTAGGTATGGTGGATCATAAAAATTGATTTTTTGGACTTGTCTTTTGAAAATATGAACGGAAATAACACGGTCAGATGCAGTAAAGTATTTAATTATCGTCTCAAAAACATGACTTTTTATAAAATAAAAAAGTTCATACGTCCAAGGCTAAATCATTATTTTAATCTAAAAAGAGCAAACACGCTAATTAAACGAGAATGATTGGACTGATTATTCGCGCAGAGATATTTATTTTTCTCTTATTTGCATTTTTTGGAAATGAATCTGAATCTGACGGCGGTAGGTTCGATGTTTACGCGTGACCTCCAGCTGAAACGTTCTTTCGCAGAACAATTTCTCGCAACATGGTCAATCGTTCGATGCACGACATTATTTGAAACTCATTGTGGTCTGGAACAGACATTTCTACTGCCTTCTTCTCCAGCATATTATCGATAAAGCCAATTACATTTTGAATTGCTTCTATTTTCCCGTCAAAGACGGCTTCAGAAATCTCCTTTGTAATTTCCATACGAAACTCTATCCTGGCGGCCTAAAAACACTAAATTTCATTATATCATTTGTTTTTAATTATTCCTAAAATGCAATTTTGAGATGCTTTCGTTAAAAATATTAATTTCGTTATACAAGAAGTTTTGATTTACTACCGTAAGTTGTGGCACTTCTACTCGTTCTGCAAAATCTTCTAGTTTAATATTTCCTGTGCGAGCCAGTAAAGAAAGCTCTTCATCTGACTTTCGTATAAGAATATCGTGAATGCTAAAAGCGATACCAAACAAATAATGTAAATCACCTATGCTAAAAACCAATTTTTCTCTGGCTACTTCTGGATGTTTCCAAATGTATGCATACATTTCACCTCTCGTTCTCTCAGCATCTAAAGTCCGCAATAATGCATTTCTTGCGGCTATAAGCAAATTTTGTCGCGCCCGAGAACATGAATTAAAATAATCTGTAAAATCAGATTCGTTGCGGATTCTTCGGGTAGGAGTTGCATCTTTACTTTCAAAAGTAATCGTTGTTATGTCTGGCTCGGGTCTGTAGCTATCATCCATTTTTCGAAAACAAGATTTAAAAAATCAATCGTTTTTCTGGATAATGGAGATCAAATTTAAAATATATTTTGCGATTATAGTAGTTGAAAAAATATTCGACTTAAAAACGAAAAGATCGAATTCTTTGATCATTTCATTTCTTAATTTGTCGTCAAAGCAATCATAATAATTGCTGCGTGAATTGATAATACTACATCCCTCCTTAGTCGGATCAAAAGTAGATTTTTCCGAAAGTTCAAATACTTTGAGATCTTTCAGCAGCGTTTTCCCATTTAATAAAATAGAAAAATAATCACTTATTTCTATAAAATAATCGAAAAAGAAAACACTGTATCTTTTTGGAACGAGAAGTTGCAACATTTCACAACGCTGAATAATGCCGGCATTTGCGGCTTTTCCGGGAATATAATCGAATGGAATAAATTTTCGGAAAAATAATGCATTGAGACAAATTAATGTTCTTGCATCAACATTATTAATCGGAAATGAGTGTTCTGTTCCAAAATTATTGATGCTAATTCTGCACAACCAATTTTCTGCCCACTTCTTCGCATCTTCAATGGATTTACATTGCGTCATCGTTTTATGGTGCCTTTTTTATTGATGAGTCGATTTTATAAAAACAATTGATTAAATAGCGATTACATCTCAAAAATGTTTCATTCATATTTTGCCGAAGTCGAAGGAGAAGATACACTTTTCGAACGCGCCATTCGAATCATTGAAGAGAGAACGAAAAATAATGACGGAAAATACTACGGTTATATCGGCGGCGAATTTGATTCGAATCAAACACGTTATGAAAATTTATCAAATAATGGTGTAATAGGTGTCGTCGCAAAAGATGAGGTATGTGCTAAAGTTCTATTGCGACTACTCAGATGCGTCGTAGATGTTCGCGATGATCCAGTTAAGTTTTTTGATTCGTTGGTTTATCCTGGCGGAGATTTATCCAATGATGACGTATTTATGAAATATGCCGGAGAGGAGACGATAGATCGTCATGACATTGATTCATATGATAGCCCGATTGAGTACACTTTACTCACAAGAGATGGAGAAGTGAAACACACAAAGAGAGCTAATGAAGTAATGTGGGTAACTATTGCAGATTTTAATGAAAGTATTCCGAAAGATGAGAATTTACCTAAATTTTTGACTTCGCTGCTTTAAATTATGATTTAGCCTTGAGCGTATGAACTTTTTTATTTTATAAAAAGTCGAGTTTTTGTGATGACAAATGATAATGTCGCGGTTACTATCCGTGTAGTCTCCGTTCGTATTTTCAAAAGACAAGCCCAAAAAATCAACTTTTATGATCCACCATACCTAAATTTTGATGTTTTTTGGCGCGCGGCTTATTGTGGGAATTGCCTGTTCTTTTTTCGTTCTGCAGGAAATCTCGCAAACTCGATCGGGGATTTTTCAGAAAACTTTTTCTTTGACATAGTTTTTGAGTATGTTCCGGGATTATAATCTCATCATCTCGAAAAATTAGAAATGATGATGATTCAGAAAAATGATTTAGCCTTGAGCGTATGAACTTTTTTATTTAATAAAAAGTCATCTTTTCAACACAATAATCAGAAACATCGCGGTTACTATCCGTGTAGTCTCCGTTCTTATTTTCGAAAGGCAAGTCCAAAAACTCAACTTTTATGATCCACCATACCTAAATTTTGATGTTTTTTGGCGGGCGGCTTATTGCCGGAAATGTCAGTTCCATTTTCGTTCTGCAACAAATCTCACGAACTCGATTGGGGATTTTTTAAAAATTATTTTATTTCGTGTATTTTTTGAGTATGTTCCAAAAACAAACATCAAAAGAAAATAACAATTGCTAAAATGATAGAAGATCTTGATGTTTTTACCGGAACAATTATCATATTGTCTGGCATAAGTTTTTGCTTACTTTATGGGTCATATATAAATATACGACGTTCTTCAACTCGATCGGGTGACTATTCAAACTTTTTAATGTAGTACTTCGTTAAAAACAGACTTTTGAGAAAAATCCGAGTTTTTAACAATATTTAGCATACTTTCGGAATTTCATCCCTCAGTTTCAGCAAATCTTCTTCCCAAAGTTGAGATGCCAATTTTATCTTCAACAGATCAATGTCGGAGTCAATGCCAGAAATCTCTTTCTTTAACTTCTCGATTTCATCTTCGGTGCATGAAACAATCGGAATATTAAGGAGTTCTGAAGGCAATTTATGCTTCTTTTCCATTTCTTCGACAACTTCACTCTTTGGACGCCTATCAATAATTAATTCTCGATCAACGACTAAACGAATGAATTTCATTTTATTTGTTAATCGTTTCATTTCATCTCTCCATTTTGTCAAAATTGAATCTCTTCTTTTGTCGTAAAATGGAAGTCGGAATTGATAAAAACTCTCCATTATTTGTTGTACTCCACCGCCGTAATTACGCGGTACTCCATGAACATCTAACAGTACCATATTTCCCAATCCATAACTTCGCGTCAATCTCAGTTCTTTTTCTGTTATCTCTTCTTTATCTGTTCCTGAAACTGTGAAATTGACATCTGAGTCAGTCGAACAATTTTCTACTTTCTTGAATATTTGTCTCAAGAATTTGTCGTAACTACCGGTCCATCGTCCAATTGGGAGCTCGTCAATGATATATTCATTTGATTTCTTTCCTTCTTTGAATTTTCCATGGGTCAACATTGTTCGATATCCTGTTCCAGGAAGTTTTATGTCAAATTTGTCTTCTTCGTGTTCATCTTCGGGAGCAACCCCGCCTTCCTCACCGACTTGTATCGGTGTTTCTTCCTCTTGTACTGTAACAATTTCTATCTTTCCATTAAATCCCCTATACCAGGGAAGAAGAGGCACAGGTGTATTTCCTTTCAATCTCGTCAACAACCAATTTATTACATCGTGAGCTGAATGATTTGGAATAAAAGTAGAATATCCACCAGCGATCCCACTTACTCCGTTGATAATATGGAGTGGAATCACAGGAAGATAAAATTCTGGCTCAATTTCTTCGCCTTCTTCTTCTTTTCTGATCAAAATGTCTTCATCTTCTTTTCTAAAAATATATTTCAAATATGGAAGTGGTCGAGTAAAAAGATAACGCGGACTAGCGCGGTCTTTACCGCCTTCTACCCGTGTTCCATACATTCCTCCTGCATCAAATAATGGTAGATTATTCGAGCCCACAAAGGCCTGACATAATCCCGAAATCGCTGATGACAAAATCTCTTCTCCGTGATGATAATTGGTAGAACCTGCAACAAATGCAGAAAATTGTGCCAACTTAACCTCTTCTAATTTCGATTTATAAGTTTCACTTGTACCTTTCCATTTTGGATGGACCATTGAGGCTCGAATAATCTTTCTTATTGACTCTTTAAATCCGTCAACTCCAGGAATTGCTCTTCTTAAAGTATCTAAACTATAATGAATCAATTCAGTTCGAATAAACTGAGAAATTGGTATTTCTTCTAACATATCAATTTTGAGCCCTTCTTTGTAGTCGCTCATCCATTTCTTTCTCAAGTCTGCATTTTTCTGATCAAAAGCGAGTTTCATGGTCTCTTCCGTGGAATCGTCGTATATACATTGAACAATTTTCGGCGTCTCCCAATCTTCTTTCACATGATCCGGGCGT
>ERZ1292625.2150-Hain-H41-01um-R1-2150-length-19357-cov-5_pt1 | contig 19357 bp, 27 predicted proteins | sample MGYA00564400_ERZ1292625 | MGnify/ENA primary metagenome ERZ1292625 (study PRJEB36523, sample SAMEA6512639) | groundwater metagenome | collected 2019-01-08 | study: AquaDiva: Metagenomics assemblies of 32 groundwater samples
GGCGACTAGCAAGGCTCGACGAATGGGCGAAACGGTCTACGGCGGAGGTGGAGGACGGCTTTCGACGCCTCGCCGAGTTCAGGGCACGCGCGGCCAAAGAGCCCAAGCACAAGAGGATATGGCCTTGAAGGAGTACACGCCGATGGCCGTGAAGCGCATCCTCGAGACCGTGCGCGCCGAGTGCATGGCGACGAAGCTCGAAGGCCTCGTCACCCACGAGTGGTCCGAGGTGACGGTGGAGACCGACGACTGCGTGAAGGTTGACGACCTCAACCGCGTGCTCGACGCCGAAATCGAGAAGCTAGCGTTGCCGCCCGTCGTGGCACCGCCGACGAACGACACCGCCTCGCGGCGAGCGAAGAAGAAGACGCACCGCTAGACGCACGAGCCCCGGCGATACACTGCTTCGCCGGGGCTCTTCTTTTCCAAGTGAGTGACGCCTTTGTTAACGCCGCACCTCGGCTTCGTGAGTAGTGGACGTGTCTCGGGCGTGTGAATGACTCCATTGACAGCCCGCCCGCGCCCATGCTACAATAGAACGGCAACGAACAGCAACGCCCACAGGAAAGGGCGGGACGGAAGACGACAACGGACCACGGAAGCCGCGAGCGGCTAACCGAAAGACGCAAGAGTTCACTGCACCGGAGCTTCGGCCCGGTGCTTAAGGAGAAGAGAGCGATGAGCCACACGACCACGCCGTACCTTGCCGACCGCATCCTGCAGTCGCGCACCTTCACCCCGTCCCACCAACCGACCTCGGTCCTCGCCTATGTCCACGGGCAGAACCGGGCGGCTCTCATCAACAAAACGAGGAACCATGGAATCAACTCCGAACGTAAGGGTTCTTTCGGTCCTGCGCTCTTTTGGCGCGGGTCCCGGTAGAACCGAGCTCAGAATCGTGGCCTGGAACGGGAACGAACCTGTGATCGAAAAGCGTCAGTTCATCCGCGATCGCGTGAGCGGCGAGGTGCGGCCAGGCAAGTGCCGGGGTCTTACGCTCAAAGACGTGAGTTTCGTCGTGTCGAACTGGCCCGATGTTCAGAGGGCCATGGTGCCGCCCGTCGCCGCTCCGTGCATGGTGGAGCCGGGCTCTCACCCTATCGTCTGGCCGCACGACGAGTCGGGCCGCGAGGTGGTATCTTGAGCGGAGCGTGGAAGGAAACCGAGCGGACTGTGGCTCGGTGGTTCGGCTCGACTCGGAATCCTCTGAGCGGGCGGAACAACGTGGACGACGACGGGGCGCGTCGGCTCGGCGACATCGTGTACAAGCACGCCGTCGTCGAGGTGAAGCGTCACAAGACGATCAGCATGGTCAACGTGCCGTGCGTTCGAGACCTCGCGCTCGCGGCGAAGAAGCCGTGGGCTCTGTTCGAGTTCAAGACCGGGTATCAGCACGCCGTCAAGATCACGGTGGACAAGGAGACTGCGGCGTACATCGCCGAGTGCCTTGACAGGAAGTGGAGGTCGTCCCCGAAGACGGTGCCAGTCGGGAAGTGCGCGACAGGCGAGTGCGGGCACGATGACGGGTCTTGGTGCGAAACCAAGGAGGTCGTTTAAAATGGGCTGGAATGAAGTCGAAGACGCCCCGCACCTGTCGGCGTCACAAATCGGGATGTACCTCAGGTGCCCGAAGCAGTACGAGTACCGCTACATCAAGCGGATGGTCCGCCCGCCGTCGTTCGCCCTCGTCGTCGGGTCCTCCGTTCACAAGAGCATCGAGATGAACTACATCTCGAAGTTCAAGACCAAGAAGCCCGAGAGCAAGGACGTCTGCCTCGACGCCTTCGACGCCACGTTCGAGGAGAAGAAGCAGGAGGTCGAAGATGACCTCGATCAGACCGGGAAGCAGAAGGACCGAGGGTACGAGATGGCGTCGGCTCACTACGACCTCGTCGCCCCCACCTTTCAGCCGCTCGAGGCTCCGGAGCTCGAGTTCTCGGTCTCCATCCCCGGCGTGAAGCGCAAGCTCTACGGCTTCATGGACGTGATCGGAACGCCCGTCGTGTCGGCGGTGAAGAAGGCGGCGGGCAAGGCCAAGCGGCTGATCATGGACAACAAGACCGCCAAGCGGAAGTACGACCGCCTCTCGGTCGAGGTGTCCATGCAGTTGACGGCCTACGACTTCGCCCACCGCGAAATCTTCGGAAAGAAGGCCGACGGCGTGGGCTTCGACATCATGGTGAACAAGAAGGACGAGACCGAAGTTCAGAGGCTCGTCACCACCCGCGAGGACAGCGAAGCCAAGCGGTTCGTCGAAGGCGTCCAGATGGTGGACAAAGGCATCAACGCGGGCGTGTTCCCGCCCGTGGACAACCCCCAGACCTGCTCGTGGTGCGGGTATAAGGACATCTGCAATAAGGCGGCGACGCGCCGAGCGTCGGCGTTCGCGCCGTACTAAAGGAGAACTCAAAGCATGAGACAAGTCGATACGTTGGTCGGGCTCCAGTGGGGCTCGGAAGGAAAGGGGAAGATCGCCGGGGTCTTGGCGGGCTTCTATGATGCGGCGGTGCGCACCGGGGCTCCGAATGCCGGGCACACCGTGGAGTACGACGACGTGAAGTACGTGATGCGCTCGATCCCGTGCGGGTTCGGCAACCCGGCGACGAAGCTGTTCGTCGGACCGGGCGGGCTCATCAACCTCGAGGTGCTCGCCAAGGAGCTCGCGCAGTTCCCCGACGGCGGCAAGTCCATCCTCGACCGCCTCTACTTCGATCGGAACGCGGGCGTCATCTCGCACTCCGACATCGAGGAAGAGGAAGCCGTGAGCATGAACCTCAAGAACGGTTCGACGGCGGAAGGCGTGGGCGTGGCCCAAGCCAAGAAGGTCCTGCGGCGCGGAGACTTTCAGCGCATCGGCTCGACCTTCAATGAGCCGCTCTTCGACGGGCGGGTGACGGACGTGGCGATGCTCCTCCGCTCCATCCTCAACAACGGCGGGGCGGTCTTGCTCGAGGGTACGCAGGGGTTCGGTCTGTGCGTGAACCACGGCGACTATCCGTTCACGACGAGCCGCGACGTGACTTCGGCGGCTCTGCTCTCCGACGCGGGCCTTCCGCCTTCGTCGTCGCGCTTCACGTTCGGAGTCATGCGGACCTACCCGATTCGGGTCGCGGGCAACTCGGGTCCGATGGGCGACGGCGCGGAGCTCAACTGGCCGGAGATTTCGGCCCGTTGCGGAGCTCCTGAGGGGGCCATCGTCGAAAAGACCACCGTGACCAAGCGCATTCGCCGGGTCTCGGACATCGATTGGGGCTTCATGAAGCGGTCCGTGGCCATCAACGGCCCCGACGGCATCTTCATCAACTTCATCGACTACCTCGACTGGTCGATGCACGACGCGACCGATTGGGACCGCATCACGCCTAAGGGCCGCGCCTTCATCGAACGGGTCGAGGACACGCTCGAAGTTCCCGTGCTCGGCGTGAGCACCGGGGCGGGAGCGCGGGCGATGGTCTGGACGCCGACGTGGTACAACAAGTTCGAGGGGACGATGGCCGAGGGTCGTCTGGCTCTCGCGTGAGCGGCTTCGACAGAGGCGGGTCGGACGCGAAGGCGCATCTCGGACGCGTGGCGGGTTCTGCGTACGACGCCCCCGCGAGCGAGACCATGCTCGGAATCCTGTCGGGCAAGCAGGAAAAGCTCGGAATGCAACTCTTCGAAGTCGAGCGCAAGCTTTCCGTCGCTCGCGATCGCATCTTCGGAGCGCGGCCCGAGAAGCCTGAGGGCGGTGCCGTGCGCGCCGATCCCAACGGCTCTTTGGCGCGCGTGCTCGAAGTGGCCGACGGTCTGTGCTCCCTCGTGGAGCGCATCGATCGTCTTTCGAACGAACTCGGGACCCTCTAGGTCCCAAAACGTAAAGGAGACAACACATGGCTTGGAATGATGTCGGAATGAACGCGGGCGGAGCGGACTTCATGAAGTTCGAGGCGGGCCGGGCGTCGAAGATTCACATCCTCGGCGAGGCGGAAGGGGCTCCGAACGAGCCGAAGTCCTTCTTCCAGTACTACAATCAGGACGTTCAGCGCGGATGCGTCGTCCCGCGCGGCCACAAGGACAGCACCATCAAGGTCCGCGCTCAACACGCGTTCCTCATCTGGTCGTACGACGATCAGGCCATCAAGGTCTGGGCCGTCGGCAACCGGGTCGCCACCGTCCTCAAGGGCGTGATGGAGGCGTACGAAGGCTCGTTCTCCACGGTGGACCTCATCGTGAAGAAGTCGGGGCAGGGTCTCGACACGACCTACACCGTGACCCCGAAGCCGACGGAGTTCGACGCGGCGGCGATCGAGGGCATGGAGCTTCCCGACCTCGAGACCCTCTTCGCCGAGGCGAGCCTCGAGGACCTCGAAAACCTCAAGAACGGCATCGTGCCGACGCGGACCGAAGAGCCCGCGACGGACGACACCGGGGCCGGGGCGACGGACGACACCACCTCGACCGACGACGGGTCGGGCGATGAGGGCGGCGGGACGGCGACGCAGACCAAGGCCCCGGCGAAAGCTCCGGCCAAGGCTCCCGCGAAGCCCGTCGCGCAGGACCCGCGCATCACGCTCGTGAAGGCCATCACCGCGAAGTTCGCGGCGTCGGCCAAGTACAAGACGCCGCTCGCTCGGACGAACGCCATCAAGGCGATCGCGAGGGGGAAGACCGCGCTCACTCAGCTGAGCCTCCCCGAGCTCCAGAAGCTGAACGCGCAGGCGAAGTAAGCCGTTCAAGCAGGTAGTCTAAGGACGAGGGGCCGCGATAGCGGCAGGTCCGGGGCGTGGGCGGGGCCACCGGGCGAAGATGGTCCAGTTAAAGGGGAAGTCATGAAAGCGATGGCGAAATTCGTGTCGAAGCTTCGGGGCGTCAACAACGTCGTGCGGTGGAACTTCCACCCGACCATTCGGAAGGAGAACGTCGCCGAGCACTCGTTCTGGGTCGCGCTGTTCGTGTCCATCATCGCGTGTCAGAGGGACCGCAACGAGCTCGTTCTCGCGGCCATCATGCACGACGCCGAGGAAGCCGTGACGGGCGACCTGCCCGCGCTCGTCAAGGGACGCGTGCCGAAAGGCGCATGGGAGCAGGTCGTCGATCAGGCCAACGCCGAGCTCCTCGACCCCGCCGAGCACAACATCGTCGGCGAGGAGTCGTTCAAGGCCCTCTCCGCCGCTCGCGATCTGTCGCATGAGACCGTCATCAAAGCCGCCGACCTGCTCGCCGCGCTCATGTTCGCCGACGAAGAGCTCAAGATGGGCAACACGTACTTCGCCACCATCCGCCGCGAGCTCATCCTTTCGCTCGAGCACGTGGCTCTCAAGCTCGAGCCCGAGACCGCGCGGCGGCTCATCAGACTCGTCGAGGACCTCGGCTTCGACTTCGCGGACGGTCTGTCGCGCATTCCGACCATGAGCCACCTCTAGACCATGACCCGCTCAGGCTCCCTGATAAAGGAGAAGTTCGAGGCCCTAGTTCGCCGGGACCTCACGCCCGAGGAAGCTCTCAAGTGCGAGGAGCTCGCCTTGAACTACTTCACCGGGCCGATACTCACCTACCTCGAGCGTGAGGCCAAGAGGCCTGTGCTCGCGATTTTCGAGGCTGAGTACGCCGCGCTGAACAACGGGAAGGTGCGCGGGGCGCAACGCTCCGTCAGGCGCATCGAGCTCTTGGGGCGGCTGTCCATCGTCTTCAAGAAGCTCGACCTGTTCAAGCCGGGAATGTCGGACGGGGAGGCGTTGGCCGTCATCGAGATGGCCGACAAGTTCAAGGACTCGCACATCGACCGCGCCATCGCCATCGCTCGCTCGCGCGGCGTTCAGCACGTGCGTTACGTCCTCCAAGTCTGCGTCGGCAACGAAAAGAAGCCGACCGCTCCGACCAAGAAGGCCATCGTCGCGGACGAGCCGTTCAAGCAAGAGTACCACGTGAAGGCCGCAGACGTGGAGAAGTCATGGGCCAAGTCGCTCGAGAAGGCGGAAGAGCGGCATCAACTCAATGAGATCGAAAGGATGGTGCGCCGCGATGGTTGACATCCAGAAGCTCGTCGAAGAGATTAAAGCCGCAGTGCCGTTGCCCGACGCCATGGAGGCGGTCGGTGTCGTCTTTAAATCGAAGAGCGGCGGGGCGTGGAAGGTGCCTTGCTTCCTGCACGAGGAGAAGGAACCTTCGATGGTCGTCGCTCCGGATAAGAACCTCTTCAACTGCTTCTCCACCGGGTGTCAGGGGCGCGGCGACGTCATCTCGTTCTATCAGATGTGGTTTAACCTCGACTTCAACGAGGCGGTTCGACGCATCTGCATCGACTGGGGCATCGCCGGGGAAGAAGCGTTCACCAACGAGGACGACGGGAAAGCTCGGCTCGTGAAGCTCACCAACGACGTGCTCGGAGAACTCAATGCCTACCTCACGAAAGACAAAGGCGCGGCGCATATCCGCGCGTACCTCAAAAAGCGCGGGGTTAGCCTTGAGACAGCTGAGGCTTTTCGGCTCGGCTACAGCCCGTCTTGCGACTTTGCTGAACGAGTCGGCAAGAAGCTCGGCCTCTCCTCGAAAGAGATGGACGGGCTCCAGTTCGGGAAGCCTTCTCTTTTTGGAGGGAAGGTTGTTCTTCCGGTCATCTGCCCCAAGCGCACGGGCATCTTCTACTACGGTACGTCTGTCGAGCGGACGGGTCCCGGACCTAAGTACATGGGAGCGACCGGAGAGCATCCGCTCCGCTACACTGGCGCGGTCTTCGGAATGCAAGAAGCGCGCAACCATATCAGGCAAGCGAAGACGCTGATCATGGTGGAGGGTTTCTTCGACGCGATGGCCCTCCACAGCGCGGGATTCAAGAACACGGTGTGCTCGCTCGGGGCTAACGTGTCGCCGGAGCAGTTCACGATGATGAAGGCGTACTCGGTGCCGTCCGTCACGGTCCTCTTCGACGATGACAAAGGCGGCGACGCGGGCATTCACAGCGTCATCAAGAACTCTGGCGGGCTCAGAACGCACGTCGCGTTCGTGGGCGGCATGGACCCCGACGAGTACGTCATCAAGCACGGGGCGGAATCGCTCCGATCCATCCTTGAGCAGTCCATCAGTCCGATCGACTTCCTCGTCATGGAAGCGGCTACCGACTTTGAGAGCGGGACGGTGTACACGAAGTCGGACCGCCTGTCCAAGCTTCTCTCGGCGGTTAAGACGATGCCCGCGCACGAAGCGGCTATCGCCATCGCCGAGGTGGCCCGCATCTCGGGCATCCCCACGGAGCAGGTGCAGGACCTCATCACGCAGACGGACCTTGTCTTGGACAACCCAACGGAGTCCGAGAAGGTGGTGCTCGCCGGGGCGATGCAGGACCCCGAGCTTTTCTCTCGGGCCGAATTGCGCGTCGGGTCGCGGTCCGTGTGGTCCATCCAGAGGCATCGGACGGTCTGGGAGGCCATGGTCGCGTCGCGGAAGAAGGAGGCGAGCGTGATGACGCCCGACCTCGTCAGGAGCGAGCTCCCGGCCAAGTTCACGGACAACGGCTTCTTGGAGCAACTGGAGATGGCGTCGAGCCTCAACTACGACTACCACTTGAACGTGGTGTGCGAGGCGGCGGTGCGGCGTGGGCTCCAGTCGGCGGGCCGTCAGCTAACCGGGGACGCTTCGAACAAACAGAAGACCGTACAAGACGTTGTATCCAAGCACATGACGGCCTTGGCGGTCGCGTCCACGACGCGCACGCAGTTGGAGTTCACGGCGAAGGAGCAGGTCAAGACCGCCATGGACTACCTTCACGAGCAGATGGCGAACGAAGGCAAGATTCCCGGCCTCAACCTCGGACCGAGGTGGAAGAACCTCATGGAGTCCACACTCGGCTTTCAGCCCGGCTACACCTACCTGCTGTCGGCTCTTCCCAAGGTCGGTAAGACGAACACGGTGATGAATTGGGCGTTGGAGCTCGCCGTCGAACAGAACATACCCGCGCTCTGGCTGAACGGAGAGATGGGCGAGCGCGACCTCGCCCTCCGCAACCTTTCCATCTTGAGCGGAGTCTCGAGCATGAGGCTTCGACGTGGTGCCATTAGCGCGAAGGAGAAGGAAGCGGTGGACGCGGCGGCGGCTCGCTACTACGCGTCGCCGCTTCGTGTCGTCAACAGCGCGGGCATGACGGTGCACGACGCCGTGAACGCGATGCGCAAGGCGGTCTACACGGACGGCGTCAAGGTCATCTTCCTCGACTACATCCAGTTGCTCCGGTCGCCTTCCTCCTCGCTGTCGTATTGGGAGCGGCATATGGAGATTTCGACCGAGCTCAAGGCGGCGGTGTCGAAGCTCCCGGTGCCGCTGATCGCGGTGTCTCAGCAGTCCAAGGCTTCGATGTCCGGCGACGGGAACGGGGGCGGTGCCAACCAGGGCGGCTCGTTCAAGTACGTACAGGACGTGGACGTGGTGATGGACCTTAAGCGGAGGAGCGAGGACGACATAGCAACCGACGGCAATGGCAACCTCGTCTTGACGATCGACTTCAACCGCCACGGACCTCAAGACGTCTTCACGAATTTGCTGTTTAACACGGACAACCTTCGGGTTGAGGAGGTCGGATGAGCTACATCGGACGCGTTGAGATTCGCGCAATAAAGGACGGCGACTACATCGAAGTCGTCGAGATGAATCTGCGCGCGAACCGCGACCACCTCAAGTCAGGCTACGCAGGACACACGATGCTTGAAGAGGTTGGCGCTGATGACATCGTGCGCGACATCCTCGCCGGGCGCACCGACGGAGTGCATGACATCTGGGGTGCGTACCACGAGCACTGGACGCAGGATTACTGGGGCGAATCGGACTGTGACTTTTCAATTAAACGGGCGCGTGTCCGCTTCTGCGGCACGCTCCCCAACGACGAGGAGGTCGGATGAACGACAAAATGCTGTTGAAGAAGGTGAGGAAGAGCCTCGGCATCGACGCGAGCAACAAGCGGGCGTGGAAGGCTGAGGCGATCGGCGGAGGATTCAAGCTTACGGCCAAGACCGCCAAGGCTTCGACCGAACTTACGAGGGCGCATCACGCGACGGTCGGGCAGGTGCTCCTGTGAATTGCTTCATCATGATGGGCACGACGCTAGCCGGGAAGAGCGAGCACGGGCGGAAGCTCGCGCAGGAGTACGGCATGATCTACGTGAGCTCCGGCGACATCGCCCGTTCGCTCATGGACGACGCGACCAAGGCCGAGTTCGCCGAGGGCAAGCTCTCCCCGCACGACCTCGAAATCAGGAAGGCGATCTTCCGGAAGGTCTGGGAGTCGTATCACGCCGGGAAGAACATCGTGCTCGACGGCTTCCCACGGACGCCGTGGCACGTCGTCCACTTCCTCGCGCAGGTCTTCCCGCATACGATGGTGGTCGTTGAGCTCGACACGGCGCGTGAGGTCGTGATGGCCCGCTCCCGCAAGCGTTCCCGTGACGAATTCGACACGGAAGCCATCGTGACGAAGCGCAACGAGGTCTACCTGCAGGAGACCGCGCCCGCTCTCCGCTTCCTGTCGTCGCACTTCGGGCGGGCCGTCCGCGTCGAGGTGCCGTACGAGCAGGAGCCGACGACGGTGTTCTCGAAAATCGTCGCGGAGCTCGACGCTCGCGGGCTATTGTCATGACCCCCTCAACCCCGCCCGAGGCCGCAATCTTAGAGGCGTTGGCGCACTTCAAAGGACCGTTCTTGACTGACGGGCTCAACCATGTGAAGCATGGTAAGGTATTGGCCGATGCGTTTGGGGCCGCGATAGCCGAGAGGGACTATTGGAAGATTGGAGCCGATACCAACGGGGCTCTTGCCAGGGTGATGAAGTCCCGCGCCGAGTCAGCGGAGGCCGCGCTTGCCGAGGCGAAGCGGGGCCATGAGGATCAGGTCTACGCGCTCAACAATCAAGTCGCCCGTATCATGAGGGAGCGCGACGAAGCCCTCGCCGAGGTCGAGCGCGTCAAGAACGAAACCGAGAATCATTACATGGAGTCTATCGAACGCCTTACCTCGCTCCTGGCGGCGACCCGAGAAGCGTTAAACGATACTGACCTGATATCTAGCGAGCGCGTGGCTAAAGCCCTCGCCCTGACTCCCGCGAAGCCGACGGAGGATGACAATGGATAAGTACGACGAGACAGCCATTAAGCTTTGCGAGGACCAGGACCGCGCCCATCATGGTGGATGGACTTGCTCTCTTTGTCGCCATATCGCCGCCGCCCTGCGCGAGTCAGCCGCCGAGGCTTTTGAGGAGTTCGTCGCCAATCGTCGCCCTTTCTCAGACCCGAAGGATATTCAATTCCAGGCGTGGTGCGATGCCCTGTTGGCCAAAGCCGCCTCCCTACACGCCCACGAGGTCAAGACGGAGGAGAGGCCGTGAAGGCTAACTACTGCCCCGAATGCGGCAAAGCTTTGAGGCGTGAGCGTGTGGCCGAGGATATGGAGTTTTTCGATTGTTGGTCACGAAGCGGTTGCGGAAAGCAGTGGGTTCTTGAACACGCCATGCTTTCCGAGAACGAACTACGGCCCGCCCCTCCCTCGCCGGATGAGAAGCCGGAACAGGAGAAACCCCGATGAGCGCGAAGCGTAGAGAGAAGCGGACAGCGTTGGAGCGTGGATTCCATATTGGCCGTGGGTGCTGTAACTCCTGGGCCGACAAGCCGCACGATAAATCATGCCGAGTATGCCCGCCCGCGAAGAAGATAAAGACGAAGCGCAAGGTCCGATGCGTATGCCCCAAGACGATTAAGCTGAACCAGGGCGCGACATACTGCTTTTGTTTCAACGCCGCGATCCGAAGGGAGAAGGGGAAATGAGCGAAGCATACAGGGCCGCGCCGTTCAAATGCCAGTTGCCGGGATGCCACGACTCCGACGTGCATTGGCACTCTCGCGGGATGCTGATGGACTTGGTTGTTTCTCTGACCGCCGAACTCTCCCGCCGCCCCGTCCCCGAGGCCGCGCCGGGAGGGTTGAAGGAGGCGGCTGAGAATCTTTTGCGGCGATGTTCCGCGCTCGGACTAAATGCCGGGTACGCTAAAAACGAACTCGTCGCACTCCAAGAAGCGGTTGACGCTTGCCCCACCCCCGCGCCCAATCGGGAGGCGGAGCTTAAGGTGATCGAGGCGGCGAAGGATATTGCCGCCGAACACGACAAGATCGAGAGGGCCTTCTCGAATCGTCCCGGTATGCCGCAAGGCAAGTGCCAATGCCGAATTTGTAAGCTCGTCGCCTCCCTGGCCCAGTCCGAGATGAAGGGGGAAACGAGATGAAGAACGCAGACTACGCGCATCTCCACGTTCACACGACCCGCTCGCTCTTGGACGGGTTCACGCACGTGCCCGACCTCGCCGACGTGGTGAAGTCGCTCGGGCAGAAAGCGGTGGCCATCACAGACCACGGCAACATGAGCGCGATTCCGTCGCTCTGGAAGGAGGCGAAGCGGGTGGGCATCAAGCCTATCGCGGGCATCGAGACCTACCTTTGCGACGACAGGCTCGTGAAGTCGGTGGAGAAGAAAGGCGATCGTCCGTACTTCCACATGACGCTACTCGCGCAGAACGCCGAGGGGTACGCCAACCTCTGCAAGCTGTCGAGCCTGTCGTTCTCCGAGGGGTTCTACCATAAGCCGCGCATCGACCTCGCCGCCCTCGAGGAGCACAAGAAGGGCTTGATCGTCCTGAGCGGATGCGTCGGCGGGTGGCCGCAACAGCTGATCATCAACGACAAGGAGCGCGAGGCCCTCAAGTGGTGCCAGGACGTGAACGACCTCATGGGAGGCCGCTTCTACCTTGAGAGCCAGGAGACCGGGGAGCTAGATCAGATCATCGTGAACGAGACCTTCCTCGACTGGACGAAGAAACACAAGCTCAAACACGTCGTGACGGGCGACTCACACTACACGAAGAAGGAGGACCACGCCGACCATGACGTGCTTCTCTGCATCGGGCTTCACAAGAAGCGCGACGACGAGGAGCGGATGAAGTTCGTGCCAGAGCAGTACGCCGTCAAGTCCGCGCAGGAGATGGCTCTGCTCGGTTTCCCCGAAGCGTCACTCAAGGCGTCGGTGGCGATCGCCGAGTCGTGTGCGGCCTACGAGCTCCCGCGAGCGGGCGGCTTCCCAAAGCGCGAGTTCGCCTACGAAGTGCTCGAGTCCGAAGCGACGGAGGGGCTCATGAAGCGGCTGTCGCCCGTCGTCGAGGAGGTGGCGGCGAACCCGATGGGGCTCGGCCCCGTCGTTCAGCCTGTCGGCCCGACCGTCGCGGTCGAAGATGAGAATTCGTACTGGGAGCGACTCAATCATGAACTCAAAACGATCAAAGAACTCGGCTTCGAGGACTACTTCCTCATCGCACACGACATTACAAGCCACGCTCGATCTTCTGGGATGTATTGGACGTGGGGGCGAGGCTCGAGCGTTGGCTCTCTCGTCGCTTACGCTCTTGGAGTTACTAATATTGACCCGGTTCTTCACCACCTATACTTTGAGCGTTTCCTCAACCCCTCACGTCGAAATCCGCCCGACATCGACATCGACTTCACGGACGAAGACCGTCCGGAAATCATCAAGTTCATCGAAGAGAAGTACGGCGCGGAGAACGTCTCGAGCATTTCGACTTACAGCACACTCGGACCTCGGCAAGTTCTCTTAGACCTCGCGTCCGTCCTCGGCAAGCCTGAGGAAGCTGTGCGCGCAGTTGTCGAGATGTTGCCGTTCGACCCGACCGCCAAGATCGACGATATGCTTGAGGACCTCAACTTGGTCAAGGCCATCAAGCACTACCTAGGTGACGAGGTGCTCGACCTGATGCGGAAGTTCGCGGGCGTCCCGCGCCATGCGTCGGTTCACGCCGCAGGGCTCATCATCGACAGCGAACCGCTCGCCGGGAAGCTTCCGATGATGATGCCGAGGTCGCGTCCTGTCAAAGCCTCGCAGTACGTCTACGAGGACCTCGTCGGGCTCGGATTCTAGAAGGTCGACATCCTCGGTGTGCGGACGCTCCGCACTATCAAGGAGACCGCGCGGGCGACGGGCATTGACTTAAACGCGATACCGCTCGACGACAAGAAGACTTATGCGATGATGTCGCGCGGCCTGACGATCGGCGTCTTTCAGCTTGAGGGCTACGGCTACCGGAAGTTCCTTGCCGAGTTCAAGCCGCAGGACTTCGAGGACGTCATGATGGTGAACGCGCTCTACCGTCCCGGCCCGATGAAGGGCGGGCGCGGTCTGGGAGAGCTCATCGCTCGTCGGCGCGGGCAGAAGACCATCTCGTACGCTCACCCGTCGCTCGAGCCAATCCTCAAGCCTACGTTTGGCGTCATGGTGTACCAAGAGCAGGTCATGAAGGTGGTGCAGGTGCTCGCCGGGTGGACGCTAGCGGAGGCCGATATGCTCCGGTACGCCGTCGGCAAGAAGAAGCAGGAGCTCATCGCCGAGCTCAAAATCAAGTTCATCAAAGACTGCCAGAAGATGGGCCACAATAAGCCGTTCGCCGAGTCCATCTTTAGCGACATCGAGTTCTTCGGTCGTTACGGTTGGAACAAGGCGCACTCGGCGGCGTACGGGATGGTGACTTACGTGAGCGCGTACCTTAAGGCCAACTTCCCGCACGAGTACCTTTGTGCGATGCTCAACAGCGAGCAGTCGGACCCGAAGCACAGACAACTGCTCGTCGCCGAGTGCACGCGCATGGGCATTCGTATGGCCAAGCCGCACGTCAACCGCTCGGTTGGCAGGTATCAGGTCATCGCGGAGACCGTGCGCGGGCGCGGCGACACCAAGTACATCATGCCTGGGCTGAGCTCGATTAAGAACCTCGGCGACAGGGGCGTTGAAGCGATACTCGAGGCGCGGAAGGACGGCAACCGCTTTTCGAGCATCGAGAACCTGCGCAAGCGCGTGCCGCCGAGGCTCTGCAACATCACGGCGATCAAGTTCCTCAAGATGGCGGGCGCGTTCGCCGACTTGCCCGACACCGAGGACAAGGTGGAGGTGCCATTCTAATGAAGGACTGCGCGGAGTGCAAGGTCAAGGAGTCGAAGGTGAAGGAGCTCGGCGGCTGTTGGTGGTGGTCCGTCGAGACGATGAAGCCGAAGTTTGGGCGCGAGGCGTTGACGCAGACACACCTCATCAGGCTCGGCAAGGAGCTACGCACCACCGGGCGGTGCCTGACGCTGTACGACGCCGAGACCGCTTGCGGTCTTAAGTTCCAGACCGAGGTTGATTCTAGTGATTAGCGCGGGAGGCTTCGTGGTCTGCGTGCGCTCGAAGACGCAGATTCATGCTCCTTGGAACGGCGAGACCGAGAGCATCTTCTCGGCGGGCGACTTCGAGCTCTGGCGAACGAGAGCTTACTACGCATGGGACCTTAGGACCAAGGAGCGCGTGCCGATGCCGTCGATGTACAGGATAGTCAAGCGTGTCGAAGGCAACACGTACTTCGTCATGCGCGAGCTCGAGGCCGGGGCCGACTGGCGCGAGGTGTCGGAGGAGCTCGCCGAGCAGACCATGCTCCTGTGCTATCGCAATACTCCGAAGGGGAGGCGCAAATGAGCGCTCCAGACGAGCCAGACGACACGTGCCCGCGCCCGCTTCTACGGCTACGGCTAAACCCTAGATGCGCGCGAAGACGTCCACGGCGAGCCCGAGGTCGGCGTCCTCCTGCTTGAGGGCGCGTCTGACCTGGAACTCGAGGGTGCCCCACCCCATCGTGGCGGGCGTCATGGCGGACATCTCGGGGTAAGCGGGGGCTCCGCGACCGATTTCGTAGCCCATGGTCGCGGAGCCCACGTTCAGAAGTGTCCGAGTGCGGCAACCGACGGCGGGGTCGTGCGTTCGAAGGTTCGGCAACGTGAGTTGATCGACCTTCGTGGCGAGCAGTTGGCAGTCGTGACCGCGAATGAAGAAGTCGGCGTCGAAGGCCTTCACGGATTTCTCGAGTCTGTTGATGGTTCCGGTCTTGGAGCCTCCGCCCTCTCCGTGTTGTAAGAGCCCGATCTTCCGAGCGGCTTCGTCCTTGCCGACGAAGTGGAAATCGAGGTAGCTCATCATCTCTCCGAGGTAGCGCACGGGCTTGCCGCCGCTACGCTTCTCGAGCTCTCGGAAGATGTACTCAACGCTGTTGCTGAGCTCGGCGATCTGGGACCAGTGGTGCCCGGCGACGCCTCCGAGCAGACCAAACTCGGTGCCGACGTGGAGTCGCAGTAGCTTCGGAATGAGAAATTTGTCAAGGTACATGATGTGCTTATCCATGTCGCGCTTGACGACTTCCTTCCGCTCGGCGGCGATCTTGGCCCGCATGACGCGTGTGCTCGGCCTGTCTTCGTCCTCGAGGTCGCCGACGCTGAGGACCCCGGTGGGCGTCTTCTTGGCGCGGTAGAGGATGCGGTCGATGTGTTGGTCGATCTTCCATTCACAGCACGAACTCGAGCCTAACTGCCAGTCGCCGATCGCTTCGATGTTAAGATCGTACGGGAGCTTCTTGAACGGGAAGATGAACGGTTCAGCCCACATGACGCCTCCATGGAACCCTGACAACTTCGCGGAATCTCTTCAACCACACGAACATAACGCGGCGCGGCTCCTCTAACTTGGCCTTTGCCTTGTCGCGAAGGAACCGCGCCGCTTTGCGCATGGTCTACTTCCCGAACTTGTCCTTGAGCGCGGACACGGCCATGTCGACGGCGTACGGGAGGATGAAGCGCAGGAGCCTCTCCACGAAGTAGCCGGGCTTGATGATCACGATGATGATTTCGATGGCGAGGGCCTGCTTCTCCGCGCCGACGAGGGCTTCCCGAAGCCCGATTTCCTCGACGTGCTTGACGACGTCCTTGGTGATGGCGAACGCGCCGCGCACGCTGTCCAGGCTGTAGCCGTGCAGACGCCTGTAACGTCCGGCGATGTCCCCGGCCTCCGCGACCGTCTTCTTCGCCAACTCTTTGATGTCCATTCTCATTTCTCCTTTCTCGTACGTTTCTTGATCACGGAGATGTGCGCTGAATGTGCGTCCATCACCATGTCACGCATCGAAGCGGGCGACCGTCCGGCCTTGGCGTCCTCATCGAGCTCGAACTTCATGCCGCACTCGCACTCTCCGCGAGACACGGCCATCCAGATCAGTTCATGCTCTGCGACGCGGACGCGCGGCTCGTCAGCCATTGGCGCGGTCCTCCTGCGGGTAGGCGAGGTCCGTGTGCCTGAACCACCCCTCGAAGCGCGGATGCGCTTCCACCTCGGCTAGCGAACGCTCGACGACGTGCCCGACCTTCCCGCCGAGCGCGTGAACGGCGGTGCCGCGACCAGTGAAGATTCCTGTGTGCGGGATGCCGTCTTTGTTCGGCCCGAAGAAGAACACGTCGCCGGGCTTCGGATTGACGGTCCTCCGATGGCCGATCTGCGCTTTCTGATTCACGCACCCGTCAGCGTACTTCAAGCCCGCACGTTCGTAGGCGTTCTGCGTGAGCTCGGAGCAATCCCACCCCTCGGGGTTGGCCTCGCCGGGCGCGTGCTCGATGGCGAAGACGTAGTCCTCGCCGATCTGATCGAGCGTGAACACGACGATGGAGCGGCGTATCGCGTCCTCCGACGATGCTCGGTCATACCCGGTCCCAGGCTCGGCGACGACCGTTGTGGATGCCGGGCCTAGCTCGAGCCCGGCGAACACCTTGACGAAGATCGTGAAAAGCTCTTCGTACCAAGGCTTCATCGGTCCCTCAGGACTTCCGTGTCGTTCCTGATGTCGGAGACCACGCCATGCACTTTGTCGAGTTGCGTGCGGGCGTCCTTTAGGTCGTCGCTGATAGACGATAGCCGCTCGGTGGCGATCGTGTAGAACGTCCGCGACGCTTCGAGCTGAATCTCGAGGTGCGCGATGTGGTTGGTGAGTATCTTCTCCAGGGCGGCGTCCTTGGTGTCCACGCGCGCTTGAAGCGCGGACATCTGACGCGCCTTGTCCGACTGCTCGTCGCGCCGAGCGGCGAGCCACTGCGGTCCCATGCGTATCACGACGATGATGCCGACCAAGATGACGACAGCGACCTTCCAACCTGCGGCGGCGAGCACGGCCTCAAACACCCTCAACGCTCCGAAGTCCATGGTCCCTCCTCCTTACTTCGACTTTCTCTGCATCGCCGCAGAACCCAGGAGGTCCTGGACCGCGCTCTTGACTGCGGGGGTGTTCGCCCCTTTCGTCATCTTCGACAGCTTCACCAACGAGTCGATCAGGCTCCCGGCGATCGGCCCGGCGTTGGCATCGATCATGCCACCCGCCACCGCTCCGGTCGCACCGCCGACCATCCCGTGCCCGAACCCGAGCGTAGAGCCGATTCCGGTGCCCGCCGCCGCGCCGATGGCCGCTCCGACGTTGAGTCGTTTGCCTCCGGTCTTCGCGCCGGGCTTAAACGCCTCGGCGACCTTGGACGCTTCGGCCTCGCTAAGGTAGTCCTTGCCGACGAGTTCGTTGAGCCGCTCGAGGACGGCGCGGGAGTCGAGCCGCTTGGGGTCCGTCGCCGACTTGAGCGCGGTGGCCGTGCTGTTGGTGGCTTTATACCCCTTGCCAATGTCGTTCTCGATGCCGAAGACCTTCTGCCCCTTCTTGAGAAGCCTCATGTTCTCGGCGACGGGCTCCATGGCGGCGGCGTACTCTTTGTTCCCGGTCTTGAGGATGGTGTCGATGCGCGTGCGCACGCCCTCCAGAGCGTTGTTGAGGGGCGCGAGCTCTTTGGCCGACCAGTCGATGTCTTCATCGATCGAACGGACGATCGAACCGAGTTCCTTCTCGGAGACCGTAGAGCCAAGCTTCTTGAGCCGATCGGCGTAACGCCCGAGAACTTTCTTGGCATGGGCCGTCGAGTCCGAGATGGTGCGTCCGAGCCCGGTAGCTTCCTTGCGAACCGCGCCGAGGATGTCGGTCTTGGTCGCCGCGCCGTCGTTGATGAACTTTGAAGGCGACAGCTTCTCGAGAGCCGCGTCGCTCATCTCGGTGATCTTCTTCGACATCTCGTGGAACGAGTCGGGCAACGACTGCGCGAGCTCCTCCATCGGCTTCGCGCCTTTGATGGCTTCTGGATTCGCCGCGCGGGCCGCGATTTCCTCGGCAGTCGGACCGAGCGCGCCCGTGATGAGCTTCTTCACGCCCGCTTTCCCGAGCTTGGCCGCGCCGCCGATCGCCTTGGCGACGCCCGCTCCCGTCGCCTCGGCCTCCACGCCTCCGACGACGTTGCTGACGGTCTCGCCGAGTGCTTCTTCAACGCCCGCGATGGGCTTCTTGATTCCGAGTCCGCGATCGAGCAGGTCAGCCGCGCTCTTGCCGCCCGCGTACCCGAGCGCACCTCCCGCCGCCGTCGCAGGGACCGCGCCGAGCACGGTGGGCGCGGTGGCACCTCCGGCGAGCAGACCGCCGCCGACCATGCCGCCAATCTCGAGCACGGGACGGGCGACTGACGACACGCCTTGAGCGAGCGCGGACGGTTGGGCGGCGTTCAGTTGGGCGAACGCCTCCATGATGTGCTCAGGCTTCGGAGGAACGTCGCCCGTGAACGTGAGTTTCTTTCCCGACGTGGGGTCGGTGACCGTGTACTTGGGCATCTTAGTTGTCCTCCTCGACCTGGACTTCGCCCTGGTATCCAGGGATGACGATGCTCTGAACCGCGCTCTGAACGGCGGCGTTGACCTGCGTGTTCATGTTGTCCTGCTTCATGGCGTTCAGAATCTTGGCGTAGCGCGTGCGCACCTCTTTCAGATTGGCCTTGAACTGCGCCTGAGACTGAGACTGCTCGAGCGACGTAACAGCCGCCGTCAACAGCCGCATTTCGCTGTCGGAGATGTTGCCGAGCGCGCCGCCCGTGGGCGAGTTGGCCCGCATCTTCGCCAGAGCCTCGAAGCCGAGGTTCGCCTTGAGCGTCTCGACGACGGACCGCAAGTCCTTGGCCTCGGTGCCGGGCACGTTCTTGAGGGCCGCTCCCCACCCGACGGTGTTCATGCCGACGAGGTCCTCGGCCTGCTTGACCTTGGCCAAGATGAGTTCGGCCTGATCGACAGCCGCCGACTGCGCGGACTGCTTCTTCGCTTCGGTGGTCGCGAACTTGAGGTCGGCGGGACCACCGGGAATGCGCTCCTGGTCGCCGTTCTTGGTCCAACGGAAGCCGGGAGGGGCCTTCTGCGGAGTGGCGGGCTTCGGAGTCACGTCCTTGAACTCGGGCTTGAGGTAGCCGTCAGAGCCCTGCGTCACCCTGGTCAGGCGAAGACCGGGCATGGCGGGCGTGGGCGTAGCCTGAACGCGTCGGAACCCGTCCTTAGTCGAGTCCTCCCCCGACCCGTTGAGCTTCTTCATGAGAGCCTCGTGGGTCTCCTTGGCTATGGCGAGGGTCTCGTCTTCGAGGGCCTGATCGCGG
>ERZ1292625.535-Hain-H41-01um-R1-535-length-56620-cov-20_pt7 | contig 19351 bp, 35 predicted proteins | sample MGYA00564400_ERZ1292625 | MGnify/ENA primary metagenome ERZ1292625 (study PRJEB36523, sample SAMEA6512639) | groundwater metagenome | collected 2019-01-08 | study: AquaDiva: Metagenomics assemblies of 32 groundwater samples
AGACCAAACTGTAATTAGAGTTGCTTGAAGTTATCGTCGCCCCTAATCCGTCGTAGAGAATCGCAATGGTCACTATTCTGTTTAACGATTCTATAAAGTTAAGTATGACATTTCATCCAACGTCACCCTTGACATCCAATCATTTAAGGCTACGGCAGGAGGCTGACTGGTTCGCCCACCTTGTCCTGCTATGGCTTATACCTAGTTAAAAGGCATAACATTACCATCTTCTGGAGACCACTTGAAGAAAGGAATGTTATATCTTTTACAAAATCTTTTAAATCTTTCTTGTGAGGAACGTAATTTTGAACTTTGAGATGGTTTTACCTCAATAAATCCTTTTATTTCTCCGTCTTTATCTAATATTATATAATCTGGATAACCCTTACGAATAAAGTTTATACCAAGTTTATTGGCAATCTTTTCAAATTCTTGTTCCGATGGATTATGGTAATCTTTTCTTGCTTTAAGGACTTGTTTATATTTTCTCAGACTACCATATTTTTTCATGTATAAATCTATTATATCACAACTACGTTTAAAAGTCAAGCCCCCATTTTAGGCCCGTTTTTAACGATTTGTGGATAACTTTTATGATAGAACCTAGACATTTTTTCTCCCGTTAGGAATAAATAGTTATCAACAATTTGCCACTTGACAAAAAAAAGAAAGTATGATATTATTATAACATGACAAAATGTCCAAGGTGTAAAAAGAATCTAAATATCGGTAAACAAGTCTCTGAATGGGATAAAGAATATGGTGATGAATGGATATCCCAGGCAATGATAAATATAATCTGTCCAAACTGTGATGAAGGCGTTATTATGGTTGAACTTTATAAGCATGAAGAAACAGAAGAGATACAAAGTCCTATAGGAAAGGTTAAGATACCGAAACTAAATAAAAACAAATAGTATTATAATATGATTAATTTTAGAAAACTTGCTGGTGCCATGTCCCCAACACATCAAGAAAGTGGTAGTCTAGATTTATTCTCTTTTACAAAGGCCATAGAGAGAGTCATCGCAGGAGATAGGGTGTCTAAGGTAGAGTGGAATGATAAAGAATTTTACTGTCTTTTGAAGGATGGGCTTCTTATGTTACATAAACCAGATGGTAAGTTCTACCAATGGACACTGAATGATGGAGACTTATATGGTGTAGATTGGTTTGTAATAAAAGATTAAATAAAATATTAAAACAATAAAATGAGTTACAAAAAATACAAAGAATTATTAAATAAGAAAGAAGCCCAGAAGTATATCAAATCTGGCATCAATAAAGCAACGGACTTAATAAGTCCTACTCTTGGGGTTAAAGGTAATCGTGTTTTTATAGATAGAGAGTTTGGAGATATAGAGGGTTCTGATGATGGTATAACAATTTTAAAAGAGATAGAATTGGAAGACACAAGAGAACAATTGGGTGTTAAGATACTAAAAGAAGCATCGGCCAAAACTAACGATAAAGAAGGAGATGGGACTACAACTACCGCTGTTATCGCCAATGAACTTATAAATCAAATTATAGAAGATGATGAAGATGTTATTATGATTGATGGTGGTAGAGATATAGTTAAGATTAAAAATGGTTTTAAATCTGGTTTTGATAAAGTTATTAAGTTTATTAATAAACATAAAATAGATATAACCTCTGATAATCAGATAGCCAACATTGCTAAGATTTCTTCCAATAGTGAAGAGGTTGGCAATATGTTAATGGAGATATTTAAGAAATTAGGCAAAGATGCTGTAGTAAATGTAGAAAGTAGTGATTCTACTGAAACAACCCACGAAATAACAGAAGGAATGTCATTTGAAAGAGGCTATATATCAGAAGCATTCATGACCAACCCAGATAAGGAAGAGGCAGTATTAGAAAATCCTAAAGTTTTAGTTACAGATTATAGAATACAGGATATAGATGATATACAAGTAATTATTGATTTATTGAAACATAAAGTAAATGATTTACTTATTATTGCTGATGATGTTAATGGTATTCCATTGAGAACATTAATTATTAACAAACTGCGTGGCAACATTAGAACTGTTGCTGTTAAATCGCCTGGATTTGGTAATCAAACTGATTATTTAAAAGATATCGCAACATTAACTGGTGCGACATTAATTAGTAATTCTAATCAACTTGCCATTAAAGATATTAAGCCAGAACATCTAGGTAAGGCCATTAAGGTTGTTGTTAATAAAACATCAACAGTTATCATCGGTGGAGAAGGAAAGAAAGAAGATATTGATGCAAGAATATTGGCATTAAAAAATAGAATTGAAGATGAAACATCTGAATACGAGAAATCAAAATTAAAAGAAAGAGTTGGCAAGATGGCTAATGGTGTTTGTACCATTAAAGTTGGTGGAGTTACTGGAATGGAAGCAAAGGATAGAAACGCAAAAGTAGAAGATGCTGTTAATGCCGTAAAGAGTGCGTTAAAAGACGGCATAGTTGCTGGTGGTGGGATAGCATTAATGAGAGCTTCAATTGTTCTTGATGACAAAGACCCAGGTGAAGCTATATTAAAAGAAGCTATTGTTAAACCGTTTGAACAAATTCTAATAAATGCTAATGTTGATTCAGGGGCGATTACAGCCAGAGTCGTATTGGGAGACAATGTAAATCAGGGATATGATGTGTCTAACGATAAGATTGGGGACATGGTTGAGATGGGGATTATAGACCCAGCAGGAGTTGTAAAGACCGCATTAGAAAATGCTTTATCAATAGCCAAAATGGTGTTAACTGGTTGTGGGGCGCTAACACTTATCAGGGAGAAGAAAGAAGAAGATATCAACAAGCTGGGGCTTGACTAGAAATTAATTATATGTTAGTATAAGTGTTGGAGCAAATAATAAATATCAAATGACCCAATCCAAACAAAATATAATGTGTTGTAGTAGATGTTCTGATGGAGAGTTTTATTGGAGTGGTTGTAAATGTCCTTGTCATCTCCCAGAAACTCCAATGACCCACACCCCAATCCCAAAACAAGAAGATGTCCCCGAAGCTGCAAGAAAAGCATTTACATGTTTCCATGATTTCAAGCCAGTTGACCCATTAGATACGACAAGTATAGCTGTTTATTGTCATAAGTGCGGAACGACAGTTGAAGGAAATGAGATAATTCCGCCAGTGGCGTATTCTTTAGGAACTGATAAAGGCGAGTTGCCTGAAGAGTGGGAGAAGAAGATACAAACTGGATATGAAAAACTTATTGCCATAATTCACGAAGCACACGACAATGGATTAATATCTGGAAGATTATACAAGAAATTTGGCGATACTTTTAATGAAATTGTAAGAAGTCATCTCAACTCCAGAGAACTACCTCCAGCAATCGGGGTGTCGCAGGTGATTAAGATGGTGGAGGGGATGAAACAAGAATGTGTGCCAGACGGAGACAATGATGACCTAAGACCTTACAACCAAGCATTAGACGAGGTAATATCTAAACTAAAGAAATGATTACAGATACCGCGGGAAATAAAATTTATGAACCAATCCAAAACTGTTCGTGTGGATTAACTGGTGGATGTGCGAATTGTAATCCGACTTTATATCCAAAATATGCCAACAAAAATGAAGAAATAGAATTTGAAAGAGATGTGTGTGATAAATGTGGGATTCCACATTGGAAAAGATAACCTAACCCCCTTAAAGGTAATGAAATAAAATAATATGAAAAAGATTAAAACAAATATATTCTCTGTTCCAAAAACATTATCCGAGAGACGAGCCAAATTTGCCTATGAAGCGGCACGAGTTGAAAACGCTATGGCAAAAAGACCAATAAATCCAGAGCCGTGGGAAGAAAGAGATGAGAAGTTTCGCAAGAATATGATAATGGCTGTATCAAGACAGTGCGGTAAGGGTCGGATGACATCGCCTAAAAAACTACACGAAGACTGGGTGCGAGCATATAAAGAAATGGGCTGGGTATATGGCAAAAAGAGAGACGCAGAAAAAAAGACACACCCCGATATGGTGCCTTTTAACAAGCTCGGGCGTAAAGAACAAGAAAAAGATTGGGTATTCTTTATGCTGTGTGAAATTACAAAACGAATTAATTAACCCCCTAACACCTAAATTACTTAAATGAATATGAAAAAATACATACAATTTAGAACTTAAATAATAAGAAATATGCCTATAGAGAAAAGATATACAATCGAACAAATATCAAAGTTAGACCAAGAAGCACGCCAATTGGTTAATATGTTTAGTGCCGCTAGAATTAAAATAGGGCTTGAACTTGCTAGAAGATTAAAAGAATTTGAGCAACACAAATTATATTTAAGATTAGATGAGCAAAGTTATCCTAATTTTGCTAGATACTTAGAATCATTAGATATAAAATATAAGACGGCTAGAGAAGTAATCGGTTTGTACGAATGTTTCGTTGTTGAAGGCGGTAAAGATATAGATGAATTAGCAAAGATAGGTTATCACAAACTAACAGTTATAAAACCATTACTATTTAAGAAAGATGGTGAGAGATACGAGTTAGTCAAGACGAAAACAGAACTTAATAGATGGCTATCCGATGCCAAGTCAGATATGACACAAGAAGATTTAATACAGAAGAGGCGGGAGTATGAAATTGGGGAGCATGAACATAAATTTATTAAGTTTCATGTATGCACTATATGTAAATTAAAAGAAATAATAAACTAAAATGAATATTAATCAAGCAATAGAAGAGTTAGTAAAATCTACACATAGTCTTCATCAAAGATTTAATATACCAGAATACATAGATTTAGATAGTAATGATATGAATAACCGTTTACGTATTCAGATTGAAGAAATTGGAGAACTGGCTAGAGCTATTAGTTATGAAAATAAGGAAGAAATATTATCAGAATCAGTAGATATAGCAGTTGTAGCAATTGGAACATTATTATTGCTTGGTGAAAAGGTGATACCAGCCATAGAATCGGTAGTGAAAAAGAATAATTCTAAAACAAATGATACTCATCATTTAATTGATGGTAAAATAATAAGAAAATAATATGAATAAAAAAACAAAGAAAAATGACAGCTTTGGAAAGGTATTAGCAAAAGAGTTAAAAAGTCAGGCAGAGGAAATAGATACATTTATTAAGGATACATTAAGAGAAATAAGAACACAAGATAATCTGAGTGATTATGAGATAAGCTATAAGTTTTCTAGTAAACCCAAATCAAGATGGCATAAAACAGTAGCTGCAGAAATTCGCGTTGATAATGTTTATAAAACCGCAAATATTATATTAAGACCAGAAATAGTTGAGATGTATAGAAGTGATGATAAAAATATGATTAAGAAGATATTGTGTCATGAGGTATCCCATATTAGAATAGAGCCTTTAGCAAAGTTGTCGCTTGACAGGTTCTCTGGCCACAAAGAAATAGGAGAAGCAATAGAAACGTTAACAGAACACTACGGACGTTTATTATATCACAAAGTTAATGATGGAAAAAAATAACTCTTATTCACCAGGGAGATTGTTCCAAATTTATGAGAGACCACAAATTCCACATGAAATATTCGAAGAAAGATTATGGTCTAATGCTGGCAAAGAAATATTAGAGTATTTACTGAATGAAAGAAAGTTAGCAAGAAAGACAATAAAGTACTTTAAATTAGGAGCAACAGAGAACAATGAAGTAGCAATACCGATTTTTAAAGATGGTAATTTAATAGATTATAAATTTAGGTCTGTTAAAGAGAAAAGATTTAGAAGAGTTGAGGATGCTGAAACCTGGGTTATCAATGATGATGCTTTTTTAAAAGCAGAAGAGAACGGATTTGTAGTTATAACAGAAGGAGAATTTGATACAATGGCAGTGTGGCAAATGGGTATTAAATCAGTCGTATCTGGTACTGGTGGGGCACAGAGTTTAGCACTATGGATAGACAGAATACCAGAAAAAGCTAAAGTCTATATTAATTATGATAATGATGAACCAGGTCAAGATTCAGCCAGAAAACTTGCAGAAAGAATAGGAATAGAGAGATGCTATAACGTTATATTGCCAACAAAAGATGCAAATGATTTTATTAAGGAAGGGCATACATACGAAGAGTATATCGAGACGTTAAAGAGTTCCAAAAGATTTGAAGTAAAGGATGTTTACAAACTTGCCGATGCCCTAGAGGCACTAGAGAAGAATAAGATACAGAGAGTAAGCACATTCTTAGACAGGATAAATATTCATACAAAAGGTGGTATACCCAGAAAGTCGTTAATAATTGTTAGTGGCATTACGGGCATTGGTAAATCGACGACGGTTATGAATTTTCTTATTGACCACGCGGATAAAGGATTGCCAGTTATGTTAATAAGTTTGGAGAATGATATTTACTTTACACTTCAAAGATTATTAGAAATAAAGTATAATAGACCAATAGGAAGTTTTACGCCAGAAGATTTACAGAAGATTAAAAAAGAATTAGTTCACTATCCATTCTATATTGATATGTCCATGGACTCGTATAGTATGGAAAAGATAACTAATATTGTTAGACAAGCGAAAAAGTTGTACGGAGTAGAATTTTTGGGATTTGACCACATTGGTTGGTTGCCAAATAGAAAGTATAATGTAACCCAAGAGGTATCGCAGATGACCAGAGATTTCAAGATGATGGCCAGAGAAAATGACATCATTGTTTATCTTGTAAGCCATATTAGAAAATTAGATAGTGGTCAAATCTATATTACTGGCGAAGACCTGAAGGACAGTTCTTCATTACAACAAGATGCAGATATGGTATTCTTTGTGGTCGATACTAAGAATGGTAAAGAGCTAGTTATAGATAAAGCGAGAATGTCGGAAAGTCACTTAAGGATACCACTAGATTTCAATAATGAAACTGGGAAAATATCTGATGATATGAATAGAAAAGTTAAGAGATTCGATGAAGAAGTTGTTGTAAAGAGTGAAGAAAAAACAAGTGGACTAGTAGATATGAATAAAATAGAAACATGATAAACTACAAATTAGCAAAAAAATTAAAGGATGTAGGATTCCAACAGAAATACTACTTTGGTGTTTCATACTATGTAGCCGATAAAGATATCCCAAATACTATCCATATACATACGCCAGATGCTCCAGGATTTTATAACGAGAAGAGGTTGCCAATAAAAGTTAAAATCCCCACACTCTCCGAACTTATAGAAGCATGTGGAGATAGGTTTGCTAGTCTAAATAAAGGAATAGACAACAAATTTCATGCTTGGGCAACGAGGACAGATACTGTTAAACATATAGAAGATATATATGGTGAAGGTGAAGTTCCAGAAGAAGCTGTCGCTAATTTGTGGCTAAAATTAAATGATAGATAAAAGAAAAATACAGTATGTCAAAAATATAAATCTTAAGGAGTTCGTAAGAGGACAAGGGTTTCCCTACAAAGAATTTGCTGACCACATTAAAATATCCTGCATATTTCATCCAGAGAAAACTGCTTCACTAGCCATATATGACGAAAGCTACTACTGTTATGGATGTGGAGAAAGGGGCGACATTTTGGACTGGGTTCAAAAACTATATAAAATTAGCTTCATGGAGGCGGTAGAGAAATTGTTGCGTGGAAGAAAAATTAGAAAAGTCTATAGAGAAAGGTACTAAAATGGAAAATCAAATACAAAATATAATTAAATCGTTAGGCAAAGATTTCGAAGGCATGATAATGCCCCTGTCTAAGCTTGAAAGTGTGGAATCAATCCCATTTGGGATAAAAACATTAGATGCCATTACAGGCATTAATGGTGTCCCACGAGGAATGTTAACAGAGATATATGGCGCAGAATCTAATGGTAAAAGTTCATTATGTTTAAGGTTAGTATCTGAGGCTCAGAAACTTGGATTAAAGACTGGGTATATAGATATGGAACTTGCTATGAGTAAAGAGTTGGCTACTAAGGCAGGAGTTAATCTTGATGCTATGATTATAGCCAGACCATCAACAGGAGAAGAAGCATTTGACCTATTAAATAGTATGATAGAATCTGGTGTCCAACTTGTTATCATTGATAGCGTAAGTGCATTAAGTCCCGAAGATGAGTTAGAAGCAGAATTTTCTCAGCAAAGCATAGGATTACAAGCGAGATTAATGTCTAAGGGGATGAGAAAGATTATTGGAACAGCCATGAGACATAAGGCGGCAATTGTATTTGTTAACCAAATTAGAGATGATATTAACAAAATGGGATTTGGACCCAAGACAACTACGAGTGGTGGTAGGGCATTAAGATTTTATTCGGCTCTGAGATTGCAGACTGCAAGAATTGGTTGGAAGAAAAAGGGAGAAGAAAAAGTTGGAATGGATATTAGAGTAAATGTTGTTAAAAATAAACTAAGTAGACCCCAATTAGAAACAGACCTGGAGTTCTACTTTGATAAAGGCTTTGATACTGGCACAGACTTATTGAATCATTATGTAAGGTTGGGTAAAGTAAAATTAGTGGGTAGAACATTTTATATAGATGATAAATCTATAGGCACAAAGAGTGATGCAATCGAGTGGGTTAAAAATAATAAAATAGAATAATGCAAAATAATATAATTTGTTTAGACTTTGATGGCGTAATTCATAGATATAGTAATGGCTGGGGCGATGGGACGGCCAATGATATTCCGATGGAAGGAGCCAAAGAAGCAATTGAAAAGTTAAAGAAAAGAGGATATGAGGTCGTGATATTCTCATGCAGAAGCGAAGAAGCAATAAAAGAATGGTTAAAGAAGTATGATTTTCCAGATATAGAGGTAGCTAAAGAGAAGCCGAAGGCATTGGCCTATATTGACGATAGGGGGATAAGGTTCACTAATTGGAAAGATATATTAAATTATTTCTAATGATACAAGAGGCATTATCAGAGTTTATAGATGGTATTTCCGACTTTATAAGTGGCATAAATCCTATATGGTTGCGGGTAATAATAGCCATACCAGTTATGCTAGTGTTGATTACAGGAGTTTTCGTCTTTATAACACCATTAGCCATATACCGAACTATTGTGGGTGATTAAAAGTTATCCACAGAAAGGGCTTGACAGAATTTTAAATCTATGTTATACTTAACTACAGTAAGATATAAGTTGTATTATGCCAAGCGGAATATATATAAGAACCGAAAAACATAAAAAGAAAATTGCATTGTCAAGAATAGGTCGGAAACATTCTGAAGAAACAAAGAAAAAGATGCGAGAAAATAACCATATGTCAGAAGAAGCGAGAAAGAGAGCATCAGATAGAATGAAGAATAGACACATATCTCTAGAAACTCGACAAAAACTCAGGGATAGTTTGCTGGGTAAACCAAGTAGGGCATCTAAAGGCGGTATAACATTCAACAAAAAATATCTTTCTTGGATAAAGAATAAAAGAAATAGAGATCTCAGGACAGCAGTTGGTTCTCATACTTTTGGAGAATGGGAAAACCTAAAAGCGCAATATAACTGGACTTGTCCATGTTGCAAAATAAGGGAACCAAAAGTTGTTCTTACCCAAGACCATATTATACCAGTGAGTAAAGGTGGTAGTAATAACATAGAAAATATCCAACCATTATGTAGAAGTTGTAATAGTAAAAAGAATAATAAAATATTAAAATATTAAAGTGAAAATAACTAAACAATTAGTAAAGTTGTACGAAGATACCTATGTTAAACATGGTATGAAGGTCGTTCTTCACAACTGGCAGTGGCAGATAGCATCAGAATTAATGAAAGAGTTAGGTGCTAAAAAGGTAACAACAACTTATAAAATAAAGAAAACAAATAAAAAATAATGGCATACGCAAAAAAAAGAAAAGAAATAGTAAAATTTGAAGATGATCAACCAGTATCATTAGTATTAGATACTGACCCATCTAGAGTCAAGGGCAAAACAAGTGATGGCGAATATGGGCCAAGAACATCATATATGTATTTCACTGGTGATGAAAGAATATTCTATGCGACTGAGTATCTTCATAATCAATTAGAAACATTTAAAAAAGGAGACGAGGTTACTATCACCAAAGTTAGAACCGATAATGGTAGAGTTAATTGGTCGGTAAAAAGAGGCGGAGATTCAGCCAGAAGTGCAGTAAATAGTATTAAAAAGGAGTTTAACAATAGTTCTCTTGATGATAGGGTTAGAAAGTTGGAAAACGCTATCTTCGGTAAAGGGGATACTCCATCAAATCAAGATGAAGAAGAAGACGATAGTGAAGAAGAAAAAAACACAGAAGGTCTTGGGTTTTAAGGCGGGAGTCAATATAGAGAGTTTAGAGAAAGACATAACTGATGTTATAGAAAAACATGGAACATTGTTTCCAGTAGGAACAAATATGTTTCAAGAAGTTGGGCCAAAAGATTTAAAGGATGGATTTTTCCTAATATTCTTGAAGAAAGAAGATGCTAGTGCTAAGGGTGTCAAAATAAAAAGAATGACATTTGGTAGTGGATTAACGCTTCTTGAACTTTCAGAGTCGTTTGAGAGGACACTGGAAGAATTATTCAGGAGCAGCAACCAAAAAATAGGACGAGCATAATAATGGAAAAAATTTGTAAAAACGGTCATCGGTATCAAGACGACGGGAAGAAATCAACATTTTGTCCGCCTTGTCGCAGTGCTTTGGGTAAGAGAAACAAAAGAAAGGGTTCAGCTAATGAAAGTAGGTTTGCAAAAATGCTGCAAGAAATGTTTAACAAGTATGATTTGCCCTATACGGTTCGACGCACACCAAGAAGTGGCGGGATAAGAGAGTTCGAAAGTTCAGACATAATGTTTAGTAGGGTGCATGAGAATAGTGTATTATCACAAATACATTTCGAGCTTAAGGATACACAACACTTTTATATCGAAGATTGGATAAAAGAAGCGTTGATTAAAGAAAGTGATTCTGGTAAAAATAGAAATCCAGTTATCATAGCGCGTAAACCAAATAGTTCAAATGAATACGCCATAATGAATGTAGATTTCTTTGTTAATCTTTTGATGATAATTGAAAAATTTATAAGAGATGATAAATAAAAGATGTCCAAGATGTAGAGTTATTAAAAGTTTAAACGAGTTCCATAAAAGCATTCATGCTAAAGATGAATTAAAATATATGTGTGCAGTCTGTAATAATAAGGCAGTTCGTAATTACAGAATAAGAAATAAAGAACAAGTCAAAGCTATGGCACTTCTAAATAGGATAGTAAATAAAGATAAGATATCCCAACAAAGAAAGATTATTAGAGCGGAACAGAAGTCAATGGTATTCCAGCATTATGGAAATAAATGTAACTGTCCAGGATGTGGAGAAACAAATGCTATATTCTTGAGCATAGATCACATAAATAATGATGGTAATCAATATAGGAAAAGGCTTAAAAATAGAGGTGGAACTAGTCAGTATTCGTGGATTATAAAAAACAATTTCCCGAGTGATTTACAAATACTATGCTTCAATTGTAATCATGGTAAATATATCAATGGCGGAGTATGCCCACATACAGAGTAGAACTGCTAGTATCGATAGATAAAAAATAATAATTAAATACAAAATGAGTTATATAAACGAAAAAGGTGAACCAAATGTTAATAAAATTGTAAAACATCTTATATTGGGATTAGTTGGGTTGATAGTTCTTTTCGGTTCATTCGGCATTGTAGATGCAGGAGAACGTGGTGTTAAAACAAGATTGGGGGCAGTAGTGGGAATAATACCACAAGGATTATATTTCAAACTTCCCATAATTGAAAATGTTGTCAAGCTGGAAGTAAAGACAAGAACTGTCAACTATGACAGAAATGGTCATGAAGGAGATTCTAAGGATAGTTCAGCACTGTCTGGTGCTTCTAGGGATCTTCAAGATGTCCAAATAGGAGTAGTTGTCACTTACCATATCAATCCAGAAAAAGTTGACAGCATATTTGTACAATATAAATCAGTTGATAGCTACGAATCTACGGTTATTGAACCGGCAATAAGAGAAACGGTTAAATCAACTTCTGCTCATTATACAGCAGAAGAGCTAGTAACAAAACGAGCCGAATATAGTGAAAAAGTAAATCAATTATTGACCGAAAGGTTTGGCCTTAAAGATTCTATATTAGAAACTTTCAGCGTTACAAATTTTGAGTTCTCACATGCTTTCACGCAAGCAATTGAAGCCAAAGTAACAGCTACACAAAACGCAGAAGCGGCCAAGAATAAATTAGAACAGATTAAGTATGAAGCCGAACAGAGAATTGTTCAGGCCAGAGGGGAAGCTGAGGCCATTAGAATTCAGGCTCAAGCTATTCAATCTCAGGGTGGCGCTGAATATGTAAACTTAAAAGCAGTTGAAAAGTGGAATGGAGCATTACCGACCTACATGATGGGAAATTCTGTGCCTTTCATAAACATAAAGTAGTGATAAATAAACCAAAAATATTAATCTTTGACATAGAGACAACCCCACTTGAAGCTTTCGCATGGGGGCCCAAGTGGGAAACTAATCTTATAGAGGTTACCGAACAGAGCAGGATTCTATCCTACTCTGCTAGGTGGTTAAATGGTAAACACATAACAAAAGGATGGCCACACTACAAGGGATATAAGAAGGGTTCTAAGGATGACAAGTCTATTGTAAAAGATATATGGAATTTATTTGACGAAGCAGATATTATAGTAACTCAAAATGGTAAATCCTTCGATATTAAAGTGATGAATACAAGATTTTTGTTTCATGGACTGACACCACCATCGCCAGCCAAGATAGTAGATACCAAGACTGAGGCAAAGAAGTATTTAAGAATGCCAAGTTATGGTCTCGATGATATGTGTGATTATTTCGGTCTTGGTAGAAAACAAGAACATGAAGGATTCCCGTTGTGGAAGAAATGTATGGCTGGAGATAATGCTGCTTGGAACAGAATGTTAAAATATAATAAGAATGATGTTCTCTTGACAGAGAAGATATACAGATTATTATTACCGTTTATGGTTAACCATCCGAATATTTCTGTATTTAATGGCCAAGAAACTTGTCCAAAATGTGGTTCAAGCAAGTTGCAATCTAGGGGTTATGCGGTAACCATTACGCAAAGATATAAAAGGGGTCAGTGCCTAGATTGTGGCGGCTGGTTTAGATATACTATTTCAGAAAGGGGACCACGAATAATGGTTAGATCAATGTAGTGAAAAAAATTCCATTAACACAAGGTAAGTTTACGATAGTAGAGGCCTCAATGAAATATTTCGGAAATTTCTCAAGATTAAATATACTATAATGTCCCAGCTTGTACACGACAATATTCAAAAAATAATGGAAGAGAAGGGGGAGATTGTTAAGGTAAGAACCGCCAAGAGCAATGAAGAGTTCTTCGAACTTCTTCACCAAAAAGCACAGAAAGATTTAAAAAGGATATTTGAAGAGAAGGAGTTTAAATTTAAGGTTTATGCGGTTGCCGAGATGATGGCTAATATGAATGCCGTTATCGATGCTATTGAGAAGCACGGCAACATAAACTTTTTTGAGCATTATAATAATAGAGTAGATAAGATTGGGTTATTAGACAAGAGATTAGTATTAGTTAGTGGTCTTGGTATAAATGCAGACATAATTAAAAAAATACTTGAATATGGTGAAAAACATAATTACCCAAGTATAGTTATAAATAAAGATGAAAACGGAAATACATATAAACAAATCGGCAGTGGCAAAGAAGCATGGATGGCAGCTATTTCGTGGGCAGACTTAAGTAGTCCCCACAACGAGAACTTCGATGACTTTGCTAAGGCGGTTACAAATGCAGAACTGGGAGGATAAAGAATTAGATAATTTCGATGGATATATCAGGCTTATAGAAGGTATGCTATTGGGTGTGCTTGACCAAATTTCAATATCAGGAAAGTGGGCGAATAGAGAGATAACTAGATCAATGATAGACAGGAAAAGAGCAATGATAACAATTATTAAGGCGTGGTTTAAAGAAGATGGTTCAGATATATGGATAGGCATATATGCTAAGGAAACCGGAATAAGCGCTAAGCAAATAAAGAATAGTTTTAAAAGAGTCGTGAGAAGGTCAGTTAGATATTTAAACAAAGAAGAAAAAAAGTTATCCACAGTTAATACTATTGACAAAAAGTAGGCAGGTATGTTATACTTAATACAATGAGCGCAAATAATCAAACGTTGGTCAAAGAACATAATGGTAAATTTTATGTATTCACGAATGTAATGGCGGAGAGTTGGTGTGAATTGGATGAAAATGACAAACCAATATATGGTCGTGATAATGAGTTATCGATTAAGGTTGCGAAAGGTATTTATAATACAAGGGATGAAGCATATGAGGCGGCGTTAAAATTCACAGAGGAAGAAGATTCTGACGGAATGGGGACAGAATACGGAGTTCAATTTAACCGTCTTTGTAAAGATGGTGCTGAAGTAGTTTTGATAGATGATTAGTTAATTATTGGGGGTGAGGATTAACATACTTCCAAGATAGGTTGGCCCTGAGTGTATGTGTAAATTGGCCGTAAACCCTAGTCCCCAATAGTTAATTATCGCGGGGTAGAGCAGCGGCAGCTCGTTTGGCTCATAAGCACTTGAAAAAGTTATGAGGATAATGAAACCCCTCATAATTAAAATATGAATAAATATTTTATCGCAGGTTTTATAGCAGGTGAAGGAAGTTTTGGTTTTTATAAGATAAAAATAAAACCTAATTCATATAGCATTTACTTTACAATAGAACTTCATATTAGAGATTTAGACATATTAAAAAAGATAAAAAGTGAGTTAAGATGTGGAAACATAACAAATAATTATAAAAGACCCAAGATTGTAAGATTTCAAGTGGGAGGGAAAAAAGATATTAGAAATAAGGTTATTCCTTTTATGGATAAATATCTTATAGATTCTTATAAACTTATACAATATAAAGCTTGGAGAGAAAAAGTAATTAACCGATTAAAATACTTATCCACTTGACAAATAAAGTCAAATGTGATATAATGGATATATACTTAATATGAATGATATAGAAATAAAGTGCGTAGATTGTCAAGACCAGTTTGTCTTTACAGAATCAGAGCAGGAGTTTTACAGAGGAAAAGGATTCGAAAATCCTAAGAGATGCCAAAAATGTAGAATAGCTAGGAAAAACCGCAATAACCAATAAAATGATAGTAATTAATAATACACAACCGAATACCCATAAACCAGCGGCTTTGTCGCTCGGAGCCGTTTCTGATAGTCAGATAGGGTTTTGGTATAACAAACAATTAACAAGAGTATTTACTAATGGTGGAGATTTATAACAAATAGACAAAATCTATTTATCAGTATACGTCCCACCGCAATCGGTGGATTTTTATTCTTCTCTAGCAAAATGGTATTGCAACAAGCCGTTAACTTGTGCGGTCTAGGTTCGAATCCTAGGGGAAGAGCAATCTTTGACAATTAAATAATATCAGATTAAGATGTTACGGTAGCATGCGTGCCTTGGAAGTACGATGCCCAGGTTCGACTCCTGGTAGTCTGACAAGTTGGGTAGTTCGTATAGTGGCTATTACATTTGGCTGTAAACCAAACGCCCGTTCGGGCTCCGTAAGTTCGAGTCTTACACTACCCACATAATGCCTTTGTAGCTTAATGGTAAAGCATCTGTCTGAAGAACAGAAAAACAAAGTTCAATTCTTTGCGGAGGCACAGTATGGGTTCATCGTTCAGTGGCAGGACGATACCTCGTCACGGTATAGACACGGATTCGATTTCCGTTGGACCCGCAGTTATGGCCTTATGGACAAATGGCTAAGTCCTCGCCCTTTCAAGGCGAAGTTGAGGGTTCGATTCCCTCTGAGGCTGCAAGTTATCAACATTGACAAAAATTGTGTAATATGTTATAATGAATATGATGTAGAACAATGGTAGTTCAGCGGTCTCATAAGCCGCCGTTCTGGGTCCGAATCCCGGCATCATAACAAGGTAGCAACGGGGGATTAGGCTAATGGTAAACTGTCTGATTCCAACCCAGAATTTCTCGGTTCAAGTCCGAGATCCCCCGCCTCCTATAGCGTCGCAGGTGTTCACGGATGCACGAAAGTTTTCCAAACTTTAAGAGAGGGATCGTTACCCTCGCAACGCTCAAGTAAGCAGGTGTCGTATAGTAGTATTATACGTCATTGCCAATGACGAGATATGGGAGCATTACCCATTACCTGCTCCATGAGGTTCTTTCACTACTTCTATACCACGAAGGGAAGCAAGTAGTCCATGGGCTTATAGTTTATCGGTAGAACAGTGCATTTGCAATGCACAGAGCGGCGTTCAATTCGTCGTAGGTCCACATGAAAATAATTGATTACCTAGATATAAAAATAGCTCAGTTAATGATATGGCGATTACGTAGGGGTTATGGTTGTAATTGTGAAACGTCTGACTTGGATGATTTCCCAGAGGAACACAAGACCGCTAAGAGTGTATTTGACCAAGGAAGATGTGCAAGTTGTAGGGCAAAAGAAGTAGTTGATTGGTTGGAAGATTACATTAAACTAATAAAAGAATTTATGTAGGACGGAGTAGGTTTTTTGTCTGTGTCCGTCCACTGGAAGACTAGCCTAATGGCAAGGCAGCGGTCCTGAAAACCGCCGAGTCGGTGTCCCCGATGTATAGGTTCGAGTCCTATGTTTTCCGCAAACTATCGACAACAGAAAATTCGGCTTTGCTGTGAAAGGGCTGGAGTAATCCAGAAAACCTATATGCAGGGAACTGGCGATTAGGAGTTATTCCTTAGAGCCTGTGCCGTCCTGCCGATAGAAAAATGGTGATTGTGGTGTAATAGTCAGCACACAATTCTGTGAAAATTGGAGATTCGGTGCAAATCCGAACTATCACACCAGGCCCTGTCTACTAGTGGCAGGTAACTAGATTCTCAATCTAGTAACGCAGGTTCGAATCCTGTCGGGGCTACAAGTAAGATTATTACATTGTCTTCTAATGGTAGGAAATGGGGTTTTGACCCCCACAATCTTGGTCCGAGTCCAAGCGATGTAGCAAAATTGAGTGGCGGAATAGAAGTTTATATGAGAGTCTGTGGAGATAGTGCATGAGGACGCTCATGGAAATGCCACAGAAAGTAATATATAAAAGTAGACGCTAGTTGTGGTACTAAGTCGGCGACGAATTCATGACTGACAAGTTCCGAGTAGACTGGAGTAGGAACATGTGGGGTGGAAACTGGAATCCCCGCCTCAATTATTATTGCCCTGTCGTCTAGTGGTAGGACGCATGACCCTGAATCATGCAACGTAGGTTCGATACCTACTGGGGCAGCCCGCTTTTTAGCCCAATCGGTAGAGGCACATATTTCAAAAATATGAAAGTCACAGTTCGAATCTGTGAGGAGCGACAAACATGAAACATAAATCCAAAAGTCTGAAGTTAATTATTGATAATTTATTTAGGGGGCTTACCAGTGGTTATCCAATATGTTGTGTTATTAATTTTTGTATATTGGATTACAGTAATGTAGATGGAGACCATGCAGTCAATTCTGGCTGCTTTAATAAAAATTGTGAATTTGTTCATTGTCCAAAATGTGTAAAAATTAAACATGCCCTGCTGATGTAATCGGCAACCATACTACTCTTAGAAAGTAGGTTTCCCAGTTCGAATCTGGGGCGGGGTACTAGTTATCAACAGTTAGATATTGACAAAAAAATAGTTATATGTTAATATTAAATATACCACCGTATCCCAACGGCAGAGGAAAACGTCTTAAACACGTTCCAGGTGTGGGTTCGAATCCCACGGGTGGTACAGTTCTTTATTGGTATTGTAGATAGTCGCTCGAAAGAGAAGAAAGTCGGCCCAAGTTCTGTTAATCAGAAACACTCAGGTTAACGACCTGCCATCGTAAGATGAGGCGTGCGAACAGAAATATATACAGGTAATGCTGTAGTGAAAATATCAAAATCGCTGTGGCTTGCAAGTATCGTGCTTGTGGACAGATGTCTGGGGGCGCTTAATTGGGTGACGTTCAAAGTAAACTGAGTATAAATCCTGTGGTATGACTTCGGTACCACACGCCCTTAGATACCTGTCCGCAAGAGTATACGCAAAGAATTAATTAGTAATAATTAATCAAGACAAATGACTATCAAATATACACAGATACATGAAGATGAATATAACAAGTGAAGAAATTGCTTGGGTTGCAGGAATTTTAGAGGGTGAAGGTTGTTTTGATTACCAACAATCTAATCCGGAAAAGAGATGGCCACAAGTTAGAGTTGAAATGACTGATAAGGATATTATATTAAGAGTTCAGGAGATTACGGGTGGCAATGTAAGATTCGTAAAAAGATACAAACCTCATCATCAAGATACGTGGTTATTACACATTAGGACAGCAAAGTTGGTTCAGCCTCTTTTAGAAAGTATATACCCATTTATGGGACAGAGAAGGCAGAGCAAGATAAAAGCAATGATTGACAATGTTAAAATGAGTAGGAGATACAAGACTGTTAAAAAGGAAGATGTGATAGTAATAAGAGAAATGTATAAGAATGGAAATTATACAATGAAAGAATTGGCAACAGTCTTCGAAACAACTCGTTCTAATATTAATAATATAGTTCACAACAGGAGTTGGTTAAGTATCTAATTGTATTTATGTATCTGTGTATATTATAGAAAGCCGCTTATTCAATACCAAATTCCCTTGCTAACTTAATGGCAAAGTACACCCCTTTTAAGGGTCGAAATCTAGGTTCAAGTCCTAGGCGGGGGACAAATATGTTGTTAACACAATTTAAAACTTATTGCATAGTTTGCAAAAAGACAATGAGGAGATTCACTGGTTTTGAGGAAGTTGCCTTAATTGATGGTGGCCAAGTTAGACCGTTATGTAAGAAATGTTCTGATAAGATTAGAGAATTTATAGTAGAATTAATAAATGAAAATAGTAAAACGAAAAAGTAAGTTGTGGAAGTTTTGGTTTCTATTGTGGCCAGGGGCCGATCCTAATCACACATTGATTGCATTTGGAGACCATGTATTTATTCCAGGAGACAGCATAAGAGAAGATTTAATTGTTCATGAGGCAGTCCATCTTGAACAACAGAGACATTCTTATATATTAGCATTTTTCTGGTTTATATGGTATAGACTTTCGCCCAAGTTCAGACTAGAAAAAGAGCTAGAAGCATATGGTGAACAGATTATATTTATACTAGACGGTGTAAATAGAAAAGGAAGAAAAAGTGTTAAGGAGAATAATACAATCAATAAAATGATAGAAGAAGTAGCGGTACTGATGTCTGGTGGAATGTATGGAAATGTAGGCAGTAAAGAAGAAATAGTTTTAAAACTTAAAA
>ERZ1292625.2152-Hain-H41-01um-R1-2152-length-19344-cov-4_pt1 | contig 19344 bp, 15 predicted proteins | sample MGYA00564400_ERZ1292625 | MGnify/ENA primary metagenome ERZ1292625 (study PRJEB36523, sample SAMEA6512639) | groundwater metagenome | collected 2019-01-08 | study: AquaDiva: Metagenomics assemblies of 32 groundwater samples
ACATATCCCAGCGAAGAAAGCGCCTTGATTACTCGAAACACCTGGAAAACATTATCCTCTTGACTTTCGTTGGAAACACCATCAAAAATGGAAGTTTCCCCTCCCTTTTTCCCAATCCAATATATATTATCCATGATGTCATGCTCTGCAATCTTCCCTTTAATGGCTTCTATGCTGTCATGTCTATCGAGAATTACAAATTTTCTATCTGTATTAAGCCCCGTTATTTTTTGTCCATCTTCAAGCGTTTCCGCAATAACCAGTGTAGACATATTTGAAGTTTGCGGGTGCTCTATCTCGCCTCCTTTTAATTCTTCCCATACCGGAGCCATAATCATAGTCTTTTCTGAATGTGTCGTATCAGTATTAATCTTATGGGATGCGGGCAAAGGTCCCAAACTGGCATTGACAACCTTTTTTATTTGATAGTCTTTTATTTCAACTACAATGTTGCCCTTTTCATCTGCTATGGTAACATCAAATACTCCGATATTCTTATTCAGCTCTCTTTTTCGCACGACATAGCTAACTATGTTGGAAGGAATTGTATTCTTAATGCAGATTGATTTATATATCCACGGCAAATACAAACCCTCTCCAATCATTCCTATAGATAAGTTTGCTGCCACATCGAACATTGATGGGTGAAGGCAATACTGTACAATTTCCTCCTTCATTGAAGTCCCTAATTCAATACGAGCTAAATAATCAATGCCGTTGGTGAATACTTCTTTAACAATTTTCCAGTGCGGGCCATATTCAACGCCTATCATGTTTGCAATACTATCAGATTTCGTTTCCCGCATGTCTGCAACAATACGATTGATATCAATTATTGAACTTGCGTTCAGTGCAGACTCTTCAATTTTTCCATGCGCATGTGTTGTCCATTTATTATTATGAAAACTATTTATTATGAACCCATTGGGGCAATTTGTATTTTCATCTTTCTTTATGATAGTTTGCACATCAAGATTTTCATCGACAAACAGCCCCATCGGATAAGTGAAGACAACATCTTTTAATTCCAAGGCAGAATCATGCTTTTTACATAGTCCTGCAACCATTTCAAGATACGCTACCCCAGGCAGTACATGTTTTGACAATACTTTATGCTCGTTTAATTCCCAATATTTTGATACCATAAATCTAGTTTCAAATATATCCCTATCGGCCGATTGCAGTATTATACGATCAATAAGTGGATGTTTCTTTCTGCCGGCCTCTGCCCAACATCGCTTTCCCTCAAAAGGATACGTTGGCAAGCTAACAATCTTATATTTCGTATTCTCATATAGAAGTGACCAATTTATATCACCACCTCGGATGTATAATTCACATATCTCATCAAAAATACTAGCACATTCTCTTTTCTGTGTGTACTCGATAACTTTTTGCTTCAGTATCACGCTAAGTCGTTCAACATCTTCATTTATTACTTCATTAAATTCACAAGTTTCATCTTTCTCCACAACTACATTGTGTATGCCAAAATATATTCCCTCTAAACTCATGGCCTCATAGTTTTGCTCACGACTTAATGCAACAATCTTATTGGTGAAATCATTTTTATTTTTGCATACAAATGCTATTCTGTTTGTATAGTGCCCTTTACCAATATTTGCAGTATAACATATATCTTCAATTCTTAAATTATCATTACCGCAAACCGAGCTAACATATTTTTGGATGAATTGGTTCAATGCGCTCTTACTTTTCGCTGAAATTGTGAATAACTGTGGCAACTGATCCGTAGGGTTTATTGCTTTATCCTCATGCGCTTCTTCGAGAACAACATGGCAATTCGTACCACTAAGCCCAAATGCACTCACCCCACATCTTCTTGGATATTGTTCCGATGTCCACACACGGCATATGTTGTTCACATATACTGGAGAATTTATAAAGTTGATATTTCTATTCGGCTTCTTAAAGTTAATAGTAGGAGGAATTGTTTTATTCTTTATTGACAATATTGCCTTTATTATCCCTGCAATCCCAGCCGCATGATCCAAATGCCCAATGTTGGTCTTTACAGATCCTACCGCACAAAACTGCTTTTTTACTGTAAATTGCTGGAATGCCTGTGTTATTCCTTTTATTTCGATTGGATCACCAAGCTTCGTACCTGTCCCATGGCACTCTATACAACTAATTGTTTCTGGATCAACATTGGCGTTACTCCAAGCCTTTATCAGCAACGCAGTTTGAGCATCAGCATTCGGAGCGGTTATACCAATAGTTGCACCGTCCTGATTGACAGCACTGCCTTTAATTATCGCGTAAACATTATCTCTATCCGCCAATGCATTCTTATACTTTTTTAATACGATTGTGCCAAACCCTTCACCAAAAACTGTTCCGTCAGAATCATCATCGAATGTCCTCGTCACACCACTTATTGATTCAACGCCGATGTGATCACTTTCTGCACCCACTGGCTTACAAGGGAATAATATCACTTTCCCACTTCCGACAATCGCATACTCACACATGTCATTACGTAATTCATTGCAAGCAAGATGGAGTGCAACAAGCGCCGATGAACAGGCTGTATCTATTAGCATACTAGGTCCTTTGAGATCCAAAAGATATGCTATCCTGCTTGCAATAATTGACTTAATATTTCCTGGGATTGCATCACTCTTGCGTTCTGGAGCCAGTGTCTCTACCACCGTTTTATATTCAACACCGAAATCACTGCTATACCCAAAAAATATTCCCGTTGTTTTCTGCTTTATCCCCTGCATATTTCCGGAGTCCTCAATTGCAGCCCAAGCCGATTGCAAAAATATCCTTTGATTGGGATCCATTACATCAGCTTCTTTTTTTGAAATCTTAAAGAACGAATTATCAAATTTATCAATTTCCTTTAGATACCCACCCGGTTTAAACCCATCATATTTTTTATCCATTCGGTGCTGTAGGTAATCATGGACGTCCATTTTTCGATCCGCTGGAAACTCAGTTATACAGTTTTTACCCGCGCATAGATTTCTCCAAAAATCATGTTGGTCACTAGCACAAGGAAAATTCAATGACAAACCGATGATGGCAATATCACCCGGTTCTATTTTATTCGAATCCATTACTCTGTCTTTATTACTGTTCAATTCGTTAATTCGTGTTATTATTTTTGAAATATATAATAGTCAATATCATATCCATGCCGGTGCAACGTTGATTCAATATATTCATTTCGGATATTCATGATTGCCCCCAATAGGATCACACATGAAGCAATGTATTTGCAATCTTCCGTATGCCCCTAATCAACGACCAGCAGGCATAACCAACAACATTTTTCTACTTTTTGCTCAATGCGTTCTCATTGCTCTATGAAATCGAATAGTATACCAGTCTCAATTCGAATTGCCGTCAAGTTATCTCGATTCAATACCCTTCAATGAATTTTGCAATCTTTCGCACAGTGAAATTTGAAAACATATCGACAATCCCCATCTGCCCAGGAAAATACTTTTCAATCTCACTATGCAACCTCATGAGCTTTAACGAGTTTCCACCGATATTAAAGAAATTGTCGTCGACTCCGACCTTTTCACAATTCAATACTTTTTTCCATATTTCTAACACTATCTTTTCAGTGTCATTCCCTTTCGAATTATCTTCTTTACTCTTATTTATTATGTTATCCGCACAATCGATGAGTGCATTCTTGTTAATTTTACCAGTAGTCAAAAAAGGAATCTCATCAATTCGAACGAAATGGTCAGGGATCATGTATTCTGGTAATAAATTCGATAGATATATTCTGAGATTATCATGACTGATCTCACATTCGCTTGAATAAAATGCAATTAGCCAATTACTTTCTTCATTCATTCCACCCGCAACTACAGCAGCAGCTTTCACACCGATATATCCCAATATATTATTTTCAATCTCTCCTAATTCAATCCTATACCCGCGAATTTTTATTTGATCATCCTTTCGCCCAACAAATATCACATTACCTTCAGAATCCCATTTCGCAAGATCGCCAGTCTTGTACATGATCCTATCTTCAAGGAAAGGGTTCGGTACAAATTTCTCCTTTGTTACATCTTTCTTTTTTACATATCCTTTTGAAACGCCGTCACCAGAAATACATAACTCTCCGACATCACCAATAGGCACCAATTGAATGCTGGCATCAAATATCATGAATTGCGTATTTGCAATTGGTTTTCCTATGTGGATGATTTTTTCATTAGTAAGCTCTGCAACTGATGACCATATCGTTGTTTCTGTCGGGCCATATGCATTATATATTCTCGCTTTTGTCAACTGCTTCAATTTTTCTAGTGTATTTATATTCAGCGGTTCTCCACCAATAATAATCTTATTGATCGACGTATTCTTTAATATGATACCACCCTGGTAGTGCAATAGGAGCCCTAATCGCGTCGGCGTCAGCTGCATTACATTTATGCAATCCCGTTGTTGCAGCTGCACCAAACAATCTAGATCTCCACATTCTTTATCGCTTGCTAATACTACAGTCATTCCTATTGAAATCGCCATCAAGCTTTCTAGCGCAAAAATATCAAATGATATTGATGTTATGCACAAAATATTTTCACCACTTACAAACCCAATCCTATCCACAATGCCATAGATGAAATTTACAAGATTTCTATGCGAGACAATTACACCCTTTGGTTTACCGGTCGACCCAGATGTATAGATCACATATGCCACAGAGTTTTGTTTAGATTTATCTTCGACTTCAGAAATTGAGTCTTGCGATACATTGAGCGCTTGGAAGTTGATGCTTGTAAGATTATACACCCCTAGTTCTTTACACCGATATTGCATATTTTCGTCAGTTACTATTATCTTCACGGAACAATCATCCAGCATATACCGTATCCGTTTTTCAGGAAGCGTTATATCAATTGGCAAATATGCCCCACCAAGTTTTAGTATTGTCAAAATTGCAACAAACAGATCAATCGATCGCTCCATATAAATGCCAATAATCTCATCATTGAATTCATGCACGCTTGCAAGCGATGAAGCAGCCCGATCGACTCTGTCTCGAAGCTCCCCGTATGTTATTGTGGAATTATGATATGTAATAGCAATTTGATTTGGCGTGTTTCTTGCCTGCTCTTCATATTTGCTTACTACTGTTTCATTCTCCGAAAAGAAAAAAGAAGTGTTATTAAAATCATATAACAACTTACTAATCTCATTATTGTCTGGAATACTAGTATGCTCGGATTTTGAATTCATACAACACCCATATCTATTTCTCTATAACGATGTCATTTATCACTAACGCATCGAGACCGCTAGTAAAAAAAACAGCCAAAGCATCTTCTAATGAATGAATGATCGGCTTTCCCATCACATTAAAACTTGTATTTATCACAAGCGGTATTCCAGTGATCAAAAAAAATGCATGAATCAGATTATAATACCTCTCATTCCATTCCTTTTTCACTGTTTGAAGTCTGCCGGTACCATCCTTGTGAACAACTCCTGGAACCAATTCTCTTTTCCCCAGTTTAAACAACAAAGCCCTTTCCATATAGGGCGACTCTTGGTAGTGCTCAAAATACTCGTCACCATACTCATGAAGTATCGACGGTGCTAATGGGCGATATTCTTCTCGGTACTTTACACGCTCATTTAATATTTCTTTTATATTTGGGCACCGGGGATCAGCAAGGATTGAGCGATTCCCTAATGCCCGTGGTCCAAATTCTGCTTTCCCTTGCACCCAACCAACAATTTTCCCATCAGCTATTAATTTTGCCGTGTGAACATATACTTCATCTGCGTATGTTTTCATGTTTTTGATACCTGAGTATTTTTCCATTTGTTTTACTTTAAACTCAGATATCTCTGAACCAAGATAGGGAATTTGAAAAAGCGAAGACCTTTTTTCAAATGGATGGTCATCATAATATGCCAATAATGCCGCTCCTATTGCATTACCATCGTCAGCGGGCGCACTAAAGATATAGAGATTCTTAAATCCAGTTTTCTGAACAACTAAGCCATTCGCTGAAGAGTTTAAAGCGCACCCACCACCCAGTATCAAATTATCTGATAAATTCAATTCATACAGATTGTTTAAATATTTAACCAGCATTTCATTAAATAACAGTTGCCCGGTATAAGCAATATCAGCGCAGCTGTCTAGTGGCGCATTATTCTTTCTACAAATTTTGTCTACTTGGCTAAAGTATTTTACAAGATTTATCCCCACGCACTGATGCAAATTGAGCCCATCCACTCTAATAAACGAGCGCAACACATCATATACACTCTCATCATAGTTGCCATATGCTGCAAGACCCATTATCTTCCATTCTTCGCCGGCAAAAAAATCCAACCCGCAGATATTGCATACTTCTGAGAAATAACTACCAAGACTTCCAGTAGTTGAAGATGCAATGCCAGGGATAAGTGAAATATTCTGATCATGGTAATGAAAACATCCATATGCCTTATTTTCCCCAAAGCCATCGAAAATAGCACAACAAGCTTCAGAAAACCGACTCGTATAACATGCAGTTGCCGCATGTGCCAAATGGTGGTCATATTTTTTTATTGAAACCACCGATGGGCCGCCGTAGTCCTCCATCTGTGACAAAATATATTGTATCGTTTTATTCGATTGTTCCTCCATATGTCTTTGTGAGTTATAATAATACTTTAACTTATTCAGATATTTGAGCATGCTTGCTGGCAAATCTATCCCATTGCTTTTTACTACATCTTCAAGTGCTGTTACTTTACTAGCAATCTCCGGTAATGATCTGGATAAATTCTCACTCCAGCTATTCGAAATTATGATTTCAGCCCCAGGCTCGATATAACGCTTCAGCAATTTTGGAATATAAAATAGCTGGTCCGGAGCAATATTAAGGGCTCGCTTACTTTGCATATATCGCTCAATTGCTTCAGCAAATACTATTTCACCACGCGAATTAACTATAGCAATTGATGAGTCGTGAAATGTGGTTGAAAATCCTACATAATTCCTTTTCATACCGATTCCCTATTTATCCCCAAAATTCATTACATGCATCACTATCGCAAGTTGAGGCAATATGAATACAATGCTCAATCATATATTTCACAGGTTGCTACTAATTGCCTTTACTTCTGTTAGATTTGTCACCCATACACATAACACAAAAATTGATGCGATAGTAAACACGAAGAGATATACCATTGGGATAGATTGCGCTAAGACCCCACCCAATAGCAAGCCAATGGGGATTGTAAACGAAGTCAACGAAGAGTGCACTCCCCAGAATCTGCCTCGATATTCATCTGTGATAGACTTTTGAAATATTATTGCAATTGGAATATTATAGAACATTATTGATATTCCGATAATTGTACTAAGGAAAAACAATATTGCAGTTATATTCCCATTCGATAAATGTTTTTGTAAAGGAGTAAACAATACAATTACGACAATACATTCGCTAAGGCACCACGTCAATAATCCCATAAAAATCGAGCGTCGAAGTTCAAGCTTGTGCTTTTTTAGGTATATTTGTACAAGTAGAGATCCTATGATCATTCCAAGGAATATTGTTCCGGTTGCGAGCGCTAGTTGATAAGGTGTAGCTTTTAATATCACATTAAATGTGTACGGGAAATAGACAAATCCTAACGGGAATACAATTATATTGTACAGCGTGTACATAATCATAAGATAGAGAACCAATCGATTTGGAAGAATTGCTTTGAATCCCTGCTGCATATCTTCAACAACAGTAAATACTCCTCTTTTCATATTGCCTGCTGATATCTTTATCCTTTTGGGAATTACAATCGAACTTTCAAGCCCCCCAGAAATTAAATATGAAAGCGCGTTGATAATAAATATTGCAAGCAGTCCAACTGTTCCATACAAAAAACCGCTCGCGACCATACCAAGCAATGAGCAGATTGCTCCGGAAAATTGATTCAACGACATTGCTTTTTCGATCTCTTCCTTCTCCACTATATCTGGAATAATTGCACTAGCAGCCGGGTTAAACACCGCCCCAAAAATTCCAAGCAAAAATCCACTTATGTAAACCACTGATATTTTTAGCATATGTTGTGATAGAAACACAGCCATTATTAATACGATACCTGCACGCATGATATCCATAGATACCAGGATTGTTTTTCTGTTGTACCGGTCAGCGATTACTCCGCCAAATGGGGATAGCAATGCGACTGATACACTTTGAACCACAAGAAACATTGACATCTCAAAACTTGATTTTGTCAGATCCAAAATATACCAGCTTAAAGAAAATGCGAATACTTGGTCTCCGATCAAAGAAATAGTTTTTCCTGAAAATAATCGGAAGAAATTCCAATTTATAAGCAACATTATACTTTATTTCATATGCTCCGATATATTGCTCAGACCTTAATTCCCTGAAGCCATCATAATTTATTTGCCTATAGTCGACAATAGCGCATATTGCCTACACGAATACATGTTCATTTACACACCAAAAACAAATATTTATTTTCTAGCATAAATATTTTTTGCTTTTGGATATAGCTATAGTATTCTTTCAGACTCATGAAACCTAGTATCGTCGAATCTTACCTGTTGCCGTCTTCGATAATTCGGTAGCAATAGTAAAACGCACTGGAACTTTGTTTTGCGGCAATATAGACATACAAAAGTCCTTCAGCATCTCAACGCTAACATGCTTTTCACACTTTGACAGTACAATAATTGCTGAAGGCACTTCTCCTAGTATCGGATGCTCTTCTCCAATTACACATGCCTCTTGCACACCTTCGTGTCCAAGTAAAACCTCTTCAATCTCTTCGGGGTAAATATTCATTCCGCCGCTGATAATAATATTTTTCTTTCTACCGGTCAAATAAACATAATTATCAACATCATGCCTGCCAAGATCACCTGTATGCAACCACCCATCAATAATTGCAGTACTTGTAACATCCGGTCTTTTGTAATAGCCTTTCATGACATTTGGGCCGTGAAGAATTATTTCCCCAATTTCTCCTTTCACCACGTCGTTCCCTTCATCATCAATGATTCGTAAAGCAACTCCAGGTATCGGTTTGCCGACCGATCCTATTTTATGCAAAGCATCTCTTGGCAATAGAGCCGTGGCACGGGGTGAGGCTTCGGTCTGTCCATACGTATGAACAAATCCAACGGTGGGAAAAGCAAAGATTAATTCCTTTAGCTTATCAATAGGCATCACCCCACCGCCAAAACAAATATAACGTAATGCAGTGACATCATGCATGCCTCGATTCCGATATGACAGCAGCATCAACAACATGGATGGCACACCGGTAAAATTAGTAATCTTGTGCCGTTCAATAAATTCAAAGAAGATATGTGGCAAAAATATTGGGCTATCCATTATTACAATAGATGCGCCAAGAAACATGTGCGTCAAAAACTGAGCTGTATTGCAATATCCAAAAAACATTGGAAGTGCAATAAGTGATCGTTCTTCTTTTGTTAACTCAAGTGATTCTATATTCGACCTGATATTTGAAATTAGATTTGCGTGTGTCAGCATTACTCGCTTCGGATTGCTTGTGGTCCCCGATGTATGAAGGAGTATAGCTGTGTCATCCTCCACCGGTTCAAAAGTATTGGAATAACCTTGATACCGTTCGACTACTGCCCCGAGTGCAATAGTAGTATCAAACTCAATATCGTATACCCCTACCCTATATGGGTTACTTTCTAGGCTTTCACATAAATCATTTTTATATTTCCCTTTGGTAATGATGAGACCTAATTCACAATACTCTGCCGTACTTAGTATTTCAATTTTTTTTGCCTGTATCCCTATCGGAACTATCGTACGCCCAAGCAACGCAAGCGCAAAATACGCGATTACATATTCAATCGAATTTGGCAAATAGATACCTATATTCCTTGTCGCACGTCCACTAGCGCGTAATTTCTCGGCAACGCCACTTGACAGCTCATATAATGCACGATACGTATACTGTTTCCCTGCATAAAATACCGCCAGTGTTTCAGAACTGCTCCTCTCTAATAATATATCCCGAATCAGCATCTGAATGTCAATTATACTTTTTTTGCAATCTTTTTTTCGATCATCTTAACCACAACCCCATATTTTGAAAGCACATCAAGATCGACATCGGCGTCATCAAGACTAACACCGAATGACTCCTCTAGTGAAACAATGAATTCTATCATCTGAACTGAATCGAAGCCCAGGTCGTCAATCAGGTTGGTCTGTTCTTCAATCGAATTTGCATCAACTTCCTTTTTCCCCTTAGAAATAATGATCATTTTAATTTTTTCCGATACTTCTGACACCATTGTATTCTCCAAATTATTTATTATTTACTATGACTACAGTCGAGAATCAAGATTATACACCCTGCCACTTGCCGTTGAAAAGTTGTCGCTGATCATAAACACCATAAAGTCCAATAAGGCTTCCATTGGCTCGGCGGCTTTCTTTAGCCACATCATTTTTTCAGCAATCTCTTGCTTCGATTCACTACGCTCGTTCATACTGCTTCGAATAAAGCCCGGACAAACCGCATTTACCGAAATTCCATATTGTCCTAGTTCTTTTGCCAATGATTTGGTAAATCCAATAACCCCGGCTTTCGATGCCGCATAATTCGTTTGCCCCTCACTCCCAAGTTGCCCCTTAATCGATGCTATATTAATGATCTTCCCTTTACGACGTCTAATCATTTCCTTAGAAAAAAAACGTGAACAGTGGTATACGCCGTCTAAGTTCACCGAAAGCACATCCTTCGATTGAGTTTCTAACAGCATTGGAAGGTAATTGTCTGCACAAATTCCTGCATTATTCACCAATACATCTATGTGTTCATAATTGTTTTTTGCAGCATTGAGTAGCCGCTGGACATCACCCTGCAAACGCACATCTGCCTGTATTGTAATGCATTCACCACCGAACGATCGTATTTCATCACACAAGGCATGGGCACGATCTTCACTTTTAAAATAATTCAATACTACACGTGCTCCTTCTCGCGCAAATCGAACTGCCATTGCGGCGCCAATTCCTCGTGAACCTCCGGTAATCGTGATCACTTTTCCTTTTATATCAACGAACACGACTACTATCTACTCCTATGATTTAACTTGCACTTCACTCAAAACACCCATACCGCACATTGTTATGGTATGCACCTGTCATAAAATTGCATTTACCGAAAAACATCGCATCAACCTTGGCAATCTGCCATCTTCATCTGCCAGCGAATACTTTTTCATACCCCAATACCGCTACAATGCAATAGCTTTTTATATGAACCACGAACGAGATGCATACGACACGTCCTCTACAGTTCAGAAAAAAATGTCCGTAACGTGTTCATGTACTTCTGGTAATCTTCAAAACGAATGTGGTGCCCGATGCCAGGAAAATTCACCACCTGGCAAAGGGAGTTCAACTTCTTTGCGCGAACAGCGATCTCTGGGGTAACAATACCTCCCTTCTGAGGGTCAGCCGTGACAATCAGAGTTGGACAGGAAAGACGAGATATTTCTTCGAGCCATGTATTGCCTTCGATATTTGGCGTTAGGAAGATATTGGTATCCAGCTGCATTTTTGCTGGACACCAAGTTTGAAGCGTCCATTCCGGCCATGTTGGATGCTCAAGTCGTGTTTGAGCGATCACTTTTTCAAGTGGCAAACGCTGAATCCCCTCAATCCATGACGCGAATGGATTATTTTGTGATTGACTTTGCTCCGATTGTGTCTGCAGTTGCCACCATGGTGGGTCTTCAAGCACAAGTGCTCGCGGAATTTTTTGACAGCGTACACTCATTTGAAAAGCAGCCATTGCGCCCATCGAATGTCCTACGACGACGGGATGTTTCAAGTCTAGCTTTGTTATCATACCTGCAAGATCTGAAGCCATGTCCATCGGTTCATTGTGATTTATGCGTTCAGATTGCCCATGGCCGCGAGCATCAGGCATAATTACGTCGAAATCAGATTCAAGGTCAATCGCGGTTTTTAGCCAGCATAAACCACTATCTGAAAATCCATGAACAAGCACCAAGGGTGGCTTTTTTCTATCGCCAGTGCGATAATAGTTCAAGCGCGCATTATTTATTTTAATTTTGTTTTGAGTCCAGTGATTGGGAATCATTCACACCTCAGTGTAATAAGATTTGACCTATCTTGCCAAGATATGGAATAGTAACTGTTACTTGTAAAAATTGCAAAGTCTTTGTAGTATACAAACATTCATACATGCAAATATTCTGTATATTTCCTAAACATTATAAAATTTCTAACGCCAGCGTCACATCAATCCTTCTGTTAAACAACTCGAACTGCACCTTCGCCTTCTTCCTTCGCTTATCCACGAACAGAATATCCGCTTCCATGCCCTTCATCGGGCCTTCGACTATCTGCACCTTCCCGTCTTCCGCCATATACCCTTTCGATACTCCGACAACACCGTTCTCGGCTAGTTTGAAGATAAATTCCATCTCTTCCTTCTTCACCGGCAATGGCTTTCCCTGCTGGCCAAGCGGCTTCAGCCACACATCGAGGTCGCCCTGACGTACATTATCCACGAAATTCGCAATATGTTCCTGAACGAATAGATAACCGGGAAAGAGCGGTCCACGCTTTTTGATGAACGTATCGCCCCGCTTGTGAAGGACTTCCTTGAGCGGCATATATACCGTTTCCGCACCGCCATGCGCGGTTTTGTAGATCTTGGTTTCATCCCCCGTGCAGGTGTGGACGACATACCAATTTGAAAGTTCTTTTTGCAAAAATCCTCCCGACCGATGAAATGTAAACGCTTCCATGGGCTGTATACACAACGAATTCCTATATTTTCGACTTTCGAGAAATTTCCGCCGGTCTGTGCCTTACGAAAATTCCCTGCCCTACGGCTTTTTTAACAAGGGGCTTTTACACCGCCATTCCACATATCCGTTGAATGACGCGAGAAATGTATCATAGCATGAAAAAAAGTCAACGACATCGATACGATTTTCATACAATTTCCAGCGCCAAAGTCACATCGATCTTCCGTTCGAACAGATCGAATTGAACCTTCGCCTTCTTCCTCCGTTTGTCAATGAATTGTATCTCTCCTTCCATCCCTTTCATCGGACCATCGAGAATATGCATTTTCCCATCTTTCCCCATGGACCCTTTCGATATACCAACGACCCCGTTTTCAGCCAGCTTGAATATGAGCTCCATCTCTTCCGACTTAACCGGTTTCGGTCTCCCGAGCGCTCCGAGCGGCTTTACGCTTACATCGAGATCGCCATGACGTATCGTGTCAAGGAATCGGTGTATATCACCCTTCACAAAAAGATAACCGGGGAACAGCGGCCACTGCTTCTTTACAAAACCGCCGAAACGCTTCTGCAGGACTTCTTTCAGCGGCAAGTATATTGCCCCGAATTCCGAGCGGGATATTTTGTAGATCTTTGTTTCGTCCCCCGTACCGGTCTGCACGACATACCAGTTGGAATGCTCATGTTCCATACCCCTCCCCCCGATTAAGCTGAATGTAAACGTTTCCATTCTCTGTTTCCGCATCGCATTTTTTGGTTTTTAATATTTCAAAAATGTCCGCCGGTCTGTGCCTTGCGGATATTCCCTGCCGAACGGCTTTAAAATGCATGTGAAAAAGTATGGCATTGATATATACGACAGCTTTATAAAAAAGTGCAACAGGAACACACTTTCAAGATCGCCCGTGCGGCCCGGGAAACAGGTATTCCCCAGACTACGCCCCGCATCAAGATGAAAAAATATGGGATAGCATAGGCGCCTGCGGAACATCCGGCATCATTTCAGTGCCCTTGCGGCGGCTTTGTAAAATAATGACTTTTATTGAAAAAAGCGGGGCTGGACAACCCTCGTTTCAGAGTCGTTCCCGAGTCGCTTTGAAGCCGTTCCCGAAAAATGGCATAAAAAATGGAAAATAGTGACTTTTTCAGCCGCGCGCAAGATATACAGCCGTATAGACATGATCACCTTGCATGCGATAATGCCCACATACGGTGTTTGGGATAGTCTTATCGACTACGGGGTGATCCCGTATCTCGAACCGCTCACCGTCGAGTATCCGAGCCGTAACATCATCGAATTCCAGCCATCGCCCGGTGAGCGGATACTGCATCTTAAAAAATGATTCTTTCGCGCTGAAAAGCAGACACATCATGCGATACCGCTCTTCGTGCGCCATACCTTCCAAGGCTCGCGACTCCTCCGGTCCGAGCATGCTCTTGATATCATCGCCCGTATCGGAGATGCGCTCGATATCGATGCCGATACCGGCTACATGCTCGGATAATGCGACCGCGACCGCGCATCGATCGGCACTGTGCGTTATGCTCCCGACTATTCCCTGCTGCCAGCGGGGGCTTCGGTCTTCATTGACAAGTATCGGTCCGGCCTGCATACCGAGACGGCGTATCACCGCATGCGCGTATGTCCTTCCGGTCATGAACTCACGCCTCCGCTGCACCGTCATCGTGCCAACGCTCGCTTTTTCTTCAGGGAAGAGGCCGCATTCATCGCACAGGATACCGCCTTCTTCGCAGACCACGGTGTTGGGAAGCAGTTTTGTGAACATTGAGCGCTTCCTTGATCTTCGTTCATCGGGACGGACACGTAAGATAAAAAAACTGTACCATGGCATCATGAAAAGTCAACGCCGATACCGGAATGCGGCGCATCGGCATGACTCTATTGACCTCCCCTGCTTGATTGATATGATATCCGCATGCACGAATACGGCCCCACCGAATCGATAGTCACCATCGTCAATGAGGAAGCGAAAAAGCACGGCGCGAAACGCGTGAAGAAGGTGAATCTCGTCATCGGCGAGCACACGGGCTTCATCGGCGAATCGATATCCATGTATTTCGATGTGATAGCGAAGGGTACGCTTGCCTCGGGCGCAGAACTCGTCATGCGCTATATACCGGCTGAATTCAAATGCACTTCATGCGCTGCGCTCTTTGTCCATGAACCGGGTAATTTCGCTTGTCCCGCATGCGGTTCAGCAGGGTCGCCGACCGACAAGGGCAGCGAATTCTATGTCGAAAGCATCGAGGTATGACCATGAAAACGTACGACGCATCCCCTGCACTCGACGCGAAAGCGCTCCTCGGCGAAGGCCCGCTCTGGGATGAACGGACGAAACGTCTTTACTGGGTCGATATCGATGGATATGCCCTCCACACATTTGATACGGTGTGCGGAGCGGACAGCACTATCGATGTCGGTGAACACATCGGCTGCCTCGGTCTTCGTACGGACGGGACGCTTATCGCCGGGCTCACAAGACGCATCGCTGTTATTGATGCGGATGCTCGCACGGTGAAGACACTGATCGAACGCAGCGAGCTCCCGGAAAGCCGCTTCAATGACGGCAAGGTGGGCCCCGACGGACGGTTCTGGGCAGGGACCATGTCGCTCATGAAAAAACGCGGAGAAGAAAAGCTCTACACGCTTGATCGCGATGGACGTCTCATCGCGCGTGAAAGCGGCATCACAACATCGAACGGGCTTGACTGGAGCGTCGACGGACGGACGATGTACTATATCGACACACCGACGATGTGCGTCGTCGCATACGATTTCGACAACGCACATGGCATATCGAACAAACGGACGGTCATCACGTTCTCTGCCGATGAAGGACGCCCCGACGGCATGTGCGCGGACGCCGACGATATGCTCTGGATAGCTCATTGGGGCGGACACCGCGTCACTCGCCGTGATCCGAGGAACGGCGCGCTACTCGCGCAGGTGAACGTACCGGCAAGCTTCGTCACCTCATGCTGTTTCGGCGGGGATGACCTCACCGATCTGTACATCACGACCGCGCGCAAACCCGTGAGCGAAGATGCTCTCACCAAAGAACCGCACGCCGGCGGGGTTTTTGTTGTGCATGTTGATGATACGCGGGGGGAAACGACGTATCGATTCGGCTGAGGATATCACGCAAAGAGAACGCACCCCTATCCCCCGGCCCCTTTCCACCCGTGGCGGCATTGCCGCCAGCTGCGCCAAAGGCGCACGTCTGAGAAGGGAAAGGGGAGGCGTTTCCCATCGAATGAAATACTATTTATCTAAACTTTCATTTCCCGAGATGACTGACAGCGATACTACTGAAAAAACCTAACATCGAACCCAAAAATGCACTGATAGCCATTCTTAATATTGTACGTCGGCGCTTCGTCGCCGCTTTTCAAGCGTCTGGCAAAACTTCAGTTCAAGGTAGTGAAAAGCGGAAAATGAACCGCTTCTTCGGCAGAACCGTCCGCTGACAGGACGAGATACACCGCTGCGATCAGGATAGTACCCGCTGTCTGCGGCATGTGTTCCGCTGCAAAGTGTGAACACGCCGCTACAGCGGGTTTTTCATCTCGTGCAATTGAGAATTGAACCGCTGCAAGGAAGAAAACGACCGCTGTAACAAGCAAATGGCCCGCATCATACAACAATGATGTCCATTCAGAGTATTTCATTATTTGCGATACACACTATTTCAAAACAAGCGCTCCCCTTCCCCTCTCTCACCTCTCCGTGAGAGATGCGTGCGGCATGGAAGCCGCTGTTGGCGCGAGGCAGGATGCCGATTTGCGCCAAGGGAAGGGGCTGGGGGATGGGGTGAGTGTATCCCGCGCGCAAGCGCTTTACTCGTCCTCTTCGCCGACCTCATCATCGACCTTGAGAATGCTGATGAACGCCTTCTGCGGTATCTCGACATTGCCTATCGACTTCATGCGCTTCTTCCCTTCTTTCTGCTTTTCAAGGAGCTTGCGCTTACGCGTAATGTCGCCGCCGTAGCATTTCGCGGTGACGTTCTTGCGGAGTGCTGATATGTTCTCCCGCGCGATGATATCGCCGGCAATGCCCGCCTGCAGCGCTATCTGGAACATCTGCCGCGGGATGAGCTTTCTTAGTTTTTCTATTATCTGTCTACCGCGCATGACGGAAGTCGCCTTGTGCGCAATGACGGAAAGCGCATCGACCACTTCCCCCGCGACGAGGATATCGATCTTCACGATCTCGCCCTCGCGGTAATCGACGAGCTCGTAATCGAGCGAGGCATAGCCTTTCGAGTACGATTTGAGCTTGTCGAAGAAATCGTAGAGTATCTCGATGAGCGGGAGCTCGAAATGTATCTCCACGAGCTTCTCATCGATGTAGGTCATGGACGTCTGCATGCCGCGCTTCTCGATGCAGAGCGTTATGATATTGCCGAGGAACTCAGACGGCACTATTATCATCGCCTTTACGTACGGTTCGTATATCTTCTCGATGAGGTGCCCCGCCGGGAAATCAGCGGGATTGTTCACCCATTTTTCCTCGCCCTTCATATTGATTATCTTCAATTTCACGGACGGGCTCGTAACGACGAGATCGAGATCGAATTCGCGCTCAAGCCGCTCCTGTATTATCTCCAGGTGCAGAAGGCCGAGAAAACCGCAGCGGAAACCGAAACCGAGCGCCACCGACGATTCCGGCTCATACGTGAGCGATGCGTCGTTCAGATGGAGCTTGTCGAGCGCTTTCTTGAGCGAGTCGTAATTCTCGTTCTGCGAGGGATAGAGCCCCGCGAACACCATCTGCTTCACTTCCTTGTAGCCGGGAAGCGGTTCGGTAGCCGGGTTCTCAAGCGATGTTATCGTGTCGCCGATCTTTACATCATGAATGCTCTTTATCCCGCTCACGATATAGCCCACTTCGCCGGAGATGAGCTCATCCTTGGGATGAAGCCCGAGCATGAGCGCGCCGCATTCGTCCACCTCGCATTCGCGCCCATTGGAAAAAAGCTTTATCTTGTCGCCTTTGCGTATGATGCCGTCGCGCACGCGCACGATGACGACCACGCCGCGGTGATTGTCATAGAACGAATCGAAGATGAGCGCGCGGAGCGGCAGGGTTCTATTGTCCTTCGGCATGGGAATGAGCTCGATCACTTTCTCGAGCACATCGGCTATGCCCTGCCCCATTTTCGCGCTGATGCGGACGATGTCCTTCTCGTTGACGCCGAATTCCTTCACCATCTGGCGCGTCGCCTCTTCGGGGTTCGCCGCGGGGAGATCGATCTTATTGATAACGGGCACTATCTCAAGATTGCTGTCGAAGGCGAGATAGAAATTCGCAATCGTCTGCGCCTCAACTCCCTGCGATGCATCGACGAGGAGCACAGCCCCCTCGCAGGCGGCGAGCGAACGGGACACCTCGTAATTGAAATCCACATGCCCCGGCGTATCGATGAGATTGAAGATATATTCCTCGCCGTTCTTCGCCGTATACGCGAGCCGTACCGCCTGGCTCTTTATCGTAATGCCGCGCTCGCGCTCGATATCGAGCGAATCGAGTATCTGATCGCGCATATCGCGCATGGCCACTGTTTTGGTTATCTCGAGTATGCGGTCGGCAAGCGTCGATTTCCCGTGATCGATATGGGCGATAATGCAGAAATTGCGTACTTTTGTTATGTCGACCATGACGGATTCCTTGTGTGCGCGAACAGTATACAGAGAGTGTATCGTAATAGCAAGACGACATTCTGTTGTACAAAAATGACATCGCATACTTGCATACCGTGCACAATCGTGTATAGTTACGGCATATTCTTTTCGCGGAGGACAGTATGAGATACGCGCTCTCCCTTATGGCGGCATTGCTCATCATCGGCTGCGCCGCCGATTCCGGCTCAGTGAATGCGGGCTCCGTTCCCGCCGTGAAATTCACCGGGTTCACTTCGTCGTTCGTCGGTGCGAAAGAGCTCATGCAGTACAATATCACCTTCGTATCTGCGCTCAAATCATCGAAGAAATTCGCCGTTGTCGAAGGTGATGAATTCAAACCGCTCATATCGAAGAAGACCGCCGTCGCCACCACCGCCGCACCGAACGTGCAATACCTCATCCGCGGCGACATTGCACAGTTAAGCGGTGAATTCCTCGTGACCGTAACGATGACCGACGTATCTACCGGTGCGGTGAAGGGGTCGTGGCGCGAGAAGGCGGCGACACTGCAGGTCGTAGAGAACGCCTTCTGGGCGATAGTCAAGGCGATGTGATCGGATCGGCGGCGCGTGAAAGAATGAATCGAACCCTGCGTGTCAAGAAAATACATCAGTTTATATGATTCCCGCAGCGCTGGTGGAACGCATCTTCGTACGGGTCCGCGCGGTACAGATGTCGTCTGGTGGATAGTATCCGATACCCCTTCTTCCCGGGATGTCGTTCAGCTTGATCGGCATGATTTTCATGAGTTCGTTTTCATCCGCGATGGCGAGGGCGTCATGGAGATCTCTCCGTCCAGGATCTCGTAGCGTCGGCCGTCG
>ERZ1292625.1272-Hain-H41-01um-R1-1272-length-31259-cov-6_pt2 | contig 19334 bp, 21 predicted proteins | sample MGYA00564400_ERZ1292625 | MGnify/ENA primary metagenome ERZ1292625 (study PRJEB36523, sample SAMEA6512639) | groundwater metagenome | collected 2019-01-08 | study: AquaDiva: Metagenomics assemblies of 32 groundwater samples
TTCCATTAATTATAAGCGTTTTATTATTTATTTCGTTACATGTTTCATTGAAGAAAGAACGCCAGTCTTCTCCTTCTATTTTTAATTGTTTTTCATAATATGGCATGAGATGTATAGTAAACGTAGAGATAGTTAATATTGCTAAGATTATAATTGGAAGATATTTATTCCATTTATTTGTGTAGTTTATTGTTAAAGCTATTAAAATTATTAATGGGAGGTGGATAAAACCAACGTATCTCGTTACTAAAATTGGGGTTGAAAATCGGTCTATTAGCATCATTAGGATTAGTGGCAGGAATGTTAGCAATAGGATAGATTTCTTTTTCCAGAAATTATTTTTATCTTTGTTTTCTTTTATTAGAAATAGCGCTATTATGCCTGATAAGATTAGTATTGTGTAGATAGTTAGTTCTAGAGAAGTATTTGTTCTAAAAATATCTGAAAAGATTTCTTTTATAGCTGAAAAGTAATTGTTAGTTTTTAGTACCCATTCAATTCCTGACTTGTGAGATATGTTTTGAGAAGCTATTCTTATCCAGGGTATGTATAATAAAATTATTGATAAAAGAACAATAATCATTTCTTTTATGGGTTTTCTTTTTTGATAGAGTAAGAAGCAGGTTAATTGAGTTATAAGGATTAGAAAGCCAAAGTAAAGAGTATAAATCATTAATGTTGTAAATATTGTATATAATATAATATTTCTTCTATCTGGATTTTCTATAAAATTAAGAAAATGGTAGAATGAAGCTATAGATAAAAACCAGACCATTGAATACATTTTTGCTTCTTGAGCATAGTTAATTGCGTACGGGAAAATGGCTAATAAGAATGAAGAGATTAATGCTGTTTTTTTATTAAATAGTTTTTTTGTTAGAAGGTATAAATAAGGTATGGTAAGTGTGGAGAATATTGCTGAGGGGAATCTTAGTGCAAATTCTGAGAAACCAAATATATTTGTCCAGAATTTCATTAAAATGTAATATAGTGGAGGGAATGGAGAGATTAATAGTGTGGTGAGAGTGTCTGAGAATGAGCCTTGTAATCTATAGAAAGTCATAAGTTCATCATGCCAGAGACTCGGTGAAGATATTTTGTAGACTCTAAGTATAAATGCTATAAGAATAATTACTGATAGTATGATATATTCTTTATTGGTTTTTATGTAATTTAATAGTTTATTTTCTTTTTCCATCTTTTTCTTTATTAGCTATGATAAGATTTCTTAAGTAAATAAATAGGCCTGTTGATTGGCCAAGTATGAATATTGGATCTTTGATGTGAATTGCATAAGCTAAAAGACCTAATCCTCCTGCTAGGCTTAAATACCAGAAAGCTAATGGAATTGTTACTTTTTTGTTTCTTTCAGTTACTATCCACTGAACTAGAAATCTGGAAAAGAAGCATAATTGCGCTAATAGACCTAGAACTATCCAGAAGTTTATTTCCATATGAGGTTTAATAGGTGTTGGTTTAAATAGTTTATATTTACCAGAAAGATTTATATATATATATCATCTATTTTTTTAATGGTTGATAAAAAAGAGAGTAGTGGTTTGTGGAAAAGTTATGTGATTGGGGCTTTAGTTGTTGCATTGCTCGTTGTTCTTTTTTATAGCCCTGGTGTTTTGCTTAGCCCTAGTGAGCCTATGACTTGTGAAGAGGCTCTTGCAGCGGCTCAGGCTGATGTTGATGCAGCTCAGACAGAATTAGATGTTAAAGAGGGAGAGTTGACTAATATCAATGATAGATTTATGGATAGATTTAATGCAGTTCAAGAATTAAATGCTCGAATAGGTGAGTTAAACAGTCAAATGTCAGATATAGACGTTCAGATAGCTGATATCGATGCTCAGATACGTTCTTTAGTAGGTACTGATACTGACATTAGTGATCTTGTGGCTCAACGTGGAGCGCTTTCAGATCAAAGAGCAGGTCTACAGAATGATAAGAGGTCAGTTGATAGAGCTTTAGTTTTAGATCTTAACGTTTTATTGGATTTGGCTGCTCAAGTACGTACTGCACAGGATGCAAGAGATGTTGCTCAAGTGGATTTAAATTATGCTATAGATACTTTAGCCAATATGCCTACTTGTCCTGGTGAACCTTGTTATACACCTGATGCTGATACATCTACACCTTAATTTAAGTTAATAGAATTTTTTTATTTAGTTATTAGCTGTTTTCCACATTAATTCAAAGTATAACTTATATGAGTCTGCGATTTCTTTATTTTTTATTAGAATAGCTATTGGTTCTTTTGCCCAGAGGATAATAGCTACTTTATCTTTGTAGATGTTTATTGCTAAGGGATTTGAATACTTTTCTTCTATATATCTTATTTCTGCTAAGGGGATGCGTTTTATCTTTTTATCGTGTGTGATTATTCTTGTTTTTATCTTATTTTTCTTTCTTTTTTGATCATACCATTTAAAGTAGAATTGTAATGTGTTGTATGCTTGGCTATTGGCCCCAAGAATAAGAATTTCTTTTGAGTTTAATTGGTCTTCAAATATATTCTTTAGGGCTTGCTTTCCTTTATAGAATAGAGTTTCTTCTTTTTCTTTCTTTTCATCTAATTTTTGCTTTAATTCATGAACTATTGGAAGCAAGAGAGCTTCCTTTTCTTGAAGGTTTTCTAATAGTTTGTTTGGATTTGTTGCTGAAAATATTCTCCTGTTGTTTTTTAGCATATAACCTATGAGTCCTTTTTGAATGAGCATTTCCGTAATATCATATACTGTTCTTCTGTGCAATCCTGTCAGTCTCGATATTCTTCCTGCAAGGTTAGCTCCATTATTTACTAATGCAAGATAGACTTTTACTTCATTGTCTGTTAAACCTGAATCTTTTAGTTGTTGGTACATCTTGAAATTAAACATAAGGGGTTTTTAATTCTTTTCTTTATGGGGTGATAAAAATCACCTCATAAATTCATATTGACTTTTTCATCTTTTCTATTATGAAAAACAAAAAAACACAGATGAAAGGAGGTGATTGATAATGGATGAAAAAATTGAACGCAGTATTGTTGAATTGATTGCCTGGGATAGAATAGATATTCCTATTTCAAGTTTAAGTGGAAAATTGAAGAGAGGAAAGCCTAACCTTGGAAAATCTTTGAAACTGGAGGGAAATTATAATGGTGAAAGGGCTTATGCAAGAGTAGAAAATAGCAATGAACAGAAAGCTCGCGGAATGGCTGAGGGAATTGAAAAGTTCTGCGAAAAATTTCCAACTGAGGGTAAAATATTATCTGGATATATTGCTGAGCAGAGAAAAGTAAGTGAAACACACCTTTATTTCGGAATGAATGAAGGAAAAAGACTTACTGAGGACGATTATTCAGGAGTTCTTGTAAAGATGGGCTTTTCTGAAGGAATGGCTAAAAATATGTATCCTGCTTTAATTGAAGCAAGTAGAAAGATATCTAAGGCAAGAGATGAAGAAAGAAGCGTAATGATTGGAAGTAAATACGTATAATAATTAGAGATTTTTTATTTTTTATTTTTCTTTAATTTTATTATTCTCAGTTAAAAGAGTTAATATTTTTAGAATTAGTTTATTAAAATACTAAATTGGTTAGTTTTTTATAGTGTTTTGCTGATAATTAGGTATGAGTAAGCAACAGATTTTAGAGGGAATGATAGGTTTAGAGATACATACTTATTTAGTTACCCGAGAGAAGCTTTTTTGCAAGTGCAAGGCGAGCAGGGAGAAAGGCCAGAAGGAGAATATCTATATTTGTCCTATTTGTACTGGAATGCCTGGAGCTAAGCCGATGATGCCCAATGAGGAAGCGGTAAAACAGGCAGTAAGAATCGGATTGATGTTAGGATGTAGTATAAATAAAGAATTTGTATGGAAGAGAAAACATTATAGCTGGCCTGATTTGCCTAAAGGATACCAGAATACCTTCTCTGGAGCGGGGGCAGTTCCTATAGGAGAGAAAGGAAAGTTTTTAGGAATAAATATTGGAAGTATGCACCTTGAAGAAGATCCTGCTTCATGGAATCCTAAAACTGGAGAGATTGATTATAATAGGTCTGGATTACCCTTAGTTGAAATTGTAACAGACCCTGATTTTTCAACTGCTGAAGAAGTTATGGATTGGGTTAGGAAGTTGACACATGCTTTGTCTTATTTGAAAGCTGTTGATTCAAATGCAGGAATTAAGGTCGATGTTAATGTCAGTATTCCAAGAAAAACTGAAAGAGTAGAGATAAAGAACTTAAGCAGTGTAGAAAGTATAGGGAAAGCTATTGAATATGAGCTTAAGAGGCAGGGAGAAGAAGGAGGAGATAAGAAAGAAACTAGAAGATATGATGATGCCAAAGGAAAGACATTTGTTATGAGAAGTAAGGAAGATGCTGAAGATTATAGGTTTATTTCAGATCCTGATTTAGTTAATTTGTATATTGATAAGAATTTTGTTTCTCAATTGGAAGAAAGTATGCCTGAGAGCCCAGATGAAAAACTTAGTAAGTTGATTAAAAAATATAAGATAGATAAGAAGAACGCAGAGATTCTTTCTAAAAATATAGATGTTGTTGAATTCTTTGAAAAAGTTGCTGAAAAAGTAGGTGCTGAGTTCGCTCTTTCATGGGTGAGTATCGAGCTATTGAGATTTTTGAATTATAATAAAAAGAAATTACATGAAGTTGAAATTGATTTTGAGCATTTTGCTGAATTGCTTGGACTGGTTAAAAGCGGAAAGATTACTCCTCTTAAAGGTAAGGAAATATTGAATAAATTCTATCCTAAGAGTTTTATGCCTAAAGCTGAAGGGAGTAGAATAACTGATGAGAAAGAACTTGAGAAGATAATTGTTAAAGTTATTAGCATAAATAGCAAAGCTGTTGAAGATTATAAGAGCGGACAGAAACACGCCCTTAACTTTCTAATGGGTGAAGTGATGAGGGCTACTGATAAGATGGCTGACTTTGTTGTTGCTAGAAAAGTTTTAGAGAAATTACTTAAGTGATTAACTTATAGAATGCATTATTTCTATTATTGCTCCTACGATGAAGATTAATGCTAGAATAATTGAAATTATCTTTGAATTTGGTAAGGAATACTCTGGTTTTCTATCTCCTAGCTTTTGAGCTTTGCTATGCATTAATAATATTAGAATAGCTGTGAGGCCACCGGAGATTACTCCTCCTATTCCGAGAACTAAAATGAATGAGGTCTTTTCTATAAATGTAAGAATTATGAAAAGTATTAATGGAACTAGAATTGTGTATAGCCAGGCTTTCATTTTATGTATTTCATAGTCAAAACGTAAATTATCCATTAAAGAAATTGATAGTGAAAGATACGAAGTTAACATTGTTAATATGCCTAGGAATATGAATGGTTTGCCTAAAGAAAGAGTTGCAATTTCAGGTGTTGCAAGTCCTTTTACACCTAAAACTACCAACCCAAATATAGCATATACTACAAATGCAATTATATGTGCGTAAACAATAGTATTTTTCATTTTATCTCTTTCTTTTCCTAGAATTAATTTTACTTCAGTAATTGCCGTAAATGATTGATATGCAAATAATATGACTCCGAATGGTAAGAATGCATTTACTAGATTTATGTAAGTTAGATTATCAATATTAACTTCTGGAGTGTATATGATAGTTATTAGAGAGATAATTATTAAGACTAGAAATACGCTAAAAGATTCTCCCTTTTTAAGTGCTTTAATTCCTTTGTAAGTTAGGAATGAAAGAAATGCCCAGAAGATTAAACTTATTGGGAATGCATATTCTGCCGAGTTGAAAATGAGATGGCTAATTGATATTCCTTCTGCTATTAAATAGGCTAGTATTGAAGAGTAAACTCCAAAAGCTACGCTGATAAACATTATTTTTTTACCTAGTCGTCCTAAGTATTTTGATGCATATCCAGTTAATTGGTGATTAGCTTTTGTTCTTAATGCAATTTCACCAAGATAAAGCATTGTTGTGGTAATTATAATTCCTATCAGAAGTAAATGTAGAAGGCCTATAGGGGCTCCTGATTTCATCATAACGAAAGGTATTGCTAGAAAACCAGCACCAATTATAGTGCCTATTAGTTCAGCCATTGCTAGATATATTTTATCAACCATCTTTTATGTATTTATAACAATCTAATGTTATTTATAATGTTTCTTACAGGCCCACGAGGAATTGAACCCCGATTCCAAGATCCGAAGTCTTGTGTTCTATCCGTTGAACTATGGGCCTTTATTATTCTTAGATAATGGGTTTTTAATACTTGTTTATTGGTTTTAAAATAGGTTATAGGATAAGGAAAAATAAAAATAATTTTATTCAGTCACAATTATCTTTCCAGTCATAGATGTATGGAAATTACATCTATATTCATAATTACCTGGTTGAGTAAATATGTGAGTATAAGTTTGATCTTTGTTTAAAGTGTCTGACTTTAATTCATTTCCTGAAATAGATGTTACTGTATGCTGAGAAGAATCTTTATTTGTCCAGGTAACTTTTTCTCCTTTCTTTATAGTTAGAGTTTCTTGAGAGAATTCAAATCCAGTTATTTCTATGCTTTTTTCAGATGATGCATCTTCTACTATATTTAATGATGTTCCTTTAGGTATAACCTCTTTATTTGATTGATTATATATTACAACTCCAGCTATAAGAATAACCAAAATTATTATACCAATCACCCATGCTTTCATAGTCATTTTAACTTAATGTTGTTTAAATACTTTTTGAGTAATTTTTTAGTTCAATAATAAGATTTAATAAATGAGTTTTCTAAGTAGATGGATGAAAAAGGATAAAATTATTGAGAAGGATTTGAAGGGAATTACTGCTGAGAAAGATGAGTTTTCTGAATGGTTTACACAGATAATGCTTAAAGCTGAACTGGCTGATTATACTAGTGTTTCTGGATGTATTGTATTTAAGCCAAGAGCTTATTCTATTTGGGAGAAGATAAAAGAAGAAACTGATAAGAGATTTAAGAAAATAGGAATTCAGAATGTTTATTTTCCTATTTTTATACCTGAAAAGACTTTGATGAAAGAAGCAGAGCATTTTAAGGGATTTACTCCAGAAGTAGCGTGGGTAACTCATGTAGGAGAAAGCAAGTTAAGTGAAAGATTAGCAATAAGACCTACAAGTGAAACTTTAATGTATGAAAGTTATTCAAAATGGATTAGAAGTTGGAGAGATTTGCCTTTACTTTATAATCAGTGGAACAATGTTGTAAGATGGGAGTTTAAACATCCAGTTCCATTTTTAAGAACAAGAGAATTTCTTTGGAATGAGGGACACACTGCTTACGCGAGTAAAAAAGAAGCAGAAGCAGAGAAAGATAAGATATTAGGAATTTACAGAGAAATTTGCGAGAAATATTTGGCTTTACCTTCATTGATTGGGAGAAAGAGCAGGAAGGAAACTTTCCCAGGAGCAGAATATACTTATTCTATGGAGTTTTTCATGCCTCATGGAAAAGCTATCCAGGGTCCTGATTGGCATCATGATGGACAGAATTTTGCTAAAGCTTATGGTATAAAGTTTTTGAATAAAGAAGGAAAAGAAGAATATGCTTATCAGAATACTTGGGCAATTACTACTAGAATGTTAGGAGTTATGTTTGCAATACATTCTGATGAGAAAGGTTTGATATTGCCTCCTAAAATTGCTAGTAATAAAGCAGTTATCGTACCTATATTATTTGAAGATAGCAAGCAGAAGGTTTTGAAGGTGGTTAAGGAGATTGAAAAGGATTTGAGTGAGTATGATGTTTTAGTTGATGATAGGGAAGAGTACAAACCAGGATATAAATTCAATGAGTGGGAATTAAAAGGAATTCCAGTTAGAATTGAGATAGGTCCTAAAGATTTAGATAAAAAAGAAGTTGTTTTAGTTAGAAGGGATAATGGTAAGAAGGAAGGTGTGAAATTGAAAGATTTGAAAGAAAGAATTGGGGAAATTCTTGAAGAGATTCAGGATGATATGTTCAAGAAAGCTTACAAGTTTTTACACGAAAGTATTGTTGAGTGTAAGACAATTGAAGAAGTTAAGAAGGCACTTGAAAATAAGAAGATTGCTTTTTCTCCTATTGTCGATAGTGATAAAGTTGAGGAAGAGTTAAAAGCAATTATTGCAGGCAGTAAGGTTTTGAATATTCCAGATAAACAGCCTGATAAGAAAGGTAAATGTATTATCTCTAAGAAAGAGGCTAGTTATTGGGCTTATATTGGAAAAAGTTATTAGTTGTTTAAGGAATAGAATAATCTTGTTATTTATAATGTGATATTAATATTCTTATTGAAGATAATAATTTCTATAATATTTTTTACTACAGACCTATCGCTTTAGAGAGATTGTCTAACTATCAGGACTTATCCTTAAAATCTCCTGTCCTGTCGCTTGCAGGACTTTGCAAAACACCAAAAGTAAGGTTTAAATATAGCTTCAAAATCTAATTCTTATGATCAGTAACACAGTTGAAGACAGAACCACTCCAAATTGGACATCTTTTGATGAAGATGTGCGATTGGGAATGCAAAAAGATTACGAAGCTGTTCATAGCTATGCATTGAAAAGACGAGAACATTACGACGCACTCTTTAGAGATGTGGGAATTGACAGAACAATATTACTCCTCCAGGCTGAAGCAGGCATATAATTGACAAAAGTCCTGTCATGCGACGCTACCCGCTTTAGGTAATTTTTTATAGTCCTATATTTTATCTAATTTATGGATTTTGAAAGGTTTGAAGCTGGAGATTCTGTTAGATTGAGACTTGCTCATGAAGAGATTGATGGAGTTTATTTAGAGAATCCTGATGCGAGTATTATCTTATTGAAGTTAAAATCAGGATATAACATAGGAATTGCTAAGGAAAATGTGCTTGCTGGAAGGATACTTAAGAAATATGAGAAAGATGAGGATAGTAAAATAGAAGAGATTAAGGAAGAGGGTAAAAAGAAAAAGATAGGTTTGATTGTTACTGGAGGCACTATTGCTAGTAAAGTGGATTCTCGTACTGGAGGAGTTTCTCCTTTGACAGATGTAAATGAGTTTAGGAAGTTTTATCCTGAATTGTTTGAAAAGGTTAATGTTAAGAAGATATTATCTCCTTTTATGATTCTTAGTGAGAATATGGATTCTAGTCATTGGATAAAGATTGCTGAGTCCGTTAAACAGCTGTTAGATGATGAAGAGATTGAAGGAGTGATTGTTACGCATGGTACTGATACTTTACATTACACTGCGGCTGCACTTTCTTTTATGCTGAAGAATTTGAATAAGCCAGTTGTTTTGACTTACAGTCAGAAAAGTATTGATAGAGCAAGTAGTGATGCAAATCTAAATTTACAATGCGCTGCTCAAATGGCTTTATCAGATTGTGCTGAGGTTATGATCGTAGGACATGCTACAACTAATGACGATTATTGTTATGCTTTGCTCGGTACTAAGGTAAGGAAGATGCATAGTTCTAGAAGAGACGCATTTAAACCAATAAATTGTGAACCAATTGCTAAAGTTTATACTGACAAGATAGAATTCTTATCTAATTTTAAGAAAAGATGTGAGAAGAAGTGTGAACTAGATACAGATTTTAGTGATAAAGTTGCTCTTGTTAAATATTTTCCAGGACAAGATTCAGCTATAATTGATTTTTATGCTTTAAAATGTAAGGGAGCGGTAATTGAGGCGACTGGACTTGGACATTTGCCTATTGGAGAGAGTAGAAACAGCTGGTTGACTAAAATTAAGAAGCATATAAGAGAAGGTTTTGTTGTTTGTTGTACTTCTCAAACTATTAATGGAAGAGTAGACCCCTTAGTTTATAGTACTGGAAGAGAATTAATGGATGCTGGAGTTATATTTCTAGAAGATATGCTTGCTGAAACTGCTTTTGTTAAATTAGGATATGTGCTTGGACATCACGGATGGAAGAAAAATGTTAAGGAAAAAATGTTAGAGAATATGGCTGGGGAATTGAGTGAGAGGTTGGTTGAATGATGATTTTTAAGAAAAGTAATATTTAAATACTAGTATTACTGTAATACTTTATGGAAGTTAAGACTATTAAAGGAATAGATGAAGGAACTTGGATGAGGTTTAAAGTTTTGGCTGCAAAAAAGCGTCTGACTATGGGAAAGCTTCTTCATACCATGGTTGGAGAATATGAGAAGAAGAAAGATGAAGATTTTTGGGATTTTATTTTAAGTGGAGAGCGAAGAATTTCAGATAAAGATGCAGATGAGATGGAGATTAGTTTAAAGAAGCTTAGAAAAGAGAGGGGTTTTAGAGATGTACCTAATTTTTGATACTTCTATTCTAATATCTTTGAGTAGAGGTAGTAGGGAAACTATTGCTAAGATTAGTGATTTAAGAAAATCTTATAGTTCTCCTGCAAAAATAAGCTTTATGTCTTATTATGAGTTTGTAGATGGATTGAGGAATAAAGCGGAGAAGAATAAAGAAAAATCTATGGAGTTCTTAGAAAAATTTGAAGTAATTCAAACTACTAAAAATACTGCTTTAATTTTAGCTAGTTTAAAGAGCAAGTACGAGTTATCTTTAACAGATTTAATGATTGCTGCACAAACTATTGAAGCTAATGGTATTCTAGTTACTAAAGATAATGATTTCAAAGAGATTATTGAATTGAATAAGATAGTCATAAATTGATTATGATTAAGTTTATAATAATTGATTTTTAATGTTATTAATGGCTAAGATATTAGTAACTGGCGGAGCTGGTTTTATAGGAAGTAATTTAGTTGATGCACTTATAGCTGGAGGGCATGAAGTCAGCGTTATTGATAATTTCATGACTGGAAATAAGAAGAATGTTAATTCTAAAGCAAAGTTAATTGTTAAAGACATAAGAGATGATTTGAATAATTTATTTTCTGAAGGAAAATTTGATTATGTTTACCACTTAGCTGCTCAAGCTAATGTGAGAAAATCACTGGAAAATCCAGTAGAAGATGCTAAGATAAATATAATTGGAAGTTTGAATTTGATAGATAATTGTGTTAAGCATAGTGTGAAGAAATTAATATTTTCATCTACTGGCGGGGCTATTTATTCTAAAACTGCTAGAGTTCCTTGTAATGAAGAGAGTGAAATTAAACCAGAATCTCCTTATGGTTTGGCTAAATGGACAGTTGAAAATTATCTTAGAATTATGAAAGATACAAAGAAATTGAATTATTGCATTTTAAGATATAGCAATGTATATGGGCCAAGACAGGATGCTAAAGGAGAAGCTGGAGTAGTATCTATATTTATTGATAAATTGTTGAAGAATGAACAGCTAGTTGTATTTGGGGATGGAGAGCAGACAAGAGATTTTGTTTTTGTTAAAGATGTTGTCAAGGCTAATTTATTAGCTTTTAAAAATAACCTAGAAGGTGTTTATAATGTTGGAACTGGAAAGGAGATAAGTGTTAATGAACTGGCTAAAATGCTTTTGAAATTAACTAATGGGAAGAGTAAGGTTGTGCATGGTCCTGCAATCTCTGGTGAGCTTTTGAGGAATGCATTGAATGCTGGCAAACTTGTTAGTAAGGGATGGAAACCTGAATATTCTTTAGAGAAAGGCTTGAAGGAGACTGTTGAATGGTTTTTAGTGCGAAAATGATAGTTTCTTGTTGTAACTTAGAGATAGTTACAAATAGAAAGATTTAAAAGATGTTTTCTGGTTAATTTTACATGGGTAAATTTATAGGTAAACCGATACTTAGAGAAATTGAGGATAAACAAGAAGAGTTAGCACGTCAAATGAATAATCCTCTAGGTTTCATTATAGGTGGTTTTCATATGCGTTCTTTAGAACAAGAAGCTGTTCTTCATTCTTTTAAAATAGAATATCCTGATAAATTTAAACATGGTTCAACACAATATGATACTCATGCAAGTGGAAGAAAGAAAAAAGAAGGTATTAAAGCTCTAGAAAGAGCGTTTACTTATGGTTCTAGTCATTTTAAAAGAGACAAACCTGAGACTTTTAATGATTCTTTAATTCAAGGTATTGCTGGTAGAATAGGCCATGATACTTTTAATTCTAATGAAGCTCCATATCGTAAAAAATCAGTTAGTATCGCGGGTGCTTCATGGAAACCTCCTTATCCCGATAAAATTCCAGATCAGCTAGCTAGTTTCTTTTATGATATCTGCGAGATATTGAAAGATGATTCAATCGGTGCTACAGTTGAAGCTGCTGCTTTTGCTCATTTAAATTTAGATCGTATTCATCCTTTTATTGATTGTAATGGAAGAACTTGCCGAACTGTTCAGAATGTAATCTTACGTTCTAAAAACTTACCACCACCAGTTATTTATTCAGGAGAAAGATTTGATTATTATAGAAGATTACAAAAAGCTATAGAAGGATGGCAAGGAAGAATAGATAAAAAACAGTATGATTCTATATCTGAAGGTGAAGAGCAATATTATAATTATATAGGCAGTCTTGTTTCTAGTTCGCTTGACAGATTACTTGATTAAGTAATATTGTTGTAACTATTAAGGAGTAATTAATAGAAAGGTTTAAATACTCTTTAAGGGTATTTTTATTATGAACTATACATTGCAAAATAGAGGGTACTTCGATGTACTAAAAATGGTAGCCGATGATTTTAATCAAGAAGGCGTAAATTATGCACTTGTAGGTGGAACTGGAATACAGTCTCGTATATCAGATATATCTTGTAGAGCTCAAAAAACAACCATACCTGGTACAAATAACCTTGAACATGTTCTTCGTCCAACTAACGATTTAGATATAACTTCAGATGCTGATGAAGAATTTTTTACAGGTTTCTTTAATCGTATACAAGCTTTAAATCATCCTAATGTGGTTGTATTAGATGAGAGACCTCGTTCTAAAAAGATTGTTATGTCTATCAAAGGTAAAAAAGACCCTATAGGAGTTTTTGTTAATTATCAAACTGGTCCTCAAGATTTTTCAGGTCTCGATACTGGATTTTATAGCGATTGCCTTGAAACTGCAACTGATTTGATTTTACCTTATCGTGGTTCAAAAGCACAAATTAGAGTTGCAACACCTGAATGTTTAGTTGCATCAAAGTTAACTAGGTCAGATCCAAAAGATATATTCGATATATCTACTCTATTAAGAACTATGAAAACATATAGACAATTTGGTGGTAGACTCGATGAAAATGTTGTCAAGGCTCATCTTGAAAGAGCAGGAAAGGGTTATATGGTTGGACGTCTTGCAGAGATTAAAGCTCAGATAACTAAGGAATAAGAACTTTTAATAATCCCTTTTCTTTTTGTTTTTAATGGATAGACAGGAATATAGTAAATTAGGTTTTCGTGCTGGACTCGAGATACATCAACAGCTTGATACTCGGAAGTTATTTTGTAAATGTGCGAGTGTGTTAAGGAATGATGAGTGTGATTTAGTTGTAAAGAGGAAATTGCATAAAGTTGCTGGTGAAGGTGGGAAGGTCGATAGTGCTGTTGAATATGAGCATGGCTTGAATAAGACTTTCGCTTATCAATATTATAAAGAGAGTAATTGTTTAATTGAACTAGATGAAAGTCCGCCTGAAATGATAAATACGGATGCGTTGGATATTGCTTTGCAGATTTCTTTACTTCTGAATTGTGAGATTTATCAGAATACTCAAATAATGAGAAAAATGGTAATTGATGGAAGTAATACGTCTGGATTTCAGAGAACTGTTTTATTTGCACATTCTGGATTTGTAGAGACAAGTTTTGGAAGAGTTCCTATTGCGAGTGTTGCGCTTGAAGAAGATTCTGCAAGGCCTGGTGAGGAAGGGGAGAAAGATGAGAATGTTAGGACCTGGAAATTGGATAGGTTAGGTATTCCTTTAATTGAAATTGCTACGGGTGTTGTGGAAGTGGTACCTGAACAGATTAAAGAAGCAGCACTTAAAATTGGAGAAGTGCTTAGAGCGTGTAGAGTTAAAAGAGGAATTGGAACTATTCGACAGGATGTTAATGTTTCAGTTAGAGGACATGAGAGAGTCGAGATAAAAGGTTTTCAAGATCCTAGTATGATGGTGAATACAATTGATATTGAGATTGCTAGGCAGTTAAAAGATGTTGAAGAGGGAAAGATAAAAGGAGAAGTAAGAGGGGCTTTATCAAATGGTGAAAGTAAATTCAATAGACCTATGCCTGGAAGCGCAAGGATGTATCCTGAAACTGATTTACCTCTTTTGAAAATTAGCAGAGAGCGAATAAATAGTTTGAAGAAAAACCTTCCTAAATTGAAACAGGATATTAAGAAGGAACTAGAGAAGAAAGGTTTGAATGGAGAATTGCTTAATTTAGTTTTAGATGGTAATGTGGAAGAGTTTGAGGAACTAATGAAAGTTCATAAAAATCCTGAATTAGTTGCTAAGTCTATTACTTTATGGAGAGCTGAATTTTCTTCAAAGATGAAGAAGAGCTTTGATGAAGTTAAAATAATATTAAATGAGATTATAATTGGAAAGGTTTTGGAAGCAGTTGAACAGAAAGTTATTGGTGAAGGAGATGTTAAAGGAATCTTAGGCAAGATTGTTAATGGAGAGAATATTGAAAATGCTCTGAAAGTTGAAAAGATTGATGATAATGTTCTTGAGATTGAAATTAAGAAGATTATTGATGAAAAGCCAGGATTAAGAGAAGGTGCTTATATGGGATTGATAATTGGAAAACTTGGTAAAGATATTGATAAGAGAAGGGTGATGGAAATTCTGCAAAAGATTATTTCTTAAAAACCTTTAAAAAGCATCTTTCTGGCTGATTTATATGACTAAGTATGAATTGTCAGCAGTTAGTAGAAAACTATTAGTAATTGTGTTTGTAGCCGTTGCTTTCTTTATAGGTCTTTTAATAGGTAATGCATTAGTTAATGGTGGAATCACTGGTAAAGGTATCAGTAATTGGGCAATTACTGGAAATGTTGTTAGTAATCAATTAGATAAGAATTATACTTGGACAAGTGCAATATGTGATAATAATAAGTGTCTAGATGTTTTGATTGAGTGTGAAAATGGTAGCGTTAAAAGCTTAAAACCTGTTTCCGGCTTTGTTGAATTTTCTGAAGGATGGGAAGATACTAGATCTGGAAAGATAGATTATTGTGAATAATAACAATTAAAAATACCCTTTTTCTAGGTATTTTATGGATATGAAGAAAGTTTTGATTGGAAGAAAGCAGATTAAAGATGTAACTGTTAAAGATGATGGTGAAGAAGTATCAATTGCTGGATGGCTTTATGATAAGAGAGAGCTTGGTAAATTGATTTTCTTAGTTGTTAGAGATATTACTGGAGAGATTCAGATTACTGGATTTAAGGGTGAAACTGATGAGAAGGTTTTTGCAAATATGAAAGGGATAAATAGAGAAAGCGTTGTTGTTGTAAGAGGGAAGGTTAAGAAAAGTGCTAAGGCTACTGGTGGAAGAGAGATAAACCCTGATTTTGTTGAAGTTATATCTAAAGCTGAAGAAACTTTACCTATAGATACAACTGATTTTTCCAAGACTGAATTACCTAAGAGACTTGATTATAGATTTTTGGATTTCCATAGAAGAAAAACGCAAGCTATATTCAAGATTCAAAATACAATTTCAAATGCTTTTAGATTTCATTTTTATGAAAAAGGATTTATTGAAATGCAATCTCCATGTATAATTGGTGCAGCTAGTGAGGGTGGAACCGATTTATTTGAAGTTAAATATTTTGAAAAGAAAGCTTATCTTGCACAAAGCCCGCAATTGTATAAACAAATGCTAGCTTGTAGCATGGAAAAAACTGTTCTTATAACTCCGGTTTGGAGAGCTGAAAAGCATAATACTGTAAGGCATATCAATGAAATAAGGCAAATGGATATTGAGGCAGCATTTTATGATTTGAAAGGTATAATGAAAGAACTTGAAGAATCTTTGATCTATATTATTGAAATGGTCATTAAAAATAATAAAGAAGATCTTGCTTTATTAGGAATTGAATTGAAAGTTCCTAATGCTGTTTATATGACTTTTGAAGAGAGTAAGAAGATTCTTAAGAAAAATGGAATTGAAATTGATGGCGATATGACTCCAGAAGCTGAGAGAAAGCTCGGGGAATTATATCCAGATAGCGTTGTTTTTGTTCATAACTGGCCTCTTGGAAGCAAGCCATTTTACATAATGCCTAGCGATGAAAATATAAATGGAAAGACTGATGAAGGATTTGATGCAATTTACAAAGGTTTAGAAATTGTTTCTGGTGGGCAGAGAGTTCATCTTCCCGAACTTCTTATTAAAATGATAAAGAAAAAAGGTCTGAAGCCCGAGTCGTTTAAGGATTATATTGATTCATTTAGATATGGAGCACCATTTCATTCTGGGTGGAGTATAGGACTTGAAAGATTAACTATGTTAATTTGCGGTCTGGATAATGTAAGGGAAGCTACCATGTTTCCAAGAGATAGAGATAGATTAACTCCTTAATTGCTTTTTTAATAATTTTACTTCGTGAGAATATTTATATATGGGCGTATCTTCAATAAATTATAATATTAGAAGTTTTCTCTTGGGAAAAGAGGTGATATCTTCTCCCAAGAAGATTTTTAAAGTTCTTTACATTTTTTGTATTATGAAGTTACTCGTTGTCGGAGATTTTCATGGAGAATTACCTAGTTTTATTGAGAGAATTATGAAAAAAGAGAAAATAGATTTAGTTGTTTCAAATGGAGATTACTTGCCTTTCCATTATAGAAAAATATGGTTTAAGTATTGTTATGGAACAGGACTCGAGCTATGGGAAGTTATTGGGAAGAAGAATTATCAGAGATTAATTGATAGAGAGTTGAGAGAAGGAGAGAATGTTTTAAAAAAGTTGAATAAATTATCAGTCCCAGTTATTACTGTTTTAGGTAATGCAGATTATTCAGATCCTGATGATGTGGCTGATTATGGAATTTTACCTGGACAGATAGAAAAAAGTAGTTGGAATTTTGAGAAGAATAGAAAAGATTATTTCGCTAATTTAATTAAAAAATATAAAAATATTCATCGAATAGATTATAAAAGTTTTAGCTATAGAAATTTGGTTTTTATTGGTGCAAGAGGGCATTCTTATCCTGGAATTGAAGAGAGCAACGCATTTAGTAGAAGTTTGAAGATATTATCGATGTTATTTAAGAAATTCAGTAAGGAGAATAAGTCTGGGGAGGTTATTTTCCTTAGTCATAATGTTCCTTATAAGACTAAATTAGATAAGATAGGTATGAAAGCCAATAAATTAGTTAGAGGAAAACATTATGGTTCTAAGCTTGTTAGGAAGATAATAGATAAATTTCAACCAGTTTTACACATTGGAGGACACATACATGAAAGTAGGGGTGTGCAGAAATTGAGAAAGACCTTATGCTTGAATCTGGGAGCGTTACATGATAAACATTATTCTATTGTTGAAATTGATAATCGGAAAGTTAAAGTTAGAATGCGTTGACATAACTTTATAAATTTGGTTTGAATTGGGTAAATATGATAAGTGAAGATAAGAAAAGTGAAATTGAAAAAGGAGCTAGAGAGATACTTAAGAATTTTAGTAAGGGCCTTGCGAAGGTTAAATTGAGTGAGAAGAAGAAAAATCATGAAGGCGTTGGAGGCTTTAGAAAGGAAGGTGCTGGAGAAAAATGCGATGATGATTTTAGAAATGGAATGTTTTCTAATGCACCTAACAAAAATGATAGGTGTATAATTGCAGAAAAGAAAGAGTGGTAATGCTTAAAAATAAAATTTGGGAAATTTTAACAAAGTAAGGTTTGTATATTCTATACAAAATGCTTAAAAACCCTAATTTATTCTGATGATTATATGGTAGCTAAAAAGACAAAGAAGAAGGAAGTTAAAGTCAATAGTAAAAAGTTGAAGAAAGATATTAAGGCTATTGAGGAAGAGAAGAATTCTGGAAGTGATTTGGATGATGCTTTTGCAGATGATGATAATGTGGAATATGCTGAAAGCAAGCCAAAGAAACCTAGTAAAATAAGTAAAGAAGAGCTTGAAGAAGAATTAGATGAAGCTGAAGAAGTAAGTAATAGTGGTGGAGGAGAAGAAAGAGGAGAGATAGTTATGAATGCAAGTAAGCCAATTTCAAAAGTTAAAAAAGGAGATAAGGTTAGTGTTGATGGTAAACAACTTGAAGTTGATGCTCATTATTGCTTAATTGATCATGGTTCAACAAAAGAGATGGCTATTGAATTATTTGATCCTAAAGATGATAAAGATTATCAATTAAGATATTTTGATGATCAAGTTAAAGAAACTTTAGACTTTTATGAACTGCAGGAAATTCTTTATTTGAAGAGAGCATTTACTAAAGTTAGTTTCTGATTAGAACCTGATATGCAGTAGATAGGGACTTATAATTTAATCTTTAACATTATCTATAATATGACATTAATATTATTTTTTAAGCTAACAATTTAACTTAATTTTACATACTTTCTAGAATCTTTATTCTTTCATTAACATCTGGATGACTTGAGAAAAGGCCTGAGATTTTTTTGTAAGGATTACCTATGAATAATGGTGCTAAGGCTTTTGCATAATGGTGTTGATCTTTGCTTGTTATTGCGTCATGATCGTCTCTAATCTTCTTTAGTGCATTTGCTAGACCTTGCGGATAACGTGTAAATTTCGCCCCTGTTGCGTCTGCTGTGAATTCTCTTTTTCTTGAAATTGCTAACTGTACTAACTGAACCGCAATAGGTGCTAGGATTGCTAGTGCGAGACCTATGACTAATAGAATTACGTTTCCTTTTCCACCTTCCCTATCATTTCCTGAAAACCAAAGACTTCTTAGAAATAATTCTGCCGCTATTGAAACCATACCTACTAAAATTGTTGTAAGAGTCATGAATCTAATATCATAATTAGCTATGTGAGCCATTTCATGTGCAATTACTCCTTCTAGTTCTTGCTTGTTTAATTTATCTAGTGCGTCCGTTGTTACACATATTACTGCGTGTTGCGGATCTCTACCTGAGGCGAATGCGTTGATTTGTTCTGATTGCATCACATATACTTTAGGCATGGGTAATCCGGAAGCTAAGGACATATTTTCAACGGCGTGTAAAAGCATTCTATGTTCTTTTTGTGATGCAGGTTTAGCTCTAACGGATGCTAAAGCTAATTGTGCTGAGTAATAATAGCCTGCCCAAATGTAAAAAAGAGAGATTATAATTGAGAATATCATTATAATAAAGAATAGACTTGGGTCTGTGAAAATAGAAATTAGATATCCTAATAGGACAAAAACTAATAATATAAATCCCATTAAGAAAACTGATTTTATTTTATTGCTAGATAT